>Ga0272446_1000942_pt1 | contig 44121 bp, 35 predicted proteins | sample YNPCB0061_FD_194587 | JGI IMG/M metagenome (GOLD analysis project Ga0272446, IMG submission 194587) | Hot spring microbial mat communities from Yellowstone National Park, WY, United States - YNP-CB-006-1 | ecosystem: Environmental > Aquatic > Thermal springs > Hot (42-90C) > Sediment | place...
GGGTTTCCCCCCCACCCCACCCGGTGGGAGGGTCTGGAAGGGCGCAGCCCTCCCAGGAACAACCTTCGTCGGGGCAGGGGTGTGGGGGAACCGGGTTTCCCCACACCCCACCCGGTGGGAGGGTTCGGATGGGCGCGGCCCTCTCAACAACAACCTTCCCTAGAGCAGGGGGATGGGGAAACCTGGTTTCCCCGTCCTCCCACCCGGTGGGAGGGTCTGGAAGGGCGCGGCCCTCTCAACAACAACCTTCCCTAGAGCAGGGGGACAGGGAAACCTGGTTTCCCTGTCCTCCCACCCGGTGGGAGGGTCTGGAAGGGCATAGCCCTCCCAGGAACACCCTTCGCCGGAGCAGGGGTGTGGGGAAACCAGGTTTCCCCATTCCCCCACCCGGTGGGAGGGTTCGGGAGGGCGTGGCCTTCCCGGAGACAATCTTTTTTGGTGGTATGCGGCGTAGCCGCATGGACAACTGGTGTAGAAAGTGCGCTTATGGCAACCGCAACTTCGGTCTCGCGGCGCGGCATGCCGATCAAGCCCCTGCACATCGTGGGCCTCGGCATTATCCTGATCGCCGTTGTGTACGGGATCTTCGGCTTCCAGAGCGGCTTCCGCTCCTACACGCAGAGTGTGGACGAGGCCATGGCCGCGACGCGCAGCGTGCAACTGGCCGGGTTCCTCGGCAGCACCGGCGAGTATGATGCGGCGGGCCGCTTTACGTTCATGCTCCAGGATGAGCGGGGCAAGCTGATCAAGGTTATCTCCGATGATCCGCGACCGGCGAACTTCGAACAGGCCATCAGCATCGTGGCCATTGGCCGCTATGATCCCGCCGAGCAGGCCTTTATGGCCGACGATCTGCTGGTGAAGTGCCCGTCGAAGTACCAGGAGCAGATGGGCCGTTAGAGCGGGCGCCCCCCGCGTTGCCGTTGAGGAGGGTAGGGAAACCCGGTCTCCTCACCCGCTTGTCCAGGAGTCTTGCATGTGACCCTGGCTGGTTCGAGGGGTGTGGGAAAGGCACTCCACGCTCCTGCCCACGGCAGGGTCAGGCCCTCCTGAAGCCGTACTCGCACTAGAAAGCTCCCCATGTACCTCCTTGGCACGTTTCTGATCGTCACCGCGATTGCGATGGCTCTGCTGGCGGTTGGCAGTTACGCCGTGACGCCCCGGGGCAATCATGCCGCTCTGCACTACGGGCGCTTTGGCGTGTATGCCACCCTCGGCGCCGTGCTGATGACCTGGACGCTGCTGATCAGCCTGTTCCTCGCCCGCCGCTTCGACATCGAGTATGTCAACAACTACAGTTCGCGCGACCTCGACTTCTTCTTCAGCATCGCGGCGAGTTGGGCCGGGCAACCCGGCAGTTTCTTGATCTGGGTGCTGTGGGGCAGCATCGCGTCAACCCTGCTGGTGCGCCGCAGCCGGCACTTCGAGCCGTATGTGCTTGCCGTAGTGATGTTCGTGCAGGCGGTGCTGCTGGTCTTCGTCCTGGCGCTCAATCCGTTCAAACCGCTCCTCGACGCTTCCACCAATCTGCCCCTGGCCCCCACCGACGGGCGCGGGCTGAACCCCCTGTTGCACAACTTCTGGATGATCATCCACCCGCCGGTGCTCTTCGTCGGGTATGCGCTGAGCACCGTGCCCTTCGCCTTTGCTGTCGGCGGGCTGATCCGCCGCGACTACGACACCTGGGTGGTCCGCGCCCTGCCGTGGACGATCGCCGCCTGGGCCTTCCTGGGCCTGGCCCTGCTGCTTGGCGGCTACTGGGCCTACGAAACCCTCGGCTGGGGTGGCTACTGGGGCTGGGACCCGGTGGAGAATTCGTCGCTGGTGCCCTGGCTCATCCTGACGGCGCTGATGCACGGGATGGTGTTGCAGCGTTCCCAGGGCGCCCTGCGCAAAACCAACCTGCTCCTGGCCCTGGCGCTCTACCCGCTGGTCTTCTACGCTACCTTTCTTACCCGCAGCGGGGTCTATGCCAACTTCTCGGTGCACTCGTTCGTGGCCGAGGGGATCTTCGAGGGCCTGGTGGCCTTCCTGGCGCTGCTCACCCTCGGGGCGATCGGGGTCCTGGTCTGGCGCTGGCGCGACATTCCCGCGCGCCCGTTGAGCGACAGGTTCTTCTCGCGCGATAGCTTCTTCGTGCTGGCCATACTGTCGCTGGCGGTGGTCGCGCTGCTGGTGGGCATCGGCACCTCGATGCCGGTGATCTCGGCCATTCCCGGCGTTGGCCACACCCTTCAGGGCTGGATGGGGTCGGTCTTCGAGCTTGATGACGGGACGCTGATGAACCCCCAGGCCCGGCCCTTCGAAGACGGGCGCTTCAGTCTCGCCCCCAGTTTCTACCAGCAGACCACGCCGCCCCTGGGGGTGGTGATTGTGGCGCTGATGACGCTCGGGCCGCTGCTGGGCTGGCGCGACACGAACATGCGCCATCTGCTGCGGGCGCTGCGCTGGCCGGCCGTGGCGGCGGTGGCGGCCACCATCGCCGCCATGCTCATCAGCGTGCGCGAGCCGCTGGCGCTTTTCTATGTCGCCGGCGGCGTCTTCGCCGTGGGCACGAACCTGGTGATGATCGCCCGCACGCTCAAAGGCGGCTGGTTGCGCATCGGCGGCTATCTGGCCCATGTCGGCTTCGCGGTGATGCTTATCGGCGTTGTCGCCTCCAGCGCCTACGCCACCCCCGAGACGCGCCTGACCCTGGCCCCCGGCGAGAGCGCGAAACTCTTCGGCTACGAGTTCATCTTTAACGGCTATAAACTCGATGAACAGCAGCACGGCGTGCTCGACTTCACGGTGAGTAATGGCCGGACGTCCTTCAGCGCGCGGCCCTACCTCTACGAGAACCAGCGCATGGGCGCGACGATGACCACCCCGTCGATCCACAGCTTCTTCTGGCACGACCTCTATATCTCCCCCGCCGGCTACGACCCCGAGCGGGACGAGGCCCGCCCCGTTCTGAGCCAGAATGACTCGGCAACAATGGGGCCGTACACGCTGACCTTCCTCGGCTTCAATATTGACCGCGAGGCGATGATGTCGGGAAGCGGCGACCTGCGCGTGGGCGCGCGGGTCAAGGTGCTCTACGAGGGCCAGGAGCGCGAGGTCGAGCCCTATGTGCGGGTGGTGACCGACCCCAACACCGGCCAGCAACAACTCGAGTACGTGCCGGTTGACCTGCCCGGCGGTGCAGGACGGCAGCTTACGTTGGCGTCGCTCGATCCCAACACCCGGCGCGTGCTCCTGCAGGGCAGCGGCCCCGGCCTCGACGATCTGCCGGTCGTGCCGGCCAAAGGCGTGATCGCGGTGAGTGTCAAGCCGCTGGTGGTGCTGGTCTGGGTCGGGGTCAGCATGGGCATTCTGGGCGGGCTGATCGCTCTGGTGCGCCGCTACCTGGAGGGCCAGGCCAGGCTGGCCGGTCTGCGCGCGCGCCTGCCGAAGGGTCTGCCGGCGCTGGGCCTGCGGGCAGGATCGCGGGGCGTGGGCCGTTAGATGGTGCTTGAGCTATGCAAGACCACTACGAGACCCTGCAGGTGCATCCCCGCGCCGATGAGGAGACGATCCAGGCGGCCTACGCGCGCCTGCGCGAGCGTTACGACCCGACCCGCCTCGAAGGCAGCGCCGAAGAATTGCAGGAACTGGCGCGCCGCCGCCGCGAGGAGATCGAGCGCGCCTATCTGGTCCTGAGCGACCCGGAGCGGCGACGGCGCTACGATGAGGAACTGGCCGCCCGCCAGGCGACGCTGGCCGAGGAGCGCGCCGCGACGGGCGAGGAAGAACTCGACTATCGCCCCCTGCCCCCGGCCCGCGGGCAGGAGCGCCCGCCGGGCTTCAACGCCCAGCCGACGCGGCGGCCCGGCAGCGTCCCCCGTCGCAGCGGGCGCGCGACCCGGCGCGGCGCGCTGCCGCTCTGGCTCGCCCCGACGCTGATCGTCGCCGTTGCGGTCTTCGCCGTCGTGCTGGTCACCCTGGTAACCACCGTCTACGGCCTGCCGCCGACCGCCGCCCCGCTCGGCGGGCCGCAGGCCGCGGGCGCGGGTGCGCCGGTGAACCCCGTCGCGCCTACACCCGACATGATGGCGGTCATCAACCAGTTCGAGGGGCAGATCATCGCGGCGCGGCAGGTGTCCCGGCGGGCGCCGGAGAACCCGAATGCCTGGATCGAACTGGGCAATGCCCTCTACGACAGCGTTGTGGTGGTGCGCGAGCGGCTAGCGAGCGGCGACCAGAATCTGCAAAACGTCTACATCGAACGGCTGCCGCGCTGGTTGGAGGCCGCCGACGCCTACCGCAAAGCGACCGAACTGGCGCCTGCCGACCCGGTGGCGCGGGCCGACCTGGCGGCAAGCCTATGCTTCTACGGCAAGGACACCAACGACCAGAGCTACGTGCGTGAAGGGTTGGCGGAGGCCGAGCGCGCCCTGCGCGACGATCCCGAGGCCGGGCGCGCCCTGCTGAGCAAAGGCCTCTGCCTGGCCTTCAGCGATCCGCCGCAGGTCGCCCAGGCCCTGGAACAGTGGCAGCAACTCATCGTGCTGCCCGGCGCGGAACCGGGGCTGGTGCTGCAGGCGCGGCAACTGGTGGCGGAGTATTCGCGCTAGCCCTGTCCGGCAGGGGTGTGGGGAAACCGGGTTTCCCCACGCCCCTGCCCGTAGGAGGGTGTGGGCGGGCGCAGCCCTCCCAGGAAGAACCCTAACGTGAAAATAGGGAAACCGGGTTTCCCCATGCCCCCACCCGGTAGGAGGGTGTGGGAGGGCTTCGCCCTCCCAAGAATTATGTTCATCCCGTCGGTGTGCGGCGCAGCCGCATGGAGGGCTGGAGACGCGACAGGGGGGCGGGCCGCCCGCGCTCCCACACCCCTCCTGAGGCAACAGAGGCGCTCGGGAGGGTGCTCGCTGCCCGCGGGCGGGCGGGGAGAAGTGTTCATGCCTTTAACTTTTAACCATTCTTAACCCAAAAAGTTAAAACCTGTGCTACAATACGAGCGATTGAGAGAGAGCAGCTATGTCTACCCTCTATGCGCTCCTGGGCGTTGAACCCGACGCGAGCCAGGAGGCTATTGAACGCGCCTATGCCCGGCAGCGGGTGCGTTACGCCCCGGAACATGTGGCTGAACTCGACCCGGATCTGCAGCGGGTGGCAGCCGAACGGAACGCGGAGCTCGAGCGGGCCTATCGCATCCTGGGCGATCCGGAGCGGCGGCGCCAGTACGACAGCAGCCTGGGAGGCACCAGGGCGCCGGGCAAGGGGCCGCAGCGCGGGTTGACGCCGCGTGAACGCAGGTTTGCCATTGCCGGCGCGCTGCTTGCCGTGGGGCTGATCGCCCTGTTCTGGGTGCTAACCGGTCAAGATGACGCGCCCCGCGGCCAGGCCATGAGCGAGATGAACCGGCCCGCCCCGCTGTTTACGGCCCCCGCGCTCGACGGCGGGACGGTGCGCCTGGAAGACTATCGTGGCCAGGTGGTGCTGCTGAACTTCTGGGGCACCTGGTGCGAGCCGTGCAAACGCGAACTGCCTGCGCTGCAAGCCGCCCACGAGCAACTTGGCGGTGAAGGGTTGGCCGTCATCGGCGTCAATCTGACCGATGACGAGCAGTTGCAGGGCCGCAACACAGCCCAGATAGCGGCCTTTTTGAGCCAGTTCGGCGTGACCTACCCCATCGCGCTGGATCTGGAGGGTGCGATTACCAACGACTACCGGGTCTTTCCACTGCCGACCAGCTTCTTCATCGACCCGGAAGGCGCCATTCGCTATGTGCACATCGGTGAGTTGACCCTTGCCGACGTGCAGGCTACATTTATCCGGATGCGCGGCGAAACGGCGGGGCGTTCGCCGACGTAAGTGTGAGGCGAACAGATGGATCAACGCACCATTCTGGTAGTTGATGATGATGACGGCCTTCGTGAGCTGATTCGCATTAATCTGGAGCATGAAGGGTACGCCGTCATTCAGGCAGTCAATGGCGTTGAGTGCGTGCAGGGGGTGCGAGAACACCGGCCCGATATGGTGATCCTCGACGTCATGATGCCCGAGATGGACGGGTTGGAAGCCTGCACGAAGGTGCGTGAGTTCTCACAGGTGCCCATCCTCATGCTTACTGCCAAGACGCAGAGCGAAGATGTGATCACCGGGCTGGATCGGGGCGCCGATGATTACCTGGCCAAGCCCTTTAATATGGAAGAACTCTCGGCGCGCATCCGCGCCCTGTTGCGCCGCGTGCCGCCCGCCAACCGGCCCCTCATCGCTGGCGAGGGGCAGGTCAGTATCGATCAACAGAAACGCGAAGTGTGGGTGCGCGGTCAACTGGTGGATCTGACGCCGATTGAGTATAAGTTGTTGATTGTTCTCGCCGAGAAGGTGGGCGAGGTTGTCGGGCACGATATGTTGTTGCGGGCAGTGTGGGGCCAGGAGTATACCAAGGATAACAACGATTACCTCAAGGTCTACATCTGGCACCTGCGGCGCAAGATCGAAGAGGATCCCCGCAATCCCAGGATCTTGACCACCGAGTGGGGCATCGGCTACCGGCTCATGCCGTAGTTGACAGTCATGCTGCTGCGTGCTATACTCATGGCCGCAGCGCGGGCGTAGCTCAGTTGGTAGAGCGCTACCCTCCCAAGGTTGAGGTCGCGAGTTCGAGTCTCGTCGCCCGCTCCAGTTCAGGCCGTATGCCTCAGGCATGGTTTCCCTGTGTGGCTCTGTACGTAACAGGTGTAGAGAGGTGCGGAGGGCCAGTCCCTCCGCAATTCCTTTGTTCCACGCCCCCCTCCAACGGTAACATAGGCGTGAACCATGTCTTATGTCAACTTATGGTCTTTGAGAAATTAATTCGATATATCGGGCTGGCCGTGGGGCTAAAGCCCTCGGCTACGGAATGCGAAGCCCGCCTGCGCGGGCTATAGCGGATTATTTTTTCAAAGACCATCAGTTGAACGAAGTGCAGGCGCACCTTTGCCAGGTCCGATGGGGAGGCCATACACGGCAATCTACAATCCGAAATGGTATTCGAGCCGTTGCGCCGCAGCCGTTGCAGCGCGACGGCTCTCTTGTTATACCAAGTGGAATGGGCAATCCCGCATGGTCCTGCTCATCTCCACAGCTCGACAGCTCCACACAGGGCTTTGGAGAGCTGTGGAGGTGTGGAACTGAGCCAATGCGATGCCATCAAGGAGAATCGGTATTAGCGGGCCATCGGGCAGCCGCAGGAACCGGGTTGCGCCATCCGCCTGTAACGATGAGATGCCGGGGCGAAAGATGCTTCGCCGCGCCATCCAGGGGGCAAGCCAATGCATACCAGGCATCGCGACGCGCAGGGCAAGCCGAAGTATACCAACCGCCTGATCAATGCCGCCAGTCCCTACCTCTGGCAGCACGCCCATAATCCAGTGGACTGGTACGAATGGGGCGAGGAAGCCCTCGAACGCGCCCGGCGCGAAGATAAGCCCATCCTGGTGAGTATCGGCTATGCCGCATGCCACTGGTGCCACGTCATGGCCGACGAGAGCTTCGATGACGAGGCTACTGCCGCGATCCAGAACGCGCTGTTCGTCAATATCAAGGTTGACCGCGAGGAGCGGCCCGATCTCGACAGCCTGTACATGGCCGCGGTCCAGGCGATGACCGGCCAGGGCGGCTGGCCGCTGAATGTCTTCTGCCTGCCGGATGGCACGCCCTTTTTCGGCGGCACCTACTTTCCACCCGACGCGAAGGCCGCCCGCTACCGCGCGTCCAGTTGGAAACAGGTGCTCGAGCGGGTGGCCGAGGTCTATCGCACCCGCCGCGACGAACTGGCGGCCTCGGGCACGGATCTGGTGAACCATATCAGGCGCCTCGCCAGCGCTGGCGCCGCCGAGGGCGCCACCCTGCCCGATGGCGACACATTGCTGCACGGCGCCGTGGCCGCCCTGAGCCGGCAGTTTGACCCTCAGACGGGCGGGTTCGGCGGGGCGCCCAGGTTCCCCCAGGCGAACGTGCTCGAGGCCCTGCTGCGGGCCCACCGGCGCGGCGCGCCCGCGGCCCTGCCGATGCTCGAGTTGACGCTGCAGAAGATGGCCCGGGGCGGCATCTATGACCACCTCGGCGGCGGCTTCCACCGCTACAGCGTCGACGCCCGCTGGCTCGTGCCGCACTTCGAGAAGATGCTCTACGACAACGCCCTGCTCGCTCGCGTCTACCTGGAGGCCTTTCAGGTGACCGGGAGGCCCCTGTACCGCCAGATCGCCGTTGAAACCCTGGCGTACATGGTGCGCGATCTGCGCCATCCCGAAGGGGGCTTCTACAGCAGCGAGGACGCCGATAGCCTGCCCTATCCCGGCGCGCCGCATGCCGAGGAGGGCGCGTTTTATGTCTGGACGCCCGACGAGGTGCGCGAGCATCTGGGCGAAGATGCGGCGTTGTTCTGCCACCTGTACGACATCAGCCGCGCGGGGAACTTCGAGGGCCGCAACATTCTCAACCTGCCCCGCGAGCCAGGCGAAGTGGCCCGGGTCACCGGGGCGCCCCTCGAGCGGCTGGAGCAGGTGGCGCGGGAGGGCCGGGAACGGCTCTTCGCCGCGCGCGCGCGCCGCCCACGCCCCTTCCGGGATGAAAAGATCATCACCAGTTGGAACGGCATGGCCCTGCGGGCCTTCGCCGAAGCCGCCTTCCCCCTGGGTTCCGACACGTATCTGGAGATCGCCCGGGCGTGCGCCGACTTCCTGCTGACGCGCCTGCGCCGCAGCGACGGGCGCCTGCTGCGCTCATGGAAGGATGGCCGCGGCGGGCCGGCGGCCTTCCTGGAGGATTACGCGCTGCTGATTGACGGCCTGCTGGCCCTGCACGCCGCTGACGGCGACCCGCGCTGGCTCGCCGAGAGCTTCGCGCTCGCCGACGATATGGTCGCGCTATTCTGGGATGATGCCATTGCCGGCTTCTACGACACGGCGCGCGACCATGAGGCGCTGGTGGTGCGACCGCGAGACGTGGGCGACAATGCCACCCCCTCCGGCAACTCGGTGGCTGCCGAGGTGCTGCTGCGCCTGGCGGCTCTGCGGGGGCGCGATGACTACCGCCAGCGGGCCGAGACGCTGATCGCCGGGCAGGCGGGGATGCTGGCCCGCTTCCCCGCCGGTTTCGGGCGGCTGCTCTGCGCCGCTGACCTGGCCACGGCGCCGGTCAAAGAAGTCGTGATTGCCGGTAGGCCCGAGGCCGAGGATACGCGGGCGCTGCTGGACGTGGCGCTGGGGGCATACCGCCCTCACATCGTGGTGGCGCGCATTTGCCCGGGCGACAGCGACGCCGCGGCCCTGACGCCGCTGCTGGCCGGGCGTGAGGCCATTGGCGGCATGGCCACCGCCTATGTCTGCGCCGGCTTCGTGTGCCAGCTTCCCGCGCAAACGCCGGCGGCGCTGGCGGAGCAGTTAGGCTGATCGCTGGCTATGCTGCGTGATGCCTCGTCCAATGCCACCTGAGCCGTTCACGCGGCTCCGCCGGACACGAACAGGAATGAAAAGACGTTGTTCCTGGGAGGGCCTCGCCCTCCCCAACCCTCCCGGTGGGGAGGGTTGGGGGAAACCAGGTTTCCCCGTGCCCCTGCTTTGAGAGCTACTCGCCCACACCCGCCCACGGGGTAAAGAAGGGGCAACCCGGTTGGCCCCTTCCCCCGGCGCGCGGGCTGCGCCCGCCCAACCCCGCCCGCGGGCAAGCAGCAGTCACAGGCCCGGGTGCGTGGGCCTCCGACCCGCATCCGCGCGGGGGTTGCGCCCGCCCAAACCCTCCCAGTAGGGAGGGGAAGGAGAAACCGGGGTTCCCCTTCCCCCGGCGCGCGGGCTGCGCCCGCCCAACCCCGCCCGCGGGCAAGCAGTGGTCACAGGCCCGGGTGCGCGGGCCTCCGGCCCCGCGTCGCCAGGATGCGGCCGATGGCAACCGGTTGGGCGTAGACGGCGGCAGGCCGATGCACTTCCTGCACATCAACCAGCTCTACAACCGCGCCTCGGGGGCCTCGCGCTACTTCATCGAGATCGGCGAGCGTCTGGCGCGCGAAGGGCACCGGGTAACCGTGCTGAGCACGGACGCGCTGGACCTGGAGCACTTCTGGGCCGCCGGGAAAGCCACGCTTGCCGAACGCGAAGCCGGGCATAACGGGGTGCGGGTGTTGCGCTTCCCGGTGCGGCGCCTGCCCGGGCCGCCGCTGGTCTACCCGGTGTTGCGCCGGCTGATGGTGGAGATCGGGCGGCTTGGCCGGACGACGGCGCCCCTGCTGCGGCGCATGGCCACGCTGACCCCCCGCCTGCCGGAGATGGAACGCTACCTGGCCAGCGCCCCCGAACTGGCCGACGTGGCCCTGGTGCACACCACCAACATCACCCTGGACTTCGCGATCGTGCCTGTGACGCGCTGGGCGCGGCAGCGCGGCATTCCCCACCTTTGCACGCCCTTCGTGCACCTCGGCGAGCCAGACAACCCGCAGATCGTGCGCTACTACAGCATGCCCCACCAGATGGCGCTGCTGCGCGCGAGCGATGGCGTGGCAACCATGACCGACCTGGAGCGCGACTTTCTGGTGCGGCGAGGCGTCGCAGCGGAGCGGGTGCGCGTGGTTGGGGCGGGAGTCGATCCGGCGGAGGTGGCCGGCGGCGATGGCGCGCGGTTCCGGGCGGCCCACGCGATCAGGGGGCCGATGGTGCTGAGCCTGGGCGCGGCAGCCTTCGACAAGGGCACACTGCACGTGCTGGAGGCACTGCGGCGGTTGTGGGCCGCCGGGCAGGACGTCACCTGGGTGCAGTGCGGCCCGCTCCTGAGCCACTTCGAGGAGCGCTACCGCCACCTGCCCGCCGAGGAGCGCGCCCGCACGCGCGTGCTGGGGTACGTGAGCGACGCGGTGCGGCGCGACGCCCTGGCCGCCGCCGACGTGTACGCGCAACCCTCGCGCACCGACAGCTTCGGGATCGCCTATCTGGAAGCCTGGTGCTACCAGGCGCCGGTCATCGGCGCGCGCGCGGGCGGCGTACCCGCGGTCATTGACGACGGCGTTAATGGACTGCTGGTGCCCTTTGGCGACGTCGCCGCCCTTGCCGACGCCATCGTATACCTGATCCGCGACCGGGATGCGGCGCGGGCCCTGGGCGCCGCGGGCCGCGCCAAGGTGCTGCACATGTACACCTGGGACGCCGCCTACGCCCGCGCGCGCGGGTTCTACTTCGATCTCGTGGGTCAGCGTTTGCGCAATGCATGACGCTTCCCTCACCTGAAGCAACGCCTTTTTCAGAGCCTGTTCATCAGCGCGTGCTACAGTTGGTTCCGCAAAGGGGGACGATCTGTGGCAGTGAGCACCGCGTCGGGGCCGGCACGCAATGACATTGCACCACACATCCCAGCATCCCCCTTGCCGTGTGCCGGAGGTGAGCGCTGCCACAGACATGCGCACCCTAACGTGAACATAGGCCCCAGGGGTGTGGAGAAACCTGGTTTCCCCATGCTCCCGCCCGCGGGAGGGTCTGGGAGGGCAAAGCCCTCCCAGGAGAACCCTTGTTATCTCCTTGCGGATGCGGGCCGGAGGCCCGCGCACCCGGGCCCCGACCTACGGGAGGGTCTGGGAGGGCTGCGCCCTCCCAGGAACGACCTTTTTCATCCCGTCGGTGTGCGGCGGAGCCGCATGGAAGGCTGATGAGTTTTAAGAATGAAAACGGGTACAGGCCGCGCAGGCGGGCTTCGCATTCCGTAGCCGAGGGCTGATGGTCTTTGAATACATCATCCGCTCTCGCCCGCGCTGGCGGGCTTCGCATTTCGTAGCCGAGGGCTTCAGCCCCACGGCCAGCCCGGCATACCGGATGCATTGCTCAAAGACCATCAGCCCCACGGCTAGCCCGGTATACCGGATGAATGTCTCAAAGACCATAAGGGGCCGGCAACGCGCCCGCCCCGCCGTGTTACAAGACAGGACCGCGTAACTCCTGTTAAGAGAGCGTTACCATTTCGCTCTTGAATCGCCGTCTCCGCCGTAGTACAATTCCCGGGAAGAAGTATTTCTACTCCGCGCCAGTTCGCCGGAGGGATCCACCTATGACGGGTCCGCCGGCACAAGCAGCGCACTGCAACACGGCGCCGTGTTGCGGCGGCAGGAAGTGGCAAGCGATGGAGCTAACCCGCGCCAACACTTCAATCCGCGCGATCTGGTGACAGTCATCAAAGCCCTCGGCCTCCATGTGCCCGAGGGCTTTGGCGTTTTGAGCGAACGACACGGGCGCCGTTGCGCCCCCGTACCGAACGATGGAGGACCACGATGGAACTAACCGTCAAGAGCCGCAATGGTAAGATCACCGAGCGCCAACGCCAGCACATCGACGAGAAACTGAGCAAACTCGCGCGCTATATGGACGGGATCACCAGCGCCACCGTCGAGGTCCACACAGAAATGCAGCGCAACGCCGGCGAGATGCACCGGGTGCAGGTTACTCTGGTGGGTGAGCACGGGGTCTATCTCCGCGCCGAGGAGCAGGCGCCAGATCTGTACACTGCGGTTGACGCGGTGCAGGAAGTGCTCCAGCGACAAATCACGCGCTACAAGGAGAAATACTGGCGGCGTGGACGGCCGCGCCGGCCCGTCGAGCCGGTGGTCGAGGCCGAACCGCTGGTGGCCGTCGCTGAACCTGAAGCGACCGTAAGCGAGGAGCCGCCGGCGCCGGCGGTGATTCGCACCAAGCAGTTCAAGCTCCGCCCGATGTTCACCGAGGATGCCATCGAGCAGATGGAACTGCTCGGCCACAACTTCTTCGTCTTCCAGGACGCCGAAACCATGCGCATCTGCGTGCTCTACCGCCGCCGCGACGGGGCGTATGGGCTGATTGTTCCCGAAGCTTCCTGATCAGCGCGCAACCCTAACGTGAACATGGGGGAACCGGGTTCCCGCACGCCCCCGCCCGTGGAAGGGCCTGGCCCTCAAGCAGGCGGACGGAGAAACCGGGTTGTCCCATCCCCCCACCCGGTGGGAGGGGATGGGGCAACCCGGTTGCCCTATACCCCTGCTCTGGCAGCCTATGTTCACGTGAGACGGTCATGCGCATGGCGCCCAACGCCGCAATGCACATACGGTTGTTCCTGGGAGGGCTGCGCCCTCCCACACCCTCCCGCGAGTGGGGGCGTGGGGAAACCCGGTTTCCCCATCCCCCTGCGGGGCGGGGGCGTGGGGAAACCCGGTTTCCCCACACCCCTCGCCGAGGGCGTATGTTCACGTTAGTTCTTAGAAAGGTTGAACCTTTTGGGCAAGGTTGCACGATGACCCTCCCGCAGGCTCGCAGCCTGCGGGAGGGTGGAGCAGTGCGACGGACACAAACGCGCCATCCACCTGGTGGTATCAATGGTTTTGAGAGACCCATTGGTCAGGATAGAACAGGACCATCGGGGCATAGGAGTTGGTACGGTCGAGGTGGTATGATACTGCGGGCGCATTTTTAACTCGATCTTCACCAAAGCCTATGCACTACCCAACCGCTCGCACTCTCATCGCTGCCGCGGTCGTCCTTAGCCTCCTGGTAAGCCTCTGCCTGACACCCGGCACCTTCGCTCAGACGGAAACCCACGTTCACACCGAGTCGTCCACCCACGTTGAACTGGACAGCCAGGCGTCATTCCCCGCCCAGTCGAGCTTTGCCGTGATGTCACAGGTGTTCGTCCCGGTGATCAAAACTGCCGGCAGTTCTCAAAGTTCAAGTGAGCCGACCATCGCCGACCAGGTGCTGGCGCTGCTGAATGCCGAGCGCGCCCGCGCCGGCTGCCAGCCGCTGAGTCTCGACTCGCGGCTCATGCGCGCGGCGCAGCAACACAGCGAGGACATGGCGGTGAACAATTTCTTCGGCCACGTTGGCAGCAATGGCTCGAGCCTGGCCCAGCGGGCCAACGCTGTGGGCTATCTCTGGTCTGCCCTTGCCGAAAATGTCGCCGCTGGCTACGCCACACCCGAGGCGGTGATGGCGGGCTGGATGCGGAGCGATGGCCATCGCCGGAACATCCTGAACTGCCGGTACGTTCACGTTGGTATCGGTTACGTCTACCAGGCCGACGACGCGCCCCTGGCCGGTGCGCAGTATCCGTACTACCACTACTGGACGCAGGTCTTCGGCGCGCCGCGATAGGCGCTGTCGGCGGGGCACGCAACGCGCGATGGAAAGCTGTGGGAGGGCGGTGCGCCCTCCCACACCTTGCGGACCGGTTGGCGGGGAAAGCTGGTTTTTTCAAACCCTCCCGCGGGCGAGGGGTGTGGGGAAACGGGTTTTCCCCACACCCCTCGCCAAACAACCAGGTTTAGCGGATTCATTGCTCAAAGACCATCAGGCTCCGACAGGACTTGCCCCAGGTCGCCCCTATAACGCCCCGAGCAAAGCAAAGAAGAACAACATCCCGATGCAGAGGCCCAGGACCGCGAGGGCGATCTGGATGTAGCCCAGAACGAGACCCGCGGTTGCCATACCCTGACCGGCGAGCCGCCCACCCGACTCGCGGATCTCCTTGCGCGCGAGGTGGCCACAGACGACGGCCACCACTGCGCCGATCAACGGCAACATCACCCAGGATAGAACGCCGGCGACGAGACTGATGATCGCCATATTGCTGTTTGGCACGACTTGAGGGACGTGCATGCCCGGCTGGGTCTGATAAGCGCCAGGCTGGACGGGGAAAGATGGCGGGATTGGCGGCTGACCGATTGGGGTGTTCAACGGCTGGCCTTCGGATAAGGTCGCATCAGCGCCCAGCCTCATGCCGCAGTTGTCGCAGAAACGTTGACCCTCGGTCACGATGGCGCCACAGTTCGGACAGAGCATGCTTCTCCTCTCCGTAACTCCTGTTCTCTGATGGCACGAGGTTTTGCGATAGTTTCCTACCCCACCGCGATGCGCCATCAGCCGTCCATGCGGCTCGCGCCGCACCCCGACGGTATGAACAGAGGTTCTTCTTGGGAGGGCTTCGCCTTCCCAAACCCTCCCACCGGGTAGGGAAATAGGGAAACCCGGTTTCCCCACACCCCTCTTCGAGAGCCTATGTTCACATTAGCGCGTGCATGCTCCAATTGTACGTCCTGAGCCGTACCAGAGTTGCGTGAGCGTGGAGCATCAGGCGCGGGCCAGTGCCCGGGCCAGGCCCTCCACGTCCGGCGCGGTCACCAGGGCCTCGCCGACGAGCACGGCGTCGGCGCCGTAGCCGCGCACCAGGGCCACGTGCTCGGGGGTGAAGATGCCGCTCTCGCTCACCAGCGCCGGGCGCCGGCTGCCCGTGGGCAGCAGCCGGGCCAGGCGCGCGGTGGTTTCCAGGCTAGTCTCGAAACGGTGCAGGTCACGGTTGTTCACCCCGACGACGGCGGCGCCGATGGCCAGGGCGCGCTGCATCTCAGCCTCGGTGTGGACCTCGACCAGAGCCTCCATGCCCATATGCTGCGCCAGGAGCAGCATATCTTCCAGACGCTCAACATCGGGAACCGCGGCGACGATCAGCAGCACGGCGTCGGCGCCGTAGGCGCGGGCCTCGACGATCTGGTAGGGGTCAATGATGAAGTCTTTGCGGAGCAGGGGGGGTGTATCGGGCAACTGGCGGATGGCTTCCAGATACTTGAGACTGCCCTGAAAGAAGCGCACATCGGTGAGCACGGAGATGGCAGCCGCGCCAGCGGCGATGTAGGCGCGCGCCAGGGCCAGGTGGTCGAAGGGATCACGCAGCACACCGCGGCTGGGTGAGGCTTTTTTCACCTCGGCGATCAGCGCGGTGGCGGGGGGGCGCCGCAGGCTGGCGGCGAAATCGCGCGGTTCGGGGGCGCGGGCGGCGCGGCGCTCGAGTTCGCGGAGCGGCGTCTTGAGCTTCTGCCGGGCGACCTCTTCGGTTTTGTGGGCGAGGATCCTGGTAAGGATGGTTTCTTCAAGCATCGCGCTTCTCCGCGGGGAAAGTCGTTCAAAGGGCGTTTGAGACGGCGATCAGGCGCTCCAGGCGTTCGAGGGCGCGGCCCTCGGCGATGCTGGCCCGCGCCAGAGCCAGGCCCTCGCCCAGGTCGGCGGCGCGCTCGCCGGCAACCAGCGCCGCCGCGGCATTGAGCAGCACCGCGTCGCGGCGGGGGCCGCTGTCGGCCCCGCTGAGCACGGCGCGCACGATCGCGACGTTCGTCGCCACGTCGCCACCGCGGAGCGCCTCAGGGCCGGCGGGTTCGAGACCAAGCTCCGCGGCGCTGACGGTCAAGCGCCGGGGCGGCTGGCCGCTGCGCACCTGGAAGATCAGATTGGGACCGCTCAGGCTCAACTCGTCCATCCCACCGTCGCCGTGCACGACCAGCGCATGGGCGATCCCCAGGCGGCTGAGGGCGCGGGCGAGCTTCTCGGCTAGCGGTTCGGAGGCTACGCCGAGGACCTGGTAGCGGGCGCGGGCCGGGTTGGTGAGCGGCCCGAGGATGTTGAAGACGGTGCGAATGCCGATCTCGCGACGCACCGGCCCGGCGAAGCGCATGGCCGGGTGGAACTTCGGCGCGAACATGAAGGCGATGCCCGCCTCGCGCAAACAGCGGGCCACGGCGTCGGCGTCCAGTTCGATCTTCACCCCCAGACCCTCCAGCACATCGGCGCTGCCGCAGAGGCTGGACATCGCCCGATTGCCGTGCTTGGCGACGATCAGCCCGGCGCCGGCGGCCACGAAGGCGGCGGCGGTGCTGATGTTGAAGGTGTGCGAACCGTCGCCGCCCGTGCCACAGGTATCGGCCACGGGTTCGTCGAAGAAGACCGGCGTGGCCTTCAGGCGCATCACCTCAGCCATGCCGGCGATCTCCGCATCAGTCTCACCTTTCAAGTGCAAGGCGGTGAGAAAGGCGCCGATCTGCGCCGGCGTGGCCTCGCCGTCCATAATCTGCTCCATGACGGAGGCAGCCTCGGCCTGGCTCAGATCGCGCCCCCCGACCACGGCGATGATTGCGTCTCGAATGTTCACTGGCCCCTCTGTTTACGAACTATGGGGGTGACCCCGCCCCCTTCATACTACCATGATAGCCAGGGTACCCCATTTCTTTCCGCGAAGGCGCAGACCTCCTGTCCCCTTCTCCGTGACAGAGGTATTGTATGCGCCAGGGGGAGGCTGGTCAATCGAACGTGAACATGGGGGAACCAGGTTCCCCCATACCCCCGCCCGCAGGAGGGCCTGGCCCTCAAGCAGGGGTGTGGGGAAACCGGGTTTCCCCGCGCCCCCACTCGCGGGAGGGATTGGGAGGGCGCAGCCCTCGAGCAGGGGTGTGGGGAAACCCGGTTTCCCCACACCCCCACCCGGTGGGAGGGGTTGGGAGGGCGTGGCCCTCCTAGGAACAACCTTGTGTTCATCGCGTTGGGGTGCGGCGCAGCCGCACGGACAACGGGTAGGATAGGGCGGGGGAGGTCGAAGCCCCCTCCGCACCGTTAGCGGGGGGCAGTGAGACGACCGTGTAACTCCTGGATGGTTAGGGAAGGGCAACATTTTTTATACCAGAGTGGCGTTCTCTTTACGCGCGAACGGGACTGGACATGGTACAGTAGGGTCCATCAAGACCGAAAATCAGATCGTAGTTGCACGGTTGGCAACACTGCAGGGGCGCACGGCGAGAGCCTGTGCCGCTGCTTTTTGTATTGTTTGACTGATGGATATTGAGCAATTCATCCTCCCGCGGGTGGGGGTGTGGGGAAACCCGGTTTCCCCACACCCCGCTCCAAAGGACCAGGTGTAGCGGAGTAATTTCTCAAAGACCATAAGCCGGAAGCGGGTAGCAGGGTCGATTCGCGAACCGTTCCTACCACCGGCGCGAGGTGAACCCGGCGGCAGCGCCGCAGAGTATGGATGGCGAGACGGCAGCCTATGGAAACTCACGCCTACGATGTGCTGGTGATTGGCGCCGGGATCAGTGGTATGCACGCCGCGCTGGATCTCGCCGATCAGGGCTTCAAGGTGCTCGTGGTCGAGCGGCAGGCCAGCATCGGCGGCACAATGGTCAAACTCGACAAGACCTTCCCCACCAACGATTGCGCGATCTGCATCGCCGCCCCGAAGATGGTCGAACTGGCGCGGCACCCCAATATCACCCTGCTCACCTCGGCCCAGGTCGAGCGCGTGAGCGGTTCGGCGGGCAACTTCGAGGTGCTGATCTGGCGCCAGGCGACCTATGTGGACCCCGACAAGTGTACCGGATGCGGGGATTGCGCCAGCGCCTGTCCGGTTGAAGTGGACGATGTCTTCAACGGGCGGCTCTCGCGCCGCAAGGCGATCTATCTGCAGTTCCCCCAGGCGGTTCCCGCCATCTACACTATTGATTACGCCCACTGCGTCGGCTGCGGGGCCTGTGACCGGGCCTGCGCCGCCGGGGCGATCGCGTTTCTGCGCCGCTCGCGGCCGGTGACGGCGAGGGTGAGCAGTATCGTGGTGGCCACCGGCTTCGAGACGCTGGAGCCTACGGAGATCCGCAAGGAGTACGGCTACGGTCGTTACCCCAATGTCCTGACCGCCATCCAGTATGAGCGGCTCCTCTCGGCCTCGGGGCCGACCGGAGGGGCGGTGGCCCGGCCCTCGGACGGACGCCATCCCGAGCGGATGGCCTGGATCCAGTGCGTCGGCTCGCGCAGCCTGCAGGGCGGCTATCCGTACTGCTCGAAGATCTGCTGCATGTACGCCACCAAGGAGGCGCTGATCACCCTGGAGCACGCGCCCGACACGCAGGCGACCATCTTCTACATGGATCTGCGGGCCTATGGCAAGGACTTTCAGCAGTTCTACCGTCGGGCCGCCGGGCAGGGGGTGCGCTATGTGCGGGGCCGGCCCGCTGCGGTCGAGGAAGACCGCGACCGGAACCTGGTGGTGACCTACGAAGACACCCTGAGCGGCGCGGTCCGGCGCGAGCGGTTCGATCTCCTGGTGCTTTCGACGGCGATTGTGCCCGCGCCGGAGAACCGGCGCCTGGCCCGCGCGTTGGGGATCGCGGTTGACGCATACGGCTTCTTCGTGCCCCGTGACCCGCTGCTCGATCCGTTGCGCTCGACCCGCGAGGGCATCTTCCTGGCCGGCGGCGCGCAGGGACCCAACGACATCCCCGACTGTGTGGCCCAGGCCAGCGGCGCCGCCGGCCTGGCGGCGGTCGGGCCGCTGACGAGGGATGGCGGATCGTGGCAGACCCGGCCCGCGGGCGCTCCCGCCGCGGCGGCGCAGCCGGGCGAGACAGGCCCGCACACGGCCTCCGACAGGCCCGGCCTGCCGGCAGTCGCCGCCGGCGCGCAGGCGGCGCGCGCCGGTGAACCCGATGTCGCCGAGGATCGCCCGGCGGCGGGCGCGGAGGCGCCGCGGGTGGGTGTGGTGGTGTGCGGCTGCGGCAAGAACATCAGCGGGTTCGTTGACGTGCCCGCGATTACCGAGGCGGCGCGCAGGTTGCCCGGCGTGACCTTCGCCGAAGCCTGCACCTTCGCCTGCTCCGAGGACGTGCAGCGCCGCATCCGCGCGGCGATCGCGGGCCAGGGGCTGAACCGGCTGGTGGTGGCGGCCTGCTCGCCGATCACCCACGGGCCGGTGTTTCAGCAGACCTGCGTCGAGGCGGGCCTCAATCCCGGCCTGTTCGAGATGGCCAACATCCGCAACCAGTGTTCGTGGGTGCATTCCTCCGATCCAGGGCCGGCGACGGCGAAGGCGGTGGACCTGGTGCGCATGGCGGTGGCGCGGGCCGGCAAGTCGCGAGCGTTGCCGCTGCGGACGGTCGAGGTGACCCGCAGGTGCCTGGTGATCGGCGGCGGCGTGGCCGGGATGACCGCGGCGATGACCCTGGCCGATCTGGGCCTTGATACCTTTCTGGTGGAGCGGGAGGCGCGGCTGGGAGGCAAGCTCAACACGCTGGCTACCCTGGCCCCCGGGGATGTGCCGGCCAGCGTGGTGCGCGATCACCTGGTGCGCGAGGTGCAGCAACGCCCGCGGATCAGGCTGTTCCTCGGCGCCGAGGTGCGCGAGGTGCGCGGTCATATCGGCGACTTCCGCGTGACCCTCGACGAAGGGCCGGGGGGGATGCTCAACGAGGTGCGGGTGGGCGCGATCATTGTCGCCACCGGCTTCCAGGAGGTGGACCTGCGCGGGCGCTTCGGCTACGGCGCCGACCCGCGGGTCATTACGCAACTGGAACTGGAGCGCCGCCTGCGCGAGGGAACCCTGGGCGCGCCGCGCGTCGTGGTGATGATCAACTGCGCCGGTTCGATGGACGCGGAGAATCCGGCCTGCTGCCGGATCGGCTGCGGCATTGCGGTCAAGAACGCGCGCATGCTCCACCGCGCCGCGCCGGGGGCCAGGATCGTGATGCTCTACCAGGACATGCGGGTGTACGGCGTTGGCCAGGAAGAAGCCTTCACCCAGATGCTCGATGAGGTGGCCCCGCAGCGGGTGCGTTACGCGCCCGACCGGCCCCCGCGGGTGACGCTGCGCGACGGGCGGGTCATGGTGCTGGTGCATGACAGCTTGCTGGACGAGGAACTGGCGATCGAGGCCGACCTGGTGGTGCTGACGGCGGCGCTGCGGGGCGACGCCGATACGCCACGGCTGAAGCGGCTGCTCAAAGTGGCCACCGACGCGCAGGGCTTCTACCGCGAGGCCCACGCCAAGATCCGGCCGCTGGACTTCAATACCGATGGGATCTACCTGTGCGGGGCCGATCACTATCCGCGCAGCGTGCCGGACACCATCGCCCAGGCCGCCGGCGCGGCCTCGCGGGCGGCCATCCCGTTGCTGCGCGGCCGGGTGAGCGTCGACCCGATCGTCGCCGAGGTGGCGGCGGAGGCCTGCGCGGGCTGCGGCCTCTGTGTGCCCCACTGTCCCTACGGCGCGCTCCAACTCGACGTTGAGCGGAAGGTAGCGCGGGTCGAGGAGGTGCAGTGCAAGGGCTGCGGCACGTGCGTGGCGGCCTGCCCGTCGGGCGCGTTGCAACAACGGGGCTTCAGCGACGACCAGTTGCTGGCGATGATCGGCGCGGCCTGGGAGGAGCCTGCCTATGAGTGAGCCATTCGAGCCGCGTCTGCTGGGCCTGCTGTGTAGCTGGTGCGCCTATGGCGGGGCCGATACGGCCGGGGTGAGCCGTCTGCAGTACCCGCCGAACATCCGCATCGTGCGGGTGATGTGTAGCGGGCGGGTGGACCCGCTCTTCGTCGTGCGCGCCTTTGAGCAGGGCGCCGATGGGGTGCTGGTAGCCGGTTGTCACCCCGGCGATTGCCACTATGCCACCGGCAACGTCTTCGCCGAGCAACGCTTCGCGCGCTTCGCGGGCCTGCTCGACTTTTTCGGCATAGACCGTCGCCGCTTCAAACTGGCCTGGGTCTCGGCTTCGGAGGGGGCGCGTTTCGCCGCCGTGGTCACCGAGATGACCGAGGAGATCCGCGCCCTCGGTCCCCTGAAGATGAAGGCGCCCGCATGGCAAGCCTGATCGAACAACAGATCCGGACGCGGGCCAGCACCCTGCTGGCCGAGGGGCGGATCGATGGGTTTGTCGGTTACCGGCAAGGCTCGGGGCCGCTGCGGGTGGCGCCGTTCGTGGCCCGCGCGCCGGCTGAGGTGGAGAAACTGGTCTGGAACCCGGTGTGCGCGCCGAACCTGGCCGGCGCCCTCCGCAAGTACGCCGGGCAGCGGGCCGGCGTGGCGCTGAAGGCATGCGACGCGCGTAGTGTGGCGGAGTTGCTGCGCCTGCATCAACTGGACCGCGAGCGGCTGTACCTGATCGGCGTTCCCTGCCGGGGTATGCTCGACCCTGAGAAGGTCACCGCGACGGCCGCGGGCCGGGTAACCAGCCTGGCAGAGGAAGGCGCCGATGTGGTGATCGGCGCCAGCGGGGAAACGCTGCGCCAGGAGCGCGCCGGGCTGCTGCTGGCGAAGTGCGCCGGTTGCCCGGCCGCCCCCGCGGAGTGGTTCGACGAAACGCTCCACGAGGACGTCCCGGCACCGCCTGTCGGCGACCGCTTCGCGGCGGTGCGGGCGCTGGAGGCGCTTGAAGTGGCTGAACGGCTGGACTTCTGGCAGCGGCACTTCAGTCGCTGCACCCTCTGCTACGCATGCCAGACGGTCTGCCCGTTGTGCTTCTGTAAGGAATGCGCGCTGACGCTGGAACGCGACGATCCCCGCCGCCTGGCGCGTGAGCCGGCCAGCGTGTTCGCCTTCCACCTGATGCGCGCCTTCCACCTGGCCGAACGCTGCACCGGCTGCGATGAGTGCGAGCGGGTCTGCCCGGAGGATATCCCGTTGAGCCTGATCTGCCGAAAACTGGAACTGGATCGCCTTGAGTAGTCTAACGTGAAGGTAGGCTCTCGGAGAGAGGGGTGGGGAAACCCGGTTTCCCCACCCTCCCGCCCACGGGAGGATCTGGGAGGGCACAGCCCTCAGGCAGGGAACTGGGGAAACCCGGTTTGTCCAGTCGCACACCCGGTGGGAGGGTCTGGGATGGCTACGCCCTCCCAGGAACAACCTCTCCTGGAACAGGGAGATGGGAAAACCAGATCTCCCCATCTCTTGTGGATGCGGGACTCCGGCCCGCGCATCCAGGCCCCGGCCCCTGGGAGGATTACGAACTTCCTTCACAGACCATCGAGCGGGCGCGGGAGATGGAAGGCAGTTGCTTCCCCTGCTTCGCCCGAGGTGCCAGGAGAGAGGCTATGACCATAGCGATCGGCGCGAACGGGCAGTCCGGGGTCTTGCTGCGGCGAGTTGAGGCGCTGAGCGGGCAGCGGCTGGCGCAATGCTACCAGTGCGGCACGTGCGCGGCGGGGTGTCCCTTCGCCGGCGCCATGGATGTGCTGCCGGACCGGCTGATCCGCCACCTGTTGTTCGATGTGCCGGGGGTGCTGGAGCGCGAGGCGTTGTGGGTCTGTGTGGGCTGCGAGCTGTGCGCGCAGCGTTGCCCACGGGGGATTGACGTGCCACGGGTGATGGAGGCCCTGCGGCTGATCGCCTTGCGCGCGCGGGGCGATCAACTGCCGGTGGCGCAGATCCCCGCCGCGGCGCTCCAGGATCTGCCACCGATTGCCCTGGTCGCCAGCCTGCGCCGGCAGACAGGATGAGGATGGGGTAGGGCGTCATGGACCGGTCAGGCGGGCCGTGGAACACCATCAGATCTGAACCATGTCCAAGGAAAGAACCCCTGCCATGCAACTGGCCTATTACCCCGGCTGCACGATCAAGGTCTCGGCGCGCGAGCACGAGCAGGCGGCGCTGGCGATACTCAGGGAACTGGGCGTCGCCCTGCGCGAGATGCCCGAGTGGAACTGCTGCGGCGTGGTGCATACCCTCACCGGCGAGAACCACATCCGCCATATGGCACCGCTGCGGGTGCTGGCGCGCCTGCGGCAGCAAGGCGAGCGCGAGGCGGTGACGCTGTGCGATATGTGCTTCAACACGCTGGCGCGGGCCAATCACCTGGCGCGGACGCAGCCGGAGCAGGTGGCCGCCCTCAATGCCACCAGCGGCGGCGGCCTGGACTACGACGGCGCCGGCGAGGTGCTGCACCTGCTGCATTTCCTGCGGGACCGGGTAGGGCTGGCGGCAATCCGCAAGCGGGTGCGGCGTCCTCTGCGCGACCTGGCGGTGTACCCCTACTACGGCTGCAAGTTGCTGCGCCCGGCCGGGATCGGCCTCGATGACCCCGAGACGCCAGCCCTGCTGCGCGACCTGATGGAGGCCCTGGGCGCGACCGTGGTCGAGGGGTCGCTGCAGACGCAGTGTTGCGGGGCGTACCTGGCGGTGGACCGGGCCACGCTGGTCACGCAGCGGGTGGGCGCGACGGTGGAGCAGGCCCGCGATGCCGGGGCCGGGGCAATGGTGCTTTCGTGCCCGCTGTGCCACTTCAACTTCGCGACGCACCAACCCCGCATCGGGGCACCGTTGCCGGTGCTGTACTACACCCAGGCGATTGGCCTGGCCTTTGGCCTCGATCCGGCGGAACTGGGGCTGGATGATCGGCAGGTGGAGGCGCTGGGCATGGCCGCGCCCTCTTTTCATTCGGTTGGGGTCCGGCGGAGCGGCACAGACGGCTAACGTGAACATAAGCTCTCGGAGAAGGGTGTAGGGAAACCAGGTTTCCCCACGCCCCCACCCACGGGAGGGTTTGGGAGGGCTGCGCCCTCCCAGGAAGAACGTATTTTCATCCTGTTCGTGTGCGGCGGAGCCGCATGGACGGCTAACGTGAACATACGCCCTCGGCGAGGGGTGTGGGGAAACCGGGTTTCCCACGCCCCCACCCGCGGGAGGGTGAGGGCGCAGCCCCCACGCAGGGGGCTGGGGAACCCCGGGTTCCCCAGCCTCGCACCCGGCAGGAGGGTTTGGAGTGCGGCGGAGCCGCATGGACGACTGGCAGCACGACCTCGCGCACGCGAGAGGAGGATCGGCATGAGCGAACCTGCCACGCTGGTCACAATGGAACTGATGGGCAAAGAATACCGCGTGCCGAGCGGTCTGACGATCCTGGCGGCGATAGAGTACGCCGGCTACAAACTGGTGCGCGGCGTCGGCTGTCGCGGCGGCTTTTGCGGGGCCTGTCCCACCCTCTACCGTCGCGAGGGCAGCCACCGCATTTTCACCGCCCTGGCCTGCCAGACCCTGGTCGAAGACGGCATGTGCCTGGTGCAGATGCCCTTCGTGCCGGTGCCGACCAAACCCTACGATCTGCACGGCATCACGCCGCAGCCAACCACGCTGCTGCGCTTCTTCCCCGAAATCGCCGGCTGCGTGGCCTGCAACACCTGCACCCGCGCCTGTCCGCAGGGCCTGCCGGTGATGGATTACATTCAGGCCGCGCTGCGGGGGGACATCGAGCGGGTAGCGATGCTGTCGTTCGACTGCATCGCCTGCGGGATCTGTTCGAGTCGCTGCCCCGCGGATATCAAACACTACGCCGTGGGCCTGCTGGCGCGGCGGATCTACGGCAAGTACCTGGTGCCCCCGTCAGAGGACCTGGCCGCGCGGGTCGGCGACATTGAAGCCGGGCGCTACGACGCGGCGTTGCGCGAGTTGATGGAACTGCCCCTTGCCGACCTGCGCGCGCGCTACGAGCAGCGCAGCTTTGAAGCGCTAGCCGAGCAGAATGGGGAGCACAGCGCCACCCAGCGCTACAACTCGCCGATGGACCCGGTGGACTACCAGGACGAACTGGAGGGGGTGTAGCCAGCGCGGTTGCTCGTTGGGGAGAGCAGGGGGGGCGCGGAGCTCCCATCGCGCGCGTGGAACGGGGCGGCCCGCAAGGGCCTGGCCCTCCCAACCGCTTCAGGCGGGGGCGCGGGGAACCCTGGCTTCCCCCTCCCATCGCGCGCGTGGAACGGGGCAGCCCGCAAGGGCCTGGCCCTCCCAAACGCTTCAGGCAGGAGCGTGGGGAACCCCGGGTTTCCCACCCTCCTTCAATCGAGCGAGGAGCGACGGCATGGAGCTTATGAACGGCTATCCGGCCTCGATGCGCGAGAGCATCGCCCTGGTTGAGCGCACCCGTCCCGCGCGTCTGGGCCGAACCTTCCCGGCTATGAGCCTGGAGGAGCGCAAGGCGCTGCTCCTCGAGCACCACCCCGACTACAAGGCTGGCGCCAGGCGCCCCCTGCGCTTCGGCCCGAGCAAGGGCCTGCTGCTCAACCACGAACTCGCCGATCTGTTCGAGGCCCGGCCGCTGGTGCGCCCCGATCTGGATGTGAGCACGATTGACGCCGATGTAGACCTGCTGGTGATCGGCGGCGGCGGCGCGGGGACGGTGGCGGCGATCTGGGCAGTGCAGAGCGGATTGGACCCGGCGCGGGTGCTGATCGCCACCAAACTGCGTCACGGCGACTCGAACTCGACCATGGCCCAGGGCGGCATCCAGGCCGCCGACCGGCCCGAGGACTCGCCGGTGCAGCACTTCCTGGATGTGATGGGCGGGGGCCACTTTACCAACCGGCCCGACCTGGTGCGGGCGCTGGTGAGCGACGCGCCGCTGATCATCCAGTGGCATGAGCGTCTTGGCGTGATGTATGACAAGGATAGCCAGGGACGCTTTGTAGAGAATCCTGGAGGGGGCACTTCACGCAACCGCATGCACTCGGCCCGCGACTACACCGGGCTGGAGATCATGCGCGTGCTGCGCGACGAGGCGCGTAACCTCGGCATCCGGGTGATCGAGTTTTCGCCAGCCATCGAATTGCTCTGCGATAGCGACGGCAGGGTGGCCGGGGCGGTCTTGCTCAACCTTGAGACCCGACGCTACCACATCGTGCGAGCCGCGGCGACGATTCTGACCACCGGCGGTCTGGGTCGGGTGCATATCCAGAACTTTCCTACCACCAACCACTACGGCGCCACCGGCGACGGCCTGGTACTGGCCTACCGTGTCGGGGCCGAACTGGTTGATCTGGATGCGGTGCAGTACCATCCCACCGGGGCGGCCTTCCCCGCCCAGATGGCGGGACTGCTGATCACCGAGAAGGTGCGCGGCCTGGGAGCCCAGCCGCTCAACCGCCTGGGCGAGCAGTTCGTCTTTCCCCTGGAGCCACGCGACGTGGAGGCGGCGGCCTTCATCCGCGAGTGCGGCGAACGGGGCCTGGGCATTCCCACACCCCATGGCATCTGCGGCGTCTGGCTGGACGCCCCGATGGTGGATATGATCCACGGGCCGGGGACCATCCGCGCCGCATTGCCGGCGATGTACCGCATGTATACGCGCTTCGGCATTGATATGACCCGCGATCCCATCCTGGTCTTCCCCACCCTGCACTACCAGAACGGGGGCGTGGCCGCCGACGAGCATGGCGCGACCTGTGTGCCCGGCCTGTTCGTGGCCGGCGAGGTGATGGGCGGCATCCACGGCAAGAACCGGCTCATGGGCAACTCGCTGCTCGACTTCAACGTGTTTGGCCGCCGCGCGGGCATCGCCGCGGCGCACTATGCGCGCGCCCATCGCCCCGGACGCTTGAGCCTGGCCCACGTGGCCGCATACGAGCGCATGCTCCGCGAGGCCGGCGTCGAGACCATGCGCACCGCTCCGCGCATTTTGCCCGATTATCGCGGGAAAGAGGCCCTGGAGCGCTACCTGGACGTGCCGGTGTAAGGCGCGATCGCCAGAGGTAACAACTTTATTTCATCGCAGCGTTGTGCGCCATGCGCATGACCATCGAGCATAAAGCCATATGCACACCATTCAGATCGAAGAACGCTGGTGCAAAGGATGCGCTCTGTGTGTCATCTACTGTCCTACCCGGGCGCTACAGGTGGCCGCGCGCTTCTCGCCGCGAGGGGTGCATCCCCCGGAACTGGCGCGCGCCGAACGCTGCAACGGTTGCCGACTGTGCGAACTGCTATGCCCGGATTTCGCCATCACGGTGACGGAGGAAGGCCGTGTCCACGCATAGAGAACTGATCCGGCGGGCGCTCGGCCCCAGGGTGCAATTCGTGCAGGGAGACGACGCCTGCGCCTACGGGGCGGTGCTGGCGGGTTGCACCTTCTTCGCCGGCTACCCGATCACCCCCGCCACCGAGGTCGCCGAGCGCATGGCCGAAATCCTGCCCCGTATCGGCGGCTGCTACATCCAGATGGAAGACGAAATCGCCAGTATGGGCGCGCTTATCGGCGCGAGCTGGACGGGGGCGAAGGTCATGACCTCGACCTCCGGCCCTGGTTTTTCGCTGATGCAGGAGAACCTGGGCTACGCGATCATGACCGAGACGCCCTGCGTGGTGGTCAATGTGCAGCGTTCCGGGCCGTCCACGGGGCAGCCGACGATGGGGGGCTATGGCGACATGATGCAGGCGCGCTGGGGCACTCACGGCGACCATGAGATCATTATGCTCTGCCCGGCGTCGGTGCAGGAGGCCCTGGAGATGACCATCGTGGCCTTTAACCTCTCTGAACGGTTGCGCACCCCGGTGCTGGTGTTCATTGATGGCGAACTGGGGCACATGCGCGAGCGGCTGGTCATCCCCAACGATGACGAGTTTGAACTGGTGGAGCGCCCGCGCGCCACCGATCGCGCCACCTACCGCCCCTTCGCCCCCGGTCCGGACCTGGTGCCGCCCTTCGCCCCCTTCGGGTCGGGCTTTCGCACCTTTGTGACCGGGCTGACCCACAACGAAGATGGCCTGCCGCGGGCCTCCAGCGCCGCCATCCACGATCAACTGGTGCGCCGGCTGGCGGCCAAGATTACCAACCATCTCGACCTGATCACGCGCTACGAAGAGTTCTACGCCGACGACTGCGAGATCGCCATCGTGGCCTACGGCATTACCGCCCGCACCTGCCGTGACGTGGTGGAGGAGGCCCGGCGCCGGGGCATCAAGGCCGGGTTGCTGCGGCTGATCAGCATCTGGCCCTTCCCCGAGCATATCGTCGCCCGCTGGGCCGAACGGGTGCGGGCCATGCTCGTCCCGGAGATGAACCTGGGGCAGATCGTGCACCCCATCCGCGAGGCCGTCGCCGGACGGTGCGTGGTGGCGCCATACGCGCGCATCGGCGGCGAGTTGCACAGCCCCGCCGAACTGCTGGAAGCGCTGGAGGGATTGCAATGGCAACCGGCCTGAAGATCAAGACCGCCGCCGAGTTGCGGACGAGCTACCTGCGGCAGGAGATGTTCCCGACAATCTTCTGCGATGGGTGCGGCCTCGGCAATGTGCTGAACTACACCCTCTGGGCGATTGACGACGTGGGGCTTGATCTCGACCGGACGGTGTTCGTGTCGGGGATCGGCTGCTCCTCGCGGCTCCCCGGCTATATCGATGCCGATGGTCTGCACACCACCCACGGGCGGGCGCTGGCCTTCGCCTCGGGGATCAGGGCCGCCAATCCCGAACTGACGGTGATCGTCTTCACCGGCGATGGCGACGGGGCGGGCATTGGCGGCAATCACTTGCTGCACACCATTCGCCGCAACATGGACATGACCGTGATCCTGGTCAATAACTTCACCTACGGCATGACCGGCGGTCAGGCGGCGCCCACCACCCCCGATGGCGGCTTCAGTTCGACGACACCCTACGGCAACATCGAGCATCCGCTGGACATCTGCGAGCTGGCGAAGGCCCTGGGCGCGCCCTATGTGGCCCGCTGGCCAGTGGTCTCGCCGGCGCAGCCGGTCAAATCGATTGCCGAAGGCATCCGCAAGCGCGGCTTCGCGCTGATCGAGATGCTCACCCCCTGCCCGACGGCCTATGGCCGGCGCAACGGGCTGAAGGAAATCGAGCAGATCTGGCGCTGGTACCGCGAGCACACGGTGCTGCTCGACGAGTGGGAGTGGGTGGAGCAATTCGGATCGCCCGAGGAGCGCGAGTCTCTGCGGGGCAAGATGAAGATCGGCGTCTTTCAGGATATTGAACGCGAGACGTTCGAGGAGCGCTGGGCCGCGCTGGTGGCGAGGGAAAAGCTATGAAACGCGAGATTCGCATCTGCGGCTTCGGCGGGCAGGGCGTGGTCACCGCGGGGGTCATCCTGGGCAAAGCGGCGGCGGTCCACGATGGGTTGACGGCCTGCCAGGTGCAATCCTACGGCCCGGAGGCGCGCGGCGGGGCGGCCCGGGCCGAGGTGATCATCGCCGATCACCCGATTGGCTACCCGGGCATCCACCTGGCCGATGTGCTGGTGGCGATGTCGCAGGAGGCCTACAACCGCTACGGGCGGGCGATCAAACCCGGCGCGACGGTGATCATCGATCCTGACCTGGTCTTTCAGCGCGACGAGGCCCAGCCGGTAACCCCGGTGCGGGCCACCAGGATCGCTGAGGACCTGGGCAACACCGTGGTGGCCAACATCGTCATGCTCGGCGCGGTAGCCGCGCTGACCGGCGTGGTCTCGCCGGAGGCGCTGCTGGCGGCCACGCTGGAGAGCGTCCCGGCCCGTTTCCGCGAGTTGAACCGCCGCGCGCTGGAGGCGGGGATGCAGGCGTCGGAGGCGCAAGGAACAGGCGCCTGACCGCGAAGTCAGGCCTCGCGCGAGAGGGTCCGGGCAGGGGAAGGGGGAAACCTGGTTTTCCCCTTCCCCTGCGGTAGGTGCGGATCTGGATGGCGGAGCCCTCCCGGGAACACGCCCCTTGAGACCCGTCTGGGAAGATTCGCCCCTCAGGGCAAATCCCAGCGATCCGGTTCCTCATACTCCTCGCGGCGCCAGCGCCAGCCCGGATCGATGATCGTTCCCGACTCGCGCACGGTGTAGAGTGCCTGCAGCGCGATGTAGATCACGCAGAGTTGCTGCGCCCGGTTGCCCGGCTCTCCCAGCGGATGGCCGAAGGGCCACTTCAGATGAATGGCGCGCGGTGGGCGCACCCGTTCGGCGATCTCGCGCAGCCCGATGACGCACACGGTCGGGATGCCAAAGCTCTCGATGACCCGGGCGATCAGTCCCACGGACTGATTGCACAGTCCTCAGGCAGGGGTGAGCAGCACCGCGTCGATCTGCTCCTGCCGCAACATGCCCGCTACCTCGGGCGCGGTCCGGCGGATCAGGGTCTCGACATGGGGCGGCTCGATGTGCCCCATGAAGCTGTAACAGGTTCCGAGGCCGCCGATCGCCCCACGGGCGGCCAGTTCGCGCGCCAGTTCCAGCGGAAAGAGGATGTTGAGATCCCGCTCGGCGTCGGTGTGGTCGTAGTAGTCGTGGGTGATCATCAACTCGTCCACGGGCGTATCGGCGGGGATGACCCGGTAACTGGGATCGCCGTGCGAGTCGTGCATATCGAACGGCGTCTGCGCGCGCAGATGCACGCCGCCCGTCGTGACGAGGGCCAGCCGCGCCTCCCGCAGCGGCTTCTCCAGACGCGCCAGGGGCACCGGCTCGCCCTCGACGGCGTCGAACCATTGCCCCCAGAGCCGCGCCAGTTCGGGCGCCTGGGAGAGGAACTGCCCGAAGGCGCTCTCCAGGCGCTGCCGTAGCCAGTCGAAGTCATTCATCAGGTGTTCCCAGGTGTATACCCACCTCCGGGAGGAACTGTTCACATTTGGGGCAACCCATGCGCCTGTGAGCGGGGGCATCCCGCGCTCGTCGCGTCTCCGCGGGCAAGCTGCCCGCGCTCCCGGGAGAAATGTGAACACTTACCTCTCGGAGGGGTGGGGAAACCACATTTCCCCACCTCCCCGCCCGGGGTTCCGCATGCCCCTAGCGTGCCGCAATCCCATCGAGCAGGGTCTCGACGATCCGGGTTGCCGTATGCTCGTCGGCCAGGCGGGCGCAGGGATGGTCGGTGTGGAAGAAGGGGTAGAGCATCCCCAGCAGCAGCCAGGTCGTCAGATGGGGGTTGACCGCGCGCAACTCGCCCCGCGCCACCCCATCGCGGATGATGGCCTTGATCGGCTCCAGAAAGCCGCTGGCGTAGCAGCGCTGGATGCGCTCCCGCGTGGCCTCGCGCAGGCGGGGCAGATCCTGCGTGCCGAGACGGATGAGCGCGCGCTGGAGGGGGGCCTGGGCGAACAACCCGCGCACCAGAACGCTCAAGCGGGCGCGCGTGTCGGGGGCCTGGCGCGCTGCCGTCACCAGCGCCTCGGTCTCGGCGACCCAGTGCGTCAGCACCGCCTCCAGCAGGTCTTCCTTGTCGCGGAAGTGGTAGTACAGTCCGGGTTTGGAGATCCCCGCCGCCTCGGCGATTTCGCGCATAGCCACGCCGTCGTAGCCCTGGGCCACGATCAGCCGCGCCGCCGCGATGATGATCGCGTCCCGGACGCTATCGGTTGACTCGCTCATGGCGGGAATCCTTGTACTAACGTGAACATACGCCCTCGGCGAGGGGTGTGGGGAAACCGGGTTTCCCTACGCCCCCGCCCCCGGGAAGGTGAGGGCGCAGCCCTTGCCCAGGGGTCTGGGGAAACCGGGTTTCCCCAGACCCCCACCCGGTGGGAGGGTTTGGGAGGGCGAAGCCCTCCCAGGAAGTATGTTCATCCCGTCGGTGTGCGGCGCGAGCCGCATGGACGGCTAATGTGAACATGGGGAAACCGGGTTTCCCCATACCCCCGCCCGTGCGAAGGTGAGGGCGCAGCCCTTGCGCAGCGGTCTGGGGAAACCCGGTTTCCCCAGACTCCCGCCCGCGGGAGGGTGTGGGAGGGCGCAGCCCGTGCACAGGGGTGTGGGGAAACCCGGTTTCCCCACACCCCGTCCGCGGGAGGTTTTGGGAGGGCTGCGCCCTCCCGAGAAGAACCTTCATAGTCATCCCGTCGGAGTGCGGTGCAGCCGCATGGACGACGCTCGCCAGCGCCGGCGGCGCGCAGGTGACGGCCGGCGCGTGACGTGAACAACACCTGTAGGCATACGCGCTAGCCGGTCGCCATTTCCAATGCCCGCTGGCGCTCCGCGGTGCGGTCACGCAGGCCCAGGGCGGCCAGGGTCAGCAGGGCCATCAGCAAACCAATGGACAGGAAAGCGCGCGCGTAGCCGTCGAGGGGCAGCGTCGCGCTCGCGGCAATCAATCCTACCACCACCGCGCCAAGCAACTGGCCCACGCCCATCGTCACCGTCAGCAGGCCCTGGGCCGCGGCCCGCTCGCTCGCCGCGGTCTCGTTCAGCAGCACATAGCGCAGGGCTGCCCCCAGCAGCACCGCGAGACCCAGCCCCAGCAGCACCGAGGCCACGTAGAACAGCGCCAGGCTGCCTGGGAATAGACCGAGGATCAGCAACCCGGCCGCACTTAGTAGTGTACCACCAGTGATCACCAGCCGCGAGCCGAAGCGGTCAAGCAGGCGCCCCGACACGGGCGAGCCGACGGCCATGGCCAGCACGATCACCAGGAGCATGAAGCTGGCCGTGGAGGCGCTGACGCCGAAGGCAATGGTCAGCAGCGCCGGGATGAAGACCACCGAGGTTTCGGCGATGCCCGCGCCGACCGCCAGCGCCGCCGTGAGGCGGATCGGGCGCGAGCGGAAGAGGGCCGGTTGCAGGATGGGCGCCGCGGCGCGCCGCTCGATCCAGACAAACACCGGTAGCAGCAGGACCGCCACCGCCAGCATCGGCGGCGCCAGGGGATCGATCTGCCCCTGGCTGAGTTGGGCCGGGTCAAGCACGGTGAGGCCGTAGGCCAGGGCCGCCAGGGCGGCCCCCAGGGTCAGCGTGCCGGCCAGGTCGAAGGGCGCCCCGGCGCGCGCGCCAGCGGTGGGCAGCAGGCGCAGGCTGAGGACGATCACCCCCAGCGCGATGGGCAGGTTGATCAGAAACAGCCACGGCCAGCCTAGCAGCAACAGCACGCCGCCCAGGATCGGCCCGATCAGAAAGGCGATCCCGAAGACCGCGCCCAGCAACCCCAGCGCCGAACCGCGCTGCTCAGGCGGGAAGGTGTCGCCCACCACCGCGCTGGCCACCGGAAAGATGCCGCCCGCGCTGAACCCCTGAACCAGGCGCCCCGCCAGCAGGACGGCGAACGTCGGAGCCAGGGCGACGATCAGCGAGCCAAGAGCGAAGCCGCCGACACACAGAGCGTAGATCCAGCGCCGGCCCGCGCGGTCCGAGAGGGCCGCCATCACCGGCGTGCCGACCAGGTTGCCGAGCACGTAGAGGGAAAAGACCCAGGCCAGGGCCTTCTCGGTCACCCCGAAGTCGCCCTGGATGGCCGGCAGGGCCGGCCCGACGATGGCGATGTCCAGCGCGGCCATCAACACGCCGACAAAGAGCAACCCCAATACCTGATTGCGCCGTCGCTCAATCGAAGTTGCCATGGTTTGCCTCCTCAAGTTACCGACCGGTCGGTCAGTTTTGAGGCATTATACCATACCTATGACAGGACGTACGCGGTGGAGGGATGCGGGGAGGGCCTGCGGCCCTCCCCCAACCAGTTGTTGCCCGCCCGCGGCGGGAGGGCCGTGGGGTTGCGCCGGGCCGCCCGGCCACCGCGGGTGGGAAAAGGGGCATGTGGGGAGGCGTAGCCTCCCCGCACCCCTCGACCGCGTACGTCCTGAGGTGAACATAGGCTCTCGAAGAGGGGCATGGGGAAACCGGGTTGCCCCATCCCTCAGCGGACGCGGGCCTCCGGCCCGCGCACCCAGGCCCCGGCCCCTGGGAGGGTTTGGGAGGGCGCAGCCCTCCCAGGAACAACCGTATGTGCATTGCGGCGTGGTGCGGCGGAGCCGCATGGACGGCTGAGGCGACCATCGTGCGCCGCGTTCAGCCCCCCTCCCAGCCTCCCCCCGCTGGGGGGAGGCGCCGGGTGCCCGCCCCCGGCAGGGGAGGGTCCGGGAGGGGGCCGGCACCGTGCCCGCGGCGCCGTGGCGCGGGCGGGAGGGCCTGGCCCTCCCGCAGGGGCGTGGGGAAACCGGGTTTCCCCATCCCTTCGCCCGGTGGGTGGGTGTGGGCGGGCAAAGCCCGCCCGCAGGGGTGTGGGGAAACCGGGTTTCCCCACGCCCCCACCCCGGGGAAGGTGAGGGCGCAGCCCTTGCGCAGGGGTCTGGGGAAACCGGGTCTCCTCATCCCTTCGCCCGGTGGGCGGGTGTGGGCGGGCGGCGCCCGCCCGCAGGGGTGTGGGGAAACCGGGTTTCCCCACACCCCACCCGGTGGGAGGGTCTGGGAGGGCAAAGCCCTCCCAGGAAGTATGTTCATCCCGTCAGTGTGCGGCGGAGCCGCTGATATGCAAGGAGCATCACGCATAGGCCGGCAGCCAGTCGCCGTGGGCGGCGATCAGTTCATCCACCAGCTCCCAGATCTGCTCGAGATCGAGTTCGGCGGCGGTGTGCGGGTCGAGCATGGCGGCGTGGTAGATGTGTTCGCGTTTCCCGGTGAGCGCCGCTTCCACCGTCAGCGCCTGCACGTTGATGTTGGTCTGCATCAGCGCGGCCAGGTGCGGCGGCAGGGCGCCCACCCGGGTCGGCTGCACGCCGTTGCGGTCCACCAGACAGGGCACTTCGACGCAGCAACCCCGGGGCAGATTGTCAATCAGCCCGTGGTTGGCGACGTTGCCATAGATGACCCGTGGCTGGCCGGTCTCCATGGCGTGGATGATCAGTGAGCCGTACTCGCCGGAGCGCGCGGCCCCCTCCTGGCGCTCGCGCGCCCAGTGTTGCCGCAGGTAGCCCGCCAGGTCTGGATCGCGCGGAGCGATCTCGGCCAGGCGGCGCTCGCGCATCTCGCGCTCGTAGCGCGCCAGCGCCGCCGCGTCACCGCGCTCGAGCAACGGGCGCATCCCCTCCCATTCGGCGATCTGCCGCTCGCAACGGGCCGGGTATTCGTCGAGGGGGATGTTGAAGCGCTCGATCAGGTCGGGCCGGTCGCGCTTGATGAACCAGGGCGTGTACTCGCTGATGTGCTCGCTCGACTCGGTCACGAAGTAGCCCAGGCGCCGGAAGAGTTCGTAGCGCACCCGGTTCCACGCCGGCACGCGGTCCTCCTCCACGATCTGGCGCAGGCGCGGGTAAAGGTCCGCGCCCCGGTGCGCGAAGCGCAGGTAGAAGGCCATGTGGTTGATCCCGGCGCAGAGGTAGTCGATTTCTTCCTCGGGCAGGCCCAGATCATAGGCCAGTTCGCCGACGGTGTGCTGCACGCTGTGGCACAGGCCCACCGTGGTGATGCGACTGGCGCGGCTGATCGCCCAGCAGTTCATGGCCATCGGATTGACGTACTGGAGCAAGGTCACCTCGGGACAGAGGCGCTCCATGTCGCGGCACATCTCCAGGAGCACCGGAATGGTGCGCAACCCGCGCATGATCCCGCCGATGCCCAGGGTGTCGCCGATGGTCTGTCGCAGGCCGTAGCGTCTGGGGATCTCGAAGTCGGTCACCGTGGCGGGCCGATAGCCGCCGACCTGGAACATGGCAAGCGCGTAGTCGGCTCCGTCGAGCGCCCGCTCGCGCGCCGTGGTGGCCTCGATCCGCGGTCGCGCGTCGAGACTCGCTGCCAGGAGATGGGCCATGCGCTCCGAGTCGCGCAGGCGCTGCGGGTCAATGTCGAACAGCCTGATGGTGGACCCGCGCAGTTCGGGGAAGCTGAGGATGTCGCCGAGCAGGTTCCGCGCGAAGACGGTGCTCCCCGCCCCGATGAACGCAATGATGGGCATAGTGGTCTTCCCTGTCTGGTACTACTGCTCCGTTCGGGCACAGGTGATGGGCCGGCCCTCGCCCGGTCGGGCCGAAGCAGGAACTGCCCTCCTGCTTCGGCCCGACTTCCCCACCCGGCGTAAAGACATCGTTACTCCTGTCACTACGCCGGGGCGCTATCATGAGGCACAACGCTCCCGTGAACAGGAGTTGTCCACGGAAGGTTCCGGGAGGGCTACGCCCTGACGTGAACATAGGCTCTCGAAGAGGGGCATGGGGACACCGGGTTTCCCCATTCCCCCACCCGCGGGAGGGTGTGGGAGGGCGCAGCCCTCCCAGGAACAACCTTCTTTTCATTGCGGCGCTGTGCGGCGGAGCCGCATGGGAGGCTGATGTGAACATATGCTGCGAGAGCCAGTACGTTCACCTCAGCGCATGCGGCGCCGCGGCCCCCCTCCCAACCTCCCCCCGCCGGGGGGAGGAGCCGGACTCCCTCCCCCAGCGGGGGAGGGCTGGGGAGGGGGCCGTCACCTTCGTTGCAACGTATTGCCGCTCGAGCAGGGGAATGAGGAAACCGGGTTCCCCCACACCCCCACCCGGTGGAAGGGTTTGGGAGGGCTGCCCCCACCAGGAACAATCTTCATCGCGGCGTTGTGCGCCGTGCGCATGACGGTCCCACATCTACAATCCGAAATCGTGTCACCCATCGGTTTGAGGAACCACGGAAGGAAGATCGCCGATGGACGCTCAAGGTACGGCGGTGGCGCCTGCCACGCAGGTGATCACCGCTCCGCAAACGGGCAATGTGTATGTCAATGCGCAGCCATGGGCGCTGACAATCTCCGACAACTTGCGCGCCACCTTCGTATTCGACCGCGAGGGGCGCCTGGTGAGCTGTTTCCTCAATGGTTGCAACTACCGCTTCGGGCTGTCGGGGCTGGTTCTGATGAAGGTCTCGCGTCCCGGCGCGGCCAAACTGCGCCGGCTCCTCTCCGACGACGAGAGCGCCCGGCTGCGCGCCAGCGTGCGCGAGCATGTGACCCGCATTGCCGCCGGCATCGCCGCGGCCGTGCCGGACGAGGTGCGGGCCTGGCTCGAGCAGATCCTGGCCTGGGATGAGGCCCGCGACCGGGCCGATCGCGAACGCTTTCTGCGCATCTACCGTCCGGTCAGCATTGTGCCACCCGACCAGTACCGCGCCCTGGTGCTGCAGGTCACCGAGGGGTGTAGCTGGAACCGTTGCAGCTTCTGTAGTTTTTACCGCGATCGGCGCTTCCGGATCAAGACGGTTGCGGCGTTGCGCGAGCACATTCACCAGGTCAAGGCGTTTCTCGGGCGCGGCATCAGCATGCGGCGCACGATTTTCCTCGGCGACGCCAACGCGCTCATCGTTCCCCAGCCGCGCCTGCGCGAACTGTTCGCGGTTATTCGCGAGGAGTTTCCCGGCAGCGAGGAGGGTCCCTCACCTGACCTCTATGCGTTCCTCGACATCTTCGGCGCCGCGCGGAAGAGCAGCGAGCAGTACGCCGAGTTGCGCGACCAGGGGCTGCGGCGGGTCTACATCGGGCTGGAGAGCGGCGACGACGCGGTGTTTCGCCTGCTCAACAAGCCCGGCACACCGCAACAGGGGGTCGAAACGGTGGCGCAACTGAAGGCGGTGGGTCTACAGGTGGGCATTATTCTGCTGGCCGGGGCGGGCGGCGCCGATCTCGCGCGCCGGCACGTGGCCCGCTCGCTGGCGGCTCTCTCGGCCATGGAGCTGGACGCGGGCGACCTGGTCTACATCTCGCCGCTGATCACGCCCGATGATAGCGACTACGCGCGCCGCGCGCGCACCCTGGGCCTGGCGCCCCTGTCCGCCGACGAACTCGCGGTCCAGCTTGAAGAGTTGAAAACCGGCGCGTGCGCCGCCACCGGCGGGCGCCCCCGCGTGGCGCTCTACCATATCGAGGAGTGGCTGTATTAGCGCGACGACGACGCTTCGTCGCGGTGGGGGTTGCGGGGGCCTGCGGCCCCCGCACCATCCCAGACGGGCAGGCGCTACACCCCAAGCGCGGCGACGAGGGCGTCAATCGCCGCCTGTTCCTCAGAGGTGACCTTTTTGCCCCCCATGCCAAGGAACCCGCCCTCTTTGACCGCCTCGGCCGCGGCGTAGGCGGCTTTCACCAGCACCTCCTTGTAGGCCCTGGCCTCCTCGGGAACGTTCTTCTCTACCAGGCCCGCCGCCTGCTTCGCCGCCTCCAGCGCGTCGGTCATGCCCTCGGCGGTCAGGTCGTCCACGCCGGAGTGGTAGAGCGCCGCGAGCAACCCGGTCGGGGCGACGTCCTTCACCGACTCGCGCACCGAGTCGAGCGCCGCGGCGATCTCCTGGGCCGTTTTGCCGGCGCTGGAGGGCGCGGCGGCGATCACCAGGGCCGTGGCGGCCATCGGCCCGTTGCGCACCTGGGTCCACTCCTGCGCCGAAAAACGCCCTTTCATTTCACGCACCTCGGCGACCTTTCCGAGCACAGCGTTGACCAGCGTCTCCTCATCGCCCTTGCGCCGCTCGACGCTGCGCGCCTCGCTCTTGAGTTTCTTGATCAGCGCATTGGTGTCCATGCCCTCTTTCTGCATGGTGCTGTTGAGGAAGCCGAGCATCAGCGGGCCCACCATCCCCACCAGCGGGGTGATGTCGAACCCGGTGGCGTCTTTGATCGTGGCGACAACCACGCGGCTCTCGTCGCCGAAAAGGCGGTTCAACACGTCTGCGCCGGCATCGCCGCCGGTCAGCGCGCCAAGAAAACCGGACAGATTGCCCAGCACCCCCGCGTCGGCCTGCTGTACCGCCTCGGCGATCTTGACCTGGCCCTCGGGAGTGTCGGCGGCCAGCGACAGGCCCCGCGTCAGCAGCGACAGGGCGATATTAATCCCCTTCTGCACTGTTTCCCCGGAAATCCCAAACCGCTGGCCAACCTGCGCGTACATGTCCGGCGTCATCATCGCCTCGAGCGGAGCGAACATCGTGGACATTGGCATTCCTCTCCTTGCGTGAGCTAACTCCGCGCGCCGCCCGTCGCGGCGCGCTCCGCGCGTAGGGTATCGATCGTGACGTAGCTGATCCCGCGATCAGCCAGTCGGGTGAGAATCTGATCGGTCAGGTCGGCCACCGGCGGGCCGGGCAGCGTCTCGTGCAGGACGATGAGGGATCCGCCCTCGGTCTGCCGCGTCACCTGGCGCACGCTCAGTTCCGCCGGCAACAGCCAGTGCACCGGCATGATGCTGCAGATGACCGGCTGGTAGCTCCAGCTCAGCAGGCGCCGGGCAAGCGCCCGGCTCAGGTGCCCGTAGGGCGGGCGCACGCAGGCGATCGCCGCCGGATCGCGCCCGCTATGGCGCGCCAGCAACTCCCGCGTCCGGTCGAGCATGGCATGCAGCGCCTCGGGGTACTCCACCAGGAACGAACGGTGCCGGTAGCCATGGATCATCAACTGGTGGCCGGCGGCAGCCGCGGCTCCCACGAGTTCGGGCATCCGCTCCACCCGCTCACCGAGCCACGAGAAGGTGGCCGTGACGCCGTGTTTCGCCAGGACCGCCAGCAGCGCGGGCGTATCGCGCTCGTGCGGCCCATCGTCGAAGGTCAGGGCCACCCGGTTCGAGGCGCGGTCGCCCGACCAGAGGACCTCGGGGAACTGTCGTTCAAGCTCGCGCACCGCGTCGTTGAGCGAGGCGACGGTGTAGGCTTCGACGAGTTGGAGCAAGGCTTTCATAACCAGGAAGTTCCTGGGAGGGCGCAGCCCTCCCAAACCCTCTCCTAGCGGGGGGCGCCCGGTTCCTTCACCGGCAGGGCGAGGCTGGGAGGGGGGCAGCAATGCACAGAAACAGCGTTCGCAGACCACTAATCCTTGTCCGGTAGCAAGAGCGAGAGCAGGAACGAGACGATCGACACCACAATCGCCCCCCAGAAGGCCGGCCAGAAGCCATCAACAATGAATCGCGCCCTGAACACGTTCTGGGCGATCCACGACGATAGCAAGAAACTGATGGCGTTGACGACCAGGATGAACAATCCCAGGGTCAGAATAATCAAAGGACACGACAGCAGTTTGAGCAGAGGCCGGATGAAGGCATTGACGAACCCGAAGACCACCGCCATCACCAGCACGGCGAAGATCCCCGTCTGACCTTCCACGGTAATGCCCGGCACGATCCAGGCGGTAATCGCCAGCGCCACGGCCGTCAACAGCCAGCGCAGCAGGAGCTGCATATGGGTTCCTCTCTTCTCAATGCGGCGACGCCGCGCGCCAACCGGATGAAACAAGTTGCTCCTGGGAGGGCTGCGCCCTCCCAAACCCTGCCATTGGGTGAGGGGCTGGGGAAACCCGGTTTCCCCAGCCCCCTGCTTGAGGGCTTTGCCCTCCCAAACCCTCCCACCGGGTGGGGTTATGGGGAAACCGGGTTTCCCCATAGCCCTGCCTGAGGGCGTAGCCCGCCCAAACCCTCCCGCGGGCGGGGGTCTGGGGGAAACCCGGTTTCCCCAGACCCCTGCGGGGCGGGGCGTGGGGAAACCCGGTTTCGCCATCCCCCTCGCCGAGGGCGTACATTCATGTTAGAAGGGCGACGCCCTCCCGGATCATCCCAGCCAGCAGGGCCGCGAGGCAACCTGGTTGCCTTACGCTCCTCACGACACCCACCTACACCGTCCTGGCCCCGCGTTGCTTATCCCTGGCCTGGGCGGCCTCGGCCACGCGCGCGGCTTCGTAGGCCCTGGCCTCGGGATCGTTGGCCGCGCGGGCCGCCTGCAGGGCCGCCGGGTCAATTAACCCGTCTCTGGCGAGCAGATAACCGATCATATCGATGGTGGCAATCGCGTACGACTTCCCCTCAGGAGTAAACGCCGTCCAGCCGAAGTAGTTCTTCGCGCCATTGTGGGCCATGGGCCCCATGGTGATCATCTCGATCCTGCCCGCGGCCATGGCCCGGTTCCAGTCGCTCTGCGGGAACCACTTCCAGCGCCCGGCGTAGAGCCAGTGGCCCAGCTTCTGCACCGGGTCGGCCTCGCCATAGAGGTGGTAGAGCCTGGTGACCTGGTTCAGCCCGGGATCATCGGCCATCACCCCGCCGATCGAAATGACGCGGATGGGCGCCTTCAGCACCGGGGCAAGGTAGGTCGCCGCCCCCAGCGAAACCTGCGCGCCCCCGCTGAAGCCGATCAGCGTCACCGGCTTGCCGCTGCCCACGCGGTACCCACCACGCTCCAGGGCTTTGATAATCTCGCTCGCCACCCCCAGGTTGTAGATCGGCCCGTAGCGCCGGTCGGCCGAGACGGCCACCTGGAACAGGTTGCGCAGGTTGATCACAAACTGTAACAGGTCGTAGGGGTTTTCCAGACGGCGCCGCTCGATCCAGCGATAGACCCGCGCGAAGCTGCGGTCGGCGGTCAACCCGGCATTGGTGACCGAATAGGGGTACACATCCGGCGTCACCAGCACCCCGGGCAGACGCCTGACCGCCATCCGGCCCCAGTCTATCTCCTCCTGGGGGATCGAATTGGCATCAATCGCGCCAATGCCCGACAGGTACACCACCGCCGACGCCGCCGGGTGCTCACGTAGCGCTTCACCCGCCCCGGTCGCCTGATGCGTGGGCAAGGCCGGTTTTTCGCCGAACCAGCCCGCCCACCATCCCAGGCTCTCGAAGGGGGCCAGCAGCGCGCCCAGGATAAGCAGCAGGATCAGCCCGGTCATCAACAGGCTCAGGGTTGAGAGTATCAAGGTGCACCTTTCCGGCCCTTACTGGAGGCTTCTTCAGGCGAGGTGGCGAACTGAGTGAGAATATCCTGTACACTCGCGTCCAGATCCGTTCCGGTGATGCGCTTGTAGAGCGCATTCCGCACATAGATCACCGGCCGCCCGATCGTCGCGCTCATCACCATCACGACCAGCCATCCGATCACCGTGCAGACCAGCGCCGCGCCAAAGTTGCCCCCCGCCAGCGACGTCATGGCGGCCAGCACCACCAGGAAGCTCCAGACCGACAGGACCTTGCCGATAAACCCGCCCGCGTAGGGCAAAAGCACCAGGAAACCGAAGACATACGGCGCCGCGCCCATACCCGTCAGACGCAGGGCCTGCGAGAGCGGAATCGAATGAGGAAAGAGCGCCTTGCTCGTCAGCCAGATCGCCGCTCCCCAGACCATAAGGCTCAGCGCGAAGATGATCCCGTTGAGCAGCAGACTCAGCATGAAGCGCCCAGGTCGGACACGGTTGACGAAGAGGATCACACTCTGGCCCAGCAGCAACGACGCGCCACCCACGATCGCCACGGCGAGCACTACCCATCCGGTGCGGGGATACGTCTCAACGATCTCGAAGGCGCGCGGGTTGAGGCGCATGGCCTCACTGCTGCCCACCCACATGGCCCTGATAAACTCGAACATGGCCCCTCACTTGCCGCCTAAGCCCGATACCTGACACATAAGCTCTTCGCCTCCACCCAACCCTCCCTCGCTGGGGGCGGGCGTCCGGCACCTCCCTCCAGCGGGGGGAGGTTGCGAGGGGGGCCGTGCCGTGCGCAGCGCCTTATTTGCAACGTATTGTGCCTAAGCCATGGTTCACACCTACGTGACCGTTGGCGGGGCTGCGCCCGCCGCACCCCCCCCGACGCTGACCGGAACGGTCGCACAGCGCAACCATGATTGATATCTGTTTGGGAGGAGCGTGGGGAAACCAGGGTTCCCCACCCCATGCCGGAGCGCCGTGTGCGCGCATCCTGCGCTCTACGCGGCCACAGGCGAGGGTTGAACCACTCACATGCGCTTCATGGTGCTATGAGAGTCGGGGAAAGGGAATGGCTAAAAGGCTAGTTGTTGCTGATCCGGGGGGACGCCCGCGGCGCCCGCCGGAGGGATGATCCAGCGAACGTGGGCGGGCCCGAGCGCAGCCCTCCCGGGCAAAACCGCTTCCTTCCTACCACAGCCGGAGCTGCAGGGCCGGGCGGCGCCCATCGAGCAGAACATAGGGGGCGGCCCGGCCGGTGGTCACACCGAGGGCCCTGAGTTGGGAGAGGTCGCGCAGGCGGGCCTTGCGTCGGGCGGCAATGATCCTGTCCGCGCTCTGCGGGCCGATACCGGGGATGCGCAAGAGGAGCTGGCGCGGGGCGCGGTTGATCTCGATCGGCTCGCGCAGATGCTGCTCGGCCCAGGCCTCTTTCGGCGTCTTGTCGCGGGGCAGCAGGCCCTGCGCGTCAAAAGGGAGCTCGTCGTAGCGGAAACCATAATCGCGCAGCATAAAGTCGGCCTGGTACAGGCGCAGGGCGCGGGCGGGGTCCTCGGCGGGCTGGCCGGCCAGGGGGGAACGCTCGATCGGATGAAAAGCGCTGAAGTAGGCGCGCCACAACCCCAGCTCGCGGCGGGCGCGTTGCACGGTTTCCAGCAACTCGCGGTCGCTCTCACCGGCGGCCCCGACGACAAACTGCGTGGTGAGACTGCGGGCGGCCCGGCGCCCTTCCTGGCGCGCGCGGCGCATCACCTCACTGGCCCAGCGCATGCGCCCCCACATGCTCTCGATAAACTCCTTGTCGGGCGCGAGCAGGGCCAGGCGCTCCGGGTTCGGCGCTTCCAGGTTCAGGCTGACCCGGTCGGCCAGTTCCACGGCGCGCTCGATGTACCCGAAGGATGCCCCCGGAATCAGCTTGAGGTGTATGTAGCCGGTATAGCCCTCCTTGAAGCGCAGTCGCTCAACCGTGGCGAGCATCTTCTCCATGGTCGTATCCGCGTCAGGCACGATGCCGGAGGAGAGGAACAGCCCGTCAACGCGCTGCTGCCGGTTCAGGACCACGAAGGTCGTCGCCAGTTCATCGGGCCGGAAGGTGGTGCGCCGGCGGCGAATAGCGCAACTGGTAAAGCAGTAGGCGCAGGCAAAGCGGCAGGCGTTGGTCTGCAGCACCTTGAAGAGCCGGGTCGTGCCACCGCCTTCCTGCCTGGCGTTGTAGATGAAGCCGGTGGCATGCCTGATGCCCTGCTGAATGCTCCGGGTCGCGGGCACGTCGGTCACCTCATCGGCGGCCTCAGCGCCGAGAATGGCCAGCTTCTGCTGGATGTCGGGTTCCACCTGGATCATGGGCCTGGCCTCCACGTCTGCGCCTGCCAGCAGTATAGCACACATGTCCTGATTTGAACATAAGCCCTCGGAGAGGGGTGTGGGGAAACCGGGTTTCCCCACGCCCCCGCCCCGCAGGGGGATG
>Ga0272446_1000943_pt1 | contig 44107 bp, 37 predicted proteins | sample YNPCB0061_FD_194587 | JGI IMG/M metagenome (GOLD analysis project Ga0272446, IMG submission 194587) | Hot spring microbial mat communities from Yellowstone National Park, WY, United States - YNP-CB-006-1 | ecosystem: Environmental > Aquatic > Thermal springs > Hot (42-90C) > Sediment | place...
TTATTCAAACAATAAATTTTAAAATTATGGCAAAGTGGATAGTTGACACTACGCACTCTGAGGTGCAATTCAAAGTAAAGCACCTGGTTATCTCAACAGTTACAGGAACTTTTAATAAGTTCTATGTAGAATTAGAAGCGGAAAAAGACGATTTTACAGATGCAAAGATTGCTTTTTCTGCGGATATTGATAGCATAGATACTAACAACGCACAGCGCGATGCACACTTAAAATCCGATGATTTCTTCAACGCCGAGAAGTTCCCTCAAATGACGTTTAAGTCTTCTTCATTAGAAAAAAGTAATGGGAAGTATGCTCTCAAAGGAGATTTGACCATACGAGATATTACTAAGCCAGTAGAGTTAGAGGTAGAGTTTGGAGGAGTAGCTACTGACCCTTACGGTCAGATAAAGGCAGGATTTGAGGCAGTAGGCAAAATCAATCGCAAGGAATTCGGTTTGATGTGGTCAGCAATCACCGAAGCAGGGGGAGTGGTAGTAAGTGATGAGGTAAAGATTTTACTTAATGTGCAATTTATAAAGCAAGGTTAATACGCTTGGTTCAGAAAAAATAGACCTATGAGATATTACAAATCTTATATAGGTCTATTCCTCTGTAAAGTAAGCTATGGGGTTAGTGTTAATTTCTGAAATATGCAACGTAAGATTAGTGAATTTTTTAGCTATCCTCTCAGCTAAAAGTTCTTTGGTAAACTGTTCGCTTTCGTAATGTCCTATATCTGCAATAACAATTTGTCCGTCTGCATCAAAAAACTCATGGTATTTGTAATCTGAGGTAATAAAAAAGTCTGCTCCGGAGGCAATAGCATGGCGAAGCAAGAAACCTCCTGCACCGCCGCAAACAGCTACCTTTTTTACTTTTTTACCTAAAAGTTGCGTATGTCTGATACAAGTAAGTTGCATTTGTTTCTTCAGATGCTTTAAAAATTCCTGCTCGCTGATAGGTTCTGATAGATTGCCTATCATCCCACTGCCTACTTCTTGATTTTCATTTTCCAAAAGATGCAGGTAATAGGCAACCTCCTCGTAGGGGTGTGCTTTGCGCATAGCATTTAGTACTTGGTTTTCCAAATGAGCGGGAAGGATAACTTCTATTCTCATTTCTTGTACTTTTTCAAGTTTGCCTGCCTCTCCTATGTGCGGTGAAGCTTTCTCATTAGGTTGAAATGTACCTTCTCCTAAGAGAGTAAAGCTGCAATTCGAGTAATTGCCAATGTTGCCTGCTCCTGCATCGGAAAGGGCTTGTAGTACTTTTTCTGCATCATTAACGGGAACAAAAGTAGTAAGTTTTTTAAGTAAGTTTCTCTTAGGAGCGAGTATCTGCGTATGAATCAGCCCTATTTTTTGGGCTATTTTGGCATTTACTCCGTTGATTACATTGTCTAAGTTGGTATGAATGGCATAAATGGCTATATCGTTTTTAATAGCTTTAATGACAGTGCGTTCTACATAATTTTTACCAATTAGTTTTTTTAAGCCGCCAAAGATAATAGGATGATGGGCAACGATAAGATTGCATTTTTTAGAGATGGCTTCCTCGATAATGCTTTCTATGCAATCCAAAGTAAGTAGTACTCCCGTAATTTCTTGATTTGGATTGCCTACAATGAACCCAGAGTTATCATAACTCTCTTGATAGGATAAGGGAGCATTCTGCTCCAAATACTGTACAACTTCTCTGATTTTCATACATCTCTAATACAATGCAGGATTGACAAAAGGAATTAAAGCGAAACAAACCGCAGGCATATATAACCCTGCTCGGTCTATTTCGCCATGAGTAAGAATACCTACCGAACCTAAATGATGTTTAGAATTGACTTTACCGAAAACTATGTCATCTGCCTCACCAAGTTCTTTTCCCTGTTGGATAAGATCTACTACTTGGTGGGGCAGTTGAAAAGAGGCAGTGCGCGACTCTCCTTTTTTATTTTTAGAAAGAATAATTATCCACGCAAATGCATACATTTCCTTGTCTTTTTTTTCTATTCCTCCTTCTACTCCTACCCAAAAATCAGCATTAGCGACTTCTTTCTGTGCATTTCTTACCCTGTTTAGTGCTCCTTGATAAGTTTCTGCATCTGAAAAAGGTTGGTTGCTTACCATGGAGGGAACATCTACCCCGATGATTTCAAACACTTCATCTATCTTCATCTGCTCAAATCCCTCTCTGACTGCTCTAATTTTTGCTGGATTTCGTGATGCTACCACTATTTTTTTCATTACCTTACTAAAAATGTAATCTGACGTAGTACTTCTGGGTTTTTCAAATCTTTCACCTTGATAATGAGGTTACAAGTAGTTATTTGTCGGTCATCGGGTACTCTAAAACGATTGATGCTGATAGGATTAGCAAAGTCAAACGGCAGAGTAATATCACTTCCTCTAAGATTGACTACCATAGTTTCTTGCCCTGAGGGTCCCCAAAGAATTTGGATATATTCTAAGCCACTATCGTCTTCTATTTTCCCTTCTATCTGTACGGTCTGCCCTCTTCCTACTATATTAGCAGCGGCAGCACCTTGGGAAGGAACGCCAAGTATGAGTTCTTTCCCATCTACATACACATTAGCAATGAAAATCACGGGAGGCTCATCTCTGATAACCGTTATGAGTATGCGAATAGGCGTGGCAACATTTCCTGCTATATCTCTTACTGAAACGACTAATTCGTAAATAGACCCTGCTGGTGCATTGGCAGGTGGTTGGAAAAGATTAGGGCTTGCACTTGCCAAAAGCTCTGCCAAATTCACACTCGTCGCCCCGTTTAGATTTCGCTCAAAAACTACCCTTCGTGTCTGATTTACTTCATTAAAAGTGACCGTAAGCGTACCTAAGCCTCTATTGTCTGTGGCTGTGCCTTCCAAAATCCTGAAAACGCCTCCTTCAATTAGATTGACTTCCCTGTTGGCATTAATTTGTGGACTGGTTCTGGTAATATTTAGCGAAGGGGCTTGGTCATCGCAATTAATAATGAAATTGAAACTTTGAGATGCAGTATTGCCCTCTCCGTCTAAAACTGTAACTGTCAGCCTTAGTACTCTTCCATCTGCCACATTACTTGGGATTCTTATATCGCGGTCAAAAAGCCCTAAAAGTCTAACTGTATCGCTATTAACTACTCTTGCTGTATTTAGCAAGTTCGTTGCTCCGTCGTTTAAGGAAACCCTTACTTCTCTGACACGGATGTTGTCCGTGATTAAACCTGCCAATTGAATAATTGCAGAGCGGCAAGTAATAAAATTGCCTGTAATATCTCTTTCTGGGGATATCCCTACACCTGTGCTAACGACTAATAAGTTATTAATTCTTGGAGGGCGGTTATCGCCTCGCAGTTCAAAAATAGTATCCTTAGGAACAGCCTGTAATTTGGCAAAATCTTGTAATCTTATAGATAGATTATAAATTCCCAAGGGAGCATCTTTGGGAATAGGGATTCTCAAAGTATCTTCGTAGCGCCTTCCTTTGACGGAGCGACGTATAAAATATCTCCATGGATTACTCGCTGGAGGTACTTGTCGATTAATACTGACAGTAACAGAGTCTAAGCGATTATTATCCCTGTACGTCAAAAATAATTGAATAGTATCTTGTATGTGATAAATAAGGCGTAGATTATTCACCTCCTGAATCGTAGGAGCGATTTTATCTATGATAGGAATACAAGACCAGATTAAAGCAAAGCATAAAAGTAAGTACTGAGTGCGTTTCATATTAGTAACTTTCTCAAAAAATTTACATGCTAATATACGAAATATATTTATAAAAGTTAAACTTAGCAAAATAAGTGCAAACTTTAATTTTAAGACCAACACTTTCATATCATTCCTTCAATGCTTCCAAAAACAAAACCACTGATAACCTTAGGATAAAAATAAGTCGATTTTTGAGGTAATGTATAACCACTTTGACAAACTTGCTTGATTTGGGCGATAGTAACAGGATTAACAATGAAAGCAGATTGAGCTTTCCCTTGGAATATGTCGGTCAAGCACTCCGAGAAATTGCGTTCGTAATGGATATACGGGCTACTTCTTTGCATTTTTCCTTGAATACCTAAAGCCTCCTGAAAAACAAAGTAATGAAGCACTGTAAGGTCTAACTCTTTGATAGTTAAGGGAAAGTCCCAAGTTATCTCTTTTAAACTTTTTTCGTGTAAAGTAATTTTAAAAGCATTTTCTCGGAAGACCACCCCAAATGTCCATTTTTTCCCACTAATTATTTGATTCAAATCAAATACATTATCTATCTGCTTAATAGTAAAGTATTTGGCTAATTTTTCTAAAAGTTGCTCTTGGTCAAAATCAGGAAAATTTTTGAGTACTCTATGAGTAGGCAGTACTTTCAAATCTTCTGATTCGCTATTGGTAAGAAAAATGAGATGAAAGTGATAGCCCTCTTCTCCCGTAGTCCGAGGATTCTTTTTCATTTGTTTGTGTTTAAACATGAGTGAACTTTCGTATCGGTGATGCCCATCTGCCAAAATGATTTGTTTATCTTTCAAATGATTTATAAAGATTTGAATAGTATTTTCATCTTCTATCTTGGCTAACACCTCTCTTACTCCTTGATAATCTTCAGTTTCATAGATAGGATTTTGCATAGCCTCGTCCATATATTTTTCTAAAAGGTGTTTTTCATCTGTATAGATGCCGTGAGTAGGGCTTGTGTGGAATTGCGTTTTCTCTAAAAGTTCTACGCGGTCATTAACAGCATGAGGAATAGTATTTTCGTGCCTGAGCAGTACCTTATCTTCCCATTCATACACTCGCATCATACAAATAAACCCTTTGCGACAAAACGTTTCTGTATGTTCTGGAAGAGAAAAATATTGATAGTACACATAAATAGCAGGCTTTTTATCTTGTACGATAATGCCCTCCTTTTTCCACTTTTCTAATGTCGCTACGGCTACCTCGCCTGTACTTTTCCCATTCTGCCTCAAAGGAACAGAAAGATGAATACTATTGTAAGGCTGATGATATAGCTTTTGCCTTTGGGCTTCAGAAACCACATCAAAAAGTGGTGCTGTTAATTGGTTGATATTAGGAATTAAAAAATCATTGTATCGCCATGCGCGAAAAGGGCGAATGTCTGCCATGCCTTAAAAAGAATTATAGGAATCTGCCAAAAAATCAATTACTTTGCAATACTTATGCAACATCTTAGATGTATTATCAAAAATAATACTTGTTTTGATTAACCACTTTGTAAAATTTTAAAGAATTAATTTTTGCACGCAGGATTTTTAAAATCTTATGTTTTATTATTGATTAAAAGTAAAATTTATGCTTTACAAATTACTATCCTTACTAATGGTCGCCTTTTTCCATCAGGCTTATTCACAAGAAGAGAGTCCTAAGTCATTCATTTGGAGCGGACAGTTTGTGGCAACTACTAATGGTACTTCTATATTTACCAATTTTGGTGGTCCCAGTATCAAAGTCGACTTTTCTAAGAAATCAGCGGTTTCTTTGGGAATGTTGCCTTCTATTAGGATAAACTTGGAGGAGAAAGATATTAACAGGATTGTTCAGCCTATCTTAGGAATTGGTTTGCAATTTCAATAAAAAAAATGATACTTGCTATGCCTGCTTACTACCTACCTACTCCTAAAAATTATTGGTCATTGACGGGGGCGTAGGCATAAAATTTTAGCAAGGACGAGCTTTCTAATCAGAACTACAATTAAGCTAATAAGGCTAATTTAAAGAAAAATAAAAAAGGCTAATTTCTTGTTTTAGTGAAATTAGCCTTTTATCGTATAAATGAGCATTAATTTAACTTACTTTACTGCATCTACTACCGCTTTGAATGCTTCTGGGTGGTTCATCGCTAAGTCAGCTAATACCTTGCGGTTCAAACCAATTCCCGATTTAATAACCTTCCCCATGAATTTAGAGTAAGACATGCCATGCTGCCTCGCTGCCGCATTGATACGTTGAATCCATAAAGCACGAAACTCTCTCTTTTTCAACTTACGCCCTACGTAAGCGTGTAATAGACCTTTCTCAAGGGTATTTTTGGCAACTGTCCATACATTTCTTCTCGCTAAGAAGTTGCCTTTTGTCAATTTTAGAATCTTTTTTCTTCTTGCTCTTGATGCTACTGAATTAACCGAACGTGGCATAAACTTTAATTTTTAATTTTTTAGTGATGGCGACCTCGCCTTGAGGTACTTTGAAAGCCAATTCCTTGGTTGTTTTGATGAAATGTGTAGATTAAGCAACTAACATTTCTTTGATTCTTGGTGTATCTACTTCAGAAACAAGTGTAGAATGAACCAAACGTCGCTTTCTGTCCTTATGCTTCTTGGTTAGAATGTGATTTTTGAAAGCGTGCTTTCTTTTCACTTTGCCTGAAGCAGTCAGTTGAAAACGTTTTTTTGCACTTGATTTAGTTTTTAACTTAGGCATTGTAATAATTTTTAAAAACTATAAATTTTGATGTTTGAATATATAAATAACTCATTGGGCTATCAGATAAAAAATTACACTCAATTAGTCTTGAATGTAATCTAAGTTATTTTTCTAACCACAATGAAGGTTATTTTTTTGGAGTTGCTGACTTGGGAGAAAGCATAAGAATCATGCGTTTTCCCTCTAACTTAGGGAGTTGGTCGACCTTGCCTACTTCTTCTAACTCTTGAGCAAATTTGAGCAAAATCAACTCTCCTCTTTCTTTGAACACAATAGTACGACCTACAAACTGCACATAAGCCTTTACTTTATTTCCCTCTTTTAAGAAGTTTTCAGCATGTTTTAGCTTGAACTCAAAATCATGCTCGTCTATGTTAGGACCGAAGCGAATCTCTTTGACTACTGTTTGATGAGTTTTAGCTTTAAGCTCTTTTTGTTTTTTCTTCTGCTCGTACTTAAACTTTGAATAGTCTATGATTTTACAAACAGGAGGATTGGCTTTTGCTGAAATCTCTACTAAGTCCAGTCCTTGTTCTTTTGCCAACTCTAATGCTTTCCTAAAAGAATAAATACCTGTTTCTATGTTTTCTCCGACTAACCTAACCTCTTGCACCCCACGAATTTGCTCATTGATGCGGTGAGAGTCTTCTTCCTGATTTGGATTTCTAAACTTATTTTTATTGAAATCCTTATTAAATGGTGGCTTATCTCCGCCTCCTTTATTGTTGCCTCCTTTAAAGTCTGGATTTGGCATTCACAAATCAAGTTTGATTAATAAAATATTAAATTTTTATTGAAAATTTTGTTTAAGCTAAAAACAAGTTTGGCTTTGAAAAAACTGTTGCACTCTATTAAGTAAATTAGTAACTGATTCTATTCAAAGCGATTAAGATTAACAGTCTTTTAGTACAACTTAGTTTGCAACAAATAAAGCAAATACTTTATGCAAAGTCAAATACTTCCCTTTTCCTAATTTAGCTTGCAAAATTATGAATATTTTTCAAAAATAGAAAGTTATCAATAAAATTTATTTAGCACCCACACCTGAGTATAAAAATCATAAAAATTATTAGGTAATAAACTTACATTTCTTATCTGTATGTGTGTTTTATATCTATTTTTGCGTCCAAATTCATTTGCATACAATATAAATTTTTGATAATATGGCAAAGGGTGCAATCTCTCAATTTATAGAAAAAAATTATTTACATTTCAATGCTGCCGCCTTAGTCGATGCGGCGAAAGCGTACGAAGCACACCTCGATGGTGGAGGTAAAATGTTTATGACTTTGGCAGGAGCGATGAGTACGGCAGAATTAGGTATTTCGCTGGCAGAGATGATTCGTCAAGGAAAAGTTCATGCTATTTGCTGTACAGGCGCTAACTTAGAAGAAGATGTTTTTAATCTGGTAGCTCACGATTTTTATAAGCGCATCCCACGATACAGAGATTTAACACCTGATGATGAGTGGGACTTATTGGAAAATGGCTTTAACAGAGTAACCGATACTTGTATTCCTGAGGGCGAAGCTATCAGACGCATAGAGAAACATATCTTAGAAATTTGGAAAGAGGCTGACGCTAAGGGAGAAAGATACCTACCTCATGAGTTCTTTTACCAACTTTTGAATAGTGGAGTCTTAAAGCAATATTATCAAATTCCACCAGAAAATAGCTGGCTACTTGCCGCTTGCGAAAAGAACCTGCCTATCATCGTACCGGGTTGGGAGGATTCCACTTTGGGAAATATTTTTGCTTCTTATTGCTTCACTGAGGACTTAAAACCTTCTACTATGAAGTCAGGAATAGAGTACATGACCTACTTAGCCCACTGGTACTTAGATACTTACAAAAAGTGTAATGGCATCGGTTTTTTCCAAATTGGAGGAGGTATTGCAGGGGATTTTCCTATTTGTGTCGTACCTATGCTCAAACAAGATTTAGAAATGGAAGACGTAAGTTTTTGGGCGTACTTCTGTCAAATTTCAGACTCTACTACAAGCTATGGCTCCTACTCTGGGGCAGTACCTAATGAAAAAATCTCATGGGGCAAATTACATAAAACTTCTCCTTCTTTTGTTATAGAATCAGATGCTACGATTGTTGCTCCTTTAATTTTTGCTTATGTACTTGGGCAATAAATAACAGAACAAACCTGTAAGATAAAAAGAACTTACAGGTTTGCCTTAAAATGAATGATATATTTCTGAATACCGCTTGGCTTGCTCTACTGAATCATATTTTTTTGCGCTTGCGTGGGCTATTTTTTGTCTATCAAAAATGTATTCCTCTCCATAAAATTTTAGCAACTCATTAGCAAGTAATTGAGCATCTGCTTTTTCGCAGATGATACCATTTTCTCTATGTTGGATAGCTTCGGGAATACCCCCAGTAGGAAATGCAATCACAGGAGTTCCACAACAGATAGACTCAATCATAGTATTAGGAAAATTGTCTGCAAGGCTTGGCAAAACAAAAATATCTGCTGCATTATATACCAAAGCCATGAGTAACTCGTCCTGAACAAAACCTAAGTACTTAATTTTGCTGACATTACTCAACACGTTTTTTTTATCCCTGCCTAAGACAAGATATTGAAAATCAGTTTTTGTTTCAATTAAATTCAGTGCTTCAGACAAAATATGAAAGCCTTTGTACACATTATCTATATCATCTGCTACAAATAATAAGGTCTTTCTATTTTCCAAACCCAGTATAGTTCTCGCCCATTCGGAGGGATAGGGCTTAAAAACCTGCACATCTAAGCCATTGTGAATGCAGTGGTTTTCATATCTTGAAAATAGCAAACTCTCTGCTGACTGTTTTTGCAACCAATGCGAAGGACTGACTACTTTTAATCGTTCTGTATTTTGAAGGCTCTGTATTTTGATTTTTAAATTACGGTTATGTGTGTATTGCAGAGAATTAGAAGGAGTAGGGATTTCTTGTCCCATTTGTGCCTCAGTAATGGACGTTCCCCAAGCATAATGCAACCCTCCGCTCAAAGGATTAAGGTCATGTAAAGTCCACACAATAGGCTTGTTGTGGAATAAATGATGATTTTTAGAGAAAAAAGAAGGATAGTCAAGCCAGCCCGCTACCCAATGTAGGTGAATGAGGTCTGCCTCCTGATATATCTGACTTTTTGTAATATCATCTAAGGTATCAGGAAAGCTAAAACCTATGCCTTTGGATTCGTTTCCAAGAAGGCTTTGTTGTTGATGATAGAAATCATGTGGACTTGCTAAGCCTAATTTTACCTTGATGCTTTTTTTCAATACTTTGATTAAGGAAATAGGCTCTACGGTGTGTTCATAAACATGCTTATTGGGAATATTTCGGTTAGCTTTACCCAAAGTCAAAAAATGGGAATCTACGCCTAAGCTAAGCAAGGCTTTGTGTAGGCGTATGGCAGCACTTGCCGCACCGCCTATATCTAAAGCACTGATATGAACTACTTTAGTTGGCAAATTTTTCATATTTAAAAAATAATTTTTTCAAAAATATAAAAATCTTGCATAGTTATCTACACAAGATTTCTTCAGACTTTCCAAAAGTTTAAAACCTTTGGAAAGTTAAAGAAATAGACATAAAATCAATACTACGCCTTTGCTACCTTGCCTTTGGTAGTAGTTTTAGCAGTTACCACAGGTTTAGCAGATTTTTCCTCTTCCATTTTCTTATATTCTGCTTCGCTAATCGTTTCTGCCAAAGTTGCAGTAGCGATGAAAATAGAAGAATAAGTACCAAATATCAAACCTACAATCATCGCAAAGGAGAAGCCTCTTAGCACTTCACCTCCTGAGATGAATAGAATAAATACCACAATAAAAGTAGTAAAGGCAGTCATAAAGGTACGGCTTAAAGTACTTCCTACCGCTTCATTGAGCGTTTCAGCAATAGTAGCTTTTTCGGTTCGATTGTTCAGGTATTCTCTTACGCGGTCAAATACTACCACTGTATCGTTGATAGAGTAACCAATAATCGTTAAAATAGCCGCTACAAACACTTGGTCGACTTCATAAGAAAGTCCTAAGTTTCTTACAATCGCTGTCATGGCAATAGTAATCAATACATCATGGAATAAGGCAATGACAGCCCCTAAGCCAAACTGCCACTTGCGGAAGCGAAGCACGATGTAACCAAAAATCGCTAATAAAGAAGTCAAAACTGCCCAAAAAGCAGAATCCCTGATGTCAGAAGCGACTGTTGCTCCTACCTTAGAAGAACTCAACACTTGTGGATTTAGCTTTGCAAAATCTTTCAAGCCATTTTCCAAAGCGGATAGCACTTTAGCATCTGCCTCATCGGAATCGTCATCTATCAAGTACGCAGTAGTAACTTTTACTTTGTTAGTAGAACCATAAGTTTTCACCTCTGTCCCCTTATTTTCAAAATCGTCTATAAGTGCGGCACGAATATCAGAGGCGACTACTTTTTCGTTAAATTCTACTACAAAAGTGCGTCCTCCTTTGAAATCCACTCCAAAGTTCAACCCTTGTATCAAAGCCAAGGCTAACCCAATTACAATAATGCTACCAGAAAGAATATAAGCAATTCTTCTCTTTCCTACGTAGTCATATTTTACATTAGTAAATAAATTTTTAGTAAATGAAGTAGCAAAAGAAAGTTTTGTTTCATTGCCTTTTTTAGCTACTATCCACTCAATCAGTACCCTTGTAACAAATACAGCAGTAAAGAAGGAGCAGAAAATGCCTATCATCAAAGTAGTAGCAAAGCCTTTAATAGGTCCTGTACCAAAAGAGAACAAGAAAAAGGCAGTCAGTAAGGTAGTAACGTTAGAGTCAAAAATAGTCCAAAACGCTCTATCAAAGCCAAATTTAATCGAGTCTAATAGATTTTTCCCACTGCGCATTTCTTCTTTGATACGCTCAAAAATCAATACGTTGGCATCTACAGCCATACCAATAGTCAGTACTATACCTGCAATACCGGGAAGCGTGAGCGAAGCATTGAACTGTGCTAAAATACCAATAATGAAAAACACATTTACCATTAATGAAGCGTTTGCCACCCAGCCGCTTAAAGCATAGTAAACTCCCATAAAAATTACTACCAATAAGAATCCTACTAAGGTAGAAGTTAATCCTTGTTGGATAGATTCCTTACCCAAAGAAGGTCCTACTACGGCTTCTTCTACGATTCTGGTAGGAGCTGGCAACTTACCCGCTTTCAAAATATTAGCTAAGTCTTTGGCTTCCTCTATGGTGAAACTTCCTGTAATAGAAGATTGTCCTCCTGCAATTTCGTTTTGTACTACGGGAGCCGAATACACAAAATTATCTAAAACGATAGCAATACGGCGGTTTACATTTGCTCCTGTAAGTTTTTTCCAAGCTCTTGCTCCTTCTGCGTTCATGCTCATAGAAATATCAGGTCTGCCTCTATCATCAAAACCTTGTCGAGCATTGGTAATTACCTCGCCACCAAGTGGTGCTTTGGCATTTTTCCCTTTTTTGATGGCATAAAGTTGATAATATTGCTTTCCACTTCTATCATTCTTATCAGTTTGTATAGGTTTTACGTCCCACATAAATTTCATATTATTAGGAAGCAAAGCCTTTACGCCTTCATCATTCAGGGTACGGTTCACCATGACTGTATCTGCTGCTTCATAAACTAAATCAGGAATACCAGGCACCATGACCATTTTAGATAGAAACAGAGAAACTCCCTCTGGCTGAGCAGGAGTAGAATCTTTTTTGGCTAAATTGGCAGAATCACTGGTATTAGCAGGATTGGTAGCATCATTGGCAGTTTTTACACTATCTCCGCCTGCTGACTTTAAGGTATCATTGGAGGCTATTAAAGCAGAAAGGTCATCAACCTTAGCAGTGCTTCCTGTTTGGCTGTTATTATCTTTTACTCCTGCCGCTTTTTCCTTTTTTGCCATATACTCATTAATTTTAATGAGGTAGTCATTGTATTCGCTTCTTTCCCATACTTCCCAAAACTCCAATTTGGCTACTCCTTGCAAAAGTTTTCTTACTCTTTCAGGATTGTCCACTCCCGGAAGTTCTACTTGAATACGCCCTGTACCCGGAATACGCTGAACGTTAGGTTGAGTAACACCGAACTTATCGATACGTGTTTTGATAATCTGATAAGAGCGGTCTATAGCCCCCTCTACTTCATTAGTAATAATGCGTTTGATTTCTGCGTCGCTTGTAGTAGGGTCTATTACGCCTTGGTTTGCGGAATTAGCAAAAATTTTCCCTAACTGACCTTGCCCCGCTAATTTTTCATACTCATTGAAAAAGATAGAGGTAAAACTTTCTTGACTACCTTTGGCATCTCTTGCGGCTTTAAGTGCTTTTCTAAAGTTCTCATCTTGGCTATTATTAGACATCGCCGTAATGATTTCCGCAGGAGAAACCTCCAATACTACGTGCATACCTCCTTGTAAATCAAGACCTAAATGCAACTCATGGTCTTTCACCTCTTTGTAGGTGTATTGGGCAAAACCTAAGTCATAGACAGGAAGATTCCAAACCGAATCTATGTATTTTTGCTTTTTATAAAAATCTACATTCCCTTTTTCGTCTGTGGCATATTCAGTAGCATCGCTCTGAACACTTGAGGATACCAAAGAAAATGATAAGTAATACAAGCAAAGTAAAGTAACTATGATAGTTACAGCTGTAATAAAACTTTTGTTCATCATAAACTTAACAGAGTTATGAGTTGTGAATTATGAGTTATTTTTTTTTGATAGATTAGATTAAATGACTACGAAGGTCAGATGTATTTGATAAAATAAGTATCCCTTATTTTATTGATTGACAATGAATGAATAATTGTCCTAAGGTGCATGGACGCAAATAGAAGTATAAAAAAGCGTAACGAAGTACGCCAAAGGAGTGATTGCGTGGTGATAAATAAGATTGAGTTTTTCTGGAACGAAAAATTCAATCCAAGTAGGTAAGCAATAGCAAACTTTTGTAAAATCCCACTGCAAACCTGCATTTACTACCGCATGAAAAGGCTTCTCAACGAACTTCTCCGCTTCGTTGCTTCCTTCTTCATCTGAATTACTCGACTGATTGACAACTTCCTTTTTCTTAATTTGCTCTTTCTTAGTGTAGGAATGTGCTACATTGCCCAACAGAGAAAAGACTGTTAAGAACAAAAATAAAAAACTGTAAATCTTAAATATAGTTGTCTTTTTAATCATTTTGGTCTGTCTGCTCCCTACTTTTAGGACTGCAAAAGTAAAAAGAATTTTTAATTATGTTTCATACTTCATTAAATTTTTAGTAATTATTTACCACAAGCACACAAATAATACAAGTTTGACAACTTTTCTTAATAGGTCAAATTAGCTTAGTTTGTGAACGTTTATAAGATTTTAAACCTTACAAACGTTAATTTTCACATGTTTGCAACTTACATAAAAAATTATAATTAATTTCGTTGTCAAATTGCTTAATTGGTCTATTGTACTAAATTACTCAAGCCATGAGAAAATTAAGATTTAAAGGGATATTTTTTAGCTTTTTACTTGTAGTAGGCATTAGCATTAGTGTAGGTTATAATTTCAAAGTTCAACATAAAAAAAAGCAAATGACGGCACACATTGTTTACTTTTGGACAAATCCTAATCTTTCTCCTTCTGATAAGGAGAAATTTGAAGCAGGTCTTCGCAGTCTATTAAAAATTAAAAGTATCAAACAAGGATACGTAGGTAAACCTGCGGCTACCGAGGCAAGAGATGTAGTAGATAATACTTTTGCTTATACACTCATGTTATTTTTTGATGATGTCAAGGGACATGACGCTTATCAAATAGACCCTATTCACCTCAAATTTGTAGAAGAAAACAAACAGTATTGGACAAAGGTAGTCGTTTATGATGCAGATACGATGTAAGTTTTGCTCTTGTGGCACTATTCGCATACGTTAATAAAGTAAAAAAAATATCAGATTTATAAAATACCCACTAATTTTGCCTTTCATTAAAGGTCAAAAACAGTCAATCAATTTTATTAAAAGTGCGGAATAGCTTTATATACGTATTTGCTTTTATCTTATTTTTTTGTATTACCAGTATCGTCAAGGCTCAGAATCCCAATCTGTCCCCACAAGGCTATCCCGCGGATACTGCCAAGAGTAAAACCAAAAAGGATTCTATCCAATACGGACCTCATACTGTAAGTTACCTTTACGAATGGGAACTCTACTACAATCGGGATAAGATAAGTCCTAAGATTTTAAAAGATACTACTCTGAAAATGAAGGCGTTACATTATGCAGATACCTTCATTACCAATATTCATCGCTACAATGCTATCCAAAAGAACAACAATACTTTTCAAGACTTAGGCGTATATGGTACTGCTACACAGTCCATTTTCTATATCGCTCCAAAGGAAATCGGTACGCGTCTGGGGTACAACGTATATGATGAATACCTTTGGCAACCAAGCAAAGTCAAGTATTACAGTTCCTTTTCTCCCTATACAGAACTTAACGTATTGTTAGGAGGCATAGGACGCTCTTATGTCAATGTAACTTTGGCAAGAAATATTCGCTTTAATTGGAGTATAGGACTGGTTTACAGGAGAATAGATGCAAATAAAGTATTTGGTAGAAATAGCAGGCGTAACGATGCCTATGTTACTAACGAAACCTACGGGGCTTATAGCAAGTATTACAGCCTCAACCAGCGATATAAGATGATGGCACATTTTTCTGTGTACAACCATAATGTAAATGAAAATGGAGGCTATGCCTCACAAGTCCAAGCCCTTCAACAAGATACCATTAGAGATGACCTCAAAGAACTGCTTGACCTGAATATTGCGCAGTGGAGGTATAGAGTCAATACCACAGGTGAGCCTATCCAAGCCACCCAAGGAAGAACACTCCTTCGGCTTTATCATCAGTATGCTTTGTTTGACTCCACCCAACAGGACTACCTCCAAGTCTTCCATATAGGAGAGTGGACGCGTCAGAAAAATAACTACATAGATAGTAGATTCCGAGACAATTTGCGATACACTATTGGTAATCAGTCTATTTGGAGTGGAGTTTATCCTAAGCAATTATATTTTGATACGCTTGCTCTTTTTAATCCTCCTGCTATTAGCGATGCCGACGTCAATGTTGTCAAAGAGCCTTTTTACAAAACTACTTTTACCCAACTCGATAACCATTTTGGTATCAAGGGCAAAGCTAATAAGTTTGATTATCGAGCTTATTTCAGAGTAAGAACTTACCAACTAAGACATGATTTCATCGCTACTTCGCAATACATTAACCCAGAAACAGGGCAAAAAAGCAGCATCAATCTTCCTACTTATGAAAAAGATACGCTTAGAAATCAATACTTTGTTGGAGGTAGTTTGCATTATCAGTTTTCTGATTCTTCGTATTTAGATGTAGAAGCAGAATATTTATTAGCCAAAGATTTTCGTTTGAAAGCCGAGTTTACCAATAAACTTTGGACAGTAGGACACGAACAGGTACTTTATTCACCTACCTTAGTACAGCAACGAATTTATGGCACATTTTTTAAATGGAATAACGATTTTCTCAATACTTTCTCAGTCAAAACGTATGGAAATCTCAATATTAGATTACCACACCTGCTTTTACAACCCACAGCGAGTTTTACTAATATAAGCAACTATGTTTATTTTGACACACTTATTGCGGCAAGACAAACCACAGAAAACATAAGCATTCTACAAGTTGGACTTAATGCGACAGCCGCCTGGAAAAATTGGAGAGTAAATACTAACCTATGGTATAACAAAAACTTAGGAGCAGACTTTATCCGTATGCCTGCATATTTTGTCAATTTGCAACTTTATTATGAAAAAATGTTTTTTAGAGGAGCGCTGTTCGGGCAAATTGGGACTGATATTCACTATAAATCCGCTTTTTATGCCAATGGCTACTCCGCTCCTCTTCAGCAGTTTCACCTTCAAAATCGCTTTACCACCGATAACTATGTAGTTGCTGATTTCTTTTTCAATTTCAAAGTAAGTAGAGCCATGTTATTTATTAAAGTTGTTAATCTTCTCCAAGATGTTATCCGTCCGGGTTATTTCAACACTCCTATCTATCTGGCTCAGCCTCGCTCTTTTGAAATTGGCATTAATTGGCTATTTTTTGATTAAATTCCAAGCTTGGTGCTTATCTTTAACGCTGTATAGAATTTTACTATTTTTGTGCTAAAATTTGAACTATAAAAAAAGCAATGGAAAACGAAAAAATCCTGATTGCCAAAGAGGTAAGTATTGCATACGGAACACAAACAGTAGTAGAAAATCTTAATTTTTCTATGGAAAAAGCGGAGTTTGTCTATCTAATTGGCAAAACAGGAAGCGGGAAAAGCTCTTTGCTTAGAACTCTATACGCCGACCTTCCCTTACAAAAAGGCAATATACAACTTCTTGGTTATGACCTAAGCAAATTGGGCAGAAAAGAAGTTCCCTTCCTTAGAAGGAAAATGGGTATCATTTTCCAAGACTTCCAACTGTTTGCGGATAGGAATATAGAGGAAAATTTATCTTTTGTACTCAAAGCCACAGGCTGGGACAGTAGGCACAAGATTAAATTGCGCATAGGGCAGGTATTGGCTCAGGTAGGATTGTTTGATATAGAAAAAAAAATGCCTCACCAACTTTCTGGAGGCGAACAGCAAAGGGTTTCTATTGCAAGGGCTTTGCTCAATGACCCTATGTTACTGCTTGCAGACGAACCCACAGGTAACTTAGACCCTGCCGTAGCCAATGAAATCGTAGAATTATTCATCAAGATTAATCAAGGAGGTGCGGCAATTATCATGGCTACACACAACCATTTTTTTCTAAAAAAATATCCTGCTCGGGTGCTTTGGTGTGAAAATGGTCAAATCAAAGACATTAGTAAGGAAGAAGTAAAAAAGAAAATAATGGAGTAGTAAGATATTGTATATGCTGGAGATAGATAAATTTCAACTTCCTAACTCCAACTGATTTTTCACTAATTGGTAGTATAGTCCTCTTTTATGAGTAAGTTCTTCGTGTGTGCCTATCTCGGAGATTTCTCCCTTATTTAGCACCACAATTTGATGGGCATTGCGTACCGTACTTAGGCGGTGAGCAATCACTACTACAGTCCTACCTTCGCAGTACTTATCTAACTTTTCAGTAATTTCTTTCTCATTATTCGCATCTAAGGCGCTTGTAGCTTCGTCCAAGAAAATAAAATCAGGATTTTTATACACTGCTCTGGCGATTAAAATTCTTTGTTTCTGCCCCTGACTTAGTCCTAAACCCTCATTGCCTATTTTGGTGTTGTAGTTCAAAGGCAAACTTTCTATAAAGCCTTTAATATTCGCAATCTCAGCGGCAAAAAATAGTTTCTCTTTGTCAATATTCTCATCGGAAAAAGCAATATTACGGGCAACAGTATCCGAAAAAATAAACCCGTCTTGCATCACTACCCCACATTTGCTTCTCCAAAGGTGAGTATTAATTTGGTCTAAGGGCATACTCCCCAAGCGAATCTCCCCTACTTCGGGTTGGTAAAATTTTAATAGCATTTTGAGCAAGGTTGTTTTCCCACTCCCACTCGCCCCAACAATTGCCGTAGTCTTGCCGTAGGGAATAGTCAAATCTATTTTGTTAAGCACGTAGTCAGCATGAGGATTCCCATAGCGAAAATACAAGTTTTTAAAAATAACATCTTTATTTTCAGGAAGTATAAAAACCGTACCACTCAAATCTCCCTCTGCTTCTTCTTCTTTATTATGAATTTCTCCTGAGCGTTCTAAACTAATTTTAGCATCTTGGGCTTCATCAGCAAAGTTGATAAAAAGAGCCAAAACGCTATTCAACTGTCCCAAGATAAAGGTTACAGACATCATCATGCCCAAAGTCATAGAGCCATAAATTACCTCTCTGGCGGCAACAAAGGAGATAATGATATTTTTTAGCTCATTGATAAATGCCGCTCCGACATTCTGATAATGCCGAAGTTTTAAACCTTGTGTATCTATTTTAAACAGTTGGATTTGTATTTTTTCCCACTCCCAGCGTTTTTGCTTTTCAGCATTGTTGAGTTTGATTTCCTGCATACCTGTAATGAGTTGGACTTCATTACTTTGGTTAGAAGAGAGTTGGTTAAAGCGCTTGTAGTTTAGATTTTTGCGTTTTTCTAAGAAATTGATAATCCATACAACGTAAATAATACTGGAAAAAAGAAAAACCAAAAAGATAGTCGCACTATAAAACAGCAAGATAGCCGCAAAAATGATAAGATTAAAAAGGGAAAAAGCAATGTCCAAAGAAGAAGAAGTCAGGAAGTTTTTTATCTTTTCATGGTCGCGGATACGTTGGAGTATGTCGCCCATGTTACGCGCATCAAAAAATGAAATAGGCAACTTCATAAGTTTCATTAAGAAATCTGAAACGATATAAATATTTACCCGCGAGGTAACGTGCATGAGAATCCAACTCCGCAAGATTTCTAAGGAGGTTTTGCCCACAAAGAGCATTAATTGGGCTATCAAAATGGTATAAACAAAGTCTAAATCTTGATGGTTTATTCCAAAGTCCACCAATGCTTGCGTCAAAAAAGGGATAATCAAAGTAAGAACGCTCCCTGTGAATAGACCAATAAATAGCTGAATGATGTATCGGCGAAATGGAGTTAAATATTTGAAAAAAAACTTATAATCTGCCTTATTATCAACTGTTTGTATATCTTCCTTGTAAAAATCGGGGGTAGGTTCTAAGAGCAAAACAAAACCTTCCTGCTCTTCGGTTTGCAGACCTTTGAGCCAAAACTTAACAAATTCCTTATCTGTATAGGTAATCAAGCTGGTTGCGGGGTCGCCTACGATGACTTGGTCGGGCTTTTTTCCCTTGCCCTTGACGATGTCATAAATCACGACAAAATGCTTTTGTTGCCAATACGCAATGCAAGGGAGCGGGGCTTCATCTCTGAGTAAATTATAAGAGGCTTTGACTGCCATAGTTCTCATGCCTATTTTCTCTGCTGCATCGCTTAGCCCGCGAATAGAAACGCCTTGGCGGTCAATATAGCAGTTGTCCCGCAAATATTGAATAGGAAAGGTTTTCCCAAAATACTGAGCAACCATTTTCAGGCAAGTGGGTCCGCAATCCATTTGGTCTAATTGTTGGAAATAGGGTAGTTTTTTTTTCTTAAAAAACATTTTATCGCATTTTTCTATGTATATCTTAAAATCTTCAGTAAGGCTCTGTGTGCAATGATACAAAAAATTATAAACAAGTTATTTTGTCTTATCAAAAGTTGTTTTTAAGCCATCTACTGTACTAATATTGCGTTCGTAAATACTATAATTTGTTGATTTTTGAATAATATACAAAAGTATTTGCTAATTTGCAAAAACAAGGATTCTGTGTGGTAGCAGTGGTTATTTTTTATACTCAATTTATTTTCCCAAAAAATCTCTTGTGAGTTACTCTAATAAAACCTTTTTAAAAGATGTTTTCTTGATAACCATCAGCGCTTTTGGAGGTCCTCAGGCGCATCTTGTCCTGTTTTTTGAATATTTGGTCAATAAAAGAAAATACCTAAGCGAAGAGGAACTAACCGAGCTAATAGCCCTCTGCCAAATGCTTCCCGGACCTTCTTCTACTCAGACTTTGCTTGCTATTGCCTATAAAAAAGGCGGTTTTAAGTTAGCTATGCTTACCTTGCTCATTTGGATGCTCCCTGCTTTTATCATTATGACAGCCATTGCACTATTCGTTACCCAGTTCAAATATCTGCCTGAGATGAGTAAAACCTTACAAATTGCTCAATTCATTCAACCTATGGCAGTAGGCTTTGTAGGATACGGGGCAGTTAAAATTACTCAAAAGTTAGTAAATACCAAAACAGGTATTGTGTTACTTATTTTCTCAGCCTTAGCCACTTATTTATTGCGCAGTCCATGGGCTTTCCCTGCAGTCGTGGTTATCGGGGGGTTAGTAACCGCCTTAAAATATGAAAAACAAGAGAAGATGGAAAAGAAAAAGTTTGTCATCAGTTGGAGATACTTTATTGTTTATGGTGGGGTTTTTATAATTGTAGCATCTTTAGGTCTAATTACTAAGTCGATGCCAAATTCTGAATCTATTTCTTTACCTATACGCTTATTTGAAAATTTTTATAGAAATGGAAGTTTGATTTTTGGAGGAGGGCAGGTACTTGTCCCTGCACTTTACAATGAGTTTGTAGCATTTAAAAAATACCTCAGCTCTGACGAGTTTTTATCAGGTTACGCATTAGCCCAAGCAGTACCCGGTCCCGTATTTGCATTTAGCGGATACATAGGAGGGCTTTCCATGCGAAATTTTGGTACTTGGGGTATCTTTGTAGGAAGTTTTGTAGCTTCTGCTGGTATATACTTACCGGGAGCTTTTATTTTATTTTTTGTGCTTAAATTTTGGGAACAACTCAAACTTTATCGCCCCGTCAGAGCCTCCTTAGAAGGAATTAATGCGGTAAGTGCGGGCATGGTGGTCGCTGCCATATTTACTATTTCAGAAAATATTACCCCCAATTTCACCAATATCGCAGTTATGTTATTTACGTTCTCTGCTCTCATGTTTACAAAATTAGCCCCGCCTATCATCATTTTAATAGGTATTGCTGGTGGAATAGGCTTTTCACTTTTATAAAAATATGTATTTTCTTGGTTTAAAATGTATGATTAATGTAAGTAAAAGCACTTTTTGTTAATAAAAAAAAATAATTAGTCAATTTCGGACAAATGTTTTATTGCTTTTATACTTCAATTTTCTTAAAATTACAAAAAGATAAAAAATGTTTTGACAAAGATAAAAAATTGATAAACAAGAATTTAAGGCTTTAAAATGATGCTTTACTAAATTAAAAAATTACAATTTCTATATTTTGATTTTTTCTAAGTTACTCATGTAGCATTATTAACTAAAACAGTTTTTATAATTGATAAAATATGCAGACCTTTGCATCAGCATAATAATATAAAGTTTTTAGGTAGAAGCATTTAGGAGAGTACAGCGGCTCGTAAATGTAGAGATGGGACAGCCCCCGTAGTATCTACGCGGGCTGTTTAGCTTTTTATGAAATACTTTAAAAAGTATAGCAACCTTATGACTGCCAAACTTTTTTTAGCACTTCGGCAAAAACCTGCATTTCCTCCATCGTCCCAATACTTACTCGTCCCCACTTCTCCTCATTTTCTACAAACATTCTGAGCATCACATTGCTTTTTGCCATATCTTTAACAAAATCGGAAGGATATTTAGCCAAAGAAAAGTACAAGAAATTGGTGTAAGATGGGATATATGGTATATTTAAGGCTTCTAATTGGGAAGCAGTAAAATCTCGTGCCGCTTTATTTTTCTCTAATACGGTCTTGATAAACTCTTGGTCGTCTAAGGCAGCGCTGGCAGCGGAAATGGTAGTCATGCTGGTCGTAATGCTTCCCCCTTGCTGCATATCGTCTAACTTTTTGATAGTCTGCGGGTGTGCTATGGCATAGCCAAATCGCAAACCAGCCATGCCATAAACCTTAGAGAAGGTTCGTCCAATAATAATATTCTGATTATTAGCTACTAAACTTGCCATAGTAGGGCGGTCAGGGAGAAAATCTATGTATGCCTCATCTATGAATACGGCTGTTTTTTTGCTTGCTTCTATGCAAAAGTTTTTAATCTCCTCTGCATTGACTATCGTTCCTGTAGGATTGTTAGGATTGCAGACCTGCACTAACTTAGTCTTGCGGTTAATTTTGCCAAGCATAGCATTGAGGTCATGTTTTTTATCTTTGGTGAGGGGAACGTTCACGATTTCCACACCTAATTTTTTAGCATATTCTCCTAAAAGCCAAAAGGTTGGGAAAGCAAAAATCATGTTTCCCTTATCTCGACCATAATAGCAACCTAAGATTCCTAACACTTCGCTTGAACCTGCCGTGAGCAAGATATGCTCCTTGCCTAAACCCTCTATCTCAGCTAATTTTTGTTTGAGTTTATCTCTTTCTCCTGTACTGAAACCGTAGCGGTTGCCATGCATCATTGCTTCTGTAATCGCTTTTTGTGCTTTGGGCGGAATACCATAAGGGTTTTCATTAGCATTAAGCCAGATAGGGCGATTAGCAACATCAAGCAAATCAGGACGTTGCTTACTAACAAAACCCGTAGGCGTGGCAAAAATCTCCGGTGCGGCGGTAATACCTGCCGCAAGCGCCGCAAACTGTTTTAAAAAACCTTTTCTTGTAACTTTTTCCATGATAATCACTCATTTAAATAATAAATAAATCAGTCAGAGTAAGCTAAATTGAGGTCGGCAGTATATTTTAATAATAAACAACAGTTACTTCATTGACAATGTTTAAGGCACTGAAACGAATCTGCACGTAGCGTGCTTTTTTGTTTTTTCCGCACTGCTCTCCTTCTTCTATGTAGTAGCGATAAAATTTTTGATTGCGCTCTGCTAAGATAGCAAAATCTGCTTTCCCAAGCAAATTGGCTACTTGTATTTCGCTCAGACCTTCCAGTTGTGGTTTAACTTTCTGCTCAAAATCAGCTAATAAGCTGGCTCGCTTGCTTTCACAACCCTTTTTATCGTTTTTCCATGTCTGCAAATCAAACCCTTGCGTATCTATTTGACCTTGACTGCATGAAATTAGCAATAAGCAAGCAAAAAAGTAAAAAAACTTCATAGATAATAAATGTATAATAAGCACTTTTTACTAATTCAGATAACTTCATTTTTGCTGATATGTTACAAAAATGTTTTTATTTTACCTTCCTCCAATTAAAGTGAGAGGAAATTTTCCAAAATTTTAGCACCTATTTGTCCGCTTTTTTCTGCATGAAACTGTAAAGCGTAAAAGTTATCCTTGTGTAAAGCGGCACTAAAATCGTGTATGTAGTTAGCCGTAGCAATGGTATAGGGACTAAGTTCTGCATAATAACTATGAACAAAATAAACATAGCTTTCTGAGGGTAAACCTTGGAAAAGCACGCCTTTCATGTCGTTAAGTTGATTCCAGCCGATTTGAGGGACTTTAAATTGGCGAGCCTGCTCTTGGGGAGCAAAACGTTTTACTTCTAAGTCAAAAATACCTATACACGGAGTATCATTTTCCTCAGAATACTTGCACAACAGTTGCATTCCCACACAAATCCCCAGTACAGGTTGTTTCAAGTTTTTAATTACTTCATCTAACTTTCGCTCTTTGAGATAGTTCATTGCTGTACTTGCCTCGCCTACGCCGGGGAAAATCACTTTATCTGCTTTGATGATTTCTTCGGGAATATCAGTGATGAGAGGAGTAACTCCTAATCGTTCTAAGGCATAGGCTACGGATTGAGTATTTCCCGCATTATACTTAATGATAACAATATTGGACATTTTTCAATTGGGTAGTTAGACAAAGTTAAAAATCTTACGAAAAAAATAATCGTTGCAAACTTCTACATCTGCAACGCCATTAATCTTGTATGTTTTCGTGCAATTATCTTATATGAGTTCCATGCCAAATCTATCCGCAATAATCTTTTCTGTAAATTCTCGCACGGGGGAGTATTTAATTCTTTTTAAAATATCATCAGCAAAAGCAAAAATGAGCATGGCTCTTGCCTGTGCGTGAGAAATGCCTCTTGAACGCAAGTAGAACAAAGGCTCTTCGTCCAAAGCCCCTACGGTACAGCCATGCGAACATTTGACATCATTTGCCCAGATTTCTAATTGAGGTTTTGTGTCCACAGAAGCAGTAGGTACAAGCAAGATATTTTTATTAGATTGGTAGGCATTGGTTTGCTGTGCGTCTTGCCTAACAAAAATTTTCCCATTAAAAACGCCTGATGATTTTTCATCTAACAAACCTTTGTATAACTGATTGCTTTGTGAGTTGTGCATAGCATGGTCGACGGCGGTATGATTATCCACATGCGTATTTCCTGTAACAGCATACAAGCCGTTCATGTATGCCTCACAGTTCTCACCGTTTATCTTGATATTCAAATTATTGCGTATTATTTTTCCCGTGAGTGTAACCGTAGTATCGTTGAATCTTCCATCTCTTTCTACATACGCATACGTAGCACCGATATGAGAGGCATTGCTTTCTTCTGTTTGGATTTTATAGTGTTCGCAGTAAGCATTTTGTGCTACATAAACCTCTGTTACTGCATTGGTTAGGGTTGAGAAAGGCGTAAGGGTACTGCTAAAATGCTCTATCACTGTGGCACTGCTGTTTTTCCCAACAACGATGAGATTGCGCGGGTGGCAAATGACATCAGTTGCACTGGCATCGGCGATAAAATGTAAGATAATAGGGATACTTACCTCTTTATTATGAGGAACTTGGATAAAAACGCCGTCTTGTGAAAGTGCTGTGTTAAGAGCTATAAAAACTTCCTTTTCAAAAGAAGCATATTTAGCAAAATGTTCCTCTATGGATACTTCTCGTGTTTCTCCTCCATTTCCCTGATAGGAAGTAGCCAAATTAGTAATTTTCAACTCATTTTCAGGAGAAATAACACGCGAAAGTGCCTGAACATAAATACCATTCACGAAGACCAAAATATTGGCTTGCTCCTCATCATACTGATTGGTAAAAGGCGTATATTTGCTTGTATCTGAAATACTTGGCGATGGAAACTGATACGTTTTATTGACTAAGTTTTTTAGATTAGTATATTTCCATTCCTCATGTTTGGTAGTAGGTACATCTAAATTGACAAACTGATGAATAGCAGAGGTTCTAATTTTATCAATTGCAGTAGAAACCTTGCTTTCACCTTTTAGTGCCTCAAAATGAGAAAGTATATTTTCTTTAAAATCCATGTTTTTCAATTAATAATTATCAAAACAATTCGTTAGCTTGCAAAAAGTAAGGTAAATTAAACTTCTAAAAGTTCATTTTCTGCCTTTATCCAATCGTAGCCTTTTTCCTCCAACTCTAAGGCAAGTTCTTTACCCCCTGACTTAACGATTCTGCCTTTGTAAAGCACATGAACGAAATCAGGAACGATATAGTCTAATAGTCGCTGATAGTGCGTAACTACAATAGTGGCATTGTCTTTATTTCTTAGAGTGTTTACTCCGTTGGCTACAATCCTCAAAGCGTCTATGTCTAAGCCAGAGTCAGTTTCGTCCAAAATTGCTAACTTAGGCTCGAGCATTGCCATTTGAAAGATTTCATTGCGTTTTTTCTCTCCGCCTGAGAAGCCTTCGTTCAAAGAACGACCGAGCAGAGATTGGTCTATATTGACCAATTTGATTTTTTCTTTCATCTGCTTCAAGAAATTCACTGCATCGAGAGGTGCTTGTCCTCTGTACTTGCGAATCGCGTTGACCGCCGCTTTCAAAAAGTTGGTATTGCTGACACCGGGGATTTCTACGGGGTATTGGAAAGCCAAAAACAAGCCTTCGCCTGCTCTTTCCTCGGGGGCAAGTTCAAGGAGGTTTTTGCCAAAAAACTCTACCTCTCCATTTAATATTTCATAGTCCTCGCGTCCTGCTAACACAGATGCCAAAGTACTTTTGCCTGAGCCGTTAGGACCCATGATTGCATGAACTTCTCCTGCTTTGACTTCCAGATTGATACCATTCAATATTTTTTTCTCGCCTATGGCTACTTCCAAATTTCTAATACTTAACATGACTGAAAATGATAATAGGTTATGAGCGATAAATGATGTGTATTTACTTTGAATATTTTTACTAACATTCCCATCATTTATGTTTTAAAAAATTACACAAATTTCTAAAATAATTTAGAATAATTCTAAATATTTTTACTTTTAAAACAAGAAAAAAAGAAGAATGTTTCAATATGCCACAATTTTCCAACATTGGAACATTTACAAAGTTGGAAGGAAATATCTTTTTCTCAACAATTTTGGCATTATTTTTTAGATTGTTATAATATCGCTAAAAACTTTGACTCTGATAAAATGTTTCAAATCCTAACCCTTTTAGGACAATCGAGTGATTTATTAATAAAAATACATTGACTCTATATTTTTGAACCCTTCACCTATTAATACAGACCATGAATAGACTTATAGCTATCATAATTATTGCATGGAGTTGTAGCGCTTGCGTAAGTACCAAAGACTACAAGGCACTCAAAGCCAAATTAACACAAGAAGCAGATAAAAATCAAAAACTATCCGCAGAAAACCAACGACTTAGAAAAAGTATTTCTGAGCAAGAAAACAGTGTTAATTTTATGAAATCAGAAAATCAAGTCTTAAAAGATGAGATAAAAAAACTAAAAGCAGACATGGAATCTCTGCAACAGCGCGTAGATGAAAAGGTAAAAAATAACCTACAACAAAAAGAAAGCCTTTGGAATGACCCTAAATACCAAGTTGCTAAAACTGCTGACAAAGAAGATTACCTAAGTAAGGAAGAGAAAAATGTCTTTTATTATCTTAATTTAGCACGCATGAATCCCAGCCTTTTCGCTGAAACTTTCTTAGAGCGTTTTATCCAAGAATCTCCTATCAACGACAATCCAAACAGCCGTTCTCTTTACAATGAACTTCGAAATACTCAGCCTCTGCCCCTTATTAAACCAAGTCGGAAAATGTGGGAAATTGCCCAATGCCATGCTATAGAATCTGGAAAGACGGGATATACTGGTCATGAAAGAGTCAAATCTTGTGAAAAAGGGTATGCCGCAGAATGCTGTTATTATGGAGAAGATGCTTACTCAGGATTAAAAATTGTATTACAACTGCTTATAGATAGTGAAGATACTTCTTTGTCAAATAGAAAGGCTTTGCTTAGCGACTACAAAACGATGGGCGTGTCCATCCAACTGCATAAGTTGCATTCTTACGGAGTTGTCATAGATTTACTTTAAAAAAGTATGCTTTTAAAGTAATAATTTCTACGAACCTGCTAATTTTGCAAGTAATTTTTATTCTATTGTATTTATTCAAGTTATTCACCAATAAAAGTTTATAAGTATGAAAAAACTATTATTATCACTTCTTATATGTTTCTTTGCTACAGCCATTTTAGCTCAGGAGGAAGATAAAGAGGTAACTAAGCAAGCTAAAGAAGCATTCAAAAACGCAGAAAAGGCATTGAAAAAAAATGACTTTAACACAGCTAAGGTAGAAATAGAAAATGCACTTAAGTCCCAAAAGGTAAGTGCAGACCCTAAAACTTGGCTAACGAGAGGTCAAATCTACCAAGGGCTTACCATTGCGGCGGATTCTACTAACATGAACGAAATCGAGAACTTACTTGCTGAAATGATAGCTTCCTATGACAAAGCAAAAAGTTTAGACCCTAAGTATGATGTTTTATATGTACAACCTCAACTTAATCTTATTTGGGGAGCTTTTTTTAACAGAGGGGTAAATGCCTACAATGCAGACAATGCCTCTATGGCGATGCACTACTTTGAAAAAACTGATTTGATACTTTCCCGCGACTCCTCTGCTCTGAACAATGCGTTTTTATTAGGTATGGGGCTCAAAGATAGAGATAATAAAAAATATAAGGAAATCTGTAATCGAGTCATCGCCTCGCCTAACTTCAAAGACAAAAGCATGGCTTATTATATGTTAGCGGACATTACAAACAGAGTAGAAGGAAATACAGAAGAAGCCTTAGAGATTGCTAAGAAAGGAGCGGCAATGTACCCACAAAGCAAAGACTTGATGCTTTTACAAGTGGACTTTTACCAAAAACTCAATAAAATCTCAGATGCAGTCGCAAGTCTGGAACAAGCTCTTGAAAAAGATTCTAAAAATGCTTATTTATACTACGTCATGGGCTTTTTCCAGCAAAAACTAAATAATGCTGATAAAGCCATTGAAGCCTACAAGAAATCTTTGGAGTTAGACCCAGAAAACTTCGACGTAGTATATGAGTTAGGAGCTGCTTATTACAACAAAGGCGGGAGTATAGGTAAACAAATCAATAACCTGAGTTTAGAAGAGCAAAAAGCTAAAGAGAAAGATGGTTCTTTAGGAAAAATGATGGAAGAGATGAAGTCTTATTATGCACAATCCCTTCTTTATTTTGAAAAAGCTGTAAAAATCAAACCTACTGACCCCAACGCCATCGGGGCATTGATGAGTGCGGCTAATGGAACGGAAAGCTATGCAGCAGTTCTCCCTTATATTGAGAATGCAGTAAAAGCAGAGCCAAAGAATGCCGAGTTTTTACAACATTTAGCTACTATCTACTACAAAATCGGCAAACCAGAGGCGGCATTACCTTATTACGAAGCGGCAGTGAAAGAAGATGAGTTAAATGTAGAACTTTTAGATGGCTTGTTCAACGCTTTCAAAAATGCTAAGAAATTCAAAGAGGCTATTCCATATATAGAAAAGGCAGCCAATACCTTAGCTACAGAAGTGAGTCTATGGGAAAATCTTTCTTACCTGTACTATTCTATCAAAGAAAATGCAAAAGCAGATGCGATAGAAAAGAAAATAGAAAAGCTCAACAAGAAAAATTAGTAGATGTTTAAATTCAAAATAGTATGAAAGAAAAAAGAGGTTTCCCCTTGTATAGAGAAACCTCTTTTTTACTTGCGAGATTTTTAGTTTCCTTTTTCTCTCATCTTAATTAGATTCAAAGCTGAGCCAGCTTTGAACCATTCTATTTGAGCTTCATTGTAGGTATGCTTTACTTCAAAACTTTCTACACTTCCGTCTTTGTGAGTGAGGCGAATCGTAAGATTTTTATTAGGAGCAAACTCCGTCAAGCCTAAGATGTCTATGGTATCATCTTCTTGGATTCTGTCATAGTCTGCTTTATCAACAAAACGCAAAGCCAACATTCCTTGCTTTTTCAAGTTAGTTTCGTGAATGCGGGCAAAAGATTTTACTAAAATTGCTCTTACGCCTAAGAAACGAGGCTCCATCGCAGCGTGTTCTCTTGAAGAACCTTCTCCGTAGTTTTCATCACCTACTACTATAGAGCCTATTCCTGCCGCTTTGTAGGCACGTTGGGTAAATGGTACTTCGTTGTACTCGCCTGTAAGTTGATTTTTCACCTTATTAGTAGCTTTGTTAAAAGCATTGACTGCGCCGATGAGCATATTGTTAGAAATATTGTCTAAATGCCCTCGGTATTTGAGCCAAGGTCCTGCCATAGAAATATGGTCGGTGGTACACTTTCCAAAGGCTTTGATGAGCAGTTTTAAACCTAAAAGGTCGGTGCCTTCCCAAGGCTTAAATTCTTCTAAAAGTTGTAAACGGTCAGACTTAGGGTCTATGATTACCTGCACTTGGCTGCCATCTTTGGCGGGTTCTTGGTAGCCGGGGTCTTCTACCCCATAGCCTTTGGGAGGTGCTTGCAAACCTGTAGGCTCCTCCAACATGACCTCTTCTCCATCTTCGTTTATCAATTTGTCTTTCATAGGATTGAAAGTCAAGTCGCCTGCAATTGCGAAAGCGGTTACGATTTCTGGAGAAGCTACAAAAGCGTGGGTTGCCGCTAAGCCATCATTTCTTTTAGCAAAGTTTCTATTGAAAGAAGTAATGATAGAGTTAGCGCGGTTGGGGTCGTCTATATGCCTTGACCATTGCCCTATGCAAGGGCCGCAGGCATTTGCCAATACTACTCCTCCCATTTTATCAAAGATTTCCAAAATGCCATCTCTTTCGGCAGTGTAGCGCACTGTTTCAGAACCCGGCGTAATGGTAAATTGTGCTTTTGCTTTCAATTTCTTGTCTATGGCTTGTTTTGCCAAAGAAGCAGAACGGGTCAAATCTTCGTAAGAGGAGTTGGTGCAAGAGCCTATCAGACCTACTTCCAATTTTGCGGGGAAATTGTTTTTCTTTACAGCTTCTGCAAATTCAGAGAGTTTCCATGCGCGGTCAGGAGTATAAGGACCGTTAATGTAAGGTTCTAATTCATCTAAGTCAATCTCTATGAGTTGGTCAAAATACTTAGCAGGATTCGCATATACATCATCATCTGCTCTCAAATGCTCTTTGTACTTTTCTGCCAACTCTGCTACATCAGGTCTATTGGTAGAAATCAAATATTCTTTCATTTTGTCATCATAGCCAAAAAGGGAGGTAGTAGCCCCAATTTCTGCCCCCATGTTACAGATAGTCCCTTTTCCTGTAGCAGAAATATTATCAGCACCGGGTCCGAAGTATTCTACAATCGCATCAGTGCCTCCTGAAACGGTCAGAATACCTGCCACTTTCAAAATTACGTCTTTTGCTGAAGTCCAACCGCTCAGTTTTCCTTTGAGGTGAACTCCAATAAGTTTAGGGAATTTCAACTCCCAAGCCATACCTGCCATTACGTCCACTGCATCAGCCCCACCAACGCCAATAGCTACCATGCCCAAACCGCCTGCATTAGGAGTGTGGGAGTCCGTACCTATCATCATTCCTCCGGGGAAAGCATAGTTTTCCAATACTACTTGGTGAATAATTCCTGCCCCCGCTTTCCAAAAGCCTATTCCATATTTATTTGATACTGAGGCAAGAAAATCATATACTTCCTTGTTAGTATTGACTGCCGCTTCTAAATCTTTCTTTGCACCTTCTTTCGCCAAAATCAAGTGGTCGCAGTGTACGGTACTTGGTACAGCTACCTTTGCTTTTCCTGCTTGCATAAATTGGAGCAGTGCCATTTGAGCAGTAGCATCTTGCATCGCCACGCGGTCAGGAGCGAAATCTACATAGGATTCCCCTCTAATGAAGGGCTTATCGGGCATATTATCGTACAAGTGTGAGTATAATATCTTTTCTGCTAAGGTCATTGGTCTGCCTAAGACCTTTCTCGCTTGGGCTATCCTATCCCCCATTCTGGCATAGACAGCCTTAATCATGTCAATATCAAAAGCCATATTTTTGTTATAAGTTATGATTTATTTAACGATAAACACAAAAGATTGATATAATGCTTGTTAGCACTTATTGAACTAATTAACAAAGTAAAAATACGTTTAAAATGAAATATTTTCACAATATAAGGCATTTATTTTATCTAAGAAAAGCTTAGAACTATAATAACATAGCAAATTTATAGGTTATTCAAGCAAAATAAATGTAAATTTGTAGCTATACGCATGTATATTTGCATAAATACAATTTTACATTTGTACTTAATATTACCAAAACTTCTATCTTTTCTATGAATCCATTTGGAGGCGAATCCCCAGAAAACTATGAGCAAAAATGTCTGTGTGTCTTGGTGTTAGACGTTTCTGCTTCTATGCAAGGCGCACCTATTGCCAGTTTGAATCAAGGTTTGATAGACTTTCAGTACGAAGTAATCAAAGATTATACAGCATCTAATCGCTTAGAAGTCAGCATCATTATTTTTGGAAGCGAAGTGTGGTCGATTCAGCCCCCTGCTTTGGTAAGTACCTTTGATATGCCGCAACTTACTACCAGAGGCTCTACTAAGTTGGTAGATGCTGTTCGCTTAGCTATTAAGCAAGTAGAAGACCGCAAACAGTGGTACAAAGCCACAGGACAGAACTATTACCGTCCTATGATAATCTTGATGACCGACGGCGAGCCAGACCATGACCAAGATGTGAAAGGTTTGGCAATGGAGATTTATCACGGCGTACAAAATAAAAAATTTTTGTTCTATGCTATCGGCGTGCAAAATTACAACCATGCCAAATTAGCCCAAATTTGCCACCCTGCTACTCCGCCTATGCCTTTGGACAGATTGCAGTTTTCTGCTTTCTTTAAGTGGTTAAGCAATAGTATTGGTATAATTACTAAGTCCAAAGAAGGAGAAAAAATTAATATGCCTCCTATGAGTGGCTGGACACAAATGGAACTGTAAATGAGCAAGACAATAGATTGGATAGTAGTATGGGCTTCAGTCATAGGTAGTTTACATGCAAGAGAAAATCTTTCTTGCCAGGATGCTTGTTTAGTAAAAAACTTATGCAAGGGGTGGGGCATTGCAACTTTGGCTGATGGTGCGGGTTCTTGCGAATACTCGCATAAGGGAGCGCAGCAGTGTGTACAGTTGGCAACTCAGCATTTTGCTAATCTAATTTACCAAAAGCAATGGATAGAAAAAAATACCCTGCCATGCGAAAAAGAGTGGAAAAAAGTGGCTTTGGAGCAGGTTTTACTCATCAAACAAGATTTACAAACTTTTGCCCAACAAAATACTATATCTTTTGAAAGTTTATCTTGCACACTTATCACTTTGATTTACAATCCGTTAGGTTTGCTACTTGCGCATATTGGCGATGGTAGAGCCGGCTACCTCAATGCTAAACAAGAATGGCATAGTTTAATGACACCTTTTAAGGGGGAGGAGGCTAATCAAACCATTTTTATCACTTCTGACTTTGAGGAAAATATAGGCACGGAGGTAGTCAATGAGGAAATTCAAGCTTTCTGCCTACTTTCTGATGGCTGCGAGAAAGCCGCTTTCGAGTGCAATTTGTACGACAGAGAAAAAAGTGTTTACTACGACCCTAATCGTCCCTATCCTAAGTTTTTTAATCCTAATGTTTTAGCATTGAAAGAATTAGAGCGGCAGCAAAAAAGCCAAAACGAGATGAACCATCTTTGGCAAAACTTTTTATATAGTGGCAACGCCCAACTCCAACACGAACCTGATGATAAGACCTTAATTTTAGGAGTAAGAAAGTAATTAATCGCAAACCTCCCAGTCGAGATTCCCCTTAAAGTATCTTTACTACGATGCTAAGATTTTAAAGAACAAATATTACATTTGTGTAAAGTAAGTATGAAATCCACTACAACAAGCAAACCAAATTAAGACTTAAAACTATGATAGTCAAAGTATTACTCTATAAGTTAATCTTATTATTTTACTTTACTTATTCCTTAGCCCAGCAGAATTATATTTTCAAAGTATTAGCAATTCAAGGCAATATTACTACAGATGACCAAGTGATAAGCATAGGCAGTGAGGTTAAGGCAAGCCAGAGCATTACGATACACCATGATAGTAGCTATATTGCACTGTATTATGTAGGCAAAAAAGAAGTATTAGAACTTACTAAAAAAGGAGTGTACCAAGGGCAAGATTTAGTCAAGCAATTAAACGCATTAAAAGGCTGGGAAAGTGATTTTTTTTACTATGCCTTGAAAGAACTTTCTCAGGAAAAAACTTTTATTAAAAATCCTGACAGGCGTCCTTCTGCACCTGTGATTGCCTTGTTGCCTACCGAAGAGCAGAAAATATATGGTCATAGATTATTTTTTAGGTGGTTTGTACTTGACCAACTTCCTACAAAAAAAGATATTGTTGAGTACAATGTTTTTATTAATGATGCCAAAGAAAATATGCTTTATTATATCAATACAAAAAAAAACTATGCCTCCTTAGAACTTGCCAGTCAAAAGTTTATCAATCAACCTGTATTATTTATTCATATCGTCCCCGTAGATGGCAAAGGCAACGACCTGACCAAAGGCTATAAATCAGAAATATACAAAGTAAGTAGATTGGACGCACAAAAGGCACAGCAAATTAGCGAGGAATTAGCTGAAATTTTTAAAGATAGAAATACAGATACCGCTTTTAGCAAATTAGCAGAAGCCCGCTTTTTTGAAGACAAAAGATTGCCCTTAGACGCTATGCAAGCCTTTGAGCAGGCGATTAGCTTATCTTTCCATTCAGAAGCCTACAAACAAACCTACCGCTATTTTTTAGAAAGAAATGGTTATCCCTCAGGCATTATAGACAAATAAGACATGTTGCTTAGTTGGCTTCTTACCTACTCTACTATCATCAATTTGGCAAAGCTAAGTAATAAGGTCTTTTCCCCTACTCCCTCAAAAAGAATCGTAGCCCGCTTGTCTGTGCCTTGATTATCTATTTTTAGTATTCGCCCAAAACCAAATTTTTGATGCTCTACTTTCATTCCTTCTCTGAGCTGAGCAGGGTTAGAGGCAGTAAAGTGAGAAGAAGGCGTATGCTCTTTTTGCATACTTCTTTGATTTTGAATAGGATAGGTTTTTATGCTTGCTTTGTTTGGGCTAAAATCCTTTACCTCTCGTACTAAGGGTTTACCAAAACTTGTAAATGTTTTTTCTCCTTGAAGCGTAGAAAAACGACTATTCTCAGTAGTGATATATTGACTATCTATTTCATCTATAAAGCGGCTTGGCTCGCACATACGCAAGTTGCCAAAACGATAGCGTTGGAGCGCATAAGAAATAAATAGTTTTTTCTCAGCACGCGTAATCGCTACATAGAATAGTCTCCTTTCCTCCTCCAAATCAGCACGACTTGACAGCATCATTTGTGAAGGGAACAAGTCCTCTTCTAAACCGACAATATAGACTACTTTAAACTCTAAACCTTTGGCAGAGTGAATGGTCATCAGGGAAACATAATCATCGTCATCGTCTTTACCTTCATTTTCGTCTGCTGTTGTAATCAAGGCAACTTCTTGCAAGAATGCTATCAAACTCTTATCCTCTCTTTCGGGGTTGTCGACAAATTCTTTTATAGCATTGAGCAATTCTTGCACGTTTTCACGCCTTGCTCTCCCCTCCACAGTTTCGTCCTCAGAAAGTTCCTCTAATAGACCTGAACCCTTAGCAATATGGAAAGCCGCCTCATAAGCATCTTTTTTCTCTACTACCACCTGAAACTCCTTTATCATCAAAGCAAAATCTTCTATCGGACTGATACTGCGACCTTTGCCCAAATACTTACTTGCTTGGCTGACTACCTCCCAAAGTGAAAGATTGTTTTCATGTGCCGCTACTACAACTTTCTGCACAGTAGTTTCTCCAATTCCTCTTTTTGGGAAGTTGATAATCCTACGAAAAGCCTCCTCGTCTTTGGGGTTAATCACAAAGCGCAAGTATGCCAGTATGTCTTTGATTTCCTTTCTTTGGTAAAAAGATAAACCTCCATAGACCTTGTACTTAATATTTTTTTTTCTTAAAGCCTCCTCAAAAGCTCTTGATTGATAGTTAGTTCGGTAAAGAATAGCAAAATCTCTATAATGATAGTGGTTTTGCATTTTCTCCTCGAAAAGAGAATAAGCTACTTGCTGTCCCTCGTCGTTGTCTGTTGCTGCTTTAATTATTACTATAAGCGCACCTTGCTCATTATTTGTCCAAACTAATTTTCTTAATTGGTCTTTGTTATTTTCAATGACTTTATTAGCCACATGAACAATAGTTTTGGTAGAGCGATAATTCTGTTCTAATTTTACTGTCCTGAGGTCAGGATAATCTTTGGCAAAGTTGAGTATATTCTGAATGTCTGCTCCGCGAAAAGCATAAATACTCTGAGCATCGTCGCCTACCACACAGATATTTTGATTGACTGCGGCTAACTTCTTGGTAATTAAGTATTGAGAAAGATTTGTATCTTGGAACTCATCTATTAGTACGTAGCGGAACTTGTGTTGGTACTTGTTTAGTACGTCTATATGGTTGCGAAAAAGCACGTTAGTATTGAATAGCAAATCATCAAAATCCATTGCATTTGCCTGAAAACATCTTTCGCAATAAGTTTTATAAATTTTACCCACCTCGGGTTTCATTTCTGCGGCATCTTCTGCATAAAATATAGGATTATTGATATATGCTTGCCAAGAGATAAGCCTATTTTTTGCCCCAGAGATGCGATTCAGCACTACGGAGGGTTTATAAACTTTGTCATCAAGATTCAACTCTTTTAAAATCTGCTTAATCAAGGACTTGGAATCGTCAGTATCGTAAATAGTAAAATTACTCGTGTAGCCCAATTTCTCTGCCTCAATGCGCAGGATTTTAGAAAATACGGAGTGAAAAGTTCCCATCCAAAGGTTGCGAGCCTCGTTACCTACCACTTTTTCTATCCGCTGCCGCATTTCCCTTGCCGCCTTGTTAGTAAAAGTTAATGCTAAGATATTAAAAGGCTCTACCCCTAACTGCATGAGGTAAGCAATGCGATAGGTAAGCACACGCGTTTTGCCCGAACCTGCTCCTGCAATAATCATTAAGGGTCCTTCGGTATAAGTAACTGCCTCTCTTTGAGGCTCATTAAGTGCGTCTAAGTAATCCAACTTTACAATAAATGAATATTTGAAACAGAAATGATAAAACTAATGAATACAAAAATAGGAAAGTTTTGGGTAAGTTTCAACAAATAGAAATTCTTTACTTGTATAGTTGCTATAAATTGAAAAATACAAAAAAGAAACACGAAAATACAAGAGGCTGATGCTTTCCCCTATCAACCTCTTGTACTACCCTATATTTTTAGAAAATAAACCTTGTAGAGAGGAATTTAGATTCGTGATGCTCTACGATGTAGTTCAAAATCGCTTTATTCTCCTCTGTTTGCTTAGTAGCGACCATAGTTCTAATAGAAAAGGCTCTCAAAGCGTCAGTTACCGAAAGAGTATTTTCGCCAGAATCCTTGCGCCCCGCAAAAGGGAAGGTATCAGGACCTCGCTGGCACTGTGCGTTGATATTTACTCTACACACCTGATTGACCAAGGGGTCTATGAGTTTTGCAATCTGTGTGGGATTAGTCCCAAAGATACTTAGCTGTTGTCCATGTTCAGATTCTATCATATATTGGATAGGTTCTTCGATATCCTCAAAAGATGCAATAGGGATAACAGGACCGAACTGCTCCTCTGTGTAAAGTTTCATGCCTTTTTTGATGGGATAAAGTACCGCAGGAAAAACAAAAGATTTGTTGGTCAGTCCTCCTCCTTCATTCATAATTTCTGCTCCTTGCTTGACTGCATCTTCTATGCACTCTTTAAGATAGTCTGGTTTTTGAGGTTCTGGTAGCGGAGTAATTTGTACGCCCTTTTCCCAAGGCATACCTATTTTAAGTTTACTTACTTCTTCTGAAAAACGCTTTATGAACAAGTCTTTGACCTTATTATGCACAAAAATCATTTTCAAAGCTGTACATCTTTGCCCATTGAAAGATAAAGTACCTAAAATACACTCTTTGACGGTAGCTTCTATATCAGCACTATCCAAAATAATAGCTAAGTTTTTGGCATCTAACCCTAAGACAGCCTTTAATCTGTTAGATTTAGGGTGTGATTTTTTCAACTTATCCGCTACTTTACTTGAACCTATCAGCGTAAGTACGTTGATGTTGCCCGTAGCAATCATAGGACCTACAATGGTGTTACCTCTGCCATATACAGTATTAACTACTCCTTTGGGGAAGCATTGCCTAAATGCTTCTAAAAGAGGATAATGCAATAACGTCCCATGCTTAGGAGGCTTGAAAAGTACCGTATTGCCCATGATGAGTGCGGGAATCAGTGTAGCAAAGGTTTCATTAAGCGGGTAGTTGAAAGGTCCCATGCAAAGCACTATGCCCAAAGGCGCGCGACGAATCTGCCCGATGATGCCTTGCTCTATGACAAAACGAGAGTGATTGCGGTCTAAATCTTTTAAAGCATCTATGGTGTCGTAGTTGTACTGAACAGTTCTATCAAATTCTTTTACCGAGTCGGTGTATGATTTTCCAATTTCCCACATGAGCAAGTTTACAATTTCATTCTTCTTCTCTGTCATCATATTAGTAAACTTCTCCAAACAAGCGATTCGCTCAGGTATAGTCATAGTAGGCCATTCGCCTCCGCCGTGGTTATAGGCTTTGACTGCGGCATCTAAGGCTTCTAAGGCTTCGACTTCGGTAGCTAAGGGGTAGCTCCCTACTACTTTTTGTTCTAAGCCGTTAGCCGTTTTTATATATACAGGAGAAAGTACCGTATGTGTGTCCCCATTCCAAATACGCATCTCCCCATTCACTAAATATTCTCTTTGATGAATTGGCTCGGTTAAGTTAAACTCTGCGGGAATTTGAGATTCAGTAGGGAAAATGTTGGCAATCCGTTCGTTTAGTAACATGAGATAAGTTATTTTTAAAAAATTGAAAAAGTTGTTGTATAAAAAAGAAATTTTAAGGATAAAATTAGCTAATTTTTTATCAAAGTCAAGCAAAAAATAAAAGATAATGGAAGTAATCCGATTTACAAGTCTGATTTCTTTTCTATTTTTGTGCCTTAAAAAACATTATTGAGCAAATTTTATACAGACTCATGTCGCGAAAGAAGTTACAAAGATTTGAGGAAAACCAGCAAAATGAGCGAGTTATTCAAGCAGGTAAACCTAACTACCAAACTATCAAAGGAAAATGGCATAGCGATTTTTTTAAAAATAACAATCCTATTGTATTGGAGTTAGCTTGTGGACGCGGGGAGTATTCTATCGCTTTGGCACAGAAGTACCCCGAAAAAAATTTCATCGGAGTCGACCTCAAAGGGGCAAGAATATGGAAAGGAGCAGTTACAGCAGATAAATTGCAATTAAAAAATATAGGTTTTTTGCGAACTATTATTGAAAATTTAGACCAGTTTTTTGAGCAGGGAGAGGTAGCAGAGATTTGGCTGATTCACCCTGACCCGCGTCCCAAACTTAGAGATGCCAAACGCCGCCTCACCAGCCCACGTTTTTTGAATCTGTATCGTCAGATTGGTCAGTCTGATATGTGGGTACATTTGAAAACAGACAGTAAGTTACTGTATGAATACACATTACAAGTTCTTGAAAATGAAAATATAAGCAACTTAATACATACCGATAACTTGTATAAGTCACCACTTTTGGCAGACCATTTGGACATCAATCAGCAGGCAATTAAAACAAAATATGAAAACCATTTTTCAGAAAAAGGACATACTATTCATTACATCAAGTTCCAATTGAAGGGCGTATCAAACTCACTAAATCCTTGAATTATGGCAGAAAGGAGTAGCATTTTTGATATGATAGGTCCTATTATGATAGGTCCTTCGAGTTCGCACACAGCGGGAGTAGTCAAAATTGCTCGTACCGCTGTCGGTATTTTAGGAGGAATCCCTGAGGAGGCAGAGGTTACTTTTTACAACTCATTTGCCCGGACTTACGAAGGTCATGGAAGCGACAGAGCCATCATCGCAGGTCTGTTAGACTATGCTACTGATGACGTGAGAATCAAAAATTCCTTTGATTTTGCCAAAGAAGCAGGGCTAAAATATACTTTCAAAGCAGTGGGAAGTTCGTCTGTCATGCACCCTAACACTATCAAACTAAACATCAGGAAAGGGGAAAAAAATCTTGAATTAGTAGGAATTAGTAAGGGAGGCGGTTTGATACACATAGAAGAAGTCAATGGTTTTACGGCTAATTTCTCTGCCTCTTTGCATACGCTTATTATTCTGACATTAGATATCAAAGGGGCTATTGCCTTCATTGCAAGTATCTTAGCCCAAGACGATGCTAATATTGCTACTATGTCCGTTTCTCGCAAAGGCAAGAATGACTTTGCTTGTCAGTTCATTGAGTTAGACTCAGATATTCGTAATATCTCCTTAGAATATATCAAACACTTATCTTGGGTAAAAGAGGTTAGCTATTTGGCTCCTGTGCGATAAACTCTGCTAAAAAAGTTTGTAAGTGATTGATTTCCTCTTGTCCGATGGCAGGGAAATTAGCAATCCGAAAGGTAGTGCTTTTCCATTTTCCATAACCATTTCCTAAGATAATACCTTGGTTTTTAGCATTTTCTTTTATTTTTTTAATAAAATCTTCTTCTCCCTGTACAGCAATAACTGTATCTGAGCGAGTATGAGAATTTTTTACTAAGAGCGAAAAATAAGACTTTTCTAAGAAAGTGTACCAATTACTTGCCCGCTCCTTGGTTTGCTTGCTTATCAAATGAATTGGCAAAGCATCGCTCAACACACGATTCAGGAGATAAATATTAAGCACATTGGGCGTATAGTTTGTTTGCCAATTTTGCATATTCTCGTAAAGAAAAGCAAAGCTATTATAATGCCTTCTTTCATTGATTTCCAGTCCTTTCTCGACTGCTTTAGGAGAGCAAATCATGATACCTAATCCTGCGGGTAAGCCAAAGCATTTTTGTACCGAAGCAAAAGCAAGGTCTATCCACTGCCAGTCTAATTCAATGCCTCCCATACTCGAGGTCGCATCTACGGCAATAAGGCTATTGGGGTAGTTTTTTGAGATTTGAGTAATAGTTTCATTGCTTACTTGCGTGCCGTTGGAGGTTTCGTTTTGGGTGAGGCAGATAGTATTTGCTTCAAATGCAGGTAGGAGATTGATGTTTATTTCCTCATCAAGCCCAAAAAGAAAACTTTTAGCTTTTTCATTAATTTTCAAAGTATATTCATACCACTTTTGCCCAAATGCTCCATTGAAAATGTGCAAACTTCCTTGGGGAGAAAAAGATTGGGCAATAATTTCCCAAGATTCGGTAGCTGAGGAAACAAAAAGCACAGTATATGCTTGGGGAATATGCAGTTTTTCTTTTAACAATGAAATTGTTGATTTTGAAAGATTTACAAATTCAGGACTGCGGTGATTGACGCTCAGTATCCCGCTGTCGTAAGCCTCTGACAAGTACTGACGCACAGCAGGATACAACTTAGAAGGTCCTGGATAAAAATAAAGCATACTTTATGAATTCTTCCCTTGAAAATAAAAATAGACCATTCCCATAAGTGCGATAAACAATCCTCCGCACTCGCGAGATTCTTCTATGTAAGGTTTGTCGGGTGCCATGCCGTAAAGTAGGCTGACGTCAGAGTGATTAGCCAGCCAATCATATACGCTTGGTAGCAAATACAACGTGCCTGCCGCACAAACAAGTATGCCTATGAGCGTAGGAATTTGATAGAACTTTTGCATAAACGCCAAAAAACCGATGACGGCTACATACCCATAAATGCTTACCCAAATAACGGGGTCAGGGTCATTGAATTGGAAATAAGCAAAAAGCGCAAATAAAAGAGCCAATACAAGGCTAATGATTCTTCTGACCATAATCTTTTACTTTTTTTCTGCTAAGCAATTAAAGATTTCTCTATAAAATTCAGGGTGAGATTGCCAAGTTTGAGCAGTAACGATGTTTTTATCTCTGACCGCTTCCAAAGTGCTATAAGTCCCTCCATTTCGCTCTACCTCCGACCTCACGTGTTCGTAACAAGTAAGACAGTTGCCTGCGGCAAGTCCTGCATTGATAAGCACTTGAATCCCGTGGCAAATAGCCCATACCCATTTGCCTCTTTGATGAAATTCTTGCACTAAGTTGAGTAATTTAGTATGATGACGCAAATATTCGGGAGCGCGTCCTCCTAAAATTAAAATAGCATCGAAATCGCTTTCTTTTACCTCATCAATACTTACTTGGGCTTCCATGCCATAACCTTGCCTTTCTACGTAAGTGTCCCACCCCTCCTCGAAGTCGTGCATGACTAAATGAAGTCTTCGCTTAGAAGGAGCGGCGACTGTGGGTTTATCGCCTGCTTCGAGAAAACGGTGGTACGCGTACCATGCCTCATAGCTTTCGCCTCCGTCGCCTGTAACAATCAAAATTTGGTTTGCCATAGTTTTAGTTTTTATTGATAATTAATGCCATATATCTATTTATTTCATTAAGCCATAACTCCATTGCCCTTAGGATATCTAATTTTGTACTCACTAAGTTCTTGTTCGTAGTCCCGTATTTTTCTTTGCAATTCTCCTTGCACAGCCATAAGTTCTTCTAAAGTCTGCCTCATTTCTTCTTCTTGGGCGCGAAGTTGCTCCGCCATGAGTTGGGAGTCGGTAAGTAGATGTTTAGTCCTTTCATTATTTTTGATTATAGAAATTGAGGAGGCAATATTCTCGGCTAATTTTTTTAAAAATTCTACCTCATGCTTTTCAAAAATATTAAAAGAAGCTAACTCGATAACACCAAAAACTTCATCATTAAAAATCAGCGGAAGTATCATAATACAGCGAGGGTTACTTTCTCCCAGTCCAGAGGTAATCTGAATATAATTGTTAGGAATATCTGTTAAAAAAATAACATCTTTTTCTATCCATGCTTGTCCTACCGAACCCTCGCCTAAGTCCACTCGCTTTTTGATGAACTTTTGCTTATTCCATGCGTAGCAAGCGATAAGTTGTAAGTGGACATCTTCTTTGATTTCATCATTGACGATGAAAAAGCTACCCTGATTTGCCTTTACAAATCTGACCAAGGAAGCCATCAAGTGATGGGCTAAATCATGGACAGAGGTATTGTAGCGTCTGAGCATATCGCTAAACAAGGCATTTCCCTCATTTGCCCAATAGCGTTTTTTGTCTTCTTCGGCTACTTTTTTGAGGTTATCACGCATTTCTATAAGCGAATTGCCTAAAACATCTTTGGCGCTTAGCGGTTGGAAGGGAGAATCAAAATTGCCTCTTCCGATGTCTTCAGCAAATTGCGAGGTAGCATTTAAGCCTGTGATGAGTTGGTTTACAGATTTGCTCATGTCGCCGATTTCATCATTAGAAATTTTCTCGACCAGTTTAGGCTGTTCTCCGCGTCCTAAGGCATCTATAAGCACTTTGAGGTGTTGAATAGGTTGTGTAATCCTATTGGCGGCAAAAAAGGACATGCCTAAACCTATCATTACAACTATTCCTAAGGAAAAAATAAGTCCCGTAGAAAGATTATCAAAGGAGTCCAAAATATCCTGCCTTGCAATTTGTTTTTCTTGCTTTTTAAGTTGGAGCAGTTGGTCTATCTGAGCAAGGATTTTATTGGACTGGGGGATAACGGAGGTTTCTAAGATGTCCTCAGCTTCTGACTTGGTTACAAAGTCATCATAATCCGAAAAACTTGCCAGCTTTTTCATAATATCCTCTTGGCTGTCTTTGAGGAACTCGAAGTTGAGCAGTATCTTACTAATTTCATTGTACTGTTCCTTACTTCCCCAAATTTTGGCAGACTTTTCAAAATTAGCTTTGATAACTGGATACTCTTCGTTATGAATTTCTTTCAATATAGTCTTCCCTTCCTCATCTTTGCGTTGGAATACCCAATTGAGTGTGTACATTTTAGAACGCAGTACCAAATCTTTGAAGTCATTGAGCAGAATGACAGATTGGTCTTTGTCCTCGAAAAGACCTGTAACTATCTCTCGAGAGTTATTAATAGTGCGAAAGATAAAGATAACATTAACAATAAAAAATACAATTAATGCAACAAATCCAAGTAGAATTTTTCCGCGAATGCCTAAGCGAGTTCTAAGCATATCATTAACTTTATATAGTTCAAATTTGATTATTAACCCTATAAAGTTTTGAAAACCTTATAGGACTATGTATAGCACGTATTTTCATTCACCTTTTCCAACTTTTTACGCCTTGGTAAAGTACCCCCCCGCCAATAGCAGAAAATATACTTCCCATCAATCCAAGTATTAATACTACAAACCAATTTTCCATGAAGCTATCAATGCGGGATTCTTCTGGATTTTTAAGGTTTACTATTACCTCTACTACTTCCCCTCTTTCAAAAGCAGGGGGACTGCTGGCGACCGAGCCATAGATTTTTACAGGCTGATTGTTGAGTGCAAACTCCACTACAGGGGTATAAACGCTACCGCCTTTGCTCCCTCGCGACCTTTCCAATTCTATCACTGTGCCTTTTACTCTAAAAGCACTTTTTTGGGCTTGAAGCGTATCAGTAAAAAAATAGACCGCTAAGGAAAGTAATAGCAAACCAATCCCACCAAATATCCCTCCGAAAGTTAATAAAAAAAATGGTTCTTCCGACATTTTAGCGATTATAGAAAAGAAACTAAAATTCTGTTTCTGAAATGGTCAAAATTCCTAAACCCATAAGCGACCCTTTTGAGGGTCTTAATAGCATTGTTAATGCCTT
>Ga0272446_1000944_pt1 | contig 44092 bp, 26 predicted proteins | sample YNPCB0061_FD_194587 | JGI IMG/M metagenome (GOLD analysis project Ga0272446, IMG submission 194587) | Hot spring microbial mat communities from Yellowstone National Park, WY, United States - YNP-CB-006-1 | ecosystem: Environmental > Aquatic > Thermal springs > Hot (42-90C) > Sediment | place...
CAGGCCCCTCCACACCTCCCCGCCAGACGTCAAGCGCAAACCGCAGGTTTTGAACTATGCCTTACCTGTCAGATCTCACATGGGTAACTTCTCAAAAGGGCGCAGAAGAAGGGGGGCCTCAAACGACGCAGCCCCTCCCTGACGCCCTACCAGAAAGGCATCTGGCGCGAACACAGCGCGATCAGCTTACGCGAAACTTGTGCTTATCGAAAGTATGCCAGAATCGATCTGAGATCACAACGCTCAGAATGGGTTGTGCTGCGTGTACCCGATTGGGTGGGGAAAGCTACCCATGCCTACATACCCTGGGGGGGTATATCTCGGGCCGGGCGCCCTCCGTGCGCCCGGCGCCTGACGTGAACATAAGCTCTCGGAGGAAAGGGGGTGGGGAAACCCGGTTTCCCCACGCCCCCGCCCGAGGGAGGGTTGGGAGGGTGCAGCCCTCGAGCAGGGGGATGGGGAAACCCGGTTTCCCCATCCCCTCACCCCGTGGGAGGGTTTGGGAGGGCACAGCCCTCCCAGGAACAATCTTATGTTCATCCCGTTCGTGTGCGGCGCAGCCGCATGGACGGCTGACGTGACCATGGTCCCTCGGAGAGAGGCATGGGGAAACCCGGTTTCCCCACGCCTCCGCCCGGTAGAGGGGTTGCGGAGGGCCTGGCCCTCGAGCAGGGAGGTGGGGAAACCCGGTTTCCCCACCTCCCCACCCCGTGAAAACGGTATCACGCCGCTGTTGTCTGTTCATCATCCAGCCGTGGCGGATTTATGATCGCTATCCAGGCCCCCCCGTGCTATGCTCAAGATGGCCGCAGTATCGCTCAGGTTCCGGCGATCGCGACCCCATCGGAACCAGTCTGGCCCGTCGGTGCGCGCCACCGGCGCGCATCCAGATCCATCCTCAGGAGGTGTGCGATGAAACGGACCGTTCTTGCCAGTCTGTTCGCGGTGTTCGCCGCAGCCCTGCTGGCCCTGCAGCCCGTGCTGGCCGCGCCCGCTATCGGCAACGAGAGCTTCCTGCGCGTCTGGACCCGCCAGGATTATCCCGTTTCCCAGGGCCTGACCGACCGCTCCTGGACGTGGGGCCCCGCGCCCATCAGCGGAATCATGCGCGAAACCTACATCGAAGGCATTGACGGTTTGCGCACCGTGCAGTACTTCGATAAGAGCCGCATGGAGATCAATGATCCGACCGCCAATCCCAACAGTCTCTGGTACGTCACCAATGGCCTGCTGCCGATCGAGATGATGACCGGACGCATGCAGCTCGGGAACAACCGCTTCGAGCAGCGCGGTCCCGCTCGCATCAGCGCCATTGGCGATCCGGGCCAGTACCCGACCTACGCCGATTTGCTGCCGGTCTACCAGAGCCCCGGCGCCGTCAACCCCAATGATCTGGGCCGGCCCGCGACCGGCTTCCTCAACCCCGATGGTTCGATCACCGGCTTCAACGATTTCGTCAACGACCCCAACACCATCCTGGTGCTGGGCGACAATAACCACGGTGTGGCCAGGGTCTTCATTGACTTTATGAATCAGCGCGGGCTGGTCACCGAGGGGGGGCGCAACGTGATCGGCCGGGTCTACGATCCGCTCTTCGTCTTCGGACTGCCCGTCACCGGGGCCTACTGGGTCAAGTCCAAGGTCGGCGGCAAGGAGGTGCCCATCCTCTTCCAGGTCTTCGAGCGCCGCGTGCTGACCTATAACCCCGCCAACCCGCCCGCTTTCCGCGTCGAGATGGGCAACGTGGGGCAGCACTACTACCAGTGGCGCTACGGCCGGTAACCATGCGCGGGGTCTAACGTGAAAATAAGCTCTTGGAGAGGGGTATGGGGAAACCGGGTTTCCCCACGCCCCTGCCCGCGGGAGGGCCTGGCGCTCACGCAGGGGGATGGGGAAACCCGGTTTCCCCGCGCCCCCGCCCGCGGGAAGGCCTCGCCCTCAAGCAGGGGTCTGGGGAAACCGGGTTTCCCCAGACCCTCACCCGGTGGGAGGGGTTGGGAGGGCGTAGCCCTCAGCAGGGGTGTGGGGAAACCTGGTTTCCCCATCCGCTACCCGAGGGTTTCTACCCCTCCAGCAACAACGCCTCCGGGTCCTCGATCAACTCCTTGACCCGCACCAGGAAGCGCACGGCGGTGCTGCCGTCAATCAGGCGATGGTCGTAACTCAGGGCCAGGTACATCATCGGGCGAATGACGATCTGCCCGTTGACCACGACGGGCCGTTCTTCGACCTTGTGCATGCCGAGGATGCCGACCTGGGGCGCATTCAGGATGGGCGTGGAGAGCAGCGAGCCGTAGACGCCGCCGTTGGTGATGGTAAAGGTGCCACCCTGAAGATCGGCGACGCTCAGGGTGCCCTCGCGCGCGCGGCGGGCCAGGTCGGCGATCTCCTGCTCGAGTTGCGCGAAGCTCTTGCGGTCGGCGTCGCGCACGACCGGCACCACCAGCCCCTCCTCGACACCCACGGCCACGCCGATGTCGTAGTAGTACTTCACCACCACTTCGTCGCCTTGCAGCTCGGCGTTGACCATCGGGAAGGCTTTCAGCGCCCCGACGACGGCGCGGGTGAAGAAGGACATAAAGCCCAGGTTCACCCCGTAGCGCTCCTTGAAGGCCTCCTTGCGCCGCTTGCGGAGTTCCATGACCGCGCTCATGTCCACTTCATTGAAGGTCGTAAGCATGGCCGCAGTCTGCTGGGCCTCGACGAGGCGCCGGGCGATGGTCAGCCGGCGCCGGCTGAGGCGCTGGCGCTCCTCGTGGCGCCCGGAGGCGGGCGTCGGCGCCACGGGGCGGGCCGCCGGCGCCGGCGCGGGAGCTGGCGCCACCGCGGCGGGAACTGGCGCCGCCAGCGCGGGAGCTGGCGCTGGCGGCATGGCCGGGACCTGAACGCTGCGTAGCACATCCTCCTTGGTGATCCGTCCGCCCGGGCCGGTACCCGCCACCCCCCGCAGATCCACCGCGTACTCCGCGGCCACGCGCTGCGCGGTCGGCGTGGCCAGCACCGCCGCGCCATTGCCGCCAGACGTCTCCGCCTCGCGCAACTCCGGCTCAACGGGGGCCATCACCGGGGGCCTGGCGGCGACGGCCTCCGCCGGTGGCGCCGCGCCCGCCTCGATGGCGCCCAGAACGTCGCCGATCCCCACCGTCGTGCCCTCTTCCTTCAGAATCGCCGTCACCACCCCGGCGTGATCCGCCGCCACCTCCAGGTTCACCTTGTCGGTCTCAAGCTCAACCACCGGTTCACCCGCGGCGACCGTCTCGCCGACCCGTTTCAACCAGCGGGCCACCGTCGCCTCGACGATCGACTCGCCCAGCGAAGGGACCTTGATTTCGTAGGCCATGGCCTGTTTCTCTCCACCTGGTTATGCTGGATGCGGTGTTGCGGCTCCGCCGCACACCAACGCGATAAACAGAGGCTGTTCCTGGGAGGGCTGCGCCCTCCCAAACCCTCCCGCGGACCGGGGTCCGGGTGCGCGGGCCTCCGGCCCGCATCCGCGCGAGGGCACAGCCCACCCCACCCGCCCGGCGGGCGGGTGTGCGGGGCAACCAGGTTTCCCCGCATGCCTGCTCCACACCGACACGATAAAAAAGGCTACGCTTGCGGCTACCCCGCGATCCCGCTGGTGGCCGTCGCCGCTACCGGCGTGCCGCGCGCCGCTTCGCGCAGAATGCGCTGCTGCTCGACCACATGCGCGCTGTGAATGCCCTCGGCCGTCGAGGCCGACTCCGGGCGGCCAACGTAGCTCAGGGGGAGCGACGCGGGCAACAGCGCCCGCAGTTTCGGCGCGATGTAGCTCCATGCGCCCATGTTCTGCGGCTCCTCCTGGAGCCAGACCACTTCCTGCACCTGCGGGTAGCGCCCCAACGCCGCCTTGAGGTGCTCCTCGGGAAACGGGTAGAGCATCTCGATCCGGAGCACATCCACGCTGCCGCGAACCTGTTCGAACTCGGCGGAGGAGAGCAAATCAATCGCCACTTTGCCGCTGCACAGGATGAGGCGCGTCACCTCGGCGGGATTGGGGGCCTCGGCGCCCAGGTCCAGCACCGGTTGGAATTGGGTCTGGGTCAGATCGCTCAATGACGATGCGGCGCGCGGGTGGCGCAGCAGGCTCTTGGGCGTCATCACCACCAGGGGCCGGGGATGCACCGGCAGGGCTGCGGCCTGGTAGCGCAGGAGGTGGAAGTACTGCGCCGCGGTCGTCGGGTTCGCCACGCGGATGTTGTCGGTCGCGCAGAGTTGCAGAAACCGCTCCAGGCGCGCCGAGGAATGCTCCGGGCCCTGCCCCTCGTAGCCGTGGGGCAACAGCAGCACCAGCGCCGGGTCCACCGACCACTTGGCGCGCCCGGAAACGATGAACTGGTCGATGATCACCTGCGCGCCGTTGGCGAAGTCGCCGAACTGGGCCTCCCAGATCACCAGGGTGCCCGGCGCGTGGGTGCTGTACCCGTACTCGAAGCCCAGCACCGCCGCCTCGGAGAGGGGACTGTTGTACACCGCGAACGCGGCCCGCGCCTGGGGAATGTGGTGCAGGGGAATGAAACGCTCCCCGGTCATCACGTCGTGTAGCACGAGGTGGCGCTGACTGAAGGTGCCCCGCTCGGTATCCTGCCCGGACATGCGGATCGGCGTGCCATCGGCCAGAATGGCGGCGAAGGCCAGCGTCTCGGCATGGGCCCAGTCGATCCCCCCTTCGTCGTGGATGCTCTGGCGGCGACGCTGCAACATACGCTCCAGCTTCGGATGCGCCGTAAAGTCCTCGGGCCGCTCCAGCAACGCCTCGTTCAGTTCGAGCAACTTCTGGCGCGAGATGGGCTTGGCGAAAACCTTGTTGCGCATCTGGTTCACCACCGGCGGCGCGGGGGGCTGCGGGGGCGCCGCGGCCGCCAGGCGCTGCCGCTCGCGCACCGTGTCGAAGGCATGCTGGAGCTTCGTCATCACCGCCTCGACCCGCGCCTCGGCTTCCTCGTGGGTGATCAGGCCCCGGCGCTCCAGTTCCTGGGCCCACAGGGCCCGCACGGTCGGGTGGTTGCGGATCTTCTCGTACATGCGCGGCTGGGTAAACTCCGGCTCATCGCCCTCGTTGTGCCCCCAGCGCCGGTAGCCTACCAGGTCGATCACGAAATCCTTCTGAAACTTCTCGCGATAGGCCCAGGCCATGCGCGCCACCGCGATGCAGGCTTCCACCTGGTCGGCATTGACGTGCACCACCGGCATCTCGAAGCCGCGCGCCAGGTCGCTGGCGTAGAGCGTCGAGCGCGAGTCCCGCGCATCGGTGGTGAAACCGATCTGATTATTCAAAATAATATGGATCGCTCCACCCACACGGTAGCCGGCCAGGCCCGACAGGTTCAGCGTCTCGGCAACAATGCCCTGGCCGGGGAAGGCCGCGTCGCCGTGGATAATGATCGCCAGGGCCTCTTTCTCATCCTCGTAGGGGAAGCCAGGGCGTGTGCGCTTCTCCTGCGCCGCCCGCGTGCGCCCCAGGATGACCGGGTTGACAAACTCCAGGTGGCTGGGATTGGGCGCCAGGGTGATCGGCATCTCGTTGATGCCGCTCTCGCGGTAGGCCTTGCGCGCCCCCAGGTGGTACTTCACGTCGCCCGTCCATCCCAGATAGGTATCCTTGGAGTAATCGGGGGTCTGGAACTCGCTAAGAATGGAGAGGTACGGCTTGCCGAGAATGTGGGCCAGCACGTTGAGCCGCCCGCGATGGGCCATGCCGATCACCACTTCGCGCGTGCCGGCCACCGCCGCGTTGCGGATGATCGCGTCAATCATCGGCACCAGCATGTCGCAACCTTCGATCGAGAAACGCTTCTGCCCGGGAAAGGTCTTATGCAGGAAGCGTTCGAAGGTCTCCACCTCGGTCAGGCGGTCGAGCAGTTCACGCTGGCGGTCGGCATCCATGCCGCCGAAGAAGCGCCGGCTCTCGGCGCAGTCGCGGATCCAGCCGCGCTCTTCGTAGTTCTGGATCTGGTCGGTCTCGTAGCCGATGGGGCCGGAGTAAATCTGCCGCAGCTTCTCGACCCCTTCGGCCGCGTTGGCCGACTGGACGGCCAGCGGCCCGCGCACGATATGCGCCGGCAGCGCCGCCAGGTCGGCGACAGTAACCCCGTGGGTCGCCAGTTCCAGCCCCGGGTCGCCGGGCGGGGGGCTGCCCAGGGGATCGATCCGCGCCGCCAGGTGCCCCAGTTCACGAATGTAGCGGATCAGCCGCGCCGCGCCGACGATCCGCGTCACGTCGAGTTGCGTCTGCCCCGCGGTCGCCAGTTCCGCATCCGGCGGGCCGTACTGGCTGAAAAAGGCCCGCGTCGCCTCGTCCACCATGGCCGGGTCGGCCGTGTAGCGCTCGTACAGCTCCACCAGGTAACCGGCGTTGGGCCCGTGGAATTGCCGCATGTTCATAGCGTGACTTCTTGTCTTGATGTTGCTCCATGCTTGCGCGCCGCGCCCGGCGCCTCTGCCGCGCGCCGCTGACTGCAAGGTATTGTACCATGCCTGCAACCCGGCTCTTTGTGGCAGCAGTCACAAATAATTGTTGGGATGGGCGGCTCGGCGCGACCCGGCCCCGCGATCCCCACCTCTGCGGCATCCCCGGTAGGGCCATGCTACAATGTGGCTGCATCCATCCGGGGAAACCCGGTTGTAATACCATTGTTGATTGCCGATTTTGGATTGTGGATTGCCCCGCAGGGCGTCACCGTGCGATCCGGCACTCCGACCAATGCGGAAAGTTCAACAGGAAATGGTATAACTGTTCATCCCTCGGTAACCCACGCGCCCGCGAGCGCGGGCGTCCCGCCCTCGTCGCGTCTCCGCGGGCAAGTTGCCCGCGCTCCCAGCCAATGTTCACCTCAGCCGTCCATGCGGCTCCGCCGCGCACCGACGGGATGAACATCCTTCTTGGGAGGGCTGCGCCCTCCCAAACCCTCCCAGGGGCCGGGGCCTGGGTGCGCGGGCCTCCGGCCCGCGTCCGCTGAGGTATGGGGAAACCCGGTTTCCCCACCCCCCTCGCCGAGGGCGTATGTTCACGTTAGCCGTCCATGCGGCTCCGTCGCACACGAACAGGATGAAACCAGGTTGTTCCTGGGAGGGCGCAGCCCTCCCAGACCCTCCCACCGGGTGAGCGTCCGGGGAAACCCGCTGTCCCCCGCCTCCCAACAATGACGGGATGAAACATCTGCATGTCACCCTCGGCGACGAACCGGTGGACCTGCTCCCCGAGCGGGCGCTGTTCTGGCCGCGCGAACGCACCCTGATCGTCGCCGATACCCACTTTGGCAAGGCCGCCAGTTTCCGCGTCGCGGCCATCGCCGTTCCCGAGAGCGCCGCGGCCGACCTGACCCGGCTCAACCGCGCCCTGGAGCGCACCGGCGCCAGCCGCCTGGCGCTGCTGGGCGACTTCCTCCACGCCCGCGCCGGCCGCGCGCTGGCCGTGCTCGCCGCCATCGCCGCCTGGCGCGCGGCCCATCCCCGCCTCGAGGTGGTGCTCGTGCGCGGCAACCACGATGCCCGCGCCGGCGATCCGCCTCCGGCCTGGGGCATCACCGCTGTCAATGCGCCCTTCGTCCTCGGCCCCTTCGCCCTCTGCCACTATCCCGACACCCCCGCTCCGGCCTACATCCTCGCCGGGCATCTCCATCCTGCCGTCGTTCTGACTGGGCCGGGCCGCCAGCGCGAACGGCTGCCCTGTTTCCTCATCGGCCCCACGCGGGCCATCTTGCCCGCCTTTGGCAGCTTCACCGGCCATGCCACAGTATCCCCCGCCGCCGATGAACGCGCCTATGTTGTCGCGGGGGAGGTCATCGAAGTGCGACGGCCCGGCGGGTCCTGAGGTCCCGCCGGGCCGTTCCGTTTGCAATGCAAGAGGATGTGGGCGGGCAAAGCTCGCCTATATCCTCGCATCGGGCAAGTGGTGTGGGGAAATCCGGTTTCCCCTGCTTTCATCCTGGCCACTCATGCCGCCGGGCGGCACACCGGCGGGATGAACATGCTTCCTGGGAGGGCTTCGCCCTCCCAAACCTTCCCACCGGGCGGGGGGCTGGGGAAACCCGGTTTCCCCAGCCCCCTGCTTGAGGGCGAGACCTTCCCGCGGGTGGGGGCGTGAGGAAACCCGGTTTCCCCATCTCCCTGCGCACGGGCTGCGCCCTCACCCTCCTGCGGGCGGGGGGATGGGGGAACCTGGTTCCCCCATGTTCACGTTAGCGCCGTGAACAGCGCGTTGATCGCGTATGCGATGGTCCCGAAGGTGAGCAGGGTGATCACTGCCGCCAGCACCAGGGCCGTGGTTTCCGAAACCTCCCCGAACAGTCCCCGGCTCTCCGCGCGTTCTGCACGACCCACCACCTGCGCCGCGCGCTGGTTCATTGCTTCCATGGCTGTTACCTCTTCGAGACTGTCTCAATAACAGGACCTACGCGGTCGCCTTCCGGCGGGGAGAGGTAGAGGGCCTGCGGCCCTCCACGGTTTCGCCGGGCTGCCTGGCCGCCGCGGGCGGGAAAGGGGAGTATACGGAGAGGCTGCGCCTCCCCGCATCCCCTCCACTGCGTAACCCCTGTCAAATTACGGAGGGTTGCGCTGCCCTCACTCAGAGTAGCGAACCAATGGTTCGGTGTGGAGGGTCGCCTTACCTTTCCTTCCTTGCATGATTCCTCTCCCTGGCAGGGAAGAATCTCTCCTTCGCGGATGTTTCATCCGGCCTGGCCAGCAACTCGTGTGGCACACACGAGGGCGCCTGGTTTCTACCAAAGCGTCTTAGAGACGCCGCAAGCTCGTGAGCGCTGGAGCGCTTCCTGCTGCATTGAGCGGCAATCTACAATCCGCAATCTAAAATCTAAAATGGTTTCCCCGCGGTGACAGAATGTTTACCTTCTGGTTACGCCACTGGTTTGTCACGTGGCTTATGATGGAAGACAGTGGGAGGGGCCGGGCACAGCCCTCCCCAGAAAAAACTACTACCCTGGAGAGGAGAACCCATGACCGACCTGCTGGCCATGCTGCTCTGCACCGCCTTGCCGGCAATGCTGCTCCTGGCCCTCATCGTCTGGCTGGCGCGCCGGCCCGCGCGACCGCGCACCGTCAATCCGTATGTCACGCCCCCGGCCGGGCGCGTCACGCCGGAACGGTTCGTGGAGTTCGACGCCCTGGTGCAGCGCTGGGTGGCCGAGGAGCGTCTCGCGCCGGCGGTAGGGGCCACCATTCGCGGGCTGATCGCCGCCGACTACGCCGCCGCCGGGTTCGGCGCGTTGCCTTCCGCGGCTCCGACCGCGCCGGCGCCCGCCGCGCCCCCACCCGCCCCGGCGCCCGCCGCGCCTCTCGCGCCCTCCGGCGATGCCGCTCCCCCCGTCGCGCCGGCCCCCGCTCCTGTCGCCACCGAGCCGCCCCCGCGGGTGAGCGGCCGTTCCTGGGGCGCGGCCCTGCTCGCCCTGGGCACCCGCCGCGCCCTGCTCTACCTGGGCGCGTTCTTGCTAGTCATTTCCAGCCTGACCCTGGTGATCTTCAACTGGGCCAGTTTTTCCCCGCTGGCGCAGTTTGCGATCCTCGCCGGCACCACTGTCGCCCTCTGGGGGTTAGGGGCGTGGATGGCGCGCCAGCGGGCCCTGGGCGCCGCGGGCGCCAATTTGCAGGCCGTGGCCGCCCTGCTCGTCCCCGTGGTCGGTTTTGCCCTGTCCCGTCCCGGTCTGCTCGATCTGGCTCCGCGCCCGGCCTGGCAACTGGCCTCGGCCCTCAGCCTGGGGCTGTACCTGCTCAGCGCCTGGCGCACCCGGCGCGCCTTCTACGCCAGCGCGGCGGTGGTTGCCGCGCTCAGCCTGATCTTCGCCGCCCCCGCGTCCTTCGATGAGGGATGGAAAAGTGCCGTTGCCACGATCTTCCTGGCGACCCTGGTGCCCCTTACCATCCGCCTGCGGTCAGCCGGCGCCCCGGGGCCGGCTGCGGGGGTCGCCCGTGTCAGCCTGGTAGGGGCGCCACTGCTGACCCTGGGCGCTTGCGCCCTCTTCCTGGCCGGTTTGAGCGACGGCCGCGCCTTCGGCGTCACCCTCCTGGCCGCGACCCTGTTCTGTGTCCTGCGCTACCGGGCCGACGGGCGCGGCTGGTGGTTGTGGGCCGCCGTCGCGCCACCGCCCCTGGCGCTGGTGGTGATCCTCGCCGACTTCGCTCTGCCCCTGCGCGTGCAGGCATTGGCCCTGGCCCTTCTGGCCCTGGCCTACCTGTGGTTGAGCGCGGGCCTTGAACGCCGCGTGCGCCCCGCCGCCGCGCCGCTGGCCGGCGGCGCGCTGCTCATCGGCGCGCTGGTCCTGCTTCCGGGGAGCCTGGATCTGAACATGGCGCGCTTCGTCCTCGGCCCCCTTGCGGCCCTGGGCCTCAGCGCCGTGGCGCTGGTCGAACGGGAGCGCTTCGCCTGGCTCGGCGCCAGACGCGACGGTGTGGCCGCCGCGGCGCTCGTCGGGGGGGGCGCCACGCTCACCGGCTGGCTGGGCGCGTTGCTCACCCTGACGCCCCTCAACGACGGGCAGATCGGCCTGATCCTCCTGCCCCTGGCGGCGATGGCCTTCGCTGGCGCCCGCTGGTGGCCCGGGGCGCTCCGTCCCGCCTACGATCCTGCCCTCCAGACCCTGGGGGTGCTCATTGCCCTGGTCGCCGGTGGCCTGGCCCTGGAACACACCACGACCCAACTCCTGGGGGCGCTGCTGCTGACGCTGATCTTCGGCGGGCAGGCCGCGCTGCGCCGCGGCTGGCCCTGGGCCGTCCTCAGCCTGGGCGCGGGTCTCCTCACGGCCTGGTTCGCCCTCGACCGTTTCGCTGCCGGCGCAGCCTGGCCCCGCGCCGCGACACTGAGCGCCCTGGCCCTGAGCGTCGCCTACACCCTCGGCGGCGAACGGCTCCGCGCCACCGCGCTGCGCTACTGGACCTGGCCGGCGCTCGTCTGGGGCGCGCTCGCGGGCTTGTTCGCCGCCGCGCTAGCCCTGTCCCAGGCCTTCGATCAGCATCCCCTCGCCGCGCTCACGTTCCTGGGCCTGGCGGGGCTGGCGGCGCTGCACAGCCACCGCTGGCGCCAACCGCTGCTCGGCTATGGCGCGGCGCCGCTCCTGGCCGCCGGCGCGCTCATCGCCGCCGGGCAGGGCTTCTTCACCGCCTGGCAACCCCGGCCCGGTGACCTGGCCCTGGTGGTCTGCGGCCTGGCCCTGGGCCTGGCGCTGGTCGGCCAGGCCCTGCGCCGCGTCGCCCGGCCCTACGCGCTGCCGTACGAGTGGGTAGCCTTTTTCCTCCTGCCCCTGGCGCCGTTGCTGGCCCTCGGCGACACGGCGCGCCTTACCGTCACCTGGGGAAGCATGGCCGCTCTCTACGCCCTCGCGCTCTGGCGCTACCGGCAACCCTGGTTCCTGGCCCTGGCCTTCGTCGCGGCCGACCTGGCAGCGCTCCACGCTTTCGCCTGGCGCTTGCCCGACCAACCATCCGAGCAGGCCGGCCTGTTGCTGGCGGGGCTGGTGTGGCTCCAGGCGCTGGGCAGCGCCGGGCTGCGGCGCGGATCGGCCCCCTGGAACGCCGCGGGGCCGTGGGGCTACGGGAGCGCCGCGCTCGGCGGGGCTGGGGCCCTGGCCCTGGCCAGCGTCAGTGACGGGGCGCTGGCCGGCGCCGCCCTGGCCCTGGCGGCGCTGCTCACCGTGCTGGCGCAGATCGAGCGCCGCGAGGCCGTGGCCTGGGCCAGTCTGGCGCTGGCGGTGCCGGGGGCCTGGCTGGCACACACCGCCGCGGGGCTGGAGGGCGCCTGGGCCGCGGCCTGGCTGGTGCTCGAACTGGTCGGGCTGAGCATGCTGGGCTGGCTGGCGCTGCGCTTCGGCCTGGATCTCTGGCGGCGCGTCACCGGTGTCGGCGCGCTTGGCGCGGCCGTGCTGCTCACGCTGGGCGCCGGCCTGGGCGGCCAATTCGCGCCGCTGACCTTCGCCCTGGCGAGCCTGGGCCTGCTGCTGGCGACCCTGGCCGTGCGCGAGCGGCAGCCCGGCTACGCCTACGGCGCGGGCGGGGCCTTTGTCGGCGCCGCCCTCAGCCAGCTCGCCGGCTGGGGCGTGCGCGAGTTGCAGTGGTACGTCATTCCGGCGGGGCTGTACCTGCTCGTCCTGGCGGGGGGATTGCGCCGCTTCCAGGGCCGGCGGCGCATCTCGCAACTCATCGAAGCCGCGGCAGTCATGCTGCTGCTCGGCGTCACCACAGCGCAGGCCCTGTTGCCCACGGGCGGCCTGTTCTACTCATTGCTGCTCTTCGGCGAGTCACTGCTGATGGCGACCTACGGCGCCCTCTCGCGGCTGCGCGTGCCCTTCGTGGGCGGGATCGCCTTCTTCGTGGGCGGGGTGCTGTGGATGACGGTTGACACGGTGCGCCTGGCCAACCAGTGGGTCATCCTGGGGATCGTCGGCCTGTTGATGGTGCTGGCCTACGTTATTCTGGAGCGCCACCAGGAGCGCCTGCTGCGGGCCGGGCGCTACTGGGCGGGGCAACTACGGGCGTGGGAGTAGCCGCTCCCATTTGAGATTGCGGATGGTAGATTGCCGCGGCATGGAGAGAGGTTGCTTCCACGCGCAGAGGCGTGGGGAAACCCGGTTTCCCCACGCCCCTCCAACCTGACAGGCCGGGAGGGCCGCGCTGGCACAAACCCTCCCCTCACCCCACGCTTCCAATCAATGGGCCTGGGCCGAACCGCGGCTCCCGTACTTCGCCATCGTCTCATCGTCGGTGATCGGGTTGCGGAGATTATCCACCAGTTCCATAATCTCCTTCGGCGGGGCCTTGGTCACCAGACTTACCACGACGCAGAGGATGATCGCCACCGGCAGGCCGAAAATGCCCGCGGCCAGGTGGGTGATGCCCAGCACGTTAAAGGCCGGGTTCACATAGTTCGTCGCCATGTAGAAGATGGTGACGACCAGACCGCCGATCATGCCCGCGATTGCGCCGGGGCCATTGGCGCGCCGCCAGAAGATGCCGAGCAACACCACCGGGAAGAAGGTTGCCGCAGCCATCGAGAAGGCCCAGGCCACCATCTGGGCGATCAGCGCCAGCCGGGGGAGGGCCAGCAGCGCGGCAACAACGGCGGCCACTATGATCATTCCCTTGCCCAGCATGATGCGGGTTTGCAGGCTGGCCCTGGGGTTGATCGTGCGGAAGTAGATGTCGTGGGCCACCGCCGAAGCGATCACCACCAGCAACCCGTCGGCGGTGGAGAGGGCCGCGGCCAGGCCACCGGCGGCCACCAGCGCGCCGATGGTGAAGGGCAGACCCGCGATATCGGGCGCCGAGAGCACCACCAGGTCGCCGTCAATGGTCGCGGCAGTCGGCGTGCCGATCTCGCCATACTGGACGATCCCGTCCACCGATTTCTCGGTCACCCCGGTGCCGGAGATCTCGCCAGCGCGACCGGTCTTGTCATCGATCTTCTCGAAAGGACCGAGGTCAATGAGGCCGTTGCCGTTCAGATCCTCGACAACCACCGCCTTGGACTTCTCCAGGTTCTTCACCCAGGAGGGCTCCTTACCGATCTCCACACCGTTGATAGCGCTGAAATCGCGGATGGCGATCAACCCATTGCGGCCCCAGGTTTCCGTCCAGGCCGGCAGGTCGCTGACCTGCTTGCCAACCACGTTCTCGAGAATGTTCCAGCGCGAGAAGGCCGCGTAGGCCGGGGCGGTGAAGTAGAGCAGGAAGATGAAGAACAGCGACCAGCCCACGCTCATCCGGCTCTCTCTTACCGAGGGCACGGTGTAGAAGCGGATGAGAATGTGCGGCAGGCCGGCGGTGCCCAGCATGAGACAGGCCATCAGCGCCAGGAAGTTCCAGGGCGTGCCGCGCCAGTCGCCGAGTTCGGGCCGCTTGGCGTCAGGAATGGTGATCGCCTCGGGCGGGGTAAGGGAGGCGCCGAACTGGGTGTTGATCTGGGTCACGGCGGCGCGCGCCGAGGCGTTGCTCATGCCCTCATTGAAGGGCGGAACATAGCCGCTGGTGACGAACTTGCCCGGCACCACCGGCGACTCAGCGGTCTTGGACAGGCCCTGCTCCTGTTCGAGGCGCATAATGTTCTGCAGCGCCTGGCCGTAGCTCAACTGCGGGATGGGGAAGCCGGTGAGCTTGATCGAGAGGAAGGTCACCGGGATCAAGTAGGCCGTAATCAGAATGATGTACTGGGCCACCTGGGTCCAGGTTACGGCCTTCATCCCGCCGAGGAACGAGCAGACCAGCACGCCGGAGAGCCCCAGCACCACACCGAGGCGGAAGTCCACGCCGACGAAGCGCTGCATGATCAGGCCAACGCCCACGACCTGGGCGGTCACATAGGTGAGGCTCACGATAATGGCGCAGATGGCGGCCACGACACGGGCAGTGTTGCCACCGAAGCGCGCGCCCACGAAGTCAGGGATGGTGTACTGGCCGAACTTGCGCAGGTAGGGCGCAAAGAGCAGGGCCAGCAGCACGTAGCCGCCGGTCCAGCCCATAATGTAGGCCAGACCATCGTACCCGATCAGGAAGAGCGTACCGGCCATCGAGATGAACGAGGCGGCGCTCATCCAGTCGGCGCCGGTGGCCATGCCGTTGAACACGGCCGGCACGTTGCGCCCGGCGACGTAGTACTCATCGAGCAGCTTGGTGCGCGAGATGATCCCGATGGTGGCGTACAGCGCCATGGTCAGCAGCAGGAAGACCCAGCCGATGATCCGCGACGGCAGACCGGCGAAGACCTCCAGCAGCAACATGATGGTCGAGACGATAAGGAAGCCGATGGTAAAGAGCCCATAGTACCGCGCCATCTTGTTGCGGAAGACGCTCTGGGCGCTCGAAGAAGAGACAGCCATGGTCACACTCCTGACACTTGCAACACCACTCGTCAGCGGATAGCCCGTGGAGGGCGAGCCGCGGCTGGCCGGCTCTGGCGGTGACACCGTCGTTCAACCACGGGGCGCACAAATGCGACTGAGCGCGATACCAGTTGCGTCGGAACAGCGACGCTCGTGATGGACGGCGCGGCGCTAGCGGTCGCGGTCGCTCAGGCCGTACTTCTGATCCAGCTTGTTCATCGCGTAGGCGTAGTAGAAGATCAGGATCACGAAGACCACCAGCGATCCCTGCGATCCCATGTAGTAGCCCAGCGGGAAGCCGGCGATCACGATGTTGTTCAACTGATTGACGATCAACACCGGCACATACGAGACCGCGAACCAGATGATGATCAGCGTGGTGATCAGGCGCAGGTTCTCTCGCCAGTACAACCTGGCACGCTCCTCGGCAGGGAGCTTGGTGAGGTCGGTCATTGAGGGCCTCCTTGCTCGCTACGTTCGACGCTTCGTGGCGCCTTCCACTGCGCAATCGCATCCGCCTCCCGAAGCCATGCGGTTTCGGCGAACACGGGCGAATCATCCCGCCGCGACGAGCCTGGTACGCGGAGAGATGCGAGAAATGGCCGCGTTCCGCGGCGCACCCCTCAGAACCGATGTTTCGGGTTATTCGATGGATTGCTCGGTGTCATCAGCCTACCAGAGCTTTTTCATGCCCGTTTAAGATTTGTGTAAAGTTTCTGTAAAGCCTGCGGGAGTGGCCCCAGATCTGAGGGCAGCGGTGTGGGGAACCCTGGCTTCTCCATCCCGCCGGGGGCGGCGGCGGCGCCCATTCCGAACCAGCGCTCGTTCAGCCGCGCGAAGGCGCCGTCGCGTCGCAGAGCGTCGAGGATGCGGTTGACTTCGGCTTCGAGCCGGAAGGCCGGACGGGGGAAGGCCAGCGCCAGAGGTTCGCTGGTCAGCGCCGCGACGATGCGCAGATCGGCACGGCCCCGGGTCGCCTCCAGCGCCGTCACCATGTCGGTGATGACCGCGTCGAGCCGGCCCGCCCGCAGGTCGGACAGGGCCGCCGCGGGGTCGTCATAGTCCGGGCGGAGCGTGAAACCCGCGCCCTCGCGCAGCATGCGCCGGGCCAGGGCGTCGGCGTCGGCGCCCAGGGCCACCCCGACCACCCGGCCGCGCAGATCGGCCATCCCGGCGACAGGCGCGCCGGCGGGCGCGACCAGCACCTGCCCGACATCGAAGTAGAAATGTGAGAAGCGGGCGCGGAAGCCCTGTTCGGGGGCGTAGGGCAGGGCCGAGGCGATCATGTCGGCCCGGCCGCTCACCAGGGTGTCGTACAGCCCGTCGAAGCCCGTGGGCACGAACTCGACCGTTACGCCCAGTGCCGCAGCGATGGCCCGGGCCAGTTCGATATCGTAGCCGGTCAGTTCCCCATGCTCTTCGAAGGCAAATGGCCGGAAGCCCACGTCGGTCGCTACCCGCAAGGTTCCCCGGCGTTGCACCTCTGCCCAGACCGGGTCGAGGGGCGCGCCGCGCGCCCCGCCCTCGGCGCTCCAGGCCAGCAGCGCGTACAGCACCAGCACCCCGATTGCCATCCCATCATACAGTGCTCTGGACATTGATCACACCTGCGCCGCTAGTCGCATCAGCCGTCCATGCGGCTGCGCCGCACCCCGACGGCATGAACACAGGTTCTTCCTGGGAGGGCTGCGCCCGCCCACACCTTCCCGCGGGCGCGGGCGTGGGGAAACCCGGTGTCCCCAGCCCCCTGCGCACGGGCTGCGCCCCCACGCCCCTGCCCGCAGGAGGGCCTCTGGCCCTCCCAGCCCCCTGCGCACGGGCTGCGCCCTTACCTTCCCGCGGGCGCGGGCGTGGGGAAACCCGGTGTCCCCAGCCCCCTGCGCACGGGCTGCGCCCTTACCTTCCCACGGGCGGGGGGATGGGGGAACCTGGTTCCCCCATAGTCACGTGAGACGATCATGCGCATGGCTCACACCGCCCGCTGCAACCGGCCCGGCAGCGCGGGCGAGACGCCCGCGCCACGGCGCCGCGGGCAAGCTGCCCGCGCTCCCAACCTATGTTCACCTCAGCCGTCCATGCGATTCGCGCACAACGCCCGATGAACATCGCCTGGGAGCGCGGGCGGCCCGCCCGCGTCGCGTCTCCGCGGGCAAGGTGACGGCCCCCCTCCCCAGCCCTCCCCCCGCTGGGGGGAGGGAGTCCGGCTCCTCCCCCCGCTGGGGGGAGGTTAGGAGGGGGTCAGCGCCGCATGTGCGTAGGTGAGCAGCCTATGTTCACGCTAGCCATCTATGCGGCTCCGCCGCACACCGGCGGGATGAACATACGATTGTTCCTGGGAGGGCTACGCCCTCCCAGACCCTCCCGTAGGTCGGGGCCCGGGTGCGCGGGCCTCCGGCCCGCATCCGTAAGGGGATAACAGGGTTCTCCTGGGAGGGCTACGCCCTCCCAGACCCTCCCGCGGGCGGGGGTGTGGGGAAACCCGGTTTCCCCACACCCTGGTATGGAACCGCGCTTGAAACACGCCCTTCAGATCAGACGCTCGCTCCCGGCCTGGGCGCCGGCGCGCTTCGTTCCGGCCCTGACCTGGGCCGCGCTCGGCGCGCTCCTGATCATGCTGCTCTCGCAGATCCCGGCTACCCACGTGGTCAATGTCGGCGGCTTTGACGCGGCCTACACCCAGGGCTTTTTCGACGCCGAGCGGCCCGGCGCTCCCGGCGGGCCGCGCCCGTACCTGGAGGGCGCCGAGGGCGGGGCCCGCTGGAGCGGGGCCTCGGCGGCCCTGATCTTTCCCCAGGCCGGCCTGCCCGGCGAGGTCAGCCTGCGTTTGCGCGGCTGGCGCGCGAGCGGCCCCCCCCCTCAGGTCACCCTGCTGCTCAATGGAGTTACGGAACTCGAGCGTTTCCAGGCCAGTGGCGCGTGGGAGGAACGTCAGGTCTCCATCCGCGGCGGCTGGCGCAAGGCCACCGACTTCTTCATCGAGATCCGCGCCGATACGACCCGCCTCGCCGATGGGCGCGAGGCGGGCGTGCTGGTTGATCGGGCGGTCTATCGCGTCGGACCGGGCTTGATCGTGCCCTACCCCGCCCAGGTCGCTTACGCCGCCGCGGTGGGCGCGCTGCTGTGGTCGCTGCTTCGCGCCGGCGGCAACGCGCCACGGGCGGGTAGGAGCGAACAGTCGTTCGCGCCAGGCCGGTTCGCCCCCGCCGCCGCCCTGCTGGTCTACGGCCTGGCCTGGCTGCTGCTCTACCGGCTCCAGCCGCCGCTCTACCCCTATCCGCTGCGCGCGCTGCCGCCACTCACCGCGCTCGCCCTCGGCGGGTTGCTGGCCCTGCGCGACGGGCCGGCCCTGGCGGCACGCTGGCCGCGGCTCGTCAGCGTCGTGGCCCCCATCGCCGTGATCGGTCTGTGGACCGCGGCGACCCTGGTCCTCGCGCAGCAGCATGTGACCCTCTCCCGGCCCGGCGTGGAGAACGATTTTCGCGTCTTTGCCACCCGCGATACGCTGGCCGGCGTGTTCCGCGCCGACGGGTTCTACAACCTGGGGTACCCGCTGTTGCTCTGGCTGGCGCGGCCGTTGTTCGAGGGCAACGCCTTTCTGGCGGGCCGCTTCCTGGCGGCGCTGAGCGGGGCGGCGCTGCTCGGCGCGGGGTACTGGCTCGCCCGGGTGATGCTGCCGCCCGGCCCGGCCTTGCTGGCCCTGCTGGCCCTGGCGCTGAACGGCCTGGTGGCGCGGTACGGCCTGTATGTGGGCAGCGACATGCCCTTTGCCGCCTGCGTGACCCTGAGCGTGGCCGCCCTGGCCGCCGCGCTCAGGACTGGAGCAAGCCAGTCCCATCCCGTTTCGGAGGCTCGACACGGGATATTCGCTGGCCGTACCTGGCGTCCCAATGCGACCTGGCGACAATGCGACAACGCCGGCATCGCCAACCCTGAACCAGGCCAGACGGCGGACAACCCGGAGGGACGGGGGGCGCTGTGGCTCGCCGCCATCGCCGGTCTCGGCGGGGGATTGGCCTTCTTGATGCGCCATCCCGGGCTGATCCTGCTGCCCTGGGGCGCCATCGCGCTGCTGCTGGCGGCCCGATCACGCCCCGGCAGGCTGGCGGCGATCTTCGCCGGGGCGATGCTCGCCGCGATGCTGCCGCAACTGATCGTCAACACTATGGCGACCGGCAACCCGCTCTACAATCAACAGGCCAAGAACATCTGGCTGGCGGTGTACGGTAACACCGACTGGGGACGCTGGGAGGAAGCGCCCAACGACATCGGGCTGGCCGAGGTGGCGCTGCGCGACCCGGCGCGCTTTCTGGAGAACTGGTGGCGCAATGTGATCGGCTACACCGGCAGCGGCGCGGAAGACATCAGCGAGTTCGGGCGCGCCTGGCAACTGCGCCTGCTCGGCTGGCCGGCCAACTGGCTCGCCGTGGGGGGGCTGCTGGGCTGGCTGCTGCTGCTGATGCGGCGAAGCGGGCAGGATCTGCGGGCGCCCGCGGCGCTGCTGCTGCTCATGGCCGGCTACGTCGCGCTGGTCAGTACGGCTTTCAGCCTGCAACGCTTCTTTCTACCGCTCGCGCCGATCTACGCCGCCGCGGCCGGCTGGAGCCTGTGGCGCCTGGCGCGCGGGGGGCGGTTGCTGCTCGGCGCGAGCCTGGCGCTGGTTGTGGTACTATGGGGCGGTTACGCAAACGGGGCGCGCTACGTCCTGGCGCAGCAACCCGCCGAGGAGGTCGCGGCGATCCGCATGGTTCAGGCCGCAACCGCCCCCGGCGAGCTAATCGCCGCGCGGGTGTCAGATCGGCTGCCCCTGGCCAAGTACTCGGCCATCGCCCATCGTGTGGTTGACTGGCCTCCGCGCGTCGTGGCCGGGGCAGCGATAGGCGCGGAGGATCTCGCCGCGCTATACGCCGCGGGGGCGCGCTACTTGCTCTGGGACGAGACGGCGGGGCCTCCGCCGCTGGCCGACCCGACCGCAGCGCGGGTGAGCGCCAGCGGGCGCTATGGGCTGTACCGTCTGGGAACGGGGGCGGGAGATTGAAGGGTGGCCCGGTCCGCACCCTTCCCCCAGCCGCCGAGCGCAGCGCGGCGGAGGAACGTGCGGACCGGCATCTCGCTGCCAGGTGAAGAGGCGCGGGGAACGCGGGTTGCCTCACGCCCTGGCCCGCAGGGAACGTCGAAGTAAGGGCATGCACACGGCACGCGCAACAACCTCCAGGGGCAAGGTACGCGGAGCGACCCGCGGCAGAGCGGTGGCGTTGCCGCGCGTTTCGGCCACGGCGGTGTACCTGGCGGCGCTGGTTCTGCTGGGACTGGGACTGCGGCTCTGGTTCATCGCCGTCAACGATATCGATCCGCGCTTCTCGGCGGCCGATGACGGCGACTACTACCAGCGGGCGCTCCGCCTGGCCGCCACCGGCGAATACCTGGACAACTCATGGCTCATCCGGCCGCCCGGACATGTCTTTTTCTTCGCCGCGATGCTGAAGACGGCGATGATCCTGGGCGATCCGCCCCTGGGCATCGCCATGATCCGCGGCGTGCACGTGGCCCTCTCGCTGCTACTCGTTCCCGTGGGCTACGACCTGGCCCGGCGCCTGTTCAGCCGGCAGGCGGGGCTGATCTTCGCCACGCTGCTGGCGGTCTGGTTTCCGCTGGTGGAACTGCCGGCGCTGATCCTGAGCGAACCGCTCTTCTTCTTTGCCCTGGTGTTGAGTTGCTGGGCGCTGGTGCGCTGGCGCGACAGCCGGCGCCGGCTCTGGCTGGCCGGGGCGGGCGCGACGCTGGCGGTGGCGGCCCTGGCGCGCTCGCCGGCGCTCTACGCCGCGGTCTTTGCGCTGGGGTTCCTGCTGTGGGAAACCGCGCCCGGCGACCGGCGCCCGCCCGGCGCACGCGCGGCACGGCTGCGGTCCTGGCCGGGGCGCTTCGTGGTCGCCGCGGCGATCTTTCTGCTGCCCTTCGCGGCGATCATCGCGCCGTGGACGGCGCGGAACTATGTCACCTACAACCGCTTGATCATCATCGACACCCTGGGTCCGGTGAACCTGTGGATGGCGATGAGCGACGCGGTGAACGCGGGCCGGGGCGAAGGCGAGGCCAAGGCCATCCTGGCCGCCATTCCCCAGGAGGAGCGCCAGGCCTTCGTGAGCGCTGATATCCGGCGCATTCTGAACGAAGAGCCCTGGCGGCTCACGCGCAATTTCTGGCCCCATTTTCAACACATCTGGAAGGCGCAGTTCATCGAGGATTACTTCGTCAAGGTCAGTTTCTTCACCCGCCCGCTGCGCGAGGTGTGGATCATCGGCGCCCTGGGGGACGCACTCTGGCTGATCTTCAGCGCGGCGAGCGTGTTTGCCCTGGCCGCGCGCCCGCATGAGGGCGGCTTCCGGCTGCTGGCGCTGGGCTGGATCGCCTACTCGTGTCTGACGGTGATGCTCATCCACGTCGAGCCGCGCTACCTGCTGCCGATCTGGCTGTTCATGGCCCTCTACGGCGCGGCGACACTGGGGGCGCTGTGGAACTGGCTGGCCCTTCGGCGACGCGACGGGCCGGCAGCGCGCGTTGCGGCCCGCGCCTACCTGCGCTCGCCGTGGGGCCTGGCGGGCCTGCTCCTCTGCGCGGCCTTCCTGTACCTGGTCTTCAGCTATCGCGACTACCCGCGGATCATCGCCGCGGGGGCGCAGCGCGAGTGGCATCGCGCCGCCGCCCTGAACGCCTATCGCCAGGGCGACTACCCCGGCGCGATCGCCGCCTACGAGCGGATGCTCGCCGCCGACCCCGACTTCGTTGATGGGCGCGCCGAACTGGCGCTGCTCTACCTGGAACTGGGCGACTACGATCGGGGCTGGGAGGTCCTCGGCACGCGCCATACCCACCGCGGCGACGTGGTGCGCGGGGCGCTGGCGCGGGCCCAGGGCAATCACGACCTGGCGCGTTTGTTCTTTGAAGACGCCGAGGTGCGCGCCGGCGAGGATGTGCAGAAGCTGGCCATGGAATGGCTGCGCCCCGCCCCGCTCACCGCCCTGCGCCTGGGGAATGGGCTGGACTTCGGCTACCTCGACGGCTTCTCCTTCGGCGAGGCGTTGCCCGCAGGCGCAGGCGCGCCACGCACCTACCGCTGGCTGCAAAACCGGGGCATCATTCGCCTGCCCCTACCCGAACCGCTGGCCGAGGGCGCGGTGCTGCGGCTGCGCATGGCGGGCGGCCTGCCCGGCGATACGCCCCTGAGCCTGATGATCGGCGAGGAGCGCATGACCCTGCCGGCGCGCGGCGGAGAGTGGCGCGTCTACCGCGTGGCCGTGCCCGCCAGCCTGCGCCAGTCCAGCCAGTTGGAGATCCGGCTGGCGGCCCCGACCTTCATTCCGGTGCAGATCAATCGCGCCAGCGGCGACGCGCGCATGCTCAGCGTCATGATCAGCGACGTGGCCGTGGAGCAACCGGCGCTCACGCCCGCCGCGCAGGAACAGCCATGAGCCTGGCCATCCCAGAGGCAAGCACCCGGCCCGAGGCGCCGCGAACCTACCCTTTCAGCGTCAGCGTCGTGATCCCCGCCTTCAACGAGGCCCACAACATCGGCGCTGTGGTGCAGCGCGTCCGCGCGGCTCTGCCCGACGCCGAGATCCTGGTGGTGGACGACGCCTCCCAGGACGGGACCGCCGCCGCGGCGCTGGCCGCCGGGGCGCGCGTCGAGCGGCATCCCACCAATCGGGGCAACGGCGCCGCCGTCAAGACCGGCATCCGTCGCGCCAGCGGCGAGGTGGTCCTGCTGATGGACGCCGACGGCCAGATGGACCCGCGCTACATCCCCGATCTGCTCGGTGGCATCGCCGCCGGCTACGATATGGTCGTCGGCGCGCGCACCCGCGAGACCCAGGGCGACACCCTGGCGCGCCGCCTCGGCAACCGCGCGCTGGACGCCCTCGGGGCCTACCTGGTCGAAGCCGAGGTGCGCGACCTGACCAGCGGCTACCGGGCCATGCGCCGCGAGGTGATTATGGAGTTCCTGCACCTGCTCCCCAACCGTTACTCCTACCCGACCACCAGCACCCTGAGCCTGCTCAAGGCCGGCTACTGCGTGGGCTTCGTGAGCATCGAGGGCCAGCGGCGCCAGGGCGGGCGAAGCAGTCAGAAACTCTTGAAGAACGGGGTCCGGTTCGGGCTGATCATCCTGCGGATCATCTCCCTGTTCGCGCCCCTACGGGTCTACTTTCCGATCGCGCTGGGCATGTTCTTTTTAAGTCTGCTGGCCTACATTGCCAGCGTGGCGGTCAACGGCGTCTGGCTCAAGATCCCCAATGCAACGGCTGCCCTGTTCGTTGGCGGCATTATCGTCTTCATGTTCGGCCTGCTCGCCGAACAGATCGCCGCACTGCGGTTCCAGCGGCGCGAGTGAGCGCATGAACAAGTATCTCCCCCTCCTGCTGCGGCTGCTCGGCCCCGCGCTGCTCATCCTCTTCCTTGCCAACGCCAACCTTGAGCACCTGTGGGAGAGCCTGCGTACCGCCCGGGCATGGCCGATCGCCCTCTCGCTCCTGCTCATGCCGCCCTTCGTGCTGATCAAGTCCCGGCGCTGGCTGCGCTTGATGCGGGAAATGGGGCTGCACCTCAACTTCCGTACCGCCTGCGGGCTCTACACCGTCGGGCTGTTCTATGGCGCCACCACCCCCGGACAGGCCGGCGACCTGCTCAAGGGCCTCTACCTGCACGAGCGGGGGCAGCCGCTGGCCCCGGCCATGCTGAGCGTGGTGCTCGATCGTCTCTTCGACCTGCTGGTGATGGCCGCGTTCGGCACGCTGGGCATCTTCGCCCTGGGCCGCCTGCTCCCCAGCCGCGAATTGCAGACCGCGCTGGTGCTGGCCATGGCCCTGGGCCTGACGGCGCTGACGGTGGTGCTGGTTGCGCGGGGGCCACGGACATGGATGCTGATGGTCGCGCTGCCCCGCTTCGCCCCGGGCTTCACCGCCACCCTGAGTCGCTGGAACAGCCAGCTCCACGGCCTGAACCTGCGCCCGACCTTGATCGTCGAGCTAACGCTGCTCTCCCTCGGCTCGGCGGCCTTCACCTTCCTGCGCCTCTGGCTGCTCTTCCTGGCCCTGAGCCTCGATCGCGTGCCTTTGCCGGTGGTCGTGGGCGTTTCGGCGCTGATCGCCGTGCTCCAGGTCCTGCCGATCTCGATTGCCGGCGTAGGCGTGCGCGACGCGGCGCTGATCGCCGTGCTCCTGCCGTACGGGTACCAGACCGAGCAGGCCCTGGCGCTCTCGGCGCTCTTTTTGCTCATCAATGTGCAGCACATTTTCGTGGGCTTCGTTGTCTCCTTCTGGTACCCCCTGGCCCGGCGTCCCGCGCCGGCAACCGACCCCGCGCGCGATGGCAGCGCCGCGGCGGGATCGCGTGAACCGTAACAACCGGCAGGAGAGGACATGCTACAATATACTGAGGAAAGCGTGACAGAGCGCTCCCTAACGTGAAAATAGCCCCTCGGAGGAGGGGGATGGGGAAACCGGGTTTCCCCGTTCCCCCACCCGCGGGAGGGTGTGGGAGGGCTGCGCCCTCCCAAGAAGAACCGTATGTTCATTGCGGCGGTGTGCGGCGGAGCCGCATGGAGGGCTGAGGTGACCATCGTGCGCAGGGTTCAGCCCCCCTCCCAGCCTCCCCCCGCTGGGGGGAGGAGCCGGACTCCCTCCCCCCAGCGGGGGGAGGGCTGGGGAGGGGGACCGTCACCGTGCCCGCGGAGCCGCGCCGCGGGCGGGAGGCCCGCGCTCCCAGGGCATGTGCATCGCGGCGTGGTGCGCCATGCGCATGACCGTCTCACGTGACCATCGTGCGCAGGGTTCAGCCCCCCTCCCAGCCCCCCCCGCTGGGGGGAGGAGCCAGGTTCCCGCCCCCCAGCGGGGGAGGGTCAGGGAAGGGACTGTCACCGTGCCCGCGGAGCCGCGATGCGGGCGGGAGGCCCGCGCTCCCAGGGCATGGTCATCGCGGCGTGGTGCGCCATGCGCACGACCGTCTCACGTGAACCTACGCCCTCAGCGAGGGGGGCGGGGAAACCGGGTTTCCCCACACGTCCGCCCGCGAGAGGATCTGGGAGGGCGCGGCCTCCCAGGAACAACCTTTTTCGTCCGTCGGCGAGACAAGCATGCGCCCGGCCAGGGATGTATGAACGAGCAGAGCTTTAGCCCACCCTACGAGCGCTATGCGCCGCTATACGACCAGAGTGGCCAGATGCGCTTCGCCGTGCTGGTGCATCTCTACCTGCGCGACCTGTTGCGCCGGCATCCGGTCAGTGGCCGGCGGGCGCTCGATCTTGCCTGTGGCACCGGTACGCTGGCGCTGCTGCTGGCCGCCGATGGATGGGAAGTCACCGGCGTGGACCGCTCGGCGGCGATGCTGGCCCAGGCTGTCGCCAGGGCCACCGGCGCGAACGAACAGGTGCGCTTCGTTCATGGTGACATGCGCGACCTTGAGGGCCTGGTTCCGGCGACGGCCTTCGATCTGGTTACATGCACCTACGACAGTTTGAACTACATGCCCACCGAGGGCGACCTGGCGGCCTGCTTCCACGCCGTCGCCGGCGTCCTGGCCCCCGGGGGGCTGTATGTGGCGGATATGAATACGCGCCACTTCCTGGAGCACGAGTGGGGGACGTGCGTGATCCAGGAGTACGACGGGTACGTGCAGATCGAACGGAGCCATTTCGATAGCGCCTCGGAACGGAACATCATGGTGCTGACCGGCTTTGTGGGCGATGACGACCAGGGCTACGAGCGCTTCGACGAACTGCACGTCGAGCGCGCCTATCCCCCCGAAACGGTTACGGCGTTGCTGGAGCGGGCCGGGCTGCGTGTTGAAGCACTGTACGACAGTTTCACCCTGCAGCCGCCCGGATCCGACACCCAGCGCATCTTCTGGGTCGCGCGCAAGCCCTGAATGAGGAGTGCCGTGAGCGTACTGCCAACCCTTGATGAGAAAGCGGAATACGTCGAGCGGATGTTCCGCCGGATCGCTCCAGGCTACGACCGGGTCAACCGGGTGATGACCTTCGGGCTGGACCAGCGCTGGCGCAGACGGGTCGTCGAGCAGGTCGCCCCTCCGGTTGACGGCCGGGCCCTCGATGTAGGCACCGGGACGGGAGACTTTTTGCTTGAACTCGCCGCCTGGACCCGCGCGGGCATCGCGGTCGGAGTGGACTTCACCGTGCCGATGATGGCCGCCGGTCGCGGGAAACTTGCCGGCCTCGAGGGCCGGCGGGCGGCCTTCGTGGGCGGCGACGCCCTGCGGCTGCCTTTTCCCGACAACACCTTCGATGCCATCACCACCGGCTTTGTGATGCGCAATGTGACCGACATCCCGCAGGCCCTGCGCGAAATGCACCGCGTGGCGCGCCCGGGCGGGGTCATGGCCTGCCTCGAAGTCGCGCGCCCGAAGCACCCACTGGTACGCCTGGGGCACCGGGTGTACTTCGAGCACATTGTGCCCTGGATCGGGCAGATCCTCGGCGGGGATCGCCGGGCCTACACCTACCTGCCGCAGTCGGCGCGCGCCTTTCCGTCACCGGAACGTCTGGCAGCGATGATGCGCGAGGCTGGCTGGCGCCATGTGACGTACCGGCTCCACAGCCTGGGCGCCGTGGCGATCCACGTTGGCGCAAAAGTGTAATGCTATTTCGGGTTGCACAGGAACGCGCGTCTATAGCCGCAATCGGGGCTGGTTCGCCCCGGAGAACAAAGATCTGGAAACTCTGGCGCGGCAGGAGGCGGAAGCGCAGATTCTGCGCACCGCCTGCGAAGATGGGGTGTTGAGCAAGGCCACGGAACACGCCGAGGCCACGCTGCGACAATTTCTGGGCCTGATCGAGGGGGTGACGATTATCGTGCGGACCGCGCCGCCCCCAGCGTGCCCCGAACCGGGAACTCTGCCAGGGTAGCCGATTTATCCCCTTGCGGATGCGGGCCGGAGACCCGCGCACCCAGACCCCGGCCGCTGGAAGAGTCTGGGAGGGCGCAGCACTCCCGAGAAGAACCTTTTTCATCCCGTAGGGGCGCGGGGAAACCGGGTTTCCCCGCGCCCCTCAACCGCGCACGTCCTGTGAGTAAGACTTCGTCTATGACCCCTCCTGTGAGCATTCTCATCTCCGGTCTCGGCGAGAGGACCCACGACTATCTGATCCCGCGCCTGACGCAAGAGGGTTATGAGGCAAGTCTGGCGGTCGGCTTGCAACAAACCCTCGACATGCTGCGCAGCCGAACTGATCTCCTGTTGCTCGACTTACCCTCGGCTAACGAGGTGATCCATATTCCCACCATCCGCGCGGCCTGTTCGGCAACGCTGATCGTCATCGGCCCGGCTCGCAATGACCGGCTGGTGGTCAGCGCGCTGGAACTGGGCGCCGACGATTATGTGCAGCGGCCCTTTCGCACCGAAGAATTGCTGGCACGCATTCGCGCCCAGCTCCGGCGCCGCAGTGGACAATCCGGCGCCCTGGTCTATGGCCTGCTGAGCCTCGACCCGCAAGGACACTGGGCCACCCATGCCGGAAAGCCGGTTGAACTGCGCCCTGAGGCGTTCACCCTCTTGAGCTTGTTGGCGACCCGTCCTGGTCATCCCTACCCCGGTCCCGCGCTGGCCCAACGCCTGTGGGGAGCGGACGACCCCGCCAGCCTGGCGCGCCTCGCGGACATAGTCGAGTACCTGCGCACCCTGATCGAGGTTGATCCGCGCACACCCCTGATTCTCTGCGGAGACAGTGGGCAGGGGTACTGGCTGACGCACATGGCGCAGGCGCGCAACGCAGACTAACGTGAGCATGGGGGAACCAGGTTCCCCCCTACCCCTGCGTGAGGGCCAGGCCCTCCCGCGGGCAGGGGCGTGGGGAAACCGGGTTTCCCCACACCCCTGCTCCAGCAGCCTATGCTCACGTTAGTGCTCCCGGGATCAAGGTGAACCCATGTATCCGCTGCCGCGGGTGGAACGGGGGGTGCGGGGAGGCCGCGTCTCCCCGCGCTCCGCCAACGGTACCGTAGGGGTGAACCATGGTTTAGGTTCAGGGACCCGCCGGCGGGCCGGCTACCGCCAGCACGTAGCGCTCGGTGGACAGGTAACGCCGGGCGACGTCAACGATCTGGTCGGCGGTGACGGCGCCGATGATCGCCGGATAGCGTTCGATGAAATCGAGCCCCAGCCCAAAGCGCTCGATCGCCAGCAGCGCGGCGGCGATACCATCGTTGGTTTCCAGGCTCAGGACCAGGCTGCCGGTGAGATAATCGCGCGCATCGGCGACCTCCTGGGCGGTGGGGCCTTGCTCTACAAAGGTGGCCACTTCGTGCACCAGGGCCTCGATGGCCCGTTCCACATTGGCCGGGTTGACCCCCGCCACCGCCGACCAGGGGCCGGCGCCCACGTCGGCGTCGAGGTTGCTGTAGCAGTAGTAGGCCATCCCCTGCTCCTCGCGCACGTTCTCGCCCAGCCGTCCCCCGATGCCCAGACGACCGAGGATCATATTGGCCATCATGGCCGGGTAGTAGTCCGGATCGGTGCGGCGAAGGCCATGCACGGCCCAGACGATGTCGGACTGGATCTTGCCGCTCATAGGCACGTCGCGGCGGAGGATGGCCTCGAGCGGAGGCGCCGGGGGGAGATCGAGGGTGGGTGGCGAACCGGCGGGCGGCCAGGCGCCCAGGGAGGTCTCCAGGAGGGGGATCACCGCCTGCGGCTCAACATCACCCACGATGGCCACGGTGGCAGCGGCGGGATGGTAGCGCTGGTGGAAGCGCACCAGGTCCTCGCGCGTCAGAGCCTGCACCGTCTCGATCGTGCCGCTGGTAAGGCGGCTGTAGGGATGTTCGGGAGGGTAGAGCAAGGCCCGCGCGGCGCGCCAGGCCTGTGTGCCGGTCTCCTGTTCGCTCTCGCGCAGGCTGGTGAGAAACTGGCCGCGCAACTTCTCGACTTCGTGGGGCGGAAAGGTTGGCCGGGCCAGCATGTCGGCGAGAACGGCAAGGATGAGCGGCAGATCTTCTACCAGGGCCTTGCCGGCAAAGCCGCTGGTATGCAAACCGCCAGCGGCATTCACGCTGCAGCCGCGCTCCTCCGTTTCGGCGACGATCTGCTGAAAGGTGCGCTCGCCGGCGCCGCGGATCAAGGCCGCGCCGGTAAACGCGGCCAGGCCGTTCTGCGCCGCCGTCTCGTGCACCGCGCCCACCCCCACCTCGCCGCGCACGCTCACCGTCGGCGCGCTCGGATTGCGCTGGATCAGGGCCACCAGGCCGTTCGAGGCGACATAGCGCGTCGCCCCGGCAATGCCACGGGCTTCAGGCGCCATGCTCCTGCTCCTCCGTTGGAATAAAGTGACCCACCACCCGGCGCCGTTCGGTGAGGTAGGTCCGGGCGACCCGCCGGACATCCTCAGCGGTCACCGCGGCCAGTTCCTCCGGCAACGTCTCGACGCGCCGGAAGCTGTCGAGCATCTCCCACATACCGATCTGCAGGGCCTGGTCGGTCACGCTCTCGTTGTTGTAGGCCATCTGCGCGCGCACCTGTTTGAGCACCCTGGCCAGTTCCTCAGGCGTGACGCCATCCTGCTGGATCTTGTCAATTTCGGCCAGCAGGGCCGCCTCGACGGCGGCGGCAGCGCGTCCTTCGCGCACGGTGGCGTTCAGTTCGAAGAGAAAGGGATCGCGGGTGGGGGCGTAGGCGCTCCAGGCCGCCGCGGCCAGTTCCGTCTCCACCAGGGCCTTGTAGATGCGCGCGCTGCGGTTGGTCTGCGCGCCACCGCCCATGAAACTGAGCGGTCGCGCGCCGCTGAGCACCGCGTCGAGCACCGCCAGCGGCGCGAAGTCCGGGCTGCGGCAATCGGGGGCCAGGTAGGCGATCTGCACATACTGGGCCGGCCCGGGCCTGCGGATGGTCACCCGGCGCTCGCCCTGCGGCTCCGGCTCCACCGCGCGCACCGCGGGCAGGGCGGGTCCGCGGGGCAAGGGGCCAAAATACTGCTCCACCTGCCGCACGAGCGCGCCGGTGTCGAAATCGCCCACCAGGACCAGCACGGCGTTGTTCGGGGCGTAGAAGGTGTGGTAGTAGGCGTACAACTCATCGCGGGTCATCGCCAGCAGGTCGCTCTTATAGCCAATCACCGGGTGGTGGTAGGGATGCACGGTGAAGGCCATGGCCTTGACCGCCTCGTCGAGCCAGGTCTCGGGATAATTGGCGTAGCCCTCAAGCTCAGAGATAATGACCGTTCGCTCGCTCTCCACCTCGGGCGGGTCAAAGAGCGCATTGACCATGCGGTCGGACTCGATCCGCAGCCCCAGTTCGAGGCGATCGGCGGGCAGGGTCTCGTAGTAGGCGGTGTAGTCGATCCAGGTGAAGCCATTGAAGACCCCGCCATTGCGGGCGATCAGCCGGTCCAGTTCGCCGCGCGGCATGCTGGGGGTGCCTTTGAAGAGCATATGCTCGACCCAGTGGCTGATCCCGGTCTCACCGCTGGGCTCGTTGCGGCTGCCCACGCGGTACCAGATCCAGCTCGTGGCCACCGGAGCGCTGTGCACCTCCCTGGTGAGCACCAGGAGGCCGTTGGCGAGGGTATGGGCATGGATGGGTGTTGACATAGCCGTGGATTTTGGATTTTAGATTTTGGATTTTAGATTGCCGTGGCCTAACGTGAACATAGGCTCTCGAAGAGGGTGTGGGGAAACCGGGTTTCCCCACGCCCCCGCCCCGCAGGGGCCTGGGGAAACCGGGTTTCCCCCTATCCCCTCCCGCTGGGAGGGTCTGGGAGGGCTACGCCCTCCCAGGAACACCTGTTTGGCTCTCGAAGAGGGGTGTGGGGAAACCGGGTTTCCCTACACCCCCCGCCCGCGGGAGGGTGTGGAAGGGCGTAGCCCTTCCAGGAACCATATCAGCCCGACGGAACAAGGCGCCGGACAAGAGGTTTCGTCACCCCCCCGAGGCGCCGCCGGGCGAAGCGCCGCACGAAGCGCACCACCGCGCGAGGGCGCTCGTACTGCGGCAGATGGCCGCACCCCCTGAGCACCAGCACCTCGGCCACTGGCAGATTGTCGCGGAAGAACTCGAACGAACCAGCGGGCAAAAAGCGATCGCGCTCGCCCCAGATGAGACCGACGGGCACGCTGATCTGGCGCAACTCCTCGGCGGTGAAAAACTCGTCCTCGCTGGCCACCGCCACAAACTGCTGCACCGGGTCGCGCAAGAAGAGCGACTGAAAAGCGCGCTGGCTGAAATAGAGCGGCAGGGGCACATGCCCGTACATCTGGCGGTAGATGCGCCGGACGGCGCGCAGATCAGGCGCGGTCACCACCTCAACAAAGGGTTGCCAGGCGGCGCGCCCATTGAGCAGCGCGCCGCCAGGGTCGAGCAACACCAGGCCCCGCACCAGCTCAGGCTGCAGTTGCGCGAGACGCAGGGCGATCCAGCCGCCCATCGAATTGCCCACCAGCAAGGCCGGACGCCCGAGCACCTCGCGCAGCAGCGCGGCCAGCACCCGGGTGTGTTCGGCAATCGTGGTGTAACGCCGGCCCGGCGGAAAGCCGCTCAACCCGAACCCTGGCAGGTCAAGCGCATAGACCGGACCGACACGGGCTATGCCGCGCATGGTGAAGGCCCAGGTCAACGCGCTATCGGCGATGCCGTGGATGAGCACGACGGGCAACTGCGGATCGCTGCCCCGACGCCCCGGAACGTGGTACCAGTGCGTGCTGATGCCGGCGAGGCGGCGCTCCACGCTCACCGCGCCAGCGCGCAGCAACGTCTTGCGCCGCAGCCCGAGGACCAGGGGAATCAGCACCGGCGAGAACGGCCCGCCCAGATCGAGCTGGCGTCGCAGCGCCTGTTCGCTCATTGTTCCCTCGTTTGCGATCACTCTAACGTGAAAATAGGCTGCTCACCTACGCGCATGCGGCGCTGCAGCCCCCCTCCTAACCTCCCCCCGCTGGGGGGAGGAGCCGGACTCCCTCCCCCCAGCGGGGGGAGGGCTGGGGAGGGGGGCCGTCACCTTGCCCGCGGAGACGCGACGAGGACGGGCCGCCCGCGCTCCGGGCCGTTTGCATCGGGCGTTGTGCGTCCCGCGAATGTGGCCTGACGTGAACATAGGCCTTCAGAGAGAGATGTGGGGAAACCGGGTTTCCCCACGCCCCCACCCGGTGGGCGGGCTACGCCCTCACGCAGGGGGGAGGGGGCAACCCGCTTTCCCCACGCCCCCGCCCGCGGGAGGGCCAGGCCCTCACGCAGGGGGGAGGGGGCAACCCGCTTTCCCCACGCCCCCACCCGCGTGAGGGCCTGGCCCTCACGCAGGGAGATGGGGAAACCGGGTTTCCCCACGCCCCCGCCCGGGGGAGGGTCTGGACCGGCGCAGCCCTCACGCAGGGGGAGGGGGAAACCGGTTTTCCCATCCCCTCACCCGATGGGAGGGTATGGGTAGCGTCGCGCCACATCTTCCTCAAAACACGGCCACCCGGCTCACGCCTTCGGAGGGGGTGCAGACCAGCGCCTGGGCCTCGCGGCCCAGACGCCGGCGGTAGCCAGCGACCAGATCGGCCATGAAGCCCTCGACGGCCCCTTCCGCCACCAGGCTCACCGTGCTGCCGCCAAAGCCGCCGCCGGTGAGGCGCGAGCCGTAGCAGCCCGGCAGGCCCCGGGCGATCTCCACCAGCGCGTCAAGCTCGGGGGTGCTCACCGCGTAATCGTCGCGCAGGCTGGCATGCGAAGCATCCATCAGCGCCCCGAAGCGCGGCAGATCGCCGCGCTCCAGCGCCGCGGCGGCCGCCAGGGTGCGCTCTATCTCACTCACCACGTGGCGGGCGCGCCGGTGGACCACCGGCGGCAGCAGATCGGCATTGGCCTCGAGGTGCGCGGGCGTCACGTCGCGCAGGGCGGAGATCCGCGGCAGACGGGCGCGCAGCAGGCGCACTGCCTGTTCGCAGACGGCGCGGCGTTCATTATACTCCGAACCCACCAGATCATGACGCACGCCGCTGTCGCACACCACCACCCGCGCCTGCGGCGGGATGGGGATGGGCCGGTAGCTCAGGTCGCGGCAATCGAGCAGCAGGGCGTGCCCGGCGCGACCGAGGGCGGCCATGAACTGGTCCATGATCCCGCACTGCATCCCGACGAAGCTCTGCTCCGCGCCCTGCGCCAGCAGGGCCAGTTCCTCACCCAGCAGATCGAGATCGTTGAGCAGTTGCAGCGCGTAGGCCACCGCCACCTCGAGAGCCGCCGACGACGAGAGACCGGCGCCGAGCGGCACCTGGCTGTCAATGAGCAGATCGGCGCCGCGCAGGGGTAGATCACGGGAGAGCATGGCTTTCACCACCCCGCGCACATAGTTGCTCCAGGGTTGCGCGGGGTTGCGTTCGATCTGGTCGATAGAAAACTGATCCCCGGCGTCGAACTGGGCGCTGTGGACCCGGATGACGCGATCGGCGCGCGCCCGCGCCGCGACGAAGGTGGCACGATCGATGGCGATGGGCAGCACGAAGCCCTCGTTGTAGTCGGTGTGCTCACCGATCAGGTTCACGCGCCCGGGGGCGCGCACAACAAACGCCGGGGGCGCGCCGAAGCGCGTCACGAAGGCAGCGTGCAACTGGCAAAGGTCGAGCATGCCCGGCTCCAACGGAAGATGGGAGGCAAACAGGTTCAGTGTACCACATTCCGTGGCAGGCCACGTCTGCCCCTGGGGCAGGAGGACGGGGAAACCTGGTTTCCCCGTCCTCCTTCAGACCAGCACCCTGCCCTCGCCCTCGCGCCGGGTGATGTTGCGTTCGTCGAGATGTTCAAGGAAGGCCACGGCATACTTGCGGCTGCTACCAAAGCGATCGCGCAGCATGCCGACGCTCACGCTCCCCCCGGCTGCGGCGGCGGCGCGCACCCATGCCAGCAACTCGGCATAGGTCTCCGGCAACAGAAAGACATCAGGGGCCAGACGGACCACAAGACCCTGTTCGAGGGTCCAGGCCAGCAGTTCGTCGTCGAGGGCGGGGGCGGGCGGCGCGTAAGGCGCCCGGCGCATGGCCGCCAGAGCCGCCTCAATCGCCGCGCGTTGCTCGGGCGACGGGCGCGGATCGTGGCCCACCAGCCAGACGCGGGTCTCATCGAGGGCCACCAGGCCGCGTCGCGCGGCTTCGTCGAGCGCGCCGCCCAGCGCCCGCGCCGGCAGGCACAGCTTCTGGCGCGCCTCTTCGCGGGGCATACCGCGCCGCAGAGGGTAGCGACGGTGATAGTCGCGCAGGGCCGGCAGCAACTGCGCCTCCAGGCGCGCCCAACCCGCAGCCGAAACCAGCCATCCGTCGTCCGCGGCGTCCGGCTGCTCCGGCGGCGCGCCGAGCCAGAGCACCTGCCCGGCGGCCAGCAGGGGGGCGAGGGACTGCCGGTCGAGCAGGCCGGCCTCGGCGCGCGCCTCGGCCCAGGAACGCGGCGGGCCATCGCCCAGGGCCTGGAGCAGCAACTCCAGGGGATCGCCCCGCAGGCGCGCTTCCAGGCTGGCGATCACCTGGGGGCGAAAGCGCCGGTGCCGGGGCGGATGCGGGTCAACCACCACGCCGCCGGCCACGGTGCGGCTGGGCGAGGCCACCCGCAGGATGGCGCGGTCGCCACGCATAGCAACCACGGGACGCTCGAGGCGCAGTTGCGCCCAGCCGCTGCTCCCTGGCGCGAGCGCCTCGGCGTCGAGCAGCGTCAGGCGACAACGCACCTCAGCCGCGCCGATGAACAGGTCCAGAGCGGCGTTCTGATCGAGCCGCGCCGGGGCATCGCCCAGCACCCGCAGGCGCACGTCGAGCAGGGTGGTGGGGCGCAGGGCGCCGGGCAGCGCCAGCACATCGCCGCGGGCCACCTCGGTGTGGCGCACCCCGGCCAGGTTCACCGCCACCCGCGTGCCGGGCAAGGCTGTCTCGCAGCGCTGTTTGTGCGTCTGCAAGCCCCGCACCCTCGCCGGGCGCCCCGCCGGCAGGATCACTACCTCCTGCCCGACCCGCAACGGCCCGTCGAGCAACGTGCCGGTCACCACCGTGCCGAAACCGCCGATGGTAAAGGCGCGATCCACCGGCAGGCGCGGCGCGCCGCTCGCCGCCGCGCGCGAAGGGGTGGCAGCGAGCACCTGGTCAAGCGCGGCTACCAGCCTGTCGAGGCCCTGCCCGGTGCGCGCCGAGACGGCGACGATCGGCGCGTGCTCCAGGCTGGTGTCCTTCAGGCGCGCGCGCACCTCTTCCTCCACCAGCGCCAGCCAGTCCCCGTCCACCAGGTCGGCCCTGGTCAGCGCGACCACGCCGTGACGCACCTCGAGCAGATCGAGGATGGCCAGATGCTCGACGGTTTGCGGCATGACCGACTCATCGGCGGCAACAACCAGCAACGCCGCGTCGAGGCCGCCCACGCCGGCCAGCATGTTCTTGATGAAGCGCTCGTGACCGGGCACATCAATCAGGCTGACGCTACGCCCCGAGGGCAAGGTCAGCCAGGCGAAGCCGAGATCGATGGTCATCTCCCGGCGCTGCTCCTCCTCCCAGCGGTCGGGGTCGATGCCGGTCAACGCCTTGACCAGAGTCGACTTCCCGTGATCCACGTGGCCGGCCGTGCCAACAACGTACATAGGTGCCTCATCCTAACGTGAAAATAAGCTGCTGGGGCAGGGGCATGGGGCAACCGGGTTTCCCCATGCCCCTGCTCCAGCAACCTATTTTTAGCCCTCCAGCGCGGGTTGCATACAATGAAAAGCCCATGCTATGATACAGCCACGCACGCCAGGAGCAAGCCATGGTACGCCAGGATGGACGCGGGCCGGACCAGTTGCGTCCCGTAGAGATCATCCCCAATGCGGCCCCCTATGCCGAAGGCTCGGCGCTGATCATCTGCGGCGACACGCGGGTCCTGTGCGCCGCCAGCGTAGAAGAGAGCATTCCGGCCTGGCTGCGGGGGCAGGGACGCGGCTGGGTGACCGCCGAGTATGCGCTGCTGCCACGTTCGACCCTGACGCGCACGCGACGCGAGCGCAGCGGGGCCAGCGGGCGCACCCAGGAGATCCAGCGGATGATCGGGCGCTGCCTGCGCGCCGCCGTGGCGCTGGAGGAACTGGGGGAACGGCTGATCACCGTTGACTGCGACGTGCTGCAGGCCGATGGGGGCACCCGGACGGCGGCGATCACCGGCGGCTACGTGGCGCTGGCCCTGGCCTGCAGGCGCCTGGTGGCCGAGGGCCTCCTGGCTCGCTCGCCGTTGATCCGCGCCGTGGCCGCGGTGAGCGTGGGCAGCGTTGACGGCGCCCTGCTCCTTGATCTAGATTATAGCGAGGATAGCCGCGCCGATATGGATTGCAACGTGGTCATGACCGACAGCGGCGAGTTTGTGGAGGTGCAGGGCACCGCCGAGGGAGCCCCTGTATCCCGGCAGCGCCTCAATGCCCTGGTTGATCTGGCCGCGGAGGGCATCGGCGAACTGCTGGCCATCCAGCGGCGGGTGTTGGGGCTGTAGCGCAACCTTCCAGATTGCGGAGCGCCGGACAGGCGGGTTCTCCACGTCCCGGCCTATCGGAACCGCAGGAATGAGCGATGAACGAACCACACAACCGCTCAGAAGCGCTGCGTCACCTTCAACTTGGCATGGCCCTGGAACGGGCCAACCGGCTCAACGAGGCAGTCGCCCACTACCGCCAGGCCATCGCCGCCGATCCGCTGCAAGCCGAGGCTCACAACGCCCTCGGCTTCTACTACCAGCGCGCGGGGCTCCTGGCCAAAGCCGTTGAGGAGTTTCGCCTGGTCGCCAGTCTCGAGGGGAGCTTCCTGGCCTATTTCAACCTCGGCTACGTGCTGGTCGAGCTTGAACGCTACGACGAAGCCCTGGACGCCTTCGAGCACTGCCTCAAACGCGCGCCTGATGACCCGGCGGCCCACTTCGAACTGGCGCTGATCCACCTCGCGCGCAACGAATACGCCCAGGCGTTGTCCCATCTCGATCTGCCGTTGCAGAGCTACCCGCAGGACTGGGAAGTGCATAACCTGCACGGCCGCTGCCTGCTCGGCCTGCGCCGCTACGATGAGGCCACCGCTGCCTTCGGGCGCGCCCTCTTGCTGGCCGGTTCGCCGGCCGCGATGGCCGAAGTGGTTGACAACCTCACCAGTGTCGAGCGCCACCGCGAGTTTCGCAGCCTGGCCAATATCAAGGATCAGTTGTATGCCGAAGACGGGGTGATCTACCTCGGCTCAACCGGCGACGATGGGTTGCAACTCCGCGAGACGCAGGATTACCACTTCACCTATCCCAACATTGGCACCACCCTGCAACGGCTGATCGCCCTGGTCGCCAGCACCGACTGGCGCTTCAGCGCCGTGGTCGCCGCCGACGGCCTGGCGCGGCCACTGGCAGCCGCGCTTGCCGAATTGCTCAAGCTCCCGCTCCGCAGCGCCGAAGAACTCACCGCCGATGACCGGGCCCTGCTCGTCTTCGCCGTGGCGCGCGAAGTCGAACTGCTCCTGCTCAGCGTCGAACGGCTGCCCTGCGCCGTCACCGCCTTCTGCCTGGGTCTCAACTGGACTCGCCATACCAAAGTGTTGCCTGACGTCGTCGGCATTGTGGCCCGCGGCGCCTGCAGCGTGCCCTGGGAAGCGACCCTGCGGCGCCTGCGGGCCGAAGGCGCGCCACAAGCGGCGATCGGCGCCTGCGTCGCCGAGGCCGCCGCGGCCATCATGACCGCCGTGCGCGAAACCCCCCTCGACACCAATCTCCCCCGCCAGATCCGCTACTACACCCGCAACCACCGCCGCGTGAACATCGGCAGTCGCTGAGATCGGGGCAACCGGCTTGCTCCATCCTCCGGCCCGTGGAAGTCTTCCGGCGGACCGGTTATCGTCTGGAGCGGGATGGGGAAACCAGGTTCCCCCATCCCCCGGCCCGGTAGCAGTTGTCGAATACACGTTTTCGTGTTACTATGTAGAGGGGTGCAGGAGGGGCGCAGCCCTCGCAGACCCTCCCGCCGGGTGAGGGGCTGGGGAAACCGGGTTTCCCCGGCCCCCTGCTCCGACAGACTATCTTCAATTGACAGGAGTTACGCGGTCGCCTTCCGGCGGGGAGGGGTGGAGGGCCGCAGGCCCTCCACGAACCGGTTGTTGCCCGCCCGCGGCGGGAGGGCCGTGGGGGTTGCGCCAGGCCACCTGGCCGCCGCGGGCGGGAACAGGGGTGCGGGGAGGTGATGGTCTTTGAGAAATTCATCCGCTATGCCGGGCTAGCCGTGGGGCTAAAGCCCTCGGCTACGGAATGCGAAGCCCGCCTGCGCGGGCTAGAGCGGATTATGTATTCAAAGACCATCGCCTCCCCGCACCCCTCCACCGCGTACGTCCTGTCAATTGAAAGGCACGACAGAGGTCGCCGATGATCCGCCTGGGCTTCGGCGGGCGCATGCCTGGGCAGCCCGAAGCGAGCGCGCCCGGACACAGGGCAACCTCGCATCTGAGCCTGACCCTCACCCGCCTGGGCGACACTCTTACCCGCCTCGAGCGGCTGGGGGTGCGCTACTACCGTCTGGGGCTGGCGCTGGATATGGGCGTGATCTACGCGCAACTCGCCGAGTGCGCGACGCTGCTGGAGGTGCTGGCCGAGCGCGTCGCCGCGGCGGGCGTGCGCCTCTGCTGTCACCTGGCGCCGGGGCTCGACCTGGGCGTGCGCGATGATGTGGCCGCGGCCGGGGCGCTGGCGGAGGTCGAGGCGTATGCGGCGCTGCTCGCGGCCCTCGACGCGCGACGGGCGCCGGGGCCACCCGAGGGCATCGTGGTGGCCCATCTCAACTCGGCGGCCGCCGATGAGCAGGCCGGCGCGCGCTTCGCGGCCCGCTATGCCGCCCTCTCGCCCCGGGCGCGCGCCCGTCTGGCCCTGGAACACGGCCACGCCGGGCCGAGCCTGGGGCGCCTGCTGGCGCTGCATCAGCGCTGCGGGGCGCCCATCGTCTTCGACACGCTGCACTGGGAACTGCATAACCCCGAGGGGCTGCCGCTGCCCCTGGCCCTGGGGCTGGCCCTGGCCACCTGGCCTCGCGGTCTGCGGCCCGAGGTGCACCTCAGCAGCCAGCGGAGCGAGGCGCACCTGCTGCCGCCGCGCCCGCCCGCCCCCGCGCGCGTTGTGCCGCCCCGGCCCGGCCAGCACGCCGATTTCGTCGCCATCGGCGACCTCGAACGCCTGCTGCGCGCCACCGCTGGCCTGCCCCCGTTCGACCTGATGATCGAGGCCCGCGCCGGTGAACTGGCGTTGCTGCGCCTGCGCGCCGAAATCAGCCGCCACGCGCCCGCCCTGGCCGCTATGCTCGGCTAGGCGCCTGACGTGACACGGGGGAACCCGGTTCCCCCATCTCCCGGTTTGCATCGGGCGGTGTGCCGCCCGGCGGCATGGACGGCTAACGTGAACATGGCGGAACCCGGTTCCCCCATACCCCCGCCCCCAGGAGGGTTTGGGAGGGCTACGCCCTCAAGCGGGGGGATGGGGAAACCGGGTTTCCCCATCCCCCCGCCCGCGGGAAGGTAAGGGCGCAGCCTTTGCGCAGAGGGATGGAGAAACCGGGTTTCCCCATCCCCTCACCCGGTGGGTGGGTTTCCGGGGCGCAGCCTTTGCGCAGAGGGATGGGGAAACCGGGTTTCCCCATACTCCCCACCCGGTGGGAGGGTTTCCGGGGCGCAGCCCTTGCGCAGGGGGATGGGGAAACCCGGGTTCCCCACGCCCCCGCCCGCGGGAAGGTAAGGGCGCAGCCTTTGCGCAGGGGATGGGGAAACCGGGTTTCCCCATATCCCTCACCCGGTGGGTGGGTTTCCGGGGCGCAGCCTTTGCGCAGAGGGATGGAGAAACCGGGTTTCCCCATCCCCTCACCCGGTGGGAGGGTTTCCGGGGCGCAGCCTTTGCGCAGAGGGATGGGGAAACCGGGTTTCCCCATACTCCCCACCCGGTGGGAGGGTTTCCGGGGCGCAGCCCTTGCGCAGGGGGATGGGGAAACCGGGTTTCCCCATCCCCCACCCGGTGGGAGGGTCTGGGAGGGCTGCGCCCTCCCAGGAAGTATGGTCATCCCCACACCACGGCGCGGCGATGCTGCGCCGTGTTATAATGCAGCCGCTGTGTCGCATGCGTCGTCGCTCGCCCGTCCGGCATCGTGAGGAACACCCGTGAACCAGTCTCGTTCCAAAGGTAAAACGACCACTTCCCCGGCCAGCCCCGTGCCGGGCATCATTTCCGCGGTAGTCGTGCTGCTGATCCTCGGCCTGATCGCCGGCCTGCTCATCAGCCGCGCGCAGACGCCCGAAGCCGCCGCGCCAACCCCGGCCCCCGCCAGCGCCCCTACCTCCGCCCCCGCCAGCGCGCCGGCGCCTGGCGCTTTGCCTACCGCCACCACGTACACCTTCAGCGCCCCGCCGCCAATGACCATCGATCCCGCCCGACGCTATGAGGCGACCATCCTCACCCCGCGCGGCGAGATCGTCATCGAACTGCTGCCCGAGATCGCCCCGCAAACCGTCAATAACTTCGTGTTCCTGGCCCGCAACAACTTCTACAATGGCCTCACCTGGCACCGCGTGCTGCCCAACTTCATGGCTCAGGGCGGCGACCCCCTCGGCGACGGCACCGGCGGCCCCGGCTACAGCATCCCCGCCGAGTTCACCGATACGCTGGCCTTCGACCAGCCGGGCATCGTCGCCATGGCTCGCTCCGCCGACCCCGATAGCGCCGGCTCGCAGTTCTTCATCACGACCGGCCCGGCCGAGTGGCTCAACGGGCAGTATACGATCTTCGGGCGGGTGATCGCAGGCCAGGAGATCGTGAACGGCATCCCTCTGCGCGACCCGCAGAATCCCGCCGATCTCGCCCGTCCCGGCGAGACCATCCTGGGGATTACGATCACCGAGTCGTAGCTTTCCCTTCCGGTGTATCAGCAGGGTCGCGGGGTAAGTGTTCACTCCTAACGTGAACATAAGCCCTCGGCGAGGGGTGTGGGGAACCCGGCTTTCCCCATCCCTCCACCCGGTGGGAGGGTCTGGGAGGGCTACGCCCTCCCAGGAACAATCGTACGTTCATCCCGTCGGTGTGCGGCGGAGCCGCATGGGGGTCTGGGGTAACACCCGCGCCTGCGAGCGAGGGCGGGACGCCCGCGTCGCGTCTCCGCGGGCAAGCTGCCCACGCTCCCGGGAGGCATGTGAACACGTACGGCGCGGGGAAACCCGGTATCCCCACGCCCCCTTCCCGTGGACGCCCCCCGCCCGCTCCAGCCTCTAAAGGCGCGCGCCGAACTCCCCTTGCTCTCGTTGCTGCCCGCAGACTCAGGCATGTTTCAAATGCACGTGACAGTTTGCCTCGATACGGGATCACGGGGGAGGTTGTGGGGGGGGGGGGGGGGGGGCCGCCGCCCCCCCCCCCCCCCCCCCCCCCACGCCTCCCCGCCAGACTGTCAAGCGCCAACCGCAGGTTTTGAAACATGCCTTACGGGTCATCGTTTCACCAAGCGAACGTCATCAATCAACAACTGAAAGGCCTTGAACCGATCCGCAGGCGTAATGATCAGGTTTTCGATCTGTGTGCGCGCGGTCTCCCAGCGGATCGTCTGGCCCACACCGGCGGGTTGGAGCAGTGAGAAGGGGATGTAGAGCGTCATCCATTCCGGCGGGGCGACAAGCACCAGTTGGTACTGGCGATCGTCTTTAATGGCCGCCGAGGTGAAGCGCAGCAGATAGTTCTGCCCGTCGGTGCGCAGGCTGAGTTCGATGCCCGCATAGTCGCTCAGGTCGAGCGTTTGCCCCGCGGGGGCCAGCGGCAGGCCCATCCCCAGGTACGACTCGCCCCAGGGGTTGTTGAATGAGCCGCGAAAGCGCAGCGCCAGCCCGTTCTCGCGGGGAACGACCGCCAGTTCGGCCACCGAAGAACCGCCGATCTGCCGGTCACTGTAGGTGAACCACTCCGTATCGAGCACGGAGCGCAGGTCGCCGTCCTCGAAATCGTCAATCAGCGGCAGGCCCGGACGGACCACGGTTGGGCGGACGGGGCCACGAATGAGCGCCAGGTCGTCCAGATCGAGAAAGCCGGTCTGCGGGGCGCGGGCGGGGCGCACCTCGATGCGGGTAGCGGCGCTCAGACCGCTTTCCAGGGCAACGCCATCGGCGTTGCGCAACTCATTGACGGGAATCTCGATCCAGGTCCAGTCGCCGGGAGCGGCAAAGGTTGTGGTGAACGGCTTGTCGGTCAAGGCGCTGTTGAGGCGCAACTGGTAGCGCCCGCTGCCCCGCGCCCAGAAGCCGATGCCCGTGACGCCCCGCAGGTCGCGCGGGCCATCGCCTGGCGCGAGATTAACGGCCAGAGCGACGAAGTTGACCGGCCCGGCGTCGGCCAGAACGTACTCGAAACGCATGGCCTGCACGCTTGCGGCAGCGCCCGGGGCGATCAGGCGGTTGCTGGCTACCGAGGCGCCGCCACTGCCGCGGTCGTCGAAACTGAACCAGTAGTTCCCACTCAACGCCTGCTCACCGTTCTCGAAGTGGGCCAGCAGTTCCTCCTGGCGCGCCGAGCGCGGCTGGATGCCGCCGTAGCGCCAGAGGTAGTAGTGCAGCCCCGCGTTGCCCATCTCCACCTGCGCGCCGGCAGGATTGAGCGGGTTGTAGGTCAGCACCCGCCGCTCGAAGAGTTGCACCAGCACCGGCGTCACCCGTCCATTGAGCTGCAGATCGGTCCAGTAGGCCTCGCTGATCGGGCGGCCAACCACGGCGAGCGGGTCTATAATCTGCTCGACCTTCCGCCCGCGAGGCGTCTCGACCAGGCCGCGACGTTCGAGGAAGGACGTAAACACCCGCGGCACATTATGACCGGTGACGGGGTCGTAGGCGGCGTAGACGGTCTCGGGATGGGCGGCGGCCAGCTCCGGACGGGCGCGCGCGGCGCCGCTGCGGTCGAGCGACTCGCCCGGACGATCGGCGCGCTGCGGCGCCGGAGCGATCAGACGCGCAAAGACAGCGTAGGTCGGCGCCAGAGGGTCATTGAGATCCCCGGCCACGGGGATCAGCGCCGGCGGGCCGGGATCGAATCGTTGCGAACCGAGCTGCACGTTGCCGCTCACCATCTCGGCGACCAGACGCCCGAAGCTGGTCTGGCTTGCGGCGCGAGCGCCGGCCAGCGGCAGGGGCAGTTCCATGCGACCCTTATCGTAGTAGACCGCCAGGCGCCGGCCGCCGGGGGCGTCATCGTCGCGTTCGAGCAGCGGCGCGCTCCGCGGGGCCGGCCCCCAGTACCAACTGTACTCGGCGCGTCCCTCGGCTACCAGGGCGTCGGTGCGGCGCCACTGTTCGCGAAAGGCCTCGGCCGCGAACGGCTGCTGATCCGCGGCGCGCAGCATCAGGGGCAGGGCCACAATCGCTGCGCATCCCAGCGCCACCAGCAGCGCCCAGAGCGTCTTTCGGTATCGCATCACACACTCCGCGAGATTTCAAGCCTGTTTGTGTCCACGAATGCTTACGCCAACGAGACCGCGTCTCGGCAGGGATGGCAGGCAGCTCCGCCCTTCTGAGCCTCCCTTACGAGGAGAAGTTGCGGGATCTGCCTGAGAGCTGCGCCTTCACGCCATGCGGGGCCATATTCACTCCGGTCGCCCGTTCCAGGATGGCCTTCAGCCTGAGAGTATAAACGCTTCCGGGATCGGATTGTCGCACTGTTGGCCGGATGATCATATCAGCCCTCCATGCGGCTCCGCCGCACAACGCCGCGATGAACATAAGGTTGTTCCTGGGAGGGCGCAGCCCTCCCAGACCCTCCCGCGGGTGGGGGAATGGGGAAACCGGGTTTCCCCATTCCCCTGCGGGGCGGGGGCGTGGGGAAACCCGGTTTCCCCACACCCCTGCTCCAGCAGCCTATGTTCACGTTAGCCGTCCATGCCGCCGGGCGGCAAACCGCCCAATGAAAACGGGGGTTTGGGGGAACCTGGTTCCCCTATGTTCACGTTAGGCCCCATTCGCGGGGCGCACAACGCCCGATGCAAACGGCCCGGGAGCGCGGGCGGCCCGCCCGCGTCGCGTCTCCGCGGGCAAGATGCCCGCGCTTCCAGCCTATGTTCACATCAGCCCTCCATGCGGCTCCGCCGCACAACGCCGCAATGAACATAAGGTTCTTTCTGGGAGGGCGAAGCCCTCCCAGACCCTCCCGCGGGTGGGGGAATGGGGAAACCGGGTTTCCCCATTCCCCTGCGGGGCGGGGGCGTGGGGAAACCCGGTTTCCCCACACCCCTGCTCCAGCAGCCTATGTTCACGTTA
>Ga0272446_1000945_pt1 | contig 43955 bp, 37 predicted proteins | sample YNPCB0061_FD_194587 | JGI IMG/M metagenome (GOLD analysis project Ga0272446, IMG submission 194587) | Hot spring microbial mat communities from Yellowstone National Park, WY, United States - YNP-CB-006-1 | ecosystem: Environmental > Aquatic > Thermal springs > Hot (42-90C) > Sediment | place...
TGGGTGGACAAATGCTCACGATCGACCATGTGCCCAGTCGCCTCATTACTTTTTTGTATCGTCCCCACTTCAGCACTGAAACCACTAAATCTCTAGCGGACATTGATAAACACCTCGCCACTCTCAAACAGCAGGGTTATCCATCTAGCAATCAGGGCATTTTTATTCAGTCCCAAAATGGCGAGTTAATTGGTGAGCATCAATCTCAAAAACCTCAGCCTGCGGCTTCTTTAACCAAAATTGCCACCAGTCTCGTGGCTGTCCATCGGTGGGGTTTGTATCATCGGTTTACCACCCGCTTTACTACCAATGGCACGGTGACCAATGGCACCTTACAGGGAGATTTAATCATCATTGGCGGTGGCGATCCTTTGTTTGTGTGGGAGGATGCGATCGTGGTGGGGAATCGTCTCCATCAGTTGGGCATCACCAGAATCACGGGCAAAGTTGTGGTTAATGCCCAATTCGCCATGAATTTTGAACGGGATAGTAAAAAAGTCACGGAATTATTTATCACAGCCCTCGATCGGGACAAATGGCACTCAGAGGTGTTGGAGCAGTTCCAGAATTTGCCTGCCAATACCCCCAAACCGAAAATAGTGGTTGAAGGCAAAAACTCAGGCTTGCAGAACACGATAACTAATAATCTGCTGGACTATGATTCTCTACCCCTGTGGCAAATCCTTAAACACATGAATGTGTATAGCAATAATCCCATGGCGGAGATGTTGGCTGACCAACTGGGAGGGGCACAGGTAGTAAGGCTTACAGCAGTGGAATTAACTGGGGTAGCGCCAAATGAAATTCAATTGGTCAATGGGTCAGGTTTGGGCAAAGCCAATCAAATTTCCCCCAGAGCCGTAGTGGCCATGCTCATTGCCCTGCAAAATTTGAGCCAAAACTACGGATTCACGATCGCTGACTTAATGCCCGTAGCGGGGTGTGGCTGTGGCACAGTGGCATTTCGGGATTTACCCCAAGGCGCAGTGGTAAAAACGGGCACTCTCAATGATGTCAGTTCCCTTGCAGGCATCATCCAAACCAAAGATAAGGGGGTGGTGTGGTTTGCCATCCTCAACCAAGGGGCAGGCGATCTAGCCATCTATCACAAAGCCCAACTGGAGTTGTTACAAAATTTGCACAACCGCTGGCACTTTCAATCCTTTTACCATGAACGATCGTGGCAGAGATTTTAACTAGGCTATTTGGGGCTTTGCCCCGACCATAAGCAAATGTAAATAATTCATTAGCAACTATTTATCAGATCGATCGAGCAAATAGGGCTAACTTGTTGTTCAATAGATTAAAGTCTATTTGAGTTAATAAAATCATAGATCATTGCCCATGTTGCAAATCCTTAGTCAAACCCTTGTGCAGACCATTTGGTTAATCCCCGTCTATTCTTTGATTGGGGCAGGTTTATCAATTATTTGGTCTCCTTCCATCACCCGACGCACGGGTCCGCGCCCTGCGGGCTATGTGAATAGCTTAATGACTTTTACCAGTTTTTTACACGGATGTTTGGCTTTAGCTAGTTTGTGGGGCAATCCGCCCATCCATTGGCAGGTGTCATGGTTCAAGGTGGCGGGTTTAGATTTTCCCATTACGGTAGAAATTTCAGCATTGACAGTAGGAGCCACGGTGTTGGTTACAGGCTTGAACTTTCTCGCCCAGATATATGCGGTGGGCTACATGGAAATGGATTGGGGTTGGGCGCGGTTTTATGCCTTGCTGGCATTTTTTGAGGCGGGGATGTGTGCCCTAGTTTTAACGGACTCTCTGTTCATTTCCTATGTAATTTTGGAATTGCTCACCTTGGGCACTTATCTGTTGGTGGGGGTGTGGTACAACCAATCTTTAGTGATTACAGGGGCGCGGGATGCCTTTCTCACCAAGCGGGTGGGGGATTTATTCCTGTTGATGGGGGTAGTGGCGCTCCTACCTTTGGCGGGGACATGGGACTTTGATCAGTTGGCTGAGTGGGCAAAAACGGCGGAAGTCAATCCCACGGTGATTACTCTGGTGGGATTAGCTCTGTTGGCGGGACCTATGGGCAAGTGCGCTCAATTTCCCTTACACCTGTGGTTAGATGAAGCGATGGAAGGACCTCTACCGAGTACCATTCTACGCAATGCGGTAGTGGTGGCAACGGGAGCATGGGTTTTGGTGAAGTTGGAACCTGTTTTATGGATGTCTCCTGTAGTGCAATCTGTGATGATTTTTGTGGGTTCTGCCACAGCTCTAGGAGCTACCCTAATTGCCATCGCCCAAATTGATATTAAGAGAGTGTTGTCTTATTCCGTGAGTGCCTACATGGGATTGATTTTTATCGCTGTGGGAACGGGTCATATTCCCGAAGGATTGCTCTTGATTTTCACGCACGGGGTGGCGATGGCTCTGTTGGTGATGAGTGTGGGTTCTGTGATTACTAATTGTATTACCCAGAATGTAACCCAGTTGGGGGGTTTGTGGGCACGCCGTCCCATTACCGCTCTCTCTTTTCTGGTGGGATTGTGGGGCATGATTGGTTTACCGCCTTTAGGCAATAGTTGGGTATTTCCATCACTGGTGAGTGAATTGTGGTATGAACAGCGGGGATTAGCATTTTTGATTTTGTTGGTGAATGCCCTCACTGCTTTTAGTTTAAGTAGATTGTTTGGGCTGGTTTTTTTAGGCAAACCAAAACAAATGACCGAACGATCGCCCGAACCCATCTGGTTAATTGTGCTACCCATGACAATTGGCGCTGGCATTACGCTCCATGTGCCCCATTTATTATTTAGTTGGGGAATTATTGCTGACTGGTCAATTTTTACTAAACACAGTGCCATAGCGGTAATCATTTCTAGCCTTTTAGGTTTGGGTTTAGGTTTTTATGTTTACGGTAATGAAAATATCCCTAAACCAATTAAATTACCTTCTTTACAACTGCAAGATTTTCTTGCCTATGATTTCTATACTCCTAAACTGTATAAAGGTACGGTGGTGGGATTTGTGGATATATTTTCTAAGATTGCAGACTTTGTCGATCGATACCTAATTGATGGGGCAAGTAATCTATTTGGGTTGGCTACCCTATTTGGCGGGGAAAGTCTGAAATACACTACCTTTGGGCAGTTGCAGTTATACATTCTCACTACGGTAGTAGGTATTGTAGTGTTATTCTTTTTATTAAATTAGTTGTAATAGTAATTAAAATAAGGAGTAGAAATGCTGAGTTTATTGATTATTATACCGTTGTTAGGGGCAGGCTTAACTATGGTCATGCCCAATGGTAATAAAGCAAAATTTGTCAGTTTGGGTAGTTTAACTATAGCTGTATTACTTACTTTAATTACCGCTAGGCAATTTAATCTCAGTGATGGCAATTTTCAATTAACTGAAACCTACGGTTGGGTGAGTCTAATTGGTCTGGATTATAGTTTAGGAATAGATGGCATTTCTTTGCCCTTGGTGGGTTTAAATATGCTCCTCTGTTGGCTAATTACTTTTGCCTATAATGCCCAGAACGATCGATCCCGTTTATTCTATGCTTTATTATTATTATCTAATGCGGGTTTAACGGGGGCATTTTGCGCTACTAATGTATTGTTATTCACCATTTTTTATGAATTAGAATTGATTCCCATTTATCTGTTAATTGCCATTTGGGGCAGTGCCAAAAAGGAGTATGCGGCTACTAAGTTCCTCATCTTCACGGCGGTTTCAGGGGTATTGATTTTGGTGGGATTCCTTGCCTTGGGCTGGCTCTCGGCTAATCCTACGCCCACTTTTGATTATGTATCGCTTCTGGGCATGGAATTACCTCTGGGAGTACAAACGATTCTATTATTGATTCTATTGGCGGGCTTTGGCATCAAAACACCCCTCGTGCCTTTGCACACATGGCTTCCCGATACCTATGTGGAATCTTCTACTTCGGTGGCAATGCTATTGGGAGGACTCTTGGCGAAGTTGGGAGCCTATGGATTAGTGCGGTACTGTATGCCCCTATTTCCTGATGCGTGGCATAATCTAGCACCTGTAATGGCGCTGTGGGGGGGAATTGGTATTCTCTACGGTGCATTCACAGCCATCGCTCAAAAAGATATTAAAAGAATGGTCGCCTATAGCTCGATCGGGCACATGAGTTATATTCTTTTGGCTGTATCGGCGAGTAATGCCCTGAGCCTTGTGGGAGCGGTATCGCAGATGGTCAGTCACGGGTTGATTTTGGCTCTGCTCTTCTATCTGGTGGGCATTGTGGAAACTAAGGTGGGCACAAGGGAAATTGATGTATTGAATGGATTGATGAATCCCATTAGAGGTTTGCCTACCACCAGTGCGTTGTTGATTCTGTCTGGCATGGCTAGTGCTGGTATCCCCAGTTTGGTGGGCTTCGTGGGAGAGTTCATCATCTTCCAAGGGAGTTATAGCACTTTTCCGCTCCCTACCATCATGGCGATCGTGGGTACGGGTTTGACAGCGGTCTATTTTGTGATTCTGTTGAATAGAACCTGTTTTGGCAAGTTGGATAATAGAAGTGCTTACTATCCTAAAGTTACGGGTTTAGAGCAAATTCCATCTTTGGTACTCACGGCTTTTATCGTTTGGTTGGGAGTACAACCGAGCTATCTGGTGAAATGGAGTGAGGCTTCAGCCCAGGTTTATGGTCAGTCTTCCATAGTAATTAGTCAGCTTCTCAAGAAATAGCCTGAACCCTCACCCCCAGCCCCTCTCCCAAAGGGCGAGGGGAGTCAGTCTATTCCAGTATCAACCTGTCTTTTGATTCTCAAAGCCTAATACTTGAGTATGAGCGCCCCTTGCCTGAGTTACACCAATTACTCGATCGGCACGATCGATCATGGGACGGCGCAGGCTGACCACGATAAATTGGGCGGATTGGGATTGCTTCTTGACCATGCGGGCTAACTTTTCCACATTAGCTCCATCGAGGAACATATCCACTTCATCAAAGGCATAGAAGGGAGAGGGACGATATTTTTGTAAGGCGAAGATAAAACTGAGGGCAGTGAGGGATTTTTCGCCCCCTGACATGGAAGACAGATGCTGAACGGGTTTGCCTTTGGGATGTGCCACCAGATTTAGCCCGCCATTGAGGGGGTCTTGGGGATTTTCTAACTGTAGATGACCATCCCCATCCGAGAGTTCCGCAAAAATGGTCTGGAAGTTCTCATTCACCGCCGCAAATGCTTCCATAAAGGAGCGCTGGCGCAGGGTGGTAAAATTCTCAATCCGCAGTAATAACTCTGTCCGTTCTTGACACAGGGTTTCCAGTTTATGAGTGAGTTCCTCTAGGCGTTGAGCGGTGGCTTCATACTCTTGAATGGCTAACATATTCACTGGTTCCAGCGCCTGTAACTTCCGTTCTAATTTGCGTTCCTGTTCCTGTAATTCTATTAGGTTTAGGGTGGGGGGCGGGGGCGGTGGGTCGGGTAAAATTATGGTGGCTAATTGCTCATTTAATTCCTGTAATGTGTTAAGAACTGCCTGTTTTGTTTCCTGTTGTTTGTGGATTTGCCAGTTGATTTCTTGAGCTTGATTTTGCCTTTGCCGCAGGCGGCGATCGAGGTCATCCCGTGCATTTTTTACTTCTCCAATACGGTTAAGTAATGCTTCTTTTTGTTGATTTAATTCTTGAAGTGATAGAGCTAATTGATAGTCTTCCAGGGCAATAGTTTGTAATTTTTGCTCATGGATCGATCGTTCAGTGTGTAACTCGTGGATTTTTTGTTGTAATTGGTCTATTTGATTAAGGGCAAGACCGCATTTATGCTCTAATTGCTGTTGATTTTGTTGCAGTTTGTGTAATTCTTGGGTAATAGTTTGTAGTTCCTGTTGATGGATAGTGGATTGCTGTTGCAAATTGTGCCATAGGGTGTGGTTAGAGGTGGCTTCTAAATCGGCTAATCGCTGTTTTGCCCGCTGTAAATCACTGGAAATAATACTTATTTTTTGCTGTAAAATCTCTCGTTGTTGCGTACCGATGGAGATGGATTGGCTCAGATTTTGTTGACGGGCTGAGAGTATTTGGGATCGATCGTTGAGGCTAGATAATTCCTGTTGTAAACGATCACAATATCGCTGGGTTTCACTGTACAACTGTCTTTTTTCAGTCAATTTTTGCCCAGTATGAGCCATGTCCTGTTCCAATTCCTGCATATCAATATGAATGCGTTGTAGCACCGTATCAATTTCCGTTAATCTACTCTGCAGGGCGTTAATTTCTGATTGATGATCAGCCGTTTCTAACCTGCCAAAATGTAAACTGTCCCGCTGGGAAATACTGCCCCCAGCCATGGCTCCCGTAGTTTCTAATAACTCCCCTTCTAAGGTAACCATGCGGAAATTACCCAAGTGGCGGCGGGCGGTGTGTAGCTCCTTGAAAACTAAAGTATTACTAAAAATAAAATAGAAAACATCCAGATATTCATCGGCAAATTCCACTAAATTTAAGGCATAGTCGATCGCCCCTAATTGTTGCGCTTCACGGGAATTCAAGTATTTACCTTTACGCATTTTATTGAGGGGTAAAAAGGTACATCTGCCCGCCCGTTCTTGCTTCAGTAATTGAATTGCTTGACTGGCTACATAGTCATCTTCTACCACAATAAAACTAAGGCGATTGCCTGCACAAATTTCTAGGGCTAACTGATAGGTAGGATTGACTTTTCCCAGTTGGGCAACCATGCCATGAATCCCCTGTAAATTACTGTGTAAAATTAACTGACTGGCGCGGGTGCCTTGCACTTCTTTGGTTACCTGTTGTTCTGCTTCTAGTTTGTCTAATTGGCGGGATTTTTGTCGTTGTTCCTGCCACAGTCGATCGCTAGTTTCTTGATAAATTTTCTTCTGGGATTGTAATTCGCTCAGGTGTCCAGCTAACATTTGTATCTGGGTTTCTTGTGCCTTTAATTCCCCAGTTAATAGTTGTATTTGCTGATATAATTCTTGGGGATTGGCTAATGCTTGGGCTTCTTGAGTATAACTTTCTAATTGGGTGTGCCATTGCCGTAACGATTCTTCTAACCTGACTAATTCTTGTTTCTGCGGCTCTAATTCTGTTTGTAATTTATCAATTTGTTGATAGAGGGATTGTTGCTGTTGTAAATACTCATTGGCACTACTACCTAATGCCTGAATCGCTTCTCGATCGATCTGAATCTGCTGTTCTTTTTCTATCTGTTGCGCTAAAAAATACTTAGATTCCGTTTGCAGAGATTGTAACTGGGACTGCCATGTATCTATCTGATGTTGTAGGCGTTGGATTTCATTTTCTGTATGGGAGACTTGCTCATCATTCACCCGTAAATTCCGTTCCACTTCTTGTTTCTGCCTCCCTAAATTTTGGCGTTCTGCCTCACTGGTCACGATCGCGGTGGTCAAAGCCAGATATTCCGATTCGCCAAGGGCGCTCACCTGCTGTTGTAATTCCTGTAACTGTACTTCTTCTACAACAATTTGGGATTGCAGATGTTGTAACTGCTGTTGGCAGTCCTGTATCCGCTGTTCTAAATCCTGAATTTCCGCCTCTTTTTGCTGAATTTTAGCCAGAATCTGCCCATGCCGTACTACAACCTCCCATTGGCGTAATTGTTCTAATTCTTGTTTCAGGGCTTGATATTTTTCTGCCTTCTGTCGATCGAGTTGTAACTTCTCTTTGGCACTAATCAATTCCTGTTCAATCACTTGGAACTTTTCAGTTTCTAACTTCACTTCCTCTAACTTTTCTTTAGCGATGGCAATTTTACGATCGAACTCTCCTACCCCCGCCAATTCATCAATAATCCCCCTCCGTTCCTTGGCGCTCATGGAAATTATGCCTGTCACATCCCCCTGTAAAACGATATTGTAACCTTCAGGATAGATATGAAATTTACTCAACTGTTCATGCAGTTCACTGAGGGTACACACGGAATCATTGATGTAATAAGTAGAAGTATAAGTGCCCTGTTGGGTAACTCGCAATTTGCGGGCGACCCACCACTCCTGTTCCTCAATGGCAAAGCAGACCTTGACCTGGACCTCCGCCGTGCGCCCTTTTTGCAGATGGCTTTGATTGACTAGGTCTGGTAATCGATCGGCGCGCATCCCTTTGGAACTGGACAATCCCAGCGCAAAGAGCAAGGCATCAAGGATGTTGGATTTACCTGAGCCGTTTGGTCCTGAAACTACGGTGAATCCGGGCAAAAGAGGAATGCCTGTGGTATTACCAAAGGACTTGAACCGATGTAATTCTAGGTACTTGATGTACACGGCAGGAAATTATTTTGGACTAAAGTGTGACCAAGTTTAAGGGATTTGTCAAGCCAGATTTATCAGTATATTACAAGGATACGCCTTTCACTTCACCCCCTGTTCATGCTGAGAATGGGAAGGAAGTAGTACGCTCACTGAAATAGATAACTGCCTACCCTAATCATGGTTGCCCCCGCCTTCAGGGCTTCTGGATAGTCCCCCGACATTCCCATAGATAAATGGTGCAGTTGCGGAAATATAGGCTGTAATTCCTGAGCCAATTCTTTTAACCCCCTGAATAGAGTTAGCGCCTGCTCCCCCCTTGTTCCCAAAGGCAAAATGGTCATCAATCCCTCGATCGATAAATGCGTGAGTTGTTGCAGTTTCGTTAAATCTTGATTTAATTGGTGAGGATACCATCCCGATTTGTCTTGGTCTTCTGCCATGCGCACCTGTAAACAAAAATGGCGCGGTCGATCGAGCTTGGGCAGTAAATCATTGATTTGTTCCGCCAAGCTGAGACGATCGATGGAATGAATCCAATCAAACATTTGTAGAGCGGTGCGGGTTTTATTACTCTGGAGATGACCAATGAAATGCCATGTGACATCTTGTAAGTCCGATAGAAGTTCTTGTTTAGATTTAGCATCTTGCACTCTATTTTCGCCAAAATGACGGATACCCCCTGCATACGCCCAACGCATCATCTCTGGGGTGGCATACTTAGTCACAGCGATCAGGGTCACCCCTTCGGGTAGGGTGTGCAGAAGTTTGCTCGATCGAGCCTTGATTTCCGCTAATTCCAGTGTCATAAGAACTTCAAGGGGATAAATGTATCCCTACACTTTAGTCAGGTTAAAACGGGCGACAGCCGCCTCAATCAAATCCGAATTGCCATATAGATGTAACATGAGTAAATTGGGTTTAGCCTTGGGACACATAATTTTTACCATAGTAGAGGCGTGATCTACCCCATAGCCCCATTCCACCATAGTAATTAGTCCTGCAGACACACTCCTACTGCCATTGCCACTGCAATGAATGATGGCATTTTCGCTTTCACACACCTGCGCCCACACAGCGATGGCATCGATATTTTCCAACTTAGGTGCACCCATCATACTGGGTTGCTCCACATCTTGAAACTGTAACTCCAAGAGATTGTGGATTTTACTTTTTTGCGCATCGGTAAAATTTACATAGCTCAAATCATTGATCGATAAGACATTTTCGCACTGGTTACTCCGATCGACTAAATCACGGGCTTCCTTGGGGGAAATAATGATCAACATAGATAGTCCAAGGGTGAAGGGGTAGGGAGACATCATAGCAGTTTATCCCCATGCAGGAAAGGAGTAAAGACTTAAGTTCCAACTAAGACTGGCGAAATTCAGGATATTCAAAGTTCTACATAATTTCCATTAAAGAATGACTACCCCAATACCCATGGGCAGGAGGATGTAATATACTGCAAGTTAGCTCTCTATTCCTACCAGTAACAAGGCTGTAGATGTGTTCGTGTCTAGAAAGCGGCAGGAAATTTTTCACAGAACTTCCAAGTGCCATCCTCTTGAACCATCTTGAACTTGAAGTTAGAGGGGATTTTCTGTTCTTGTATCTCGGTTTTGCCATCTTTATCCTTGAATTCTAACTTTACCTTCCCGCTGGCTGTCACCTGTGCCGTATTCCCTTCAATCTCTGATGTGAAGTTCACTTGGGATAAGTCCGCCTTGAAAGAACCTCCAGATAATTCCATGAGGGATTTGGCTTGTTTTAATTGAGCTTCCCCCTTACTCACTTCGGAACTGAGTTCATTACACAGCCTAACCTTGGCTCGAGCGATGTCAAAACTAAGGACCGCTTCCCCAAATTCCCTCGCTCCTTTTTCGGGGCTATCTCCTAGGAACCCACAGGATGTCGTACTAATAATCAGAATAAATGTCAGTAAGAAGCTCAGGATGAAGCCCCGTTTTATTTTTTTCATAATTACCTCGACATTAGTGGGTTAATCATGCTTACCTTACAAGAGGAAGTACAATTATTAGCCTAAATTTCCAAAAAATTTAAGAGTTGTCTATGGTGAATTTTTCCCACAAATTAGAATGGTGTATTGGTTGCACCCCCCTAAGGCGCACTTGCTCAGTTGCTTAGAGCGTAGATGGTTCACAATTCCTTCCTTAGGTCTTGCAACATGTGCCGTATCGTATTCATTAAGGGTATGATTTGCATTTCACAGGTATTGAAAATTACTTCTTTATTCACATTGAAATAATCATGGGCAAGAACATGGCGCATACCAATCACCGCTCGCCAAGGAATTTGCGGATACTGGCTTAGAAATTCTCCCTTGGTCTTTTCATCAATTTGCCGAAATGCTTCCCCTACGGATAACAAAACCATACAAATGGAGTCCAGATGCTCGCGACCTTCTTCGCTGGCAACAAAATCTTGAGGACTACGAATTGTGGCGAATCTCCGTGGCACACGCTCTAATGCTTCCAATATGGACTCTAGCCGCTCTTGCAACAAATTTGAGTCAAGCATAAATAGCTTCTTTCTCTAATCGTTCTCTCAGTGCCCTAGGAGTGCTCTGGTGTAGTTCAATTAAATCTACGGGTCGCCCTAGTAGGTTCACCAATTCTTCCCTTAGGAGAGCGATGTCAAATAAGGTTAACTTTGCTTCTGCTTGAGGACGATAAATTACATCTATGTCGCTGTCGGCTGTAGCTGTCGATCGAGCCACTGAACCAAAACAGCCTATCGCTTCTAGCTGATAAACTGCCCGTCGTTCGTTGAAAAAGGTGCGTAGTTTGGACAACACTTCGTCGCGCTGAGGTATATCTATCTCTTTGTTCATGGAGTTATATTAGCAAAACAGCTACTGTTGCAACTAATTTTTTACTGAAAATTTTCTAAATCAACTCAATCTAACAAAGATTCTAGCCATTTCGGCGGTGCAGGCATAGATACCTCTAATCGATCGAACAATAACCACGCCAAAATATGGGACAGTAGGATATTGATTAGTCCCCGTGCCACGATCGACAAGCCTGCTATGAATTGAATGATATTTTCATCGGGCTGATCGAGGGAGCCGAATACTTGCCACAGCCAGTTGAGAAAATTAGTAGCCTGGGCGATGGAAAAAGTCCAGATATTTTCGCCGATGAGCACTGAGAGTAGGGCTAACTGAAAAATTGTCCCCGCCACCGCCACGATCGTGCCCAAACTGATAGATACTGCCCAAGGTACTCCCCTGCGCCACAAACAGCCCAACAACACACCTAGCAGTCCATGGGGGATGAGAAATTGCAGGCTACGGGTGGGACCCATCAAAATAAAGACTAGCAAGGAGGCAACGGTGACGGTCATGACAGACGATCGACTGCCCCAACGCAGGTAGGCCAGGGCGGGTGGTAAGGGATAAAAATTTTGGGAGAGGGGCACGAAAAAGTAAAAGGTGATCAAAAAACAAAAGGTGGTACAACTGGCTAAAAAGGCAGTTTCCACAAGGACGAGGGCGGGGCGGGCTTTGGGAGTCATACTACTAGAGGACGCGGTGTTGTAGGCAGGGCATTTGGCGGCGCACCTGTTCTAAACGGCTGGGTTGAATTTCGGCGACGGCTACCCCCACCTGCTGTCCAGCATTGGCGAGGACTACGCCCCAGGGATCGATGATCACGGCGTGCCCGTGGGACTGGCGGCGGGGATTGTGCCAACCCACTTGGGCGGGAGCAATGACATAACAGGTATTTTCAATGGCGCGGGCTTGCAGGAGGACTTGCCAATGGTCTTTGCCCGTGTAGGCGGTGAAGGCGGCTGGCACAAACAATACTTCTGCCCCCTGCTGGGTTAAGTGGCGATACAGTTCGGGGAACCGTACATCATAACACACCGATAGCCCTAGGTTGCCCAAGCGATCGTCCCTGTAGATGGCGGCTACTTCTGTGCCTGCTTGAATGGTGTCGGATTCTTGATAGGTATTGCCGTCGGGTAAATTTACATCAAACAGGTGAATTTTTTGGTAGCGGGCCAGTTCTACCCCTTCCGGGCTGACTAACAGGGCGGTGTTATACATTTTATTGCTGTTGGGCACTGGCACAGGAAATCCGCCCCCCAAGAGGGTAATTTGGTATTTTTGTGCCATGGTGATGAGAAATTTATGGCTTTTTTCGGCGATTTCTAGGGCGAGGCGGACTTTGGCGGATTCATCCCCTAGGAAGGAAAAATTTTCGGGCAGTCCCACTAAACTAGCGCCCCGATTGGTTGCCACCTGAATCAAGTCCTCCGCCTGGGTAAGATTTTGATCCACATCAGGAATACTGGTCATTTGTACAGCGGCGGCGAGATAGGGCTTCATGGCGATCGAGAAATTGCTGAGGTCTGCGGCATATTATTTTCTCTCAAACTGCCCCACTATTTTTAGGTAGGTGAATTGTCAGGGGAGTTTCCCTGAAGCAGTGCTTCTAGGTCGGCTGGGGTCAGGATGGGAATGCCCAACTGGTTGGCTTTGTCTAGTTTACTACCGGGGTTTGCACCTACCACCACAAAGCTGGTTTTGGCGGATACGGATTCGGTCACTTTGCCCCCCGATCGTTCAATCATTTGTTTTAGGGTAGCTCGATCGATGGGAAATGTGCCAGTAATGACGAAAGTTTTGCCCGTGAGGGGTTGGGGTGCAGGGGACAGGGGATGGTATAAATTATTGGTCAGGGTTAAGCCACACTCTGCCAGAGCTTGTATTTGCTGTTGATGGCGCGGGTCAGCCAACCATTGATGCACAGTCTGGGCAATTTCTGTGCCAATGCCATGAATGGCGGCGATCGCTGGGGGATCGGCTTGTCCTAAAGTGTCTAAATCGGGGAAATGGGTACAGAGAATTTTGGCGACGGTGCTACCCACTAAACGAATGCCTAAACCATAGAGGACTCGATCGAGGGGTTTGGTTTTGGAGGCTTGGATGGCTTGGATAATTTTAGTGGCAGATTTACTGCCCATGCGCTCCAACTGGGTTAAATCCTCCTCCTTTAATCTATACAGGTCGGGAATGTCCTTGACCAAACCTTTGTCCACCAACTGTTGTACCAGCTTTTCCCCCATACCTTGAATATCCATAGCTGAGCGGCTGACCCAGTGCAAAATACTACCGACTAGGATGGCGGGGCAGTGGGGATTGACACAGCGTAAAACCGCCTGATCTTGCTCTTTGACTAGGGGTGAATTACAGGCGGGGCAAAATTCGGGCATTTGACAGGGCTGTGCCCCAGAGGGACGCAATTCCACCAGATTGGTGACCACTTCGGGAATAATCTCCCCCGCTTTGCGCACCACTACCGTATCCCCCACATGAATATCGAGGGATTGCAATCGATCGCCATTGTGCAGGGTAGCCCGGGCTACGGTGGTTCCCCCCAACTGGACGGGTTCTAGTTCGGCGACGGGGGTAATGGCTCCTGTTCTGCCCACCTGAAAGGTGATGGCTTTGATGACCGTGGGAACTGACTCTGCCCCATATTTCCAAGCGATCGCCCAACGGGGAAATTTTTGGGTAAAGCCCAGTTGAGTTTGTAATGCCAATTCATTCACCTTGACCACTAACCCATCGGTCAGATAAGGCAAATGGTGGCGCTGGTCTTGCCAATGGTCATACACAGCCTGCACTGCATCTAAATTGGGGCACAGTTGGGAGTGGGGATTGACCTTGAAACCCATAGCCTGCAATAATTGCAAATTTTCCGTTTGGCTCACGGGTAGGGGACTATAGTTTTCATCCAAAATGTGTAAGCCATAGGCAAAAAAATCTAATTTCCGATCGGCTACCACTTGGGGATTTAATTGCCTCAAAGTACCTGCGGTGGCATTGCGGGGATTGGCAAAGGGCGGGTCTCGATCGATATTGATCTGCTGGAATACTGCCAAATTCATAAACGCTTCGCCCCTGATCTCGGCGTGGTGGGGGCACGGGTCTAACTGTAATCTCAGGGGAATCGATCGGATGGTTTTGCCATTTTGGGTGATGTCTTCGCCCCAAATGCCATCGCCTCTGGTGGCGCAACGGCTCAATACCCCATCAATATAAGTAAGGGCAAGGGCAATGCCATCAATTTTCAGTTCGCAGTTGTAGGACAGGGGCTGATCCCCGATGATCCGTCTAATGCGCTCCTGCCATGCCTGCATATCCGCTGGTGTGAAAGCATTTTCGAGGCTATACAGGGGCAAATGGTGTTGGACAGAAATAAACTGGAGAGCGGGGGTAGCGCCAATTCTCTGGGTGGGGCTGTCGGGGGTAATCAGGTGGGGGTGGGCGGTCTCCAAATCCACCAATTCCCGATAGAGCCGATCGTAAACCTCGTCGGGCATGATGGGCTGGTCTAGCACATAGTAGGCGTGCCCCGCTGATCTCAATAATTTTTGCAGTTCCCTGACCCGATCGACAACTGGCATATGGAATTTGAGCGATTTGATTGAAGCAATTATGGAAACTATTGGCAAATGTAATCACAAACTGCCATTAGTAATTTAAGAATTATCTCCTTCTAAGTTAAAATACTGTGGTGATCTGCCTGTGCTGTACCCATGGATTTTACTAATTTTCCCCAACTCTTAAATACTGGGGCGATCGTCCCTGAACTGATGGTAATTGTCACGATCGCCATTGTATTGGTTACCGATCTGGTTGTACCCCGTAGCCGTTCCGCTAATCTCCTCAGTAATTTAACAATTATCGGTCTGACCCTTGCCACGGTTGGTCTGGTTTGGCAGTGGTTTAACCTCAGTGATGGGGTCTCCTTCTTGGGCAGTTTCAACAGCGATAAATTAAGTATTGTTTTACGGGCGATCGTGGCTCTCTCTGCCCTATTTACGGTCATGGTTTCCCTGCGCTACTTAGTCCAGTCTGCTTCGGCGGTGGCGGAATACCTGATGATTTTACTCTCGGCCACGGTGGGGGCCATGTTTTTGGCTGGGGCGGATGAAATGGTGATGATCTTTGTCTCTTTAGAAACTTTAAGTATTTCTTCCTATCTCCTGTCTGGTTATGCCAAGCGCGACCCCCGTTCCAATGAAGCGGCCCTGAAGTATTTATTGGTAGGGGCGGCTAGTTCGGCAATTTTCCTCTATGGTATGTCTTTGCTCTACGGGCTATCGGGGGGAGAAACGCGGTTATTGTCGATCGCTTCCCGTTTGAGTGAGGCAAATTTGACTTTGATTATTGCCATGGTGTTTGTAATTGCAGGGATTGCCTTTAAGCTATCAGCCGTGCCCTTTCACCAGTGGACTCCCGATGTGTATGAGGGTTCTCCTACCCCTGTGGTGGCATTTTTGTCGATCGGCTCTAAGGTGGCAGGGTTTGCTTTGGGGCTGAGATTTTTATTAACTGCGTTCCCCTTGGTGGTGGAGCAGTGGCACTATGTGTTTCTTGTCCTCACTGTCCTGAGCATGGTGCTGGGGAATGTGGTGGCGATCGCCCAAACCAGTATGAAACGGATGCTTGCCTATTCATCGATCGGGCAGGCGGGGTTTGTGATGTTGGGCATGATCCTGGATACGGAGGCGGGCTATTCTGCCATGGTGTATTACCTGCTGGTGTATCTGTTTATGAATATGGGCGCATTTGCCTGTGTGATTCTGTTTTCCCTGCGGGCGGGCACGGATGAAATTACGGAATATAGCGGGCTATACCAAAAAGACCCCTTGCTGACCCTGTGTCTCAGTGTCTGTTTACTCTCTTTGGGTGGCATTCCGCCCTTGGCTGGCTTTTTCGGCAAATTGTACATTTTCTGGGCGGGTTGGCAGGCGCAGGCTTATGGGCTGGTGATTCTGGGGCTGGTGGTGAGTGTGGTATCTATCTACTACTACATCCGTGTTATCAAGATGATGGTGGTCAAGGAACCCCAAGAAATGTCCGAGTCGGTGCAAAACTATCGCCCGATCGTGTGGACAGATTTAGGTATGCGTCCCCTGCAAGTGGCATTGATTTTGACTTTAGTTTTTACCAGTGTGGCGGGCATTGCCTCTAATCCGCTGTTTGCCCTGTCCAATGCTACGGTACAGGAAACCTACTTTTTACAATCGGGAATTACACCCCAAACCACGATCGGGCTGGCTAAATGAAAGTTACTATTTCCCCTATAACTGGGGGTTTGCGGGGCACGGTTTATGTGCCGGGGGATAAATCCATTTCCCATCGCGCCCTGATGCTGGGAGCTTTGGCGGAGGGAGAAACCCAAATTCGCGGGTTATTGTTGGGGGATGATCCCCGCTGTACCGCTGATTGTTTTCGCCAGATGGGGGCAGAAATTTCTGACCTAAATACGGAAATGGTTACGGTCAAAGGGGTAGGGGGCGATTGGCGGGAACCTGCGGATGTGCTGTGGGCGGGTAATTCGGGTACTACCATGCGCCTGATGTTGGGTATTCTGGCCAGCCATGGTCAGCGCTTTGCGGTGGTAACTGGGGATCAATCCCTGCGCAGTCGTCCCATGAAACGGGTAATTCATCCCCTGCAAGCCATGGGTGCGGACATTTGGTGTCGATCGGGGGGGTATGCTCCACTGGCGGTAAAAGGTAGGTCATTAAAGGCGATCGATTTTCAGTCCCCCATTGCCTCAGCCCAAGTCAAATCCTGTGTGCTGTTGGCGGGGTTATTTGCGGAGGGCATCACCACCATTACTGAACCAGAGAAGTCGCGGGATCACAGTGAACGGATGCTACGGGCATTTGGGGCCCAGGTGGAGGTAGAAGGCAATACGGTTAAGGTACAGGGCGGGGCAAAATTACGGGGACAACAGGTGCAAGTACCGGGGGACATCAGTTCGGCGGCATTTTGGTTGGTGGCTGGCTCGATCGTGCCTGATGCCGAGCTATTGATTAAAGATGTGGGGATCAATCCCACCCGTACGGGCATTTTAGAAGTTTTGCAGACCATGGGCGCCCACATTCAACTAGAAAATGAGCGGGAGTGGACAGGGGAGCCTGTGGCTGACCTGCGGATAAAAACCGCTGAGTTACAGGCTTGTACCATTGGTGGTAGCTTGATTCCCCGCCTGATCGATGAAATTCCCATTTTGGCGATCGCCTGCGCCTGCGCTCAAGGTACATCAATAATTCAAGATGCCCAAGAATTACGGGTCAAAGAAAGTGACCGACTGGCGGTAATCGCCCACCATTTAGCCCACATGGGGGTACAGGTCACGGAAAAGCCTGACGGTCTGACGATCGTGGGGGGTAATTCCCTGCAATCTGCCCACCTAGATAGTTATGGGGATCATCGCATTGCCATGAGTTTGGCGATCGCGGGGCTAAGGAGTAAGGGGGTAATGACGATCGAGGGGGCGGACTGTGCTACGGTGTCTTATCCGAATTTTTATGCTTCACTACAGGAGTTGGGGGCGGAAGTGCAGACCCTTGATTCTTGAGAAATTGTCGTTTACACACCACCGCTGATTGGGGCTTACCCCGAATAATTACTTCTAGTGCCTGTCCTATCTTTGCCAGCTCAGGGGGCACATAGGCAAAACCAATGGGAAGGTTTAGGGTAGGAGACAGGGTGCCACTGGTAACCGTACCCACAATTTCTCCACCGTGAGCCACAGGGTAGCCGTGACGGGGAATCTGGCGATCGAGCATTTTGATCCCCACTAACTTTTTCTGCATTTTGGATTCTAGGAGAGCGGCACGCCCCACAAAATCTGGCACTCGATCGAGGTGTACTGTCCAACCCAACCCCGCCTCGTAGGGATTAGTGGTTTCATCCATATCTTGTCCATACAAATGTAAACCCGCTTCTAACCGCAAGGTATCCCGACACCCCAGACCACAGGGCACTACCTGTCGATCGAGCAATTTTTGCCACAACTGTCGCCCTATGTCAGGATCAGCCATGATCTCAAAACCATCTTCCCCCGTGTAACCAGTGCGGGCAAGCCAAATTTCTGCCCCATTCCCCTCAAGATAGGTGTGGGTGTGGTGAAATGGAGCTAATTTACTCAGGTCATCTGTCACCAGAGACTGTAAAACCTGTTCTGCATCCTGTCCTTGAAGGGCCAAGAGTACTCGATTGAGGGAAATAACCCCTATACCTAAATGCTCCTCTAGCCACAACTTGACCTTGCTATAGGTGGCGCAGTTACTAATTAAGGTGAAAATATCTTGGTGACGATAGATAATCACATCATCCTTGATACCCCCTTGGGGATTGAGCAATAGGGTATAGACTGCTTGACCATTTGCCAGCGCGCCCAGATCAGTAGGGACTAACTTTTGTAGCCCTGCCCCATCCCGAATAAGCCACTTAGCCATGTGGGACACATCAAATACACCAGCCCTTGACCTGACCGATCGATGCTCCTCTAAAATGCCAGTGTAGTGCAGGGGCATCTGCCAGCCCCCAAAATCAATGAATTTGGCAGATAACCCTTGGTGCAGGTCAAACAGGGGCGTAGTCTCCACTCAGATCACCTTAGTTGAAGACAGATAGACAATCAGGCTCTGCCACAGCCACTGGTAAGCCCGTCCGCAAACTAGGAGATTGAACCAACCTAGGGCAGGGTTGCAGAGGGCGATCGAGGGTTTGTACGCGCCACCAATACTTCCACCGCTTTGGCAAATTGGGGATCAGCCATAGTGCCGATCAACTCGCGATTTTGACTGAGGCGCTCCGAGTCGGCTTTGCTCAGCTCGATGACAATATCAGGCTTAATACCAGATTTATTGATGTCCCTGCCACTGGGGGTATAGTACTTAGCAATGGTCACCGCCAACCCTGAACCATCACTCAAGGATTGCACCGACTGCACTAGACCCTTGCCAAAGGTGGGCGCACCCACCACCACCGCCCGCTTATTGTCCTGCAATGCCCCAGCCAAAATTTCGCTGGCACTGGCTGAGCTACCATCCACCAACACCACTAGGGGTTTGTCCGTGATGGACTGACGATTGGCAATCAACCGCTCACTTTCCCCCTTCCGATCGATGGTGGACACAATGGTCACATTGTCCATAAACATACGGGCAATTTCGGCGCTGGCATAGAGCAGACCACCGGGGTTAGAGCGTAAATCCAACACATAGGAGCTAACTTGGGGATTCAGGGTTTGGATTGCCTTACGCATATCTGCCGCGGCATTGGCGTTGAACTGGCGCAAGCTAATGTAACCCACCTTGCCCGCAGGGGTATCCCTAATTTCCGTTTTTACCGCATGGAGTTCAATTCTGGCTCTGGTCAGTTCAAAATCCAAAATTTGCGTGCCCCGCCGCACTTGTAACTGCACCTTGGTATTGACAGGACCACGAATCAGGCTCACAGCGGCATTCAAATCCATATCCCTGGTGCTTTTGCCATTGATAGACACCAGTACATCCCTCGCCTTTAGTCCAGCGGCGGCGGCAGGAGAATCCTCGATCGGGGCAATCACTACCAACTCTTTAGTTTTATCGTCCATGCCCAGTTGTAAACCTACCCCCGTCAATTCTCCAGAGGTCTCGATTTGCATACTGCGGAACTGTTCAGGGTCGAGGAAACGGGTGTAGGGGTCATCCAGTAATTTCAACATTTCCCGCACAGCGCGGTAGGCATCAGCTTTCGAGGCATATTCCCTGTTTTCTACAAAATTGCGCCGTACCTGCCTCCAATCGTTGCGATTAAAAGTACCATCCACATAATCCCGATTGATGGTTTGCCATACTTCATCCACAATTTCTTTGGGATTTTCGCGAAAGGCGGCGACACTGGGAGAAGCTAACTGAAAGCCAATTATTGCTACAGCGGTTGCCAGAGCTGCGGTGGAGCCTAGCACAAGTCCTTTGGTTGCCATGTGCATTTTTATTTTTGGTGAGGTGTGATGTCAATTTAGCACAGGAACCTGAAATTTGGGGTGATCTGTATCTTTTTGTTTACCCTTGCTTTAATTTTGATGGTTGCGGGGTTTGCGGATTTGCTCGATGAAAAATTCCTCTAGGCTCTGGCGCGATCGTTTTAGTTCTATGAGTTTGCCCCCTGTGCGCTGAAGGTGTTGTAAAAATTCTTCATAGTCGTTAGGCAGATAGCCCGTCCAGTGGTTATGTCCTTGGATATTTTGCCATTCTAGGGCGTGTAACCATTGGTCTAGATTGTCCCCCCCTGTGCCCTGTACCTGATAGCCACCGTCCGTCCCCAGCAGTTCGTTCAGGGTGCCACAGGCAATCAGTTCGCCCCGATTGAGAATGCCCACTCGATCGCAAATTAGTTCTGCATCCGCCAAAATATGACTATTAAAAAAGACGGTTTTCCCCTGTTGCTTGAGGTTGAGAATAATTTCCCGCACCTGGTAGCGTCCCACGGGGTCAAGCCCTGACATGGGTTCATCTAAAAAAATTACCTCTGGTTCATTGATCAAAGCCTGTGCCAGACCGATGCGCTGTACCATGCCTTTGGAATACTGACGCAGTTGCTTTTTGCGGGCGATCGCTTGGGATAGACCCACCAAATCTAGGAGTTCCGCAATCCTCTGTCTTCGTTGTTCGGCGGGAATGGCAAATAATCTGCCGATAAAATCCAGTAATTCCCAACCCGTTAAATAATCATAGTAGTAGGCATTTTCAGGCAGGTAGCCGATCTTTTGCTTGGTGTGTCGATCGCCCAAGGGTAAACCCAAAATTTTCCCCGTTCCCGTAGTGGGGGGAATGATACCCAGCAGAATTTTCAACAGGGTAGTTTTGCCCGCCCCGTTGGGGCCCAACAGTCCAAAGGTTTGCCCGCAGGGCACGGTGAGGCAACAGGCTTGCAGGGAGTTGATCTGGTTTTGCAGAAAAAAACCCGATCGATACACCTTACTTAAATTTTCTGCCTCGATCGCCAATGGGGTGGAGGATTCAACTGTGGTCATGGTACTGCCTAGAAGTTGTCCATTCTGAATCATAGAATAATTTGCTCTGTCATTGGCAGTTATTCCACCGTGACCGACTTGGCTAGGTTGCGGGGCTGGTCCACATCTAATCCCCGATGGGCGGCTATGTGATATGCCAACAACTGCAAGGGAATCACGGTCAGGACTGGGGACAAAATTTCGTCCACCGCAGGAATGGGCAGTAAATAATCAAAGGTCTCTTGGGCAACCGTATCCCCAAAGGGCACCACCCCGATCAATTTTGCCGATCGAGCCTTGGCTTCTTGGGCATTGGATAAGACTTTTTCATAGACCAGACCGGGGGTGGCGATGGCCACTACGGGGGTTTCATCGTCCAGCAGGGCAATAGGACCATGTTTCATTTCCCCCGCAGGATACCCCTCTGCGTGGATATAACTAATTTCTTTGAGTTTCAAGGCTCCCTCCAGGGCAATGGGGAAATTGATGCCCCGCCCCAAATAGATAAAATCTTTGGTGTGGGAGAATTGGAAGGATAGTTGTTCGATGTAGCGCTCTTGGCTCTCTAAAATTTGTTCAATTAAGGCGGGCAGTTGTCGCAGACCCAAGAGGATGGCTTGCAGGCGCTCTGGGGGCAAGGTTTGGCGCTGGCGGGCAAGGTGCAGGGTGAATAGATAAAATACCAGTAACTGGGCTAAAAAAGTTTTGGTGGCCGCCACCCCAATTTCAATGCCCGCTTGTGTGTCTAGGATATGGTCTGCCATGCGCCCTATGGAACTATCTTTGCGGTTGGTGATGCCCAGGGTAGGATAATTTCTGGCTTTGGCGGACTCGATCGCCGCTAGGGTGTCAGCCGTCTCCCCAGATTGGGTGACCCCAATAACCAGCGTATGGGGCAGGGGTGGGGGTGGGGCATAGCGGTACTCGGAGGCATAGTGTACTTGGGTGGGAATGCCCGCCAGTTGTTCCAGTAGATATTTACCGATGAGGGCGGCGTGCCAGCTAGTGCCACAGGCGAGAATTTGGATGTGTTGTACCGCGTCTAAATAGGTATCAGGTAGTCCTAGGTGAATCCGATCGTCCTGATCGAGGAAATTGGCTAGTCCTGCCCGAATTACCCCCGGTTGCTCATAAATTTCCTTGAGCATGAAGTGGCGAAATCCCTGTTTCTCGATCATCATGGGATTCCAGCTCAGGGTTTGCACGGGGCGCTTTGGTCGATCGCCATTACTATTAAATATAGCTACCGAATCTTTGGTGATGCGGGCAATGTCCCCATTTTCTAGGGAAATAATTTGATTGGTGTAGGGCATGAGGGCGGGGGTATCAGAGGCGCAAAAATTTTCTCCCTTCCCAATGCCAATAATCAGGGGAGCCTGTTGGCGCACCACGATCAATTCATGGGGGTTGTCTTGGTGAATCACAGCTAGGGCAAATGCCCCCTGTAATTGTCTCACCGCGTGGCGTACCGCCGTCAGCAGGTCTGGATCAGAGCGCAGGTATTCCGCAATCAGGTGGGGAATGACCTCCGTGTCCGTATCCGTGACAAATTCATGCCCCAACTGGCGCAGTTCGATTTTGAGGCGGTGATAATTTTCAATAATGCCGTTTTGCACCACCGCTAATTTATTTTGGTTGTCCGTGTGGGGGTGGGCATTGTATTCTTCGGGTTTGCCGTGGGTCGCCCAGCGGGTGTGTCCAATCCCTGTATGGCTGGGGGGTGGGGACTGTTCCGCCAGTTTGTCCGCTAGATGATTTAACTTGCCCTTTGCCCTGGTGCGCCACAGGTGTCGGTCAGTGGTCACTAGAGCAATGCCCGCCGAGTCGTAGCCGCGATATTCTAGTTTGCGCAGTCCCGCTAACAGTACCTCTGCTACGGGTCGATCGCCCACATAACCTACAATTCCGCACATAAACTCAATTTCTCTCGATCGGGCTAATTTTTGGGCTTAATTTTAGCGCAAATGCACAGTTCCCCAAACTTCTCCTTAAATTATGGCGCTCAAATCCTTTAATCCCCAACGGTTGAGCAAGGCAGTGAAACCCACAGGAATTGGGGCACAGTGGCTCAGGACTTGCCCAGAGACAGGATGGTGAAAGGTGAGCCGCCAAGAGTGGAGTGCCTGCCCCGGTAAATAGTGGGTAAAGGCTGGACTCCCCCGACCATAGACAGGATCATTGACGATCGGGTAGCCCATGTGCAGGCAGTGAACACGGATTTGATGGGTGCGCCCCGTGGCAAGGTCAAACTGCAGGAGGGCGTGGCGGTGCAGGTGGGCTAATAAACGCCAGTAGGTCAGGGCGGGTCTGCCATGTTCCAGCACTGCCATTTTTTGGCGATCGACGGGATGGCGACCAATGGGGGCAGAAATTTCACCCTCGGTAGCTTTGGGAATACCGTGCACAATGCCCAGATAGGTGCGGCGGGCGGTCTTGGCTTGGATTTGTGCCTGTAAATCGTGGTGGGCGCGGTCACTTTTTGCCACCACCATCACCCCGCTAGTGTCTCGATCGAGGCGGTGCACAATCCCCGGTCTCTCTACCCCGTTAATCCCCGATAGGCGATCGCAGTGGTATAGGAGCGCATTGACCAAAGTCCCCGAACTGTGCCCGGGGGCAGGATGTACCACCATACCCGCAGGTTTATTCACCACGATCAAATGGTCATCTTCCCACAAAATATCGAGGGGAATCGGCTCAGGACTGATGTCTAGGGGTTGATTGGCGGGCAGGACAATTTTTACCTCTGTGCCCCCCTTCAGGAGATAATTTTTGTCTAGGCACACTTGGTCATTGACCCGTACCGCACCCCCTGCAATTAGTTTTTGCCAATACGATCGAGAGCAATCGGGATAACAACTGCGCAAAAATCGATCGAGGCGGTCTGGGGTATCTGACACTAGCACTAATTCCTGTGCCTCTGGCTCAGATACATCCTCTAGGCAAGAGAGGGATTGACACACTGCCCCCATTTTCCCTAAACCCCAGAAACAGCAAAAGCCTGAGAATTATCAGTAACTACATCTCCTACTTCATGAAAATCGGTTTCGCCAAAAATGGCGGATTCCAAGCGATAGTGCTTAAATTCGAGAATGTTCCCCGAAGGATCAATCAAAAAGAAAGTGCGATGTTCCAAGGGCGTATCGGGAAACCTGACCTTGGGTTTTTGATAGAACTGTAGTCGCTTCTCCTGCACCCTTTCTAACAATGCCAACCAGTTGTTCTCTGACCCAAAAACGATACCAAAGTGTCTGGGATAAATGCCCTTTTGCATATCGGGACGCTCCGCCACCACATGGGCGACAATCTGATGTCCATAAAAACCCAAAATCAACGATCGAGGGGATTCTCTGCCCACCAAACAACCTAAACCATCGACATAAAAAGATTTGGTACTAGGAATATCTACGACAGGAAAAGCCAAGTGGAAAATAATTTTGTTCATCAGCAGACAGGGGATAATCGATCAAGCACAGGCTAAAAGCTATAGCAATCTAGTATAAATTTTTTAGGGGCTGTGTGGTGCTACTCCCTGACCCTCAGTCCATATCACTGCCATTCTCCACCATTCTCCACTAAGATATTTCTATTATTCAGACTATTCCCATGAAATCACCTTCCTACAGTTTAATTGTGATTCTCTTGTCCATGTCGATCGTTGCCTGTACTAACACGGGCATTACTACTACTGAAACTGGTAGCACCACCTCCACCCCAGCCCCCAAAGAATCCCCCGTAAAATCTGGTGGGAGTAACAGTGGTGATACGCCTACTCCTATTCAATCTGGGGATACCAATCCCACGCCAGCGCCCAAAGAATCCCCCGCCAATAATCCCCCTGCCCCTAGGGATACTGATGCAACTCCAGCGCCCAAAGAATCCCCCGTAACATCTAGGGGAAATAAATGGACAGCAGAGCAGAGAGAACCATTTTTAACATCTTGTATCAGCAGTGCCACTTCTTCTAGTGATGGAGTAATTACCGAAATCCAAGCTCAGAGCTATTGTAATTGCACTTTGGAGGTATTGGAATCCCGTTACTCTTACCAAGAACTGGAAAAAAAAGGATTGAGCGTGGTCAAGGAGCTAGAAAATGATGGCACGGTCAAATCCTGTTTACAAAAGGCTGGTGTGCCCGTTCCCTAGCAGGATAATTGCCAAAACTTAAAGTTAAAGTTTGTCTTCCCTATGGGTTCACCCTTAAAAGGAGATAATCGATCGAGCAAGTATAAGGCTATAGAAACTTAACATATTTTTTTGGTGTCTTTCTAGCTCTCAGTGCCATTCTTAATTAAGATATTTCTATTCTTGAGATTATTCCTATGAAATCCTCTGCCTACAGTTTAATTGTGATTCTCTTGTCTGTGTCGATCGTTGGCTGTTCTAATATGGGCGGTAATAAATGGCCAGCAGAATACAAAGAAACATTTTTGTCAGGTTGTGTTGATGGGGCCAGTTCTTCTGGTCAAGAGATATTCAACACAGACAAAGCCAAAATTTATTGCAGTTGCACTTTGGAAGTATTGGAGTCCCGTTATTCTGCAGAAGAAATGGAGGACAAATGGAAAACGGCGATGGAGGAACTAGTAAAGGACGGGACGCTCAAGTCCTGTTTGCAAAAAGCTGGCGTACCCGTTCCGTGATGTACTTCCGAAACTACAGTGCGGGGCTTATCCGCACCCCCATTAACTAAAAGTATAATTACCAAAGTAGGCAAAATTTGTCCCCCCTACTTGTCTAACCTTAATATGAACAAAATTCCAGTTATTGTGGCGGGAGCCACTGGCAAAATGGGCAGGGAAACCATCAAAACCCTTGTCCGCCTGCCCGATATGGAGCTAATTGGTGCGATCGGGCGTAGGCACTTGGGGGAAGATATTGGCACAGTTTTGGGGTTGGGGGAGTTGGAAATTCCCGTCACCGACAATTTGGAAGTGGTCCTGGCCCAGAGCGCCCAAGAAAAGGCTAGGCAAAACTTGAAGTGCGTGCTGGTGGACTTTACCCATCCCAGTTTGGTCTATGACAACATCCGTCGCTCGATCGCCTATGGGGTCTATCCTGTGGTGGGCACTACGGGCTTAACGGAAGCGCAGGTGCGGGACTTGGCAGAATTTACCGATAAAGCAGGGATGGGGGGAGTTATTGCCCCTAACTTCTCAATCGGCATGATTTTATTACAGCAGGCGGCGATCCAGGCAAGCCAGTATTTTCAACATGTGGAAATTATCGAAATGCACCATAACCAAAAGGCGGATGCCCCCAGCGGTACAGCCATCAAACTAGCCCAAGCCCTGTCGGAACTGGGACAAACTTTTAATGCCCCAACGGTACAGGAGAAGGAACACCTAGCGGGGGCAAGGGGGGCGGTCATGGGCGAAAATATCCGCATTCACAGCCTGCGGTTACCGGGGGTGGTGGCCCATCAGGAAGTAATTTTTGGCGCGATGGGGGAAACCTATCATCTGCGCCACGATGTAACCGATCGATCCTGTTATATGGCAGGGGTAGTACACGCTATCCGCAGGGTAACTTCTCTGCAATCTCTGGTTTACGGACTAGAAAAAATCCTCTGATGGTACGCCCCCGCAAGAGTTTTGCCCAACACTGGCTCAGATGCCAACAGACCCTCGATCGCATCATCCTCAGTGCCAACCTGACCGATCGAGATATTGTTTTAGAAATAGGACCTGGTACGGGTAATCTCACCGCCCGCCTCCTGCCCCTAGTGCAAGCTCTGGTCATCGTGGAAATCGATCGACAACTGTGTACTAAATTGCGCCAAAAATTTACTGACCCCAAATTGCACCTGATTGAGGGGGACATTTTAGACACAGACTTGGCTAATTTACCCCTAGCGCCCCACAAAGTGGTGGCCAACATTCCCTACAACATCACAGGGCTGATTTTAGAAAAATTGCTGGGCAGTATCGCCAAACCCTGCACCCAATGGCAATCGATCGTGTTATTGGTGCAAAAAGAAATTGCCGATCGGCTCACCGCCAAACCCCACGACAAACACAAAGCCTATGGCGCTCTCAGTGTGCGTGCCCAGTACCTCGCCCATTGCGAATATATCTGCGAAGTGCCCCCCCGCGCCTTTTATCCTGCGCCCCAAGTCACTTCTGCGGTGGTGCGCCTCACCCCCCGCAGTCTGCCCGTAACCGCTGATGATCCCGATCGATTAGATCAATTAGTCAGGATGGGTTTTGCCAATCGCCGCAAGATGCTCCACAACAACTTGAGTACGGTCATAGATAAAGCAAATTTAGGGGCAATTCTCTCTGCCATGAATTTATCGCCCCATGCCCGCGCCGAAGAATTATCCCTTGACCACTGGATTCACCTTGCTAATCAACTCCCCTCGCCCTTGGGAACAGGGGTGAGGGAAAAGTTCCCAATCTGAGAGTGGAAAAAGAGTAAAAAGTCTATTTCCTGTTGTAATCCCCTCGCTCTTGGGGTGAGGGCAAATGTCTAACCCCTAGTAGTATTCTCTCCTTTTGCCCCTGAGAGGGTAATCAAATTACCATACTTGAAACTAGGCAGTCGGCTCAAGATTCCAAAGTATCCCCCATCACCTGACCGTTGTGGTAAGCGGCAAACAACACACTACTGGTTTTGCCCCAACCGATAGCACCATCCCTAGCAATGGCGATCGCCCCAAAATCCCGCTGTCTGGCTTGCGCCTCAGCAAAAGTTTTGGCAATGGCAGAAGGCAAATCCATGCCATCGGTGACCCGCACCACGATGCGCACCGCCAACCCCTCATCCAAAATGTGCTCCCCCACCCCTGTACAACTGACAGCGGCGATCGAGGTGGCATAATTGCCCGCAGGGGTCGCCGAATCACTGACCCGACCAATTTTCTCAAAACCCCTGCCCCCCGTAGAAGTGCCCGCGCAGAGATTGCCGTCCCGATCCAGTGCCACCGCCCCGATCGTGCCCAACACCCCCGCCATCTTTTTAGTGAAATTGCTGTGTCGTTCCTCTACCCATTCCTGTAATCGTTCATCCGTGAGGGGATTATACACAGGCACTTGCAGTTCCCGCGCCAACTCTACTGCGCCATAGTCCGACAATACTCGATCGATGGCAGTCTGTAAAAACTGCGCCAGATAAATGGGATTTTTCACCCGTGAGACATTGATCACCCCACTAAAACTCTGGCTACTGCCATTCATCAAAGAGGCGCTCATGCGAATCTGTCCATCGGACTGCAGAACCGAACCCGTACCCGCATTAAAACGGGGGTCATCTTCCAACAGGGCGCAAGCGTGAACCACCGCCTCTTGGGCAGACTTGCCAGCCAGCAGGAGGGGATAAACTTGCTCCAGCACCTGATAGAGTGAACGACGGGCATTGGCAATGCCACCCTTACTGTCAGGAGTATCCCCCGCCCCGCCGTGAATAATTAACTTTGGTTGCACAACCCCCACTTTCTCCTGCAATTCTGAAATTTATTGGTAATTTCTACGCCCAACCCCATAGGATAAGATGTAAATAATCGTGCCACAGTAGGCACTGCTTTCTCTATCTAAAATTAAACAATATGGGTAACATTTTTCAGGCATTTTGTCGGTTTTTAGATGAAGATGACTGGCGCTATCGCGCTTTAGAAGAAAAAACTATCATTAAATTTGGCATTCAAGGGGAAACGGCGGACTTTGATTGCTTTGTAGATATTAAACTCGATCGACACCTATGCATTCTCTATGTAATTGCGCCCAACCGCGTGCCCTCTGCCAAGCGTACCCAAGTAGCAGAATTTTTGACCAGAGCCAACTACGGCTTGATTTTAGGTTGCTTTGAGCTAGATATGGAGGACGGGGAAGTACGCTATCGCACCAGCGTGCAGGTAGAAGACAGTGAAATGTCCCAAGCCATGATCAAAACCATGATCTATGCCAGTATTGCCACCATGGAAGGCTACTATCGCGGGTTAATGTCCATCATCTACGGCGACACCACCGTGATGGAGGCAATCAAAATGTGTGAAAAACGCCCCCAAGAACCCGATGAAATTAAAGCCCAATTAGAAAATCTCCTAGAAGCCACCCCCGATGACCTGCCTGATGATTAGCCCCCGACCCTAAATCTAGGGCATATCAACCCATAAAGTTAAAAAATTACGCTATAGGTAGGGTTTGGTCTCTTGCCATTTGGGACGGTATCAGCTATAGTCATGTCCTACTTCTACAGTGCCCCTATGCCCCAACTCCCAGCGATCGATTTCCCAGACAATGTACCCACCGCTTACCCCGTATTTTTTCGCACCTACAGTCGCAGTATTGATGGACGCAGAGAATCATGGCAGGAGGTGTGCGATCGTACCCTCAAAGGTTTGACAGAACTGGGCAAACTACTGCCCGCCGAACAGGAACTGATCGGGGAAATGCAAGCCCAATTAAAATGCCTCACCTCAGGGCGCTGGCTGTGGGTGGGCGGCACTTCGTGGGTACAAAAACCCGAAAATTTCAATGGTTCCTATAACTGCACTTCTACCAATGTGGTGGACTGGCGCGCCTTTGGTTTGATGATGGACTTAGCCATGCAAGGCTGTGGTACGGGAGCGGTTTTAGAGCCGAAATATATCAATCAACTGCCCCCCATTCGCAATAAATTAGAAGTGGTGGTGATTGGGGAAATCGGCAAAACCCCTGCCCCCCAGAGACAAGAATTGACCACTGTAGAAATCAACGGCAATGAGGTAAAAATCAGGGTGGGGGACAGTCGTCAAGGCTGGGTCAAATCCTATCAATCCATTTTAGAAATTGCCAGTGATGCACAGTTCTCTGAGGAAATACCCGTAACTATCACCGTGGATATTAGTGATGTGCGTCCTAGTGGTGAAGCCCTGAGGGGTTTTGGGGGCGTGGCCAATCCCGTCAAACTGCCCAAACTCTACGAGCGGATTGCTTCCATTCTCAACAAGGCGTGGGGCAGACAATTAACTTCAGTGGAATGTTGTCTGTTGATTGATGAAGCGGCTGTATGTATTGTGGCGGGGAACATCCGGCGCAGTGCGGGCATGAGGCAATTTTCTGCAGAAGATGAAGCGGGAGCGTCGGCAAAGGATAACCTGTGGATGCAGGACAGTGAGGGCAGATGGCGCATTGACCCCGATCGAGATGCCTTAAGAATGGCAAATCACACTAGGGTATTTCATCGCAAACCGACGGAAGCGGAGTGCATTTCAGCGGTACGGAAACAGTACTATTCTGGGGAAGGAGCGATTCAATGGGCGGGGGAAGCGGTCGCCCGTGCCAATGCGGATGTGGTTACTCCCGAATTGAAGCGGGAATTTATCAAAATCTATGAAGCAGGGACAGCCAAGGAATGGCTCAGGGAGAAACTGCCCCATATCACTGAGAGAGAATTAGAGCATCGTTTAGGTAGGTATGGTCTGAATCCCTGCGGCGAAATCCTCATGGCTGATAATCACTGCAATCTAGCAGAAGTACATTTGAATATGATCGATCCCAAAGATTTTGCGGAACAGGAGAAAGCATTTACGGCGGGGGCACTGTCTGTTTCTGCCTTACTACACCATCAATTTGTAGAAGAAAGATACCGCTATTCCCGCCAGATTGACCCGATCGTGGGGGTATCCTTTACGGGATTGTTTGACTTCTTTGTTCATGCCTTTGGCGTGGAGTGGTTGCGGTGGTGGGCGGAAGGCAGACCCGATGGAGTGCGGGGACAGGACTTCAAACAAAGGGAGCGGGAATATCTCACTAGGTGGAAAGAGATTGTTAATAGAGTAGTATGGGAATACTGCGATCGACACCATTTGACCCGTCCCAACCGCTGTACTACTGTGCAACCAGCAGGGACAAAATCCCTACTCACGGGTGCTTCCCCTGGGTGGCATCCCCCCAAAGCACAGCGGTTCATGCGCCGCATTACTTTTAGAAAGAATGACCCCGTAGCCTTGGCTTGTTTGGATTATGGATACAGTGTGATTCCTTCCCAATCCGATAAAGATGAACATGGTAATCTGCTCAATGATCCCTTTGATCCCCGTTGTACGGAATGGCTGGTGGAACTGCCTGTGGCTGTATCTTGGGCGGATTTACCCGGGGTGGAAACGGTGGATGTTGCTAAATTCTCTGCCCTCGCTCAATTTGATTTTTATATGCAGGTGCAGAAGTTCTATACCGCTCACAATACTTCCGCCACGATCGAGCTGAGGGAGCACGAAATAGAACCTTTAGCTAAGAGAATCTATGAAGCGGTGCGGGATGATGAAGGTTACACTTCAGCGGCATTATTAGCGCGGTTTGATGATTTACAAACTTTTCCCAGATTGCCTTTTGAGCCTATCAGCAAAGAGCGATATGAGCAAGAAGTATCAGCTGTCTATACCCGCCGCAAGTCCCATAATTTCCAAGAAATTCTCACTGCCTATGATCTAGGTTTGCGGGAAGAGGCAGGTCCTGCGGGCTGTGATTCGGATAAGTGTATGCTACCTGACCAGTCCCCCGCCTAGACTCAGTTTCCTGCACAAATACTACTCCCTTCCAAGTGTGGGAATAGACAAAAGGCTTACACTGTATTAACTCCCCTCGCAGGGGTTGGGGGTGAGGGGAAAACTGCCAATTTGAGATTGGGGAAGGAGTATTTTTCTTGTGATTTCTCGTTAACTGAAGACAAAATCTCGCACTACCTGCACCACATTGCGCATATCCACATCCTCTCGATCGAGCAATTTGCGCAACAACTTGAGGGTATCTTCAGCTTCCTTCTCAAAATCCGTAGCGAAAGGGCTGGTGGATTCCAAGGGCGAAGATTGAATCACTTTTAGAGCGCCATTGCGCACCGCCAATATGACATCTTTAGAAAGTTCATTGATGGCTCGCTGACGGGTGATATTGTAGCCATTAATACTGGTGCAATAGAGAGGCGGTAATCGGTTGAGGGCATAGGCACTGATCTCGATCGGGCGACTGCCTTTGTGAGCTTCAGGATTAGCGATCTTCTCGATCGCCAATTGCACCAGATGTTCCATTACATTCACAATCCGCAGACGGGGGCGCAGGAGATAGAGCACCAGTTCATCATAGGCAATCATCACCCCATAGGCTTTGGTGGTATCTTCCTTCCAACCACTTTTAGGTTGAATCACTGTTTCATCTTCTGTCTGTCCTTGATAGATTCTTTGCTTTGCCTTGGCGCGTTTGAGATAGGATTTCAAGCCTGCGAGTTCTGCCCGCAGACGGGGACTGCCACCCGTAGGCTCATCAGTGGAGGCGGGCGGTTGAATGGCGGTAATAGCTTCAACTTTTTCTACAGGGGGCGCAGTCAGCCTAAAAATAGTGGACTGCACCGCGATCGCCACATCCCGCCAACGCATATAGTCCCGATTGAACAATTGACACAGACGATTGAGTACCGCCGCCGAATCAGTGAAAAACTCATCAGGTAAAGGGGTAGGGTCATAGATGGGGTCGCCCATGAGTACCCGTTGCACGCCCCGTTGGAGCATTTCATGGATTTGATAACCCATATTATTCAGGGCTTGAGCGCGCAGATGACTGAACCCCTTATGGCTAGTGGCATACATGGGTGGTAAACGGTTCAGGGCATAGGCGATAATTTCCCTAGGGGAGATTTGCTCCACTACGGCAGGATTCAGGTCAGCAATAATTTGCGAAGCTTGATTGGCAACGATTTCTTCTAGTGCATTTATGAGTATAGCCATGGCTTCGCCCTATATTTGCATTTGTGTAATTTCTGTAGATTCTCAGTGTAAGCATTACAGTTAATCTACCATGAGTATAGCCCGATCCTTAGTTTCTACACGGGTGACCCGCAAATTCGTCTAAATTTTAAGTAAATTTAAGACAAAATCAGTTCTTCTGTGATAGTTGTGTGAGCCAGCCATGACCCCTTTTCAAGTGACCCATCGTTGTCCCCAAACCCATGCCCGATGCGGTATTTTAACCACAGCCCACGGTCTGGTGGAAACACCCAGATTTATGCCTGTGGGCACTTTGGCAAATGTGAAAACCCTAACCCCAGCCCAACTGGCGGACTGTGGCGCACAAATGATTTTGGCGAATACCTATCATCTACATTTACAACCGGGGGAATCGATCGTGGCACGGGCGGGGGGATTACATCAATTCATGCACTGGCAGAAGCCTATCCTCACGGATTCGGGCGGATTTCAGGTATTTAGTTTGAGTGATATTCGTTCCATTAGCGATCGAGGCGTGGTCTTCAATTCTCCTATCTCTGGAGAACAGATTGATTTGACTCCAGAAAAATCTATGGAAATTCAGAATGCTTTGGGAGCGGATGTCATCATGGCTTTTGATGAATGTGCCCCTTACCCTGCCACCTATAATCAAATTTTAGAGGCAAGTGACCGCACTACCCGTTGGCTAGAAAGGTGTCTATCTGCCCACCAACGCCCTGACCAGTTATTGTTTGGCATTGTCCAAGGGGGCGTGTACTTAGATTTACGCAGTCGATCGGTACAAGAATTAACCGCCTTTGATTTGCCCGGCTATGCCATCGGCGGGGTGAGTGTGGGGGAACCGGGGGAACTGATCACTAAAATTGTCCGCCATACCGCGCCCCAACTGCCTGACCATAAACCGCGTTATCTCATGGGAGTAGGTACGCCCAAAGAAATGATTCAGGCGGTGGCAGTGGGGGTTGATTTATTTGACTGTGTCATCCCTACCCGTTTGGCACGCCACGGAACGGCGCTGGTGGGTCTCGATCGATGGAATATGAAAAATGCCCGCTTTCGTGAAGACATGGCACCGATCGATGCGGATTGTCCCTGTTACACCTGTAGGAATTTTTCCCGTGCCTATGTGTCTCATCTGGTGCGGGCGCAGGAAATTTTAGGCTATACCCTGTTGGCAATTCACAACATCACGGCCCTAGTGGGATTGACCCAACGCATGGCAGAGGCGATCAAGGGGGGCAGATTTAGGGAAGTATTTGCGCCATTTTTAGAGAGTGACTAAATTGATTATCTCGTAAATTGCTGGAAGCCAACTTCTTACTCCCTGCCCAGGGTTGGAACAGTCAAATTGCTTTCACTGTATGAACTCCCCTCGCCCTTTGGGAGAAGGTTTGGGGGTGAGGAAAAAGTTCCCAATTTGAGAGTAGGAAAGCAGTATGTGCCATTACCTTACCCTCTATCATTTACGGTTTTTTCTATGGACTTGAGGATTTTCAGAATTAGACCTGATGCAAAGGCAGATACCAAAGCTCCTTCACAAAACCTGTCATTTCGGACAATTGCTGTAATCAATTTGCACTTTGTCACCAAGTCAGTGGCATCAAAATTGAAAGTTTCATCACTTGCCATCTCTCGCCCCTCTTCCCATGCACTCCAATCAAAATTTATGATGATAGGAATGGCATAAACAACTTCTAAAAATTGGGAAACAATCGGCGCAGGTACACTATAGGGGAATTGGATAACTCCATCTTTATCAGCAGTTCCACCCGACCATGTACCAAATTCTGCCGTGTGTTCAATTTCGGGTATTAATTCCAGTAAGGGCTTCCAATCTTCCCTTGTTAGAGCGTTTATTTTATCTTCCCATTCTGTCTCTTTTAGTGCCATTTGTGATTATCCTTTTTACTCTGAACTTCTGTTACCAAGACAAACTCAAGTATCTATCTGTGTGAGAGCTGACCTCATCAATGATAGACCTCTCTTCTTATCATTCCCCATCACTTCCTCAGAAGGAATAATCTAATTAAGGAATCAAAGGAATCGTGGCACTTTGAGTAAATTGGTCATAAGCGGCATTCAAGTTAGTGCTGTAGAGGGATTGAAATTTGTAGTCCTTATAGGTATCAGGCACTTTGGCAAAATCTCTGAGCACCTGCTCTTTACTTAAATTTTGCGCCTTCCAGTTCAGGGCCAACCTTTCTAAATCATTAAAATACTGCTGTTGGGTTTGCAGGTCGGCGATCGTGCCTACGGCTCCATGTCCTGGTACAGTTTTGGCATCGGGATAGGTAACCATGAGGCGATAGAGACTACCCTGCCACTGTCTAATATCACTGTCCCCCGCATAGGGAATGCGTTTATTAAAAACCATATCCCCCGTAAATAAGACTTTAGCGTCAGGTACATAAGCCACCAAGTCCGTACCCGCCGAGTGCCCATCTACCCGCGCCAATTGCACTTGTCGATCGCCCAACCACAAATCCGTATCACTATTGATAATTACATTAGGGGGAACCGTATCGGGAAATTGACTATTGATATTGCGCTTGGTGGCAATGAACTCCCGAATTTTACCGCGCCCGATGATGGGTATGCCCCGTTTTAATGCCGCTGGGTTGCCCCCCGTGTGGTCAAAATGGTAGTGGGTATTGAGCACATATTTAATGGGTTGATCCGTAACCGCCTTAACTTGGGCAAACACTGCCTCCGCCAATTCAGGAGTCTGGAAAGGATCAATTACCATGACTCCATCACTGCCCACAATAAATCCCCCATTACAAATGGCTGAACCTTCTTTAGTGGGAAAGTCGGTTTCCGTAATCAGCGCATAAACCTTGGGGGCAACCTCCTGCAAAGTCACACCCGCCTTGGCGAGCTGGGGAATAGTAGTTAAATTTTGGGAATGGAGAGGCTGGGTTAACCACAACCCACCCAAAACCAGTAACAAGGTGAGAAATACCGCCGCCATCGATCGCCACTTTTGTTTACCCTTGCTTTGCACCACCATAGTTTTGCCCTTATTGCCCAGACTCCAACAATATACTGTATCCCTTGACCCCAGAAAACCCATAACTCAAAAGTAATTTTTTGGTAGGATGTAACCTAATGGCATACTAAATAAACCTTATTTACTTTTTTTTAGGAAAATTCCGTTTACCCTTTCTCTAAATTTTTGATCTGTCTATGACTTTGGTAACCACTCGATCGCAAGCCCTCTTCGCCCGTGCCAAAACCCTCATGCCGGGGGGTGTGAGTTCCCCTGTGCGCGCCTTTAAATCTGTAGGCGGGGAACCCGTGGTGATTGATTCCGCCCAGTCCGCCTATCTCTACGATGTGGACGGGAATAAATATATTGACTACATTTGCACTTGGGGACCAGCAATCGTGGGTCATGCCCATCCTGAGGTCATTGAAGCGATCGTGCAGACCGCCTACAAAGGCACTAGCTTTGGCGCACCATCCGTGCAGGAAAATATCTTGGCGGAAATGGTAATTGAGGCTGTGCCCAGCATCGAGATGGTACGGTTTGTCAATTCTGGCACTGAAGCCTGTATGTCAGTTCTGCGCCTGATGCGGGCATTTACGGGGCGGGAAAAGGTGATCAAGTTTGCTGGTTGTTATCACGGTCATGCGGATATGTTTTTGGTGCAGGCGGGGTCAGGGGTAGCGACTCTGGGTCTGCCCGATTCCCCTGGCGTTCCCAAGTCCACCACTGCCAATACTTTGACCGCCCCCTACAACGATCTGGAAGCGGTGAAACAACTATTTGCTGAACATCCTAACCAGATTGCGGGGGTAATTTTAGAGCCTGTGGTGGGCAATGCGGGCTGTATCCTCCCCAAGGAGGGTTTCTTGGCGGGATTACAACAACTCTGCCGCGAGAATGGCGCTCTGTTTGTCTTTGATGAAGTGATGACGGGTTTTCGCCTTGCCTACGGGGGCGCGCAGGAACGGTTTGGTATCACCCCTGACCTGACCTGTCTGGGGAAAATTATCGGCGGTGGCTTACCTGTAGGTGCCTATGGTGGACGCAAAGAAATTATGGAGATGGTGGCTCCCGCTGGCAGTATGTATCAGGCGGGAACCCTATCAGGTAATCCTTTGGCGATGGCGGCAGGGATTAAAACCCTAGAAATCCTCAAGCGGGAGGGAACTTATACTTACTTGGATAAAATCACCAAGGAATTGGCGGACGGGATGCTGAAAATTGCCCACGAAACGGGACATCAAGCCACAGGTAATCAAATTGGAGCTATGTTTGGGTTGTTTTTTACCGATCAACAGGTGTATGACTATGAAACAGCCAAAACTTCTAACCTACATAAATTTGCCCGATTCCATCGGGGAATGTTGGAACATGGTGTATATTTAGCACCGTCTCAGTTTGAGGCGGGTTTTACATCCCTAGCCCATGGACAAGCAGAAATTACTGCCACCCTAGAAGCTACCAAAGCCGTTCTGTCCCAGATTCAGCCTTAGGCTCTCTATGATCTCCTGCCCTGTCTGTGCCTACCCAAATCCCCCAGAGAATAAATACTGTCAGCAGTGCGGGGCAGAACTCACTCCCTCTGAAGATAATTCAGGTTTTTTTATTGCTGATACTACTGTCTCTGACCCTACCATCATTACGGCTCCCCAAGGGGCAAGGTATCGCATCATTCATTTGGATTGGGCGGCGGTTACGGATGTGGGTAGGCAACGCCAACAAAATGAAGATGATTTTTACGCTTCTAGCCAGACTATTATCAGTCAAACTAAAAATTCCATCCCAGAGAGGATCGATCGAGGGTTGTTTGTGGTTTGTGATGGTATGGGTGGTCATGCGGGGGGCGAAATTGCCAGTGCTATGGCGGTGGGGGGCATTGCTGATCATTTTCAATTTTTCTGGTCGGACAGCCTACCCAGTGGGGAACAAGTGGTGTCGATCGTGCGGGCGGTGAATCAGAGTATTTTTTATCAAAATGAGCAAAATTCCCGTCAGGACTATGGTCGCATGGGTACTACGCTGGTGATGCTGGCTTTGCACAATACCCAAGTGGTGTTAGCCCATGTGGGGGACAGCCGCATTTACAAAATTACTGCCGATCCCAAGCCCCAGTGTGAACAAATGACACGGGATCATGAGGTGGGCAATCGTCTCATTGATCAGGGGGTGCCGCCAGAGGTGGCATGGACGCGCTATGATGCCCATCAACTGACCCAAGCCCTTGGGCCCAATGACAGTCAGCGGGTAGAGCCTGCCACTATCTCTTTTGAGTTGGAGCAAAGTTGTTTATTTTTATTGTGTTCGGATGGTCTGTGTGATAACGGCTTTGTGGAAAATTATTGGAAGACCCATCTTTTGGTGTTATTGTCCCCCAGTTACAATCTGCAAGAGTCATTGCGGGATTTGGTGGATCTTTGTAACAATGAAGTGAATGGACATGACAATTTGACGGCAATTTTGGTGCGGTGTTTGGTACAGCCTGTGGCGCAGGAGCAGAATTAGCTAGGGACAAATCTATGACAGAGGTGAAATTTGGCACGGATGGCTGGCGGGGGATCATTGCCGATAGCTTTACCTTCGATCGATTGAAATTGGTAGCGCGGGCTGTAGTATCGGTGCTCTATGGCATGCATCCCCAAACCGAGATAGTGGTGGGCTACGATCGACGGTTTTTGTCCCCTGAATTTGCCAGAGCGATCGCCTTGGAAATCCAAGCTATGGGTATTGATGTTTTATTGGCGAATCAGTATGCTCCTACCCCCGCCCTGAGTTGGAGTGCATTTACACGACAGGGTTTAGGAGCGTTAATCATTACAGCTAGTCACAATCCGCCCCACTATTCAGGATTGAAAATTAAGGGCGCTTTTGGGGGTTCGGTGAGTAAAGAAGTGACTGATCGAGTAGAGGCGAAATTAAGGGAAAACAGCCCTCCCCTATCCCTTGCCCGCACTGCCACCATTAGCGAATTTGATCCATGGGTTGCCTATTGTCAACAGTTACAGACCAAGGTGGATATAGGCTTGATCCAAAAATTTATAGATAGCCAGCAATTAACCATCATCAGCGATGCCATGCACGGGTGCGCCGCTTCAGGTTTGCCCAGATTGTTAGAGCGACCAATTCTTGAATTACGATCGACCAGTGACCCTCTCTTTGGGGGCTGTGCCCCTGAACCCTTGGCGGTTAATTTAACTGAGTTGATGCAGGCTGTACCTAATGCCTCAACTGCTCTGGCGGTGGGTTTTGCCTTTGATGGGGATAGTGATCGCATTGCTTGTATCGATCGAGATGGCACCTTTCTCAGTTCGCAGATTTTGATTCCCATTTTGACAGAGCATTTGGTGAAAAATCGCCAGAAAACGGGAGCATTTATCAAAACCATTAGCGGTTCAGATTTACTGCCCAAGGTGGCTGAATTGTATGGTTTACCTGTGCAAGAGACCCCTGTAGGCTTTAAGTATTTGGCAGAAAAAATACTGGCTCAACCCACTTTAATTGCGGGGGAAGAGTCGGGGGGCATTGGCTATGGGGATCACATTCCTGAACGGGATGCCCTATTGTCGGCGTTGTATGTATTGGAGGCGATGTGTAGTACAGGGCAAAATCTGGGGCAAATCTACCGCCAATTGCAAAAACAAGTGAATTTCTATCCCGTTTACGATCGAGTTGATCTGCACTTGAGCGATATGGCAACCAGACAGCGGGTGGAACAGCGGTTAGCTCACCAGCCACCCCAAGCCATTGCTAACTTAGCGGTACGATCGATTACCAATCCCGATGGATTCAAGTTTCGCCTAGAGAATGATTCTTGGTTATTAGTGCGCTTTAGTGGCACAGAACCAGTCTTACGGTTATATTGCGAGGCGGGGGATAGGGCTACAGTGCAGGCAGTGTTGCACTGGATGAAAAATTGGGCGGAACAAATTTAACCACCGAGAATCCCGAATATCCTTGTTTTCCCTGTCTAAACTCCCGACAATTTGTGTACTGTGGGACAATTCCTATGTCTGTATAATTACAGGCTAGCGGTCGTGTGAGGTTTTATGTCCTATTCTGCCAACACCATTAAAAAACCCGAAGGGAGGAGTAGTAATGTGGAGCGCCCGAAAATTGATCCCAGCTTGATCCGCATTGCTAAACAAGCCCATCGGGACTACCTAGAAACAGCTCCTTATCGTGCTCAACCTCCTTTGGGGATAGTAGTCAATCGCAGTGATGGTCGTTGCAAAGTAGTTTACAATCAACTGATTTTATTACCCCATGAAGTGTTTGTACCGATCGAGCTGATTGATCATTAACTCATATTTGGATAACTTCAGCGTGTTGAATTATTGAATTGGAAGAATCTCAAGGCTTGAGGATTACTGACCAAACATTTCAGCTAAGGTGTAGGAACAGACAAATTGCTTTCACTGTATTAACTCCCCTCGCAGGGGTTGGGGGTGAGGGGAAAACTCCCAGAAATGGGTAAATTTTTGATGATTGCCAAGAAAATAGTTTTCAGATTTAGGGTAGCTTCCCTTAGTATGGATTTGATTGGGAAGTTGCCCAAGCCCTTCCCAGTTGCTCAATAAATACCACTGAGGGAAATACTGTGGAAGCGATCGTCATAGTTTTAACCAGTTTGTTGGGGTTGGTAGGCACTCCAGGAATCATTCTCGATCGAGTGGGGGCAGACCTATTGCGTCAGCAACTTTACAAGGCAGAGCAATTGGAATTGCGAATTGAGAGCGCCCCCAACTATCAGATTTTATTAGGCACGGTCGATCGGGTGCGGTTGGCGGGCAGGGGAATTTATCCTACGGAATTTTTACGCATTGATACAGTGGATGTGGAAACCGATCCCATCAGTATCGATCCCAGTGCTTTACAGGCGGGCAAAGTAACTCTGCGCAAACCATTGCAGGCGGCGGCGCGGGTGGTCTTAAAGGCGGCTGATGTGAATCGGGCATTACGATCGCCACAAATTCTCCAAGCTTTTCAGGGGTTAGAAATTGATTTGGGGAACGGTAGAATTGATAAGTTTGATCTGATTGACCCAGAGGTAATTTTTGTATCAGGTAATTTATTAAAACTGCGCATGAAATTAAAGCCCGCCGATCCCACTAAACCAGTTTTAGATATTGAAGCAGAGGCAAAATTAAATTTGATTGACGGCACTCGCCTCAAGTTAGAAGGGGTATCCATAAATTTGCAAGGGGTGAAGTTTCCCGATGAAATTCTCCAGAGATTCACGGATAATCTCAACACTATTCTCGACTTGAAACAATTAGAATCCCGCAGTATTTTAGCAAGGGTATTAAAATTAGAAATTACCGATACTAATCTGCAAGTAATTGGTTTTGTCCGTATCGATCGATTGCCATAAATCTACTCTTGTCCAATCATCCCATTAAACCTTTGCCCTCAGAGGTAGTCTCCCTCATCAGTGCAGGGGAAGTAATTGATTCCCTTGCCTCAGCCGTGCGGGAATTAGCAGAAAACTCGATCGATGGCTCAGCCACTAGAATCGGCATAGAAATTTCTAGCCAAAGCCTAACGGTACAGGTAACAGATAACGGTGTGGGTATGGATTGGCAGGATTTACAATTAGCTACTATGCCCCATGCCACCAGTAAAATTGCTACTTTATCCGATTTAACTAAAATTAACACTCTTGGGTTTCGGGGGGAAGCGCTTCATTGTTTAGCCCAACTAGGGGAATTAACTATTAGTAGTAGGGCGGGACAGCAAGCATGGACAGTGCGTTACGATCGACAGGGAAATTGGCAAGATATACCCCAACCCATTGCTTTAGCTCAGGGTACGATCGTCCAAGTAAAACAGTTGTTTTCTGCCTATCCCCATCGTCTGCAAAGACTGCCTAGTATTCCCCAACAAATTAGGCAAGCGCAAAAACAAATTCACTATCTAGCTGTTACCCATGCTCCCATTTCATGGCAAGTAAAATTAGATGGTAAACCGTGGTTTCAGATTTGGGGAACAGACCATCCCGCCCACATTTTGACGCAAATTTTGCAGGGTTTGACCATCGATCAACTACTAATTAAAAATTGTGCCGATTTACAATTAGTCATGTCCGCTCCCGATCGTTATCATCGTCCCCGTATGGATTGGGTGAAAGTAGCCATTAACGGCAGGATTATCAATTCACCCGAATTAGAAAGCACTATTTTGAGTTGTTTTCAGCGTACTTTACCGCGCCAGCGTTTTCCCCTGTGTTTTGCCCATTTACACATTGATCCTAGTTTGATCGACTGGAATCGCCACCCCGCCAAGGCAGAAATTTACTTAGAAAACTTGCCCCATTGGCAAAATTATCTCAAAGAAACCATCTGCCAATTATTACAATCCCCTGTCTCGATCGACCAGAGTACCAAATTATTAAAGGTACAGGAAAGCGAAATTAAATATAATCCCAAACCCAGCCTAAAAGTGATTGCCCAAGTGCTCAATACCTACATTTTAGTAGAAGGAAATGAATCCATTTATCTAATAGAGCAACACACCGCCCACGAACGGATTTTATATGAAAATTTAGAGGATCAATGGCAAATTGTGCCCTTAGAAACACCTATGTTATTAACAGATTTGACCGAATTACAAGTTAGCCAGCTACAGCATTTAGGTATAGATATTCAAGAATTTGGTAATCAGACATGGACTATACGATCGATTCCCAAACTATTAGTTAATCATCCAGAGCAAAAAAGTATTCTTTGGGAATTGAGCCAACAAAAAAATTTAGCCCAAGCTATGGCACAACTTGCCTGTCGCACTGCCTACAAAAATGGCACTAGCCTAGATCGGGAAACTATGGAACAAATTATTAGTCAATGGCAAGCCCTGCGCCATCCCCAAACCTGTCCCCACGGTCGCCCGATCGTCATGGTTTTAGATAGTAATGATTTATCACGGATTTTCAAACGCAACTGGCTCATTTCTTGAAAAGTTCCATTATTTCACTCGCAAATTGTAGCTTTCCTCACCCCCAGCCCCTGGGAGGGGAGTTAATCCAATGTCAGTAAAAGGAATATCCTTTGGGAGTATCTTGGACTAAGCTATACTTAAACCACTCCCTGAATTGAGGAATCACCATGATGGAAATATCTGCATCGATCGAGCCTAATAGTTCAACTCAATTAAAGTGGACAAGTGCTGATTTAGAACTTTTGCCAGAGGACGGTAAACGCTATGAAATTATTGATGGAGAACTGTTTGTGACTAGAGCACCCCATTGGAAACATCAAACTACTTGCGCTAATTTCTATGTGGCACTCAAGGCATGGTCAAAATCCACGGGCTTAGGCTATGTGGGGATGTCAGCGGGCGTAATTTTTGGTAATAATGATGATGTGATTCCCGATGTGGTCTGGGTGAGTAAGGATAAATATAATTCTCTGATTGATCAGGCAGGGCATTTGCTCGGCGCACCAGAATTGGTGATTGAAGTATTATCAGCGGGGAAAGAGAATGAACGCAGGGATCGGGAAGTGAAGCTCAAACTCTATTCCAGTCGCGGCGTGCTGGAATACTGGATCGCTGATTGGCGAACTCAACAGATAGAAATCTATCGCCGTGAGCATGGCGTTCTCAAATTGCAGATGACCCTCTATGCCACTGATTCTCTGACCTCTCCTTTACTGCCAGATTTTGTTTGTCCTTTATCACAAATTTTTGATTGAGATGAACTGCTATGAAAGACAGCAATATGGTACAAATTCAGCCCCATAAACCAGAAACCCCCCTGCGCTGGACAAGTGCTGATTTAGAACTTTTGCCAGAGGATGGTAAACGCTATGAAATTATTGATGGAGAACTGTTTGTGACCAGAGCGCCCCACAGTAAACACCAGAAAGTCTGCGGTAGGCTATTTAGTGTGTTGGATGAATGGTCTCGGAAAACTGGTTTAGGAGAAACGGAACTAGGAGCAGGTTTGATTTTTAGTGAAACTGATGAAGTGATTCCTGACCTGATGTGGCTTAGTCGCCAACGCTATGAAGACTCGATCGATTCTGCGGGGCATTTTCGGGGAACACCAGAATTAGTGATTGAAGTATTATCAGCGGGGAAAGAGAATGAACGCAGGGATCGGGAAGTGAAGCTCAAACTCTATTCCAGTCGTGGCGTGCTGGAATACTGGATCGCCGATTGGCGAACTCAACAGATAGAAGTCTATCGCCGTGAG
>Ga0272446_1000946_pt1 | contig 43943 bp, 37 predicted proteins | sample YNPCB0061_FD_194587 | JGI IMG/M metagenome (GOLD analysis project Ga0272446, IMG submission 194587) | Hot spring microbial mat communities from Yellowstone National Park, WY, United States - YNP-CB-006-1 | ecosystem: Environmental > Aquatic > Thermal springs > Hot (42-90C) > Sediment | place...
GTTCCCTGCCGGCAGGGTTCGGCCGCTCGGAACGGTATCGTGGGGCGCATGACGACCCCCGCTCGAACGATCGCAGCCAGCTGGCTGCTCGACCCGTCGATCACGTTTCTCAACCACGGCTCGTTCGGAGCCTGCCCGAGACCGGTGCTCGAAGCGCAGCAGCGCTGGCGCGACCGGCTCGAGGCGGAGCCGGTCCGCTTCCTCGCCTGCGAGCTCGAGGGGCTGCTCGACGAGGCGCGCACGGCGCTGGCGACGTTCGTCGGCGCCGACCCGGACGACCTGGTCTTCGTCCCGAACGCAACAACCGGCGTGAGCACCGTCCTCGGTTCGCTCCGCTTTGCGCCCGGCGAGAGCTGCTCGCCACCGACCACGAGTACAACGCGGCCCTGAACGCGCTCCGGCGGGCGGCCGCGCGGGACGGGGCGCGGGTCGTCGTCGCCCGGGTGCCATTTCCCCTTCGCAGCCCGGGCGAGGTGATCGAGGCGATCCTGGCCGCCGTGACGCCGCGAACGAGGCTGGCCCTGGTCAGCCACGTGACGAGCCCGACCGGGCTCGTCTTCCCGATTGGCGAGCTGGTCGGCGAACTCGACCGGCGCGGCGTCGATACGCTCGTCGACGGGGCCCACGGGCCCGGGATGATCCCGCTCGAGCTCGACGCGCTCGGGGCCGCGTACTACACCGGCAACGGCCACAAGTGGCTGTGCGGGCCGAAGGGAAGCGGGTTCCTCCACGTGCGGCGGGACCGGCAGGACCGGATCCGGCCGCTCGTCACCTCGCACGGGGCGAATTCCTCCCGCACGGACCGCTCCCGGTTCCGGCTCGAGTTCGACTGGACCGGCACGGCCGACCCGTCGGCCGCGCTCGCCCTGCCGGCGGCGATCGAGTTCATGGGTTCATTCCTGCCCGGCGGCTGGCCGGCGCTGATGGCCGCCAATCGCTCGCTCGCGCTCCGGGCGCGGGAGCTCCTGTGCGCGGCGCTGGCGATCGACCCCCCGGCCCCGGCCGAGATGATCGGTGCGCTCGCGTCGGTGCCCCTGCCGGCGGCGACCGGCGTGGTCGCGGACGAGAGCGCAACCGCGACCGACCCGCTCCAGGCCGCCCTCTTCGGGGAACACCGGATCGAGGTCCCGGTCATGGCCTGGCCGGTCGCGGCGGCGCTCGACGACGGGGGCGACGGGACCGGCGACGGGAGCGGCGACGGGACCAGCAACGGCCGGCGGGCGACGGCTCGCCTCCTCCGGGTCTCCGCCCAGGTCTACAACCAGGTCGAGGACTACGAGCAGCTGGCCGTGGCGCTCCGCGCCCTGGGGAGCAGCCGGCCCTAGGAGAGCGGCGCCCCCGGGCTGCCGGTCGGGCCGGCCGGGCCGGTCGGGCCCTCGGTGAGCCTCGAGGCGCCGTTCGCCGGGCGGCCCGGCCGCTGCTCGGCCGCCGGCCGGGCGGCCGGTCCGGACCGCCGGCCGGCGTTCATCCGCTCCTCGGCAACCCGCAGGGCGTCGGCGAGGGTCGCCCCGGCGCCCGGGCTCGCCCACCCGATCGCCAGGCGAACCGCGACCGCGCCGGCCTCGAGCCACATGTCGCAGGCGGTCCGGACGCGGTCGATGTAGTTGATCGCGCCGATCTCGTCGGTCTCTGGGAGCAGGGCATGGAAGCGCGCGTGGCCGACCCGGGCAACGATGTCGGCACCCCGCGCGTTCCGGCGGAGCGCATCTGCGACGGGCGGGATCAGGCGGTCGGCGGCAGCCTGGCCGAGCCGCTCTGCCAGTGCGTCGAGGCCGTCGAGCTCGGCGACGAGGACGGTTGTCGCGCGGTGGTAGCGCGCCAGGCGGCGCTCCTCGTTGCGGAACGCCTCGTCCCAGGCGAGTCTCGCCCCGAGGCCGGTGACGGGATCGACGAGGGCGTCGAGGTCAGCGTCGTGACCGGCATCGGTGCCGACCTCCGGGGCTGTCGGGCCGTGGACGAGGGCATGGATCGTGGCCTCGGCGCGCGGGTCCTCGTGCGGCGGCAGCACCCAGCGCGGCGCTGAGGGGGCGGTGGTCTCCGGTGGATGCTCGGTCATGGGCGTGGCCTCGGGTCCGCCGGACGGGCTCGACGGTCCGCCCCCGGCAAGGCCGGAAGCGAACCCGCCGGAAACGGACGGCGGGTGAACAGGTGTCGGCGCGGCCGCAAGAATTCCGGCCGCCTGGGTCGCCGGCGCACGGCCCGTGCGGCCGGCGGCACGACGGCCACGAAGGCTGAGGAACGTAAGTCCGATGACGATGACGTTCGCGACGACGGCGATGACGAGGATGATCAGGATCGCGTCGCGGTCCAAGGCTACACCCCTGCAAGAGTTCAGGCAGCGGGAGTCTAGTCGGCTTCGCCCACTCCTGGCGCTGGTACGGGAGTCATGGGACCGACGGCTTACCGGAACCTTACCGAACGTTACCGGGTCATGGTCGCAATCGCCTGCGACCGGGAGCACCCTGACTGCGCACGGGGGCCACGCGAGAGCCGCGCGGACGCGGTCGGCGCCACCGGCCCCGGGACAGGAGGACACACGATGTTCGAACAGATCCGACGGATCGGGCGACGGCGGGCCGTCGCCGGCCTGCTCGCCCTGACCTTCGCGGCGCTCGTGGCGGTTCCGGCCGTCTCGGCCGTCGAACCGACCACCCCACCGCCGGCCGGAGCGGGCCCGCTCGTGCCGGGCCGACCCGGCCTCCCTCGAGCCGACCTGCTGCGGGCCGTCGTCCGGGCCGACCTGACCGTCGTCAGGCGCGACGGCTCGACCGTGCTCGTCCACTACGAGCGGGGCGAGATCACCGCCCTGAGCGAGACCTCGATCACGGTCAAGGGACGGGACGGCAAGAGCGCCACGTTCGCGCTGACCCCGGACACCCGGGTCCGCGAGCGGCGCCGGCCGGCCACGATCTCCGACCTGGAGGTCGGTGACCGGGTGATGGTCTTGGGCACGAACGACAACGGCGCGTACACCGCGTTCCTGATCCGCTGCGTGGTGAAGGCGCCCGCCACCAGCTCGTAGGTCGACCGGGGGATCGCCGCCCCTGCCGCCTCGCGTGGCGGCAGGGGCGGGACGTCGGCGGGACGGCGCCGGGAACCGGTTCGATCGAGTCGGTCCGGGTCGGTCCGGGTCGGTCCGGGCCGGTCCGGGGTGGTAGGATCGGCCCAACCGTGGAGCCTGCCGCCGTCCTCGCCATCGGGCTCGTTGTCGTCGTCCTGGCGGTCGTCCTGGCCGCTGTCCTGGTCGTCGTCCCGGGTCGGCTCCGTGCCCGCCGCGGGGAGCGATCGGGTCGGACGGCGCCGTCTCCGAGGTCGCTCGCGAGCCCGTCGTCGGTCCCGCACTCGTCGGGCCCGCCGGTCACCCGACCGAACCGGCTCGTGGTGGTCGGGGACGTCCGCCCCTCGACCGGCCTGCGGACGGTCGAGTCGACGGCGGTCGTGACCCCCCGGATCGACCCCCGCCGGCGGCTCCTGCGCGACGTCTCCGCGGTCCTGTTCGTGGCGGCGACCGTGCTCCTCGGACGCGAGGCGCTGCCGGGCATCCTTGGCCTGGAGAGCGGCGGCGTCCTCTCGGCGACCGCGACCCCGCGCCAGGCGACCGGATCACCGACCGACCAGGCCACGGGCGGCGGCAGCGCCGGCACGATCACTCCCCGCCCGGGGCAGGCCGGCGGCCCCACGACCGCCCCGGCGACTCCGGCCGGCAGCTCGGCGCCCGGTCGATCCCCGCTCCAGGCGGCGGGCGCGACCTACCCGCCGGGCGCGACCTACCCGCCCGACCGTCTCGCCCTGCTCGAGCCGTGCCCGGACCAGGCCGCCTGCTACCGCTACGTCGTCCGGCGGGGCGACACGCTGGCCCGGATCTCGCAGTTCTTCGGCGTCCCGCTCGACACGATCCTGCGCCTGAACCCGCAGATCAGCGACCCGTCGCTGATCGTGACCGGCGAGCCGGTCTTCCTCCCGGCACCGACCGACTGACCCGCGGGCGGTCCGGGCAGGCGCCCGGGCAGGCGCCCGGGCAGGACTCGCCAGCCGCCCGAGACCGGGTCAGGCGCCGAGACCCGGGTCCTCGAAGACGGCCTCCCCCTCGACCAGGGTGAGGACCGCCCGGGCCTCCCCGATCGGCCCGGCGCCGCGGTCGAAGAGATCGCGGTCGACGACGACGAGGTCGGCCAGCTTGCCCGGGGTGATCGAGCCGGTCCGGTCGTCAAGGTGATTGACCCAGGCCGAACCGATCGTGAACGCCGCGATCGCCTCGTCGAGCGCCAGGCGCTGGTCGGGCAGGAACGGTTCGGCGTCCCGGTCCCAGGGGGCCACCCGGTTGACCGCGACCTCGATCTCCTCGAACACGTTGGCCGTGCTCACGGGCAGGTCGCTCCCGCCCGCGAGGCGCGCGCCGGCATCGAGCAGGCTCCGGTACGGGTACTGCCAGCGCGTCCGCTCCGGTCCCAGGAACGGGATCGTCAGCTCGGTCATCTGGGCGTCGTAGCAGGCCCACAAGGGCTGGATCGAGGCGGTCACCTCGAGCGCCGCGAAGCGCGGCAGGTCGGTCGGATCGATGAGCTGGAGATGCGCGATCTGGTGGCGGCGACGGCCGTCCTCGGGCCCGTTCGTCGCCCGGGCGGTCTCGACCGCGTCGAGCGCCTCCCGGCAGGCGCGATCGCCGATCGCGTGGAAGTGGACCTGGGCCCCGGCCGCGTCGAGCCGGGTCACCGCCCGCCGGAGGACCTCGGGCTCGTTGAAGCTCGTTCCCCGGTTGTCGGTCGGGCGGCCGTCCCGGTCGAGGTACGGCTCGAGGAGCGCCCCGGTGTAGTTCTCGAGCACCCCGTCGACCATGATCTTGACCGCCCCGGGATCGAAGCGCCCGATCGGCCCGGCGGCCCGACGCTCGAGCAGCTCGTCGACCTGCGACAGATCTCCGCCGGGGCGCCACCAGAGCGCCCCTCGGACGCGTCCGGTCAGATCGCCCCGGGCCGCCACGGCCCGGTAGGCAGCCTCGTCGTCGGGCTCGACCCAGGCGTCCTGCCAGGCCGTGATGCCGAGGCCGTGGAGATGCTCCTGGGCGATCAGGATCGCCCGCTCGAGGACGTCGGGCGTGGTCGGCGGGATCAGCCGCTCGACGAGGAAGCGGGCCCACTCGTGGAGCGTGCCGCTCGGCGTGCCGTCGGGGTCGCGTTCGATCCGGCCCCCGGGCGGGTCGGGTGTCTCGGCGCTGATCCCCGCCAGCTCGAGCGCCCGCGAGTTCACCCACGCGCCATGGACGTCGCGATTCACGATGTAGACCGGCCGGTCGGGCACGATCCGGTCGAGGTCCTCGCGGCGGGGCGTGCCGCCCGGGAACTGGTCCATGTACCAGCCCGCGCCGAGGATCCACTCCGTCCCCGGATGCGCCGCCGCATACGAGGCGATCGCCTCGAGATAGGCCGCCCGGCTCCCCTTGTCGTGGAGATAGACCTGCTGGCGGTACGTGCCGTAGTGGGTCGGGTGGAGGTGGCAGTCCTGGAACCCGGGCAGGACGGTCCGACCGCGGAGCTCGATCAGCCGGGTCCGGGGGCCGACGAGGGCGCGGATGTCGCGGTCGGTCCCGACCGCGACGATCCGCCCGTCCCGGATCGCGACCGCCTCGGCGCGCGGCCGGTTCGGGTCGACGGTGTGCACGATCCCCCCGACGAGCGCGATGTCAGCCGTCGGTTCCAAGGCCATGACCCTCGATCCTCCTTGCCGCGACGACGCGGCGGCTTGGTCCTGGTGAGCCGTGTGGGGATCGAACCCACGACCGGAGGATTAAAAGTCCCCTGCTCTACCACTGAGCTAACGGCCCACCGCGATTCTGCCATCCCGGGGCCCGGCCGGTACCGGGGCCCGGCCGGCGACCTGTCCGGCTACCTCGGGAGCAGCTCCTCGGTCACGAGCTGGTCGACCGTGACCGGGTTGGGCACCAGCCCGAGCGAGGTCATGAACTCGAGCGATGCCTGCCACCCGGTCCGGTCGATCGCGCCGAACGGGGCTCCCGTCCGGGCGTTCTTCCAGGTCTCGATCGTCGCCTTCAGGATCGCCAGCTGCCTGGCCGGATCCTGGCCGAGGTCGGGGACGGCCGCGACCGACGCGTCGAGGCCGCGCTGCGGATCGGCCGCGATCTCGTCCATCGCCCGGAGCGTCGCGGCGACGAACGCCCGGAGCGCGTCGGCCTTCGCGGCCAGGGTCTGCCGCCCGGTCACGAGTCCCGGCCCCGGCAGCGGCGTCGTCTCGTCGACGTGGAGCACGACCGCCCGCTCGCCGCTCAGCTCGAGCTGGACCGGCTCGTTGTTGGCGAACCCGGTCGCGGCGTCGACGGCGCCCTCCTGGACCGCCACGCCCTGGCCGAAGTCGGGGTAGAGGACGAGCTCGACGTCGTCCGGGGTCAGCCCGACCGAGGCCAGGAGCGCCTGGAGCATGATCCAGGACGAACCATACTTGCCCGGGATGCCCACCTTGCGGCCCTTCAGGTCGGCCGCGGTCCGGATCCCGGACGAGGCCTTGGCGAAGACGATCGAGGGGTTCGTGCCGTAGATCGTGGCCGCGTAGACGATCGGGATCCCCTGGCTGACGGCGGGGATGACGCTCGTACCGTCGGCGCTGCCGATGTCGATCGCCCCCTGGCCGAGGAGCGTCACGAGGTCCGGGTCGATCTTGTTCTGGAGCTCCACCTCGAGCCCGGCGTCGCGGTAGTAGCCGGCCCGGTCGGCGAGGTAGAACTGGGCGAACTGGACGCTCGGGATGTAGCCGAGCCCGACGACCAGTTTCAGCGGCGAGGCCGAGGGAGTCGCGACCGGCGGCCCGGAGGGGATGATCGTGGGCCCGACGTTCAGGTCCGAGGACGCGGGGGGCGCGCTGGCACCCGAGGTGCAGGCGGCCAGGAGACCGACCGTGACCAGGAGAGCGGCGATCTCCCGGGGTCGGGAGCCGGGGGCGGGAAGGCGGGGCGTGGGCACGTGGACCTCCTGTGACGGCTGACGGCTCACCGGACGCCGACGAGGCGGCGCTCGATGAGCACGATGACGAGATAGAGGACGATCCCGAGCAGGGCGATCGTGAGCAGGGCGGCGAACATCAGCGGGATGTCGAACAGGCTCCCCCGGGCGAGGTTGATCAGGACACCGAGCCCGCGCTCGGCGCCCGCCCACTCGCCCACGATCGCCCCGATCACGGCCAGGGTCACCCCGACCCGCATCCCGCCCAGGATCGCGGGCAGGGCGGCCGGGACCTCGAGCTTCGAGATCAGCTGCCAGCGCGTGGCCCGGAAGCTGCGCGCCATCTCGACCAGGCGCGGATCGACCGAACGGACCCCGACCATCGTCGCCACCGCCACCGGGAAGAAGACGATCAGGGCGCAGATGATCACCTTGCTCAGCAGGCCCGAGCCGAACCAGAGTGCGATCAGGGGAGCGAGGGCGAGGACCGGGGTCGCCTGGGCGGCGACGAGGTAGGGCGAGAGGAGGCGCTCGGCGAGCCGGGAGCGGGCGAGCAGGACCCCGACGAGCAGGGCGACGACGCCCCCGACCGCGAAGCCGAGGAGGATCTCGACCAGCGTCGTCGCCAGGTGGGGAGCGATCGTCCCGTCGGCCCACGCCCGCACGAAGCGGGCGACGACGCTGGCCGGACCGGGCAGGATGAACGGCGGGTAGTCGCCCGCGAGCACGATCGCCTGCCAGGCGCCGAGGAACCCGGCCAGGCTGACGAGGACCGGCAGCCACGCGTGCGCGATCCGAGGCCCGAGTGCCGTCCCGCGCGGAGCCGGGGCAGGGGCGGACATCGCTCAGTCACCCTCCCGGCCGAACGGGTCGAACCAGGCCGCGGTCCCGGCCTCGGCGGCCGTCTCGCGGATCCGGGCCGCCGTCGCGCCCGGCCGGAGCCCGACCGCGGCCGCCTCGCGCAGGGCGACCTGGTCGTCGGTCGTGTCGGCGAGCTGGGCACGGATCGCGGTCGCCGCCCGCGAAACCGCCGCCGAGTCGAGCTGGGCGAGCGAGCGCGGCCGGGACAGCTCGACCGGCACGGTCGCCACGACGTGCCCGGGGCGGGGCGAGAGAACCGCCACCCGGTCGGCGACGAAGACCGCCTCGGCGATGCTGTGGGTGACGAGGATGATCGTCGTCCCGGTCCGCTCCCAGAGCCGGAGCAGCTCGACGTTGAACCGCTCGCGGGTGAGCGCATCCAGGGCGCTGAACGGCTCGTCGAGAAGGAGGACGGACGGCTCGAGGGCCAGGGCGCGGGCGATCGCCAGCCGCTGGCGCATCCCGCCCGAGAGGTGGACCGGGCGGGTCGCGGCGAACTCACGCAGCCCGACCAGCCCGAGCAGGTCCGCGGCACGGGCGGCCTGGCGCTCGGCCGGCCAGCCGGCGAGTTCCATCGGGAACCGGACGTTGCCCTCGGCCGTCCGCCAGGGCAGGAGCCGGGGCTCCTGGAAGACGAGGGCGAGGCGCGGGTCCGGGCCCTCGACCCGCTGGCCGTCGATCGTCACCTCGCCTCGGTCCGGGCGCAGGAGCCCGGCCGCGAGGCGCAGGAGCGTGCTCTTGCCGCAGCCGTTCGGGCCGATCAGGGCGACGACCTCGCGCGGGGCGACCTCGAGATCGACGCCGTCGAGGACCTCGAGGCTGCCCGAGGGCCCGCGAAACGAGAGGTGCAGGTCGCTGATCCGGATCCCGGCCCCGGCCGCCGGGCGCACGCCGGCCGCGTTCAGGGCCGCTCTCGTCGTTGCTCCTGGCGCTGCCGACATCCGCCGCTCCGTCGCTTCGCGATCGTGCTCCGGGGCGGCAGCCGAGGGCGACCGACGTCCCGGAACCGGGACGAGTCGCCGTCGCCTTCTTTCATCCGGACTGTACCGTCGGCTCCGTTCAGGCGGCGCCGCACGCCACCCGCGGATCTGCTGGCACCCGGTCGACCGGATCGGATCGTGTCGGCCGGGCCGCTCGTGGGCTCGTCCCGCCTGCGCGGGACCCTACCACCGGTCGGGAATCGCACCCTGCCCCGAAGGCTGAGGGGAATCTATCACGGCCGGCTTCGCGGTCCCGGGGCGGTCAGGACCCGGCGATCGCCGCCAGCTCGACGAACGACGGTGCGAGCGCCGGGTAGAGCGCGCGGTAGACCCCGAACAGGCGCTCGTAGCGCTGCTGCGCCCCGGGGTCCGGCGCCATCCGGCGCTCGATCGCGGTCATCCGGCGGATCGCCGCCACCCGGTCGGGAACGACGCCGGCCCCCACGGCGGCCAGGATCGCCGCCCCGAGCAGCGCGGTCTCGCCGACCCGCGGGATCGCCACCGGGAAGCCGGTCACGTCGGCCTTGATCCGGGCCCAGAGATCGCTCCGGGCCGGACCGCCGGCCAGGCGTAGCTCGGTCACCGGGACGCCCGCGGCGAGGATCGGCTCGGCAACGTGGCGGATCGCATAGGCCGCCGCCTCGAGGACCGCCCGGGCGAGGTGAGCACGGGTGTGACCGAGCGTCAGGCCGACGAACGCGCCCCGGGCCAGCTCGTCAAAGATCGGGGCCCGCTCCCCGGCCAGGTAGGGCAGGAAGACGAGACCGTCGGCACCCGGCCCGAGCGCGGCTGCCTCCGCCTCGAGCTCGTCGAGCGTCCAGCGGCCGCCGAGGAGCGCATCGCGCAGCCAGGTCAGGGCAGCCCCGGTCGAGGCCATCGCCCCGCCCAGGACCCAGCGCCCCTCGATCGGCGCAGGGGCGGAGAACGTCCCGGGCAGCTCGAGCGGCCGGTCGGCGTAGACCCCGAACCCGCCCGAGGCACCGCCGGTGTCGACCGCGTCGCCGGGGGCGAGGAGCCCGGCCCCGAGCATGCTCGCGGTACCGTCGTTCACCCCGGCCATGACCGGGATCCCGGGCCCGAGCCCGAGCTCGTCCGCGGCGGCGGGGCGAAGCGGGCCGAGGAGCTCGCCGACCGCGATCGCGGGCGGGATTCGGGCCGGGTCGATCCCGGCCGCCAGGAGCGCGTCGCCGGGGAGCGGCGCCTCGTGCGCCTGGAGCGCGGTCGCGGCCCGGCCGGTCAGCCACAGCCCGAGGGCGTCCCACGAGCCGAGCAGCCAGCGCGCGGCGGCGGCCGCCTCGGGATCGGCACGCGCCAGCCAGGCCAGCTTCGGCAGGAGCCCGAAGCCGGTCGCCCCGCCGGTCCGGCGGTCCTGCCAGGTGATCGCCGGCCGGACCGGGCGGGCCTGCTCATCGAGGACGGCGAGTGTCGGACCCTGGCCGACGCCGCAGATCGCGACGAGCTCGACCCCGCTCGTGTCGAGAGCGCGAACCGAGGCGGCCAGGGCCCGCCACCAGTCGGCCGGATCCTGCTCCGCGCGCCCGTCCGGTCCGATCTCGATCGGGCAGGCCCGGCGGGCGATCCCGAGCGGCCGGCCGTCGAGGTCGAACAGGCCCGCCTTCGCCTCGCTCGTCCCCAGGTCGAGGCCGAGGACCGCGCGTGTCATCGGCCGGCCGGGCCGTAGACCTCCGGGTTGACGCAGGTCGGGAGCCGTTCCCCGCGCAGGCCGGCGAGCAGGTTCGCGGCGGCCATCTCGGCCATCTTCGCCCGCGTCGCCCGCGAAGCCGAGGCGATGTGGGGGACGACGAGGCAGTTCTCGAGGCTGAGCAGCGGGTCGCTGGCGCGCATCGGCTCGGGGTCGGTCACGTCGAGCGCGGCGCCGCCGATGACGCCGTCGCGGAGCGCCTCGTAGAGGGCCGCCTGGTCGACGACCGGGCCGCGCGAGGTGTTCACGACGATCGCGGTCGACTTCATCCGGCCCAGGCGCTCGGCATTCACGAGGTGGCGCGTCTCCGGCGTCAGGTTGACGTGGAGCGAGACGAAGTCCGAGCGCTCGAACAGCTCGTCGAGCCCGACCCAGGTCGCCCCGAGCGGTTCGGTCACCTCGGCCGGGAGCGGACTGACGTCGTGGTACAGGACGGTCATGTCGAAGCCGCGCGCCCGGCGGGCGACCGCCTGGCCGATCCGGCCGAAACCGACGATCCCGAGCGTCCCGCCGTGGACGTCGACCCCGAGCAGGAGGAGCGGCCCCCACGTCTGCCAGCGGTCCGCCCGGACATAGCGGTCGCCCTCCGCGATCCGGCGCGCGGCGGCCATGATCAGGGCGAAGGCGAAGTCGGCGGTCGTCTCGGTCAGTACCCCGGGCGTGTTCCCGACCGGGATCCCGCGCCGGGTCGCCTCGGGGATGTCGATGTTGTCGAACCCGACGGCGTAGTTGCTGACGACCCGGAGCTGCGGGCCGGCCCGGTCGAGGAGCTCGGCGTCGACCCGGTCGGTGAGCAGGGTGAGGATCCCGTCACAGCCGGCGACGGCGCGCAGGAGCTCGTCGCGCGGTGGCGGGAGCTCGTCCGGCCAGACCGTCGCGTCGCACGCCTCGAGGATCGGGCGGAGCCCCTCCTCGGGGATCCGGCGGCTGACGAAGACGCGGGGACGAGGGGTCGGCTCGGTCATCGTCGCGTCGCGCTCAGACGACGAGCGGCTCGATCACCGCCCGCATCCGTTCGAGGGCGGCGCTGATCCGCTCGCGCGAGTTGGCATAGCTGATCCGGATGTGGTGCCAGCCGACGTCACCGAAGGCGGTCCCGGCGAGGACCGAGACGCCGGCCTCGAGCAGGAGCCGGTCCGCCAGCTCGGCCCCGGAGAGCCCGGTCTCGCTGATGTCGGGGAAGACGTAGAAGGCGCCCGACGGCTTCAGGCAGCGGACGCCGCGGATCGAGTTCAGGCCGTCGACGATCAGCTCGCGCCGGGCCCGGAACTCGGCGACCATCGCCTCGACCTCGTCCTGGGGACCGGTCAGGGCCTCGACCGCGGCCACCTGGGAGAAGGCGCTCGTGCACGAGACCGAGTTGATGATCAGCCGGCTGATCGGTGCCACGAGCGCCTCGGGGACGATCGCGTAGCCCAGCCGCCAGCCGGTCATCGCGTACGTCTTGCTGAACCCGTCGAGGACGATCGTCCGGTCCGCCATCCCGGGCAGCGAGGCGATCGAGACATGCTCGCCCTCGTACAGGATCCGGCCGTAGATCTCGTCGGCCAGGACGATCAGGTCGCGTTCGCGGGCGACGGCCGCGATCCGCTCGAGGTCGTCGCGGGTGAGGACCCCACCGGTCGGATTGGCCGGCGAGTTGAGGATGAGCATCCTCGTCCGGGGCGTCACGAGCCGGGCCAGTTCGTCGGGGTCGAGCCGGAAGCCGTGCTCCATCCGGAGCGGGAGCGGGACCGGTCGGCCGCCGACGAAGCGGGTCATCGACTCGTAGATCGGGAACCCGGGATCGGGGTAGATCACCTCCTCGCCTTCGTCGACGAGGGCCATGATCGCGTAGAACATGATCGGCTTCGCGCCCGGGGTGACGATCACCCGGCCGGGGTGGACGGTGAACCCCTTGCGCGCGGTCGCGTCGGCCGCGATCGCCTCGCGCAGGGCCGGCAGACCGACGGCCGGACCGTAGTGGGTCCAGCCTTCGTCGAGCGCGCGCTGGGCGGCGGCCCGGATGTTCGCCGGGGTGTCGAAGTCGGGCTCCCCGATCTCGAGGTGGATGACGTCCCGGCCGGTCGCCTCGAGGGCGCGAGCCCGGGCGGCCGCCTCGAAGGCGTTCTCGGTTCCCAGTCGATCCATCCGTTCAGCCAGTCGCATCGGCGCATCCTAGCATCCCCTCGCGCCGGCCCGCAGGGCGAGTCGGCCGGCCGGGCGGGGCACCGTCGGTCCGGATCGCGACGCGCCCGAGGACCTCCCGAGCGCCCCCGGCAGCCGGCGATACAATCGCCCGGTGACGACCTTCTACACGATCGACCGGGCGAACGAGCGGATCCCCGAGGTCCGTGAGCTCCTCCTCCGCCTGCGCTCCCAGCGCGAGGACCTCGTCCGGCTGCGCGACCGCTACCTCGAGCTGACGGCGGGAGCTGCGGCCGGGGAAGCCGGCGACGACGCCGATCGTCGCCCGGGCGAGCGTGGTGAGCGGACCGTTCCTGACCGTGCCTCCGGATCCGGCGCGGCGGCCACCGACCTCGACGATGCCCGCCTCGTCCGGCTGCGGATCAAGGGGATCGTCGACCAGATGGGCGCCTCGGTCGCCCGGATCGACGGCTGGGGGATCACCCTGCGCGACATCCAGGCCGGACTGATCGACTTTCCGGCCCTGGTCAACGGCCGCCAGGTCTGGCTGTGCTGGCGGCTCGGGGAAGAGGATGTCGCATGGTGGCACGAGCTCGACACCGGCTTCGCGGGCCGGCAGCCGTTGAGCGAACTGCGCTGACCGGCCCGCGAGCCGGCCGGGAGACCGGGCGAGGTTCTGCCACGGTCCTCCAGGGCGGTCGGCGCAAGGCGTACCGGCCGCTGCCCGCCACGGCCCGGGCGGCCGCGTTCCGGGCCGGCCTGGCGGCCTACGAACGCGGCGATTTCTTCCTGGCCCACGAGCTGCTCGAGCCGGCCTGGATGGGTACCGACGATCTCCTCGAGCGGGAGCTGTACCAGGGCCTGATCAAGCTCGCCGCCGGGTTCGTCCACGTCGCGCGCGGTCGTCCGGCGGGCGCGTTGAAGAACCTGCGGGGCGCCCGGGACCGGCTCGGCCGCGCTGCCGAAGCTCCCGGGAGCGATGGGGGGCGCGACCCGGACGTCGGGGTCGATCTCGACCTTCCGGCCCTCGTGGCAGCGATCGACGAGGTCCTGGCGAGCCTCGAGGCCGGGACGCCGTTGGAGCGGATCGTCGCCCCACCCGTGGCCCGACGATCGAGCGGCCGCTGACGGGTCGGACCGGCGGGGGCGAAGCGGGGGGAGCCGAGGCAGGCTGCCGTTCGGCCGGTTGTCCACGGGAAGACCGCGCCGGTCTGGCCCGACAGACGGCACCGCGTTCCCGCCAGCGGAACAAGGCGCGGGTGCGGCACGGGCAACCGGCACCGTGTTCCCGCCAGAGCGACAGAGCACCCCGATCACGAGGGAGGTCGCCACCCGCAGGCGCAGGCCCCGCAATCCGACCGGGCCTTGTCCTGCGCTGAAGAACGAGTGACGGAATCGGGCGGCAGAAACCACCCCGGACGCTGTCGGCGCCCATCGCCAGCCGATCGCTGGCGCGGTCTGTTCCGCCGAACAGAACGCCCGCCTGCCGAGCGCCTGGGTGGAACCAGGTCGAGGCACGGACCCCCGGCTGGTGAGCCGGCGCCGACGCGGCCCCTGGCTCGCAGGTACACCCTCGCCTGGTCAGCCGTGCCGCCGCGCCCCCGCCGCCCTGCGACCGGCTGGCCCGGCGTCAATCAGCCGCGCCGGCGAAGGCGACCGAGAATCCTGCGCGCCTGCTCCTTGTGGGCGAATGCCCAGCCGATCAGGAGCAGGATGATGAAGTCGATCGTCCCCGCGCCGGCGGCATTCAGGTAGCCGAGCTGCTGACCGATCTCGCCCGAGATCTTCAGGGCCGGGATCGTCGCCCCGACGAGGCCGAGCTGGAAGAACGGCGGCTGCGGGGCGAGGTTCGCCCGCACGCTCTGGGTGATCACCCCGCCGGAGGTCGTGCCGCCGACGAGGAACGCCTCCGAGCCGCTCGTCACCGCCGCCGAACCAGCCAGGCCCGAACCTGGCAGATCCGCCTGGGGCAGGTGCTCCCAGGTCCCGAGCTCGCCGTTCGTCGAGGGGATCGCCCAGTACAGCTCGCCCTTCGGGGCGGTGCCGTCCGAGCCTCCGACGAGATAGAGCGCGCCATTGGCCGTGAACGTGGCCGCATTCGTCCGCGCCACGGGCAGGTTCGGCGGACCGTTCCGGACCCCGAACCGGATGATCGTGCCCGGGTGAGAGTCGACCGTACCGAGCTCGCCGCGCTGGACGGCTCCGGTCGGACCGTTCGCATCGCGCCCGCCGTAGACCCACAGGTAGTCGCCGACCAGCGCCGCCCCGGCGTCGGCCTGGGGGAGGACGAGATCGGCCTGCGGCTGCCAGGCGGCCAGCTTCCCCTTCGCGTCGAGGGTCGACTTCCAGACCGTGCGGACCGGACCGTTGCCGTCGGCCCCGCCGACGAGGAACAGGCCGTCGCCCGCGACCGCGATCGTCGCCCCGGTCCGTGGAGCGGGCAGGGTCAGGGGCAGCTTCGCCTGGTCGGCGGTCTGCCACGGGCCGAGCTCGCCGGTGGCCGGATCGACGGTGCTCACGTACGCGGCCTGCGTCGGTGCGCCGGACGGGTCGGTCCCCCCGAAGACGTAGATTGCGCCGCCGAAGAACGTGGCCGCGGCATCGCGCAGGGGGACCGGGAGCGCCGGGCCGTCCGTCCAGGACGAGAAGTTGCCGTTCGGGTAGAGCGTCGCGACGTAGACCGTGGGCTCGGCCGGTCCGGTTGCGCTCGCGGCACCGCCGATGTAGACGAGCTTCGTGCCGGCCACGACAGCCGCCCCGTCGGTCCGCGGCGCCGGGAGGGAGAGCTCCGGCGGCGAGGGCTCCCAGGGCAGGACCGCTCCGGCGGGCGCCGGGCAGGGCAGGGTCCGGTTCTCCGGCGGACAGAGGTTGACCGGCGACCAGGCCAGGATGCCCAGGTCGATCGTCGAGAAGACGGTGAAGTAGTAGGCCCGGTCCGGGATGTAGCCGAGCATGAAGATGATGACGATGAACCAGAAGAACGCCTTCAGCGAGGCCCACGACCAGCCGTCAGCGTCGAGCAGCCCGAACAGCACGCGCCGACGCGTCGTGGTTCCCGGTGAGAGCGCCTGTCCCGACATCGTCCTCCATCCTCACCGCGCGGCCCGCCTCGACGGGCCGCCCGGCCAGCTCACTTGATCGTCAGCGTTCCCGTCATGTTCGGGTGCACGGTGCAGAAGAACGTGTACGTCCCGGCCGGCAGGGCCGGCACCTGGTACGTCCGCGTGGCAACCCCGTTGAAGATCTCGCCCTTGAAGACCTCCTGTCCGTTGGCGTCCTTGATCGCGACGTTGTGGGGCACCCCGGCATCCTGGTTGTTGAACTCGATCGCGAAGGGCTGGTTCGCCGGCGCCTCGAGCTCGGCCTTGTCGTACTGGATGTTCTGCGCGGTCAGCTGGAGCGTCGTCGCGGCCGGGGCACCACCGCCGGCCGGGGCAGGCGAACCGGCCGGGGCGGGCGAACCGGCCGGGGCCGGGGTGGCAGCCCCGCCGCCGCCGGTGAGTGCGGCGCTCCAGCAGGCCGGAACAGGGGTGGCGTCCGGGGCAGGCTGGTACTTCGGGTCGCGCCAGCCGGTGAACGTCTGTTCCTTGCCCGTCTTCGGATCGATCACCGGCTCGCCGAGCGACGGATCGCGGACGACGTACTCGTGGTCGTTCGTCGCCCTCAGGAAGGCGATCAGGTCGTTGATCTGGACATAGTTGAGCGGGCCGGGCGGGTTGCCCGCATCCGACCAGACCGGCATCAGGCTGTCCGGGTTGCCGCAGACGTACCGCCCGCCGACGGTCAGGACGTTGCGCAGGTAGTTCGCGTTCAGGTGCTGGTAGAGCTTGCTCTGGTCGTTCAGGACGGGGCCGATCCCGCCCTCCCCCTTCGCGCCGTGGCAGCGGGCGCAGTTCGCCTGGTAGATGTTGTAGCCGCGCTCGACGGCCGTCACCTGCTGGGCCGCCGCGTCGGCCGCCAGGCGGCTCTCGGGCGGGACGAACGGCAATCCCTGGAGCGGCCCGGGGAAGCCGAGCTCGTAGAGGTAGTAGATCGCGATGAACGCGACGACGACGGTCACGACCAGGAAGCCGACGCCGCGCGCGCTCGCGCTCTGGCGCACGATCTTCGCCGCCCGCTCGGGTGTCAGGCCGAACGCATGGGCGCTGGGAGGGGCGGAGAACCGGTCGGCCGGAACGACCTCGGCTGCCGGCCGGGTGGCCGGCAGCCGCTCCTCCGGGCGCGAGCCGGGCTGATCGGTCATCGGACTCCTCGAAGATCGGGGGCGTGAATCACGTGGCTCGGCCGGCCGGTCAGATGCAGCCGGTCGGCGTGCGGGGCGGGATGAGGCCCGGCTGACCGAGCGCGATCGGCAGCGGACCGAGGGTGATCTTGCCGGTGTCGATCGTCAGCACGCCCGCGGCGTCGACGATCTCGGCGAAGCGGTCCATGCTCCGCGGAGCCGGGCCGTACTGGGCGCCGGCGGCCTTGATCCCGAGCCGGTCGTAGCGCGAGCCGTGGCAGGGGCACTCGAGCCAGAAGTTCTTCAGGCAGGGGTTCGGCTTGCAGCCGAGGTGCGGGCAGCGCTGGTAGAGCGAGCGGACGTTGAGCGCCGTGCCGTCGCCGGTCTTGTCCTCGCCCGGAATGAACTCCTGGCGCGAGGGGTCGATCAGGATGACGAACGCCCGTGCGTCGGCGTAGTAGGCCGGGAAGCCCTGGTCGATCGGCAGGCTGCTGTTCTGGGCCTTGACGTCGCCGAACTTGCCGATCGTGATCTTGCCGCCGAAGCCGCCGGCCAGGTTCGGCCAGATGAAGCCGATCGTGCCGGCCGCGGCCTGCAGGAGCCAGACCCCGATCCCGGCCGCCAGCGAGGTGCGCAGCAGCTGGCGCCGGGAGAGGCCCTGGACCTGCTCGTGGCGGAGCGCCTTGATCGCCTCCCTGGTCAGGGCCTGGGGCTTCGCGGCCGGCTCGACGTGGTAGTTGCTCATGCGCCTGGGATGTCCTCGTCTGCGTCGACTAGAGGCTGAAGTGAAGACCGGGCGTGTTCACGTAGGGGATGACGAAACTGTAGCCGGGCCCCCGGAAGAAGATCCCGATGAAGGTCACCACGAGCCCGAGGATGCAGAAGAAGGTGAACAGCATGACCGCCGTCTTGCGGTCCGAGGGGCGGGTCGCGAGCAGGTTGCCGCGGTCGACGTAGGGGATGAGGGCCGCGCCCACGAGGACGAAGGTGGGGACGAGCACCCCCGCCACCGTCGGGTGGAAGTAGGCGAGCAGCTCCTGGAGGCCGAGGAAGTACCAGGGCGCCTTGGCCACCGCGGGCGTCACGTTGCCGTTCGCGAGCGCCTCGAGGGGGGCGTTGATGAACAGCCCCATGAGCAGCAGGAAGACGGTCATCATCGCCGCCGCCAGGAACTCGATCGTCAGCAGGTGCGGCCAGGTCATGACCGTGTCGTCGGGTTCCTTCTGGACCCGGACGACGGCGTCCTGCTTGACCAGCGCCAGCAGGCGGTACGGGCGCGCCGACATCGGCACGCGCTGCTTGTCGATCTCGGTCCGCCGTGACGGATCGACCGGCAGGACGACGCGCCGCTCGGGCGGCGCCTTCTGATCGGTCATGCCACAGAACCTCCGGCCGCCAGGACGAGGTCAGCGCAAGGCGCCGCCGAGCACGCGAGCGCGCGCACCCCGGGGTGCGCAAGCGAGGGCGCGGAGGCGGCAACGCCGCGATGGCCCGTCATAGCGGTCCGGAAATCCCGCCGTCCTTGCGGATCCGCCAGAAGTGGACCGCCAGGAAGATCGCCGCCACGAGCGGGAAGACCATGATGTGGAGGACGTAGAAGCGCAGGAGCGTGTTCTGGCCGACCTCGATCCCGCCCAGGAGGATCAGCTTCGTCGGGGTGTTGAAGAGCGGGGCGTAGCCACCCATGTTCGTCCCGATCGTGATCGCCCAGTAGGCGATCTGGTCCCAGGGCAGGAGGTAGCCGGTGAAGCTGAGCATGATCGTCAGGAACAGGAGGACGACCCCGACGACCCAGTTGAACTCGCGCGGCGGCTTGTAGGCGCCGTGGTAGAAGACCCGCATCATGTGCAGGAAGACGAAGAAGACCATCAGGTGGGCGGCCCAGCGGTGGATGTTCCGGGTCAGGAGCCCGAACGCGACGCTGCTCTGGATGTTCAGGATGTCGGTGTAGGCCATCGTCGCCGAGGGGACGTAGTAGAACATCAGGTAGACCCCGGTCACGGTCAGGACCAGGAACAGGAAGAAGGAGAGGCCCCCGAGGCAGAACGTGTAGGCGAACTTCACCGCGTGCTGGCGGACCCGGACCGGGTGGAGGTGGAGGAAGACGTTGTTCATGACCGCGTACGCCCGCGAGCGCTCGTCGGTCGGGTACGGGTTGCGGAACAGCGATCGCCAGACCGCGCTGCGGCGGATCCCCTGGTCCACCCGCTCGAGGAAGCTCACCTCGATCCTCCTGCCACGCCGGGCGTCCCGGCCAGCTGCGCATCACGGTACGACTCCTTGTAGAGCCGCCCGTCGCTCGAGATCTCCTGAAGCTCGAACCGCTCCATGGTAATGGCGTCGAACGGGCATCGCTTGACGCACAGCGCACAGCGGATGCAGCGCTCCTCGTCGAGGACCATCGCGGCGCCCTGGTTCCAGCCGTAGGCCTCCTCGAGCTCCGGGAGGAGGCCCTCGCTCTTGAGCTGGTTGACGTCGACCATGTGGATGACCCCCTCCGGGCAGACGTCGGCGCAGGCACCGCACAGGACGCACCGGAACGGGTCGAACCAGATGTTGAAGTTGCACATCAGGCAACGCGTCGACTCCGCCACCGCCTCGGTCGCCCCGTAGCCGAGCTCGACCGGGGTCGAGAAGTTGACCGCCGGGTCGGCCGACGGGATGCGCATCTGAAGCGGCACCATCGGGATGTGCTGGCGGGGCAGGATGTCGTAGAACTCGGGCATCTCGTGGCGCCACGAGCTGGTCACCTTCACGTTCGGGGTGACCGTCACGTCGGTCCGGCCGGAGAGGTAGCGATCGATCGCATAGGCGCACTTCTTGCCGTGGCCGGCGGCCTCGATGAGGGTCGTCGGGCCGGTCACGAAGTCACCGCAGGCGAAGACGCCCTTCACGTTCGTGGCGTACGTCGCCGGGTCCACCTTTACCCGGCCGCGGTTGATCTCGAAGCTTGATTCGACCGGCAGGAACGAGAGGTCGGCGGCCTGGGAGACGGCGGGGATGACGGTGTCGGCCTTGATCACGAACTCCGAGCCGGGGATCGGGACCGGAGAGCGGCGACCGGACGCGTCCGGCTCCCCGAGCCGGTTGCGCACGAACTTCACCCCGCTCACGTGGCCGTTCTCACCGAGGATCTCGACCGGGCTGGCGAGGAACTCCATCCGGACGCCCTCGCGCTCGGTCTCGCCCAGCTCCTCCTCGTCGACGACGAGCTCGGAGCGGGTCCGGCGGTAGACGATCGCCACGTTCTGCGCGCCGTGGCGGAGACTCGTCCGCGAGCAGTCCATCGCCGTGTAGCCGCCGCCGATGATGACCACGTCCCGGCCGACGGTCAGCTCCTGGCCCAGGTTCGCCTTCTTCATGAAGTCGACGCCGTACTGGACGCCCTCGAGGTCCCAGCCCGGGATGTCGAGGACGACCGCGTTCATCGCCCCGGCCGTGATCGCGATCGCGTCGTAGTCGGCCTGGAGCTGCTCGAAGGTCAGGTCGACCCCGATCGTCGTGTTGTAGACGAACCGGACGCCGAGCCGCTCGATCAGCCGGACGTCCGTCTCGATCGCCTGGCGGGGGAGGCGGAAGGCGGGGACACCGATGAGCATCGTCCCGCCGGCGTAGGGCAGGCTGTCGAAGACGGTGACCCGGAAGCCCTTCATCGCCAGCTCGCGCGAGACCGCCAGGCCCGCCGGCCCGGCCCCGATGACCGCCACTCGCTCGCGCCGGGGCGTGATCGCGGGCATCGCGTCGGGGATCCCCGAGGCCTCGTGCCACTCGACGAGAAACCGCTTCATCGCCCGGATCGCCAGGGGCCGGTCGATGTCGCCCCGCCGGCAGGCCCGCTCGCAGGGCGCCGAACAGACGTACGAGCACATCGCCGCGACCGGGTTCGGCTCGCGGCTCAGGATGTAGCCTTCCTCGAACCGGCCCTCGGCGGCCAGGTTCAGGTAGCCCCGGCAGTTCGTCCCGACCGGGCACGCTTCCTGGCACTCGATGTTGCACTGGAGCCAGGAGGCGTCGACGGGCTGGACGAGGAATTCCTGGAGCGGGTCGATGGCCACGAGCTGTTCGTGCCTCTCCTGTGCTACGGACCTGGTGCGGCGGGTCCCGGTCTGGGACGGCTGGCAGTCGAAGGGGCAGCGGCGCGGCCGGGAACCCCGGGCCGCCGACCGCGCGAATCTACCATCCCGGTCGCCCGGGCTGCAAAGCCTCGCCGCCGGGCGGAACAGCGCCGGGGGCCGGAACGGCGGGCAGGGCGGGGCCGCGGTCGGGGCGGGGCCGCGGTCGGGGCGGCGAAAACGCGCCGGGGCGGCGAAAACGCGCCGGGGCGGGGAACCCGGAGCGCGGACCGGATGCTTACGGGGGCGGGCGGTGCAGTTGACGGTCGCCGGCGTCGCAGCTACGCTCGGCCGAGAGCACGGACCCCGTCTGCCGATCGGCGCTCGAGGAGGAACTGGCACCGGTGACCGCGAGCGAGTTCGCCTTCCTGGCCCTCGGACTCGTCCTCGGGGTGACCGCGGGTGCGGCGCTCATCGAGCTCCTGCGCGCCCGACCGCCCGCTCCTCGCGAGATCCGCGTCACGGTCGCCCCGGCGGACCTGTCGAGCCGTGGCTCCACCTTCGCCAGCGGTGCCCCGGTCGCGGTCTTCGGTCCGGCCAGGGGCGGGCCGGGCGACCGGCGCCGGGCCGACCGGGAGGAGGCGGGCGGAATCGCGGTTCGGCCGCCGGTCGCGATCGCGGTCGAGCCCGATCCTCGTCCCGACCCCGTGGCCACCGCCCGCCGCCCGGGCGGCGCGATCGGGACGGTGACGATCGAGGCGGTGCCGATCGGGGCGGTGCCGATCGGGGCGGTGCCGAGCAGCGCCGTGCCGGTGGCGGTCCTGGCCGGCTCGACCGACGGTCCCCCTGCGCGAGCAGCCGCCCCGGATCGGGGACCGGGCCGGGACCCAAGCGCGCCGGCCGGATCGGAGGCCCGGGAGACCGACCTGTGCCGCGACGAGCGCCGCGCGGTCGAGGACCGGTGCGCGGTGGCGGACCGCCTGGCCGCCCAGGCGGAGGCCGTGGCTGCCACCCTGCGCGAGGCCCAGCGGACGTACGACGAGCACGTCGCACGGGCCGAACAGGCCGCCGACCTGGCCGACCCGCGGACGCTGCGTGCGGCCAAGGAAGCGGCCCAGCTCGAGTTTCGCCGGGCCCGGGCGGCCGCCTCGTCCCGCGCGGAGGTCGATACCGCTGCCCGGGCGTGGCTGCTCGAGATCAACCGGATCAACAACCAGGCCCGCGAAGCGGTCGTCACCCGGCGTCGTGCCCAGGCGGCGGCAGACGGCCTGGTCACGACGATCGAGCGCCTGACGATCGAATCCGATGCGGCTCGGATCGCCGCCGAGTCGGCCCGGCAGGCCTGTCTCGCCGCCCGCGAGGCGCTCGCGGCATGCGAGGAAGCGGCAGCCGGCGCGGGCGCGCGGGCGAGCGCCCCACTGATGTCGCCGGAGGCGGGCGCCGCGGCGCGGCCCGGACCGGCCCACCCGACCGCCGGGAGCGGCGGCACGGCCGAGGTGGCGGGTGAACGCGGGCCCGCCGGGGCGACGCCGGGCGCCGGCGACAGCGGCGGCCCGGCCGAACCGGCGATCTTCCGGCTCCTGCGCGGCGATCGGACGGTCCTGCGCCGGATCGCTGCCCACCTGGCCGGCGACGACGTCGGCGAACAGGCGCGCTGGCAGCTCCGCCTGAGCGACCTGGTCGATGCGATCCTCGCCCGCGCGATCGAGACCTCGAGCCTCGATTTCCCGACCGACCACCCGTTCTGGGGCCCGTTCAGCCGCCAGCAGGCGCGCGAGATTGCGGCCGCGCTCAGCTCGCTCGGCTACCGCTTCGACGGGCTGGGGGGCTTCGCCGACGGGCGGATCCCGAGCCAGCGCGACCTCTCGCTGGCCGTCGGCTACGCCGGACTCGACCCGATGCGCATCCGGCGCTGGCCGACGGAGGCGGAGATGACCGAGCTGTTCCGCGAGGTGCGCGTGGCAGGTGACGAGTACCTCGCCGCCACGGCCGGGGAGCTGACCCTGGGCGAGATGGTGTCGATGCTTGGACGTCGCGCGGACGGGCTGACCGAGCTGTGGAACGCCTGGGGGCGCCTCCGGCCGCTGCTGCTGGCGACCGACTGACCAACCGGCCAACCGACCCCCGGCGTACCGGCCAACCGGCCGGCACGCCCGACCGGCCGCCACTTCCGACCGGCCGGCAACGACCGGCTACTCCCCGGTCGGTCCCTCGTCCTCGTCCTCGTCGATGACCACGAGCCGGAGCGCCTCGGCCGCGGCGAGCCCGAGCGGCGCGCCCTCCTCGGCCGCCCAGCGGCGGATCCGCTCGGCCAGCCGGTCCGGGTCGTGGACCTGGCTGGCGTGGGCGAGCAGGGCCTCGATCTTGCGCTCGAGCGTCGCTCCGACGTCGACCCGGACGTCCGGCTCGTTCGGCCAGAAGAGGTACAGCCGGCGCACCCGGTGCGGCGCGAACCCGTCGCGCACCAGCCCCGGGAAGGCCATCGGGTTGCGCGCGGCCGGGAAGACGGCGTCGACCGCCGCCAGGCCGGCCGCCCGGTGATCGGTGTGGTTCACGCCACCGCCGCGGTAGAAGAGGACCTCCGGGTCGTGGGTCAGGACCGCATCGGGCCGGAAGGCCCGGATCTCGCGTACGAGCAGCTCGCGCAGCGCAAGCTCGTTGGCCAGCGCCCCGTCCGGCTGGTGGAGGAAGCTGACCCCGGCATAGCCGATGATCGCGGCGGCCCGGCGCTGTTCGGCCTCGCGGGTGGCGGCCAGGACGAACGGATCGAGCTCGGCGTCCTCGCCGCCCTGGTCACCGCTCGTGCAGCAGACCAGCCAGCCGACGGAACCGGCGTCGATCCAGCGCGCAGCGGTGCCGGCCGGTCCGAACTCGGCGTCGTCGGGATGGGCCGTGATCACCATGAACCGGTCCGGTCGCCAGTCGTGGGCTGCCGGGCCCCGATCCACCCCCGCCTGTCCGATCAGCTCGTCATCGGCCATCGTGCCTCCCGTCCGACCCCCGCGACCCCTGCCGGGCGCGGGCTTCACGTCGCACTATCACTTGATAGAATGCTGTCGAGGCTTCGCTCGTCTCCCCCCACGAGCGAAGCCTCGTTCGATCTCCGGCTCAGCCGCCGCGGATCGCCTTCTCCTCGACCAGGGCGGCCAGGACCTCCGCGGCGTGGCCGTCGGCGGTGACCTTCGGCCAGGCCCGGGCGATCCGCCCGTCGGGGTCGATCAGGAAGCTGGAGCGCTGGACGCCCATCGCTTCGCGCCCGTACTGCTTCTTCAGGACCCACGCCCCGTAGCGCTCGGCGACGGCATGGTCGACGTCGCTCAGGAGCGTGAACGGGAGCCCGAACCTGGCCCGGAACCGGGCATGGCTCGAGGCGTCGTCCGGGCTGATCCCCCACACCTCCGCGCCCTGATCGAGGATCGCCCGGTAGGCGTCGCGGAACTGGCAGGCTTCGGTCGTGCAGCCGGGGGTGTCGTCCCTGGGGTAGAAGTAGACGACGGTCCAGCGGCCGAGCCGGTCGGCGAGCCGGTGGATCGTCCCCTGATCGTCGGGCAGGGCGAACTCGGGAGCCGGGTCGCCTGGAGCGGGGGTGCTCATCGGGCGAGGGTAGCAGGGGTCTCGACGATCAGCAGGATGCCATCCCCGACGACGACCGCCGCGTCGGGCCGGAGACGGACGTTCGACAGCCCCCGGGCCGGACCGGCCAGGAGCGTCCCCCCGCGCAGCGGATAGCGCAGCCCCTCGGTCGTCACGCCCCGAACCTCGATCCCGAACGGGAGGAGCGAGACGAGATCGCCGACCCGGCCGGGCAACGCCCGGCGGACCGGGCGACCGTCGCGATCGGGGGCCCGGACCGCGGTCACCCGGCTCCGGGCGTCGATCAGCTCGGCCTCGCGCTCGGCGAGCTCGGGCAGGAGGAGGAGGCCGATGTTGGCCAGGGCGTGATCGATCCGGCGCCCGCCGAACGCCCCCACGATCGTCAGCCGCTGCGCGCCGCGGGCGAGGGCCGCCCGGACCGCCAGCTCGGTGTCCGACTCGTCCTTGTCCACCCGGGCCTGCTCGATCTCGACTCCGACCGCCCGGAGCCGCTCGAGCCCGTCGCGGGGCAGGGAGTCCATGTCCCCGACCAGGAGGTCGATCGCCAGGCCGAGACGCGCCGCGCCGAGCGCGCCCCCGTCGGCCGCGACGACGAGTCCGACCTCCTCGGCCCAGCCTGGCCAGGCGGCGTCGAGCCCGGCCCGGTCGGGGAGGTCCCCGTCGGCGACGATCAGGGCCTTCATCGCCGACGCGGCCGGAAGGGGGCCGGAGGCGGTCCCGGCGGCAGGGACGGAACGAGTGCGATCCTGCTCACCCGAGCGATCCTATACCCCCGGCCGCTCTCGCGACGGGAGCGCGGGGCGCGATCGGGAGGGCGATCCGGCGACCGGCTGCGTGCTAGTATCCGGCCGTGCCCGAGACCGTCCCCCATGCCGCGATCCAGCGCGTCCTCGATGCTGCGGCGAAGAAGGGCGTGACCCTCGAGGTGACCGTCTTCGAGGAGTCGACCCACACCGCCGAGGAAGCGGCGGCCGCGGTCCGGGCCGAGCTCGGCCAGATCGTCAAGTCGCTCGTCTTCGTCGCCCCGGGCGATGACGGCGCGCCCGAGCCGGTCCTCTGCCTCGTCTCGGGCGCGAACCGGGTCGACCTTGCCCGCCTGGCTGCGGTGACCGGCGAACCCGACATCCGCCGGGCCACGGCGCGCGAGGCGAACGAGCTGACCGGCTTCGTCATCGGCGGCATCCCGCCCCTCGGCCACCCGCGCCCGGTCCGGGTGATCATGGACCCGGACCTCGGGCGCTACCCGCTCGTGTGGGCCGCCGCCGGGACGCCGACCGCGGTCTTCCCCGTCCCCCCGGCGACCCTGCGCAGCCTGGCCAACGCGATCGTCGCTCCGATCGCCGAGGAGCGCCCTCGGGCCGACCCGGTCGGCGCCGAGCCCCAGCCCGGTACCGGCGGGACCGCCCGGGGCGCGCCGCAGAACGCGGGCGCCTGAAGCCGCCGCCGCTCCTGCGATCCGGCCCACCAATGACCCGCGATCCCGGGCATGCCGTCGTGCGCTACCCGGGCGGGCTGCGCGCGAGCTACCGCTGGGCCGGCAGCGGACAGGGGGCCGCGGTCTTCGCCCTGTCCGAGTCAGGCGGCGTGCTGACCGACCTCGGCAACCTCGCCGGCGACTCGTTCGAGCAGCTCTGTCGGGCCGAGGTCCGGGTCGAGGGCCCGGGGGGACAGTGGACGGCCCGTCTCGCCTCGCCGATCCACGACCAGCCGGGGGGCCTGCTCTGGGACACGGCCGGGCTCCTCGTGGTCAAGTACGGCTTCCGGACGTATGCCTTCGAGGCCCGGACCGGGCTCCTGCGCTGGAGCCATCGCTCGGCCAGCCCGCTGCTCGCGGTCCTCGGCTCGTCGCGCCTCGACCACGTGATCATCCAGGGCGAGATCGAGACGTTCGCGGTCGATGCGGCCGGCGAGGTCCGCTGGCGGGTCGCCCACTCCGACGTCGTGACCGAGGCGGAGCTGGTCGGAGGCCGACTCGTGCTCAGGAGCTATGCCGGCCAGCTGATCGCGCTCGACCCGCGGACCGGCCGGGTCGCCGTCTGAGCGGGGGGCCCGACCGAGCCGGGGTCGCGTCCGGGCAGGGGGCGCCGCCCGAGCCGGGGTCGCGGCCCAGCCCAAAGGCTCGAGACGACAGCCGCCCTGGGGACAGGCGGTGGACAACCTCGGAGCCGTCACGAAATCTCGTGGACAACCCCGGTTGACCTCCTCCTCCGGGGGGCCTATCGTTCATCCCAGCCCGGAGGGGCCGAGCGAACGCTAACGGCAGAGATCGCCTCAACGCCCACGCGTCGGGTAGGTTCCTTCGGGCCTTTCTGTCTCCGGCGCCGTATCATCCGGGCCGTGACTCCCCAGCTCCTCGTCGGCCTCGGCCTGGTCGCGCTCGTTCTCGGGGCGCTCCTTCTGCGCTCGTTCGGGACCGGCTACCGGGTCGGCCGGATCCTCGCCGGCACGCCGGCGGTGAGCATCGGCGAGGCGCTCGAGCTCGCGGCACGGGGCGAACCGCGCTACGTCCGGGTCTCCGGGCGGCTCGACTCCGAGCAGGAGTTCGAGGACGAGCATCATCGCCCGCTCGTCTTCCGCCGGGTGCGGATCGAAGCCCTGCGCGGCGGGCGCTGGCAGACCGTCGAGGAGCACCGCCAGGCGGTCGACTTCGAGGTCCGCGAGGGGCTCGAGGCGATCCAGGTCGACCACGCCGTGCTCGACGGCGGGCTCGTCGTCATCCCGCGCGAGTCGTCGGGGACGGCCGGCGAGGTGCCCGGGTTCGTCCCGGCCGACCTGGCCCCCGACACCCCGGTCCGGATGCGAGTCGACCAGGTCTCCGCGATCGAGCACGCCAGCGTCGCCGGCGTCCCGCTCACCGGCCCGGACGGCGTGACCAGGCTGACCGCGCTGCCCGGCCGACCGCTTGTCCTGACCACCCTCGAGCGCGACGAGGCGATGCGCATCCTGGCCCACGGCCGGCGAACCCGGGTCGCGGCAGCCGCGACCTGCCTGGCCTCCGGACTCGGCCTGGTCGGCCTTGGGCTCGCCTGGGCCGTGGCCGGGACGATCCTCGCCCGCTGATCGACCCGGCCCGGAGCAGCGCCGCCGAGCCCGGGACCGCCCGCCGCTTCGTCGGGCCCGGCCGGGGGTGAGTCCGGAGGTGAGTCCGGAGGTGAGTCCGGAGGTGGCCCGGGCGGTCCAGTCACCACCGGACGATCGTCCTATTGGCAGGATCTGTGAGCTTCCCTAGGCTCCCCCTCGTCAAGTTCACAGTTCCTGAAGGCGAACCGTGTCCAGCCCGCTCACCGCCCACCCGCCCGATGCGACCCTCTCGGTCACCCGGGCCGCCCGCCTCCTCGGCGTCCACCCGAACACCGTCCGGGCCTGGAGCGACCAGGGGCGCCTGCGGTACTACCGGATCAACCGCCGCGGCGACCGTCGCTACCGGGTCGGCGACCTCGAGCGCTTCCTGCTGGCCACCTCGGCCGGACCGGGGCCGGGCGGCGAGCGTGCCGCGAGCGCCGGCCGCGATGGCCGCCGCACCGGCCGGGACGGCGCTTCCGCGGGCCTCGCGGTGGCAACGCGGGTCGGGGACGGAGGGGACCGACACACCCTCGACCTCCGCCTCCTCGCCGACCTGGCCGCGCTCGGGACCGAGCAGCGCGAGCTCGACGAAGTTCTCGCCCGGGCGGTGCGGCTCATCCGCGACGCGTACGGGCTCCGGCTGGTGGCAGTCTGGCAGGCGCGCGGCGGGCTGCTCGTGCCACGGGCCGCGGAGGGCGAGGGTGCCGCGCGCCTGGTCGAGCTGCCGAGCAGCCTCGGGACGATGGGCCGGGCCCTGGCCGTCGGGCGAGCCGTCCTGGCCGCGGCGCCGTCCGCCGGCGACCGCGGGCTGCCGGTGCTGCCGGCACTCCTGGCCGAGGCAGCCGTGCCGATCCCGGGCGGCCCGGGCAGGGCCCCCTGGGGCGTCCTGCTGGCCGGCGCAGGCGAGCCCGGGCGTCTCGACGAGGAAGCACTCGATCTGCTCGAGGCAGCGGCGCGGCAGCTGGCCGCAGCCGTCCGCTCGGCAGACCAGCTCGAGGAAACAGCCACCCGACTCCACCGGGCCGAGGCCCTGCGCCGAATCGCCGGCGACATCGCGAGCAGGCTCGACCTCGACCAGATCCTGTCCGGCCTGGTCGACCACGCGCTCGTCCTCTTCGACGCCGACCGGGCAGCCGTCTTCCTGGGCGGGGCGGGCGATCAGCCGCGGGTCGCCGTCTCGCGCGGCCTCTCGGACTCGTACCTGGCCTCGGTCAGGGATGCTCCCGCCTCGTCCCTGACCGCGCTTGCCGCCTCGACCCGCCGACCCGTCTTCTCGATCGGCTATCGCGACGACCCGGCCGTCGGGTCGCTCCGGGCCGCGGTCGTCCAGGAGGGCTTCGACACGATCTGCAGCGCCCCGCTCGTCGACGGGCCGGACCTGCTCGGGCTGCTGAACATCTATCACGACGCTCCGCATGCCTGGACGAACGACGAGCTCGAGGCGATCACGGCCCTCGCCGCCCAGGCGAGCGTCGCGCTCAAGACGGCCCGCGCCTATGCCCAGATGGCGACCTGGGCAGCCCAGCTCCAGTCGATCCAGCACCTGGGGACCCGCCTGAACCGGCTAACGAGCGTGCGCGAGATCGGCCATGCGATCGCCACCGAGCTGCGCCAGCTGATCGAATACCACAACGTGCGGGTCTACCGGATCGTCGGCCCCGACCTCGTGCCGGTGGCGATGCAGGGCCAGGTGGGCGAGTACGTCGACGAGACCCCGGAGCAGCTCCGGGTCGCGGTCGGCGAGGGCCTGACCGGCTGGGTCGCCCGCCACGCGGTCGCCCTGAACGTGCCTGACGCGGCCCATGACCCGCGGGCGCGCACGATCCCCGGGACCGAGCCCGACCTCGACGAGTCGATGCTCCTCGCCCCGATGGTCTTCGAGGACCACGTCCTCGGCGCGCTCGTCCTCTCCAAGCTCGGCCTGAACCAGTTCAGCGCCGACGACCTTCGCCTGCTCGTCATCTATGCCAGCTTCGCCGCCCAGGCGATGGCCAACGCGGACGCGACCGAGCTCCTGCACGCCCAGTCGGCGGCCCTCGAGCGCCAGGTGCGCAGCCAGCGCGAGCTGCTCGGGATCACCGAGTCGATCCTCGGCACGCTCGACCCGCGGGCCGTCCTCGACCAGATCGCCGACCGTCTCGAGGCCGTCGTGCGCTCCGACAACTTCTCGATCCGGATCCTCGACCGGACGGCCGGCACGCTCCGTCCCCTGGCCGCCAAGGGGGTCCACGCGGATGAATTCCTCCACTCGCTTCCCCTCGACGAGCCCAGCCTGGCGGCCTGGGTGGTCGAGCACAACGAGCCGCAGCTCGTCCTCGACGAGCTGGCCGACCCGCGCATCCGTCACTTCAAGTCGACCGGCCCGGTCGAGGGGAGCCTGATCTCGGTCCCGCTCCGCGGCCGGGAGGGCGTCACCGGCGTCCTGACCCTCGAGCGCCTCGGGCGACAGGACCCGTTCACGAACGAGGAGTTCGAGCTCGTCCAGCTCTTCGCCGCCCACGTCTCGATCGCCCTCCAGAACGCGGAGGCACATTCCGCGGTCGCGGTCCGGGCCCGGACCGACGGCCTGACCGGCCTGCTGAACCACGGCACGTTCGAGCACCAGCTGGCCGAGGCGGTCGCCGCCGGCAGCCCGTTCAGCCTCGTGATGCTCGACCTCGACGACTTCAAGTCCGTCAACGACACGCTCGGCCACCAGGCCGGCGACCGCTTCCTGAGCGACGTCGCCCGGGCGCTCGTCGACGCCGGGCGCGAGACCGATTGCGTCTTCCGCTACGGGGGCGACGAGTTCGCCCTCCTCCTGCCCGCGGCCGACGAGCACGGGGCGCTCCTCGTCGCCGAGCGGGCCCGGGCCGCCGTCCGGGCCGTCGGGCTGGGCAACTCGGAGTGGGCTCGCCACGGCCTCCAGGTGAGCTGCTCGATCGGCCTCGCCACCTGCCCCGCCGATGGGGCGACCGCCAAGGAGATCCTCCTCGCCGCCGACCGGGCCTGCCTCGTGGCCAAGCGCGGCGGCCGCGACCGGATCGTGACCGCGGCCGAAGGGCGCTCGCTCGCCGGCGAGATCTCGCTCCAGGCGCCGACCCCGGTCGATCGGCCGCTCGACGAGGTCGCCGGGAAGAGCACGCCCGAGCGGCTTCCGGATCGGTAAGCCGCCGGCCGGCGACCAGCCGCGGGCCGCCCGCCGCGACGGCGCGTCACCGGCCGGGCCGGGAGAGCGTCAGACTGGGACGATGTTCCACCCTCGGCCCGGTCCGCCCGGGCAGCACGCATCGGGCCCCCGGATCAGGCAGCACATCGCCGCCGCGATCCTCGCCCTGGCCGTGCTCGGCGGCTGTGGCATCGGACCGCTGCCCGCCGTGACCGCCAGCCCGGAGGGGTCGGGGATGCCGACCTCGCCGGCGCCCGTGCCGGCCTCGGTGCCCGCTTCGTCGTCCGTCAGCCCGACGCTGCCCTCGCCCTCGTTCGTCCGTCCCACGCCGACGCCCGAACCGAGCCCGGTCGAGTACACCGTCGTCGCCGGCGACACGCTCACCTCGATCGCCCGCCGGTTCGCCACGACCGCGCGCAGCATCGCCTTCTGGAACCGCGCCCGGTACCCGAGTCTCGACCCGGCCTCCCCGGGCTACGCGCCGGACCGGATCGAGGTCGGCTGGAGGCTGACGATCATCCCCGGCGTCGTCGTTGACGAGACCGAGCTGACGCCACCCCCGGCCTCCCTCTCGCCGACCGTCCTCCCCTCGCCGATCGTCGTCCCCGGCCCGACGCCGCTGCCCGGCGGGAGCAGCCTGCTCGTCTCCCATGGCGACCGCGCCTCGGGCGCCGTCGCCCTGACCTTCGACATGGGCGGCCGGCTCGATCCGGCGCTCGCGATCATGGACTGGCTGATCGCCCACGACGTCCGGGCGACGATCTTCCCGACCGGCAAGACCGGGTCGGAGACGGGGATCGGGCGGGCGGTCATCGGGCGGATCGCCGCCCACCCGGGACTGTTCGGCATCGGCAACCACTCGTGGGACCACCCCGACTTTCGCGGGCTGACGGCAGCCCAGATCGCCGACCAGCTGACCCGGACCGAGGCCGCCCTCGCGCCGCTCGCGGGACGAACGACGAAGCCGTTCTTCCGGCCCCCGTTCGGGTCCCAGGACCAGGCCGTGCTCGACGCGGTCGGCGCCGCGGGCTGGGCGTACACGATCATGTGGGATGTCGACACGATCGACTGGCGGGCGCCGGCCGACGGCGGCCCGAGCGCCGAGGACATCGTGGCCAGGGTGATCGCGCGCGCCCGCGGCGGCTCGATCGTGCTCATGCACCTCGGCGGCTGGCACACCCTCGAGGCGCTGCCCGGGATCGTCGACGGGCTGCGGGCGCGCGGGCTCGAGCCGGTCACCCTGGCCGAACTGCTCGGCCGGTAGCGGGCGCCGCCGCGACCGGCCCTCCCGACCGTGGGACGGCGTCCGGCCCGGCGCGCTATCCTGCGCCGATGACCGCCTCAGCCGCGCGCACCGCGCGCCCGCCCCGGATCGTGGTCACCGTCATGGTGGCCGCCCGTCAGTCCGAACCCGACATTGCCGAGCGCAAGAACCGGCTCTACGTCGAGGCTGTCGCCCGCCACGGCGCCGACCCGATCGTGCTCGACGCGAGGAGCACGGCCGCCGAGCGCGCGACGGCCTGGGCGGCGATGGACGGCCTGTTCCTGACCGGCGGCGCGGACATCGACCCGGCCCGCTACGGGCAGCCGCCGGCCGGGGCGCTCGATCTCGAGCCCGACCGGGACCAGCTCGAGGCGGAGGCGTGGCTCGCGGCCGAGGGGCGCGGTCTGCCCGTGCTCGGAGTCTGTCGCGGCCTCCAGGCGATCAACGTCTTCGCAGGCGGCACGCTCCTCCAGGACGTCGCCGGGCACGCCGGCCCGGGCTACGGGCACGGCCCGGCGAAGGAACATCCGCTTCGGCTCGTGGCCGGCACGAAGCTGGCCCGGATCCTCGTCCCGGCCAACGTGCGGGGCGGCGTCCTGACCGTGAACAGCTACCACCACCAGGCGATCCGCCCGTCCGACCTCGCCCCGGGCCTCGTCGCCAGCGCCTGGGCCTCGAGCCCCGCCGGAGACCTTGTCGAGGGCCTCGAGCGACCGGGCGACCGGTTCGTCGTCGGCGTCCAGTGCCACCCGGAACGGACCGAGTCGACGCCCGAGGCGTTCGAGCGCCTGTTCGGCGTCTTCGTCGACGCCTGCCGGGGTCCGGCCGCGCGGCGCTGACCGGAGACGAACGAAGCGGCGCCCGGAGGAGGCGGGGCGCCGCTTCGTGGCTGGCCCGCGACGACGGAGGAGGGAGGACGGCGGCGCGGGCCGGGATATTCGGTTGCGGGACCCGGATCAGGGTCCTGTGTTCGCCATGTCGAGCACCCGCCCGGTCTGGCTCCGGAGCACCGTCGGGTTGGTGTCCGTACTGACAGTGTCGGTGAGGATGGGAACGGTCTCGATGGGTCCGAGGTCCCCTGCAGCCGAGTACTTCCGGGTCGGGCGCGAGACGGGGCACGGGTAGACTGGGGTCGATGCGCGTCCGGATCTTCGAGTTGCGCCTGGTCGCGGCCGGGCTGGCGGTCCTGTGGGCGATCGCGGCCGGGCTCGTCCTGCTCGGCTACCGGCCGGGCGGTCCGATCGACCTGCTGGTCGGGCTGGCTGCCTGCCTGCCCCTGCCGGTGGCGATCGCGGCCCTCGTCTGGCCGCCGGCGGCGCGCGGCGACCGGGCCTTCGCGGTGATCGTCTGGATCGGCCTGGGCGCCGCCCTGCTCCTCGCCCCGTCGATCGGCGGCGTCCTCAACCAGCTCCTTGGTCGAGGCCCGCAGACCCTCCTCCCGTCGCTCGAGGCAGCCTACCCGTGGCTCCTCTCGCTGGCGGCCACGGCCCTCTTCGCCGGCCTCGGGATCGCCCGCCGGCTTCGCGGCGCAACCGCCCTGCGCCGGGACCGGCTGGTCGTGGCGATCGCCTTCGCCGTCGGCTCGACGACCCTGATCAGCGCCGCCTTTGCCGGGGCCGCGATCGCCAACGACCTCGCCCTGCGCGATGCCCCGGCCGTCTCGTCGCGCTTCGGTCCGACCTCGACCGAGGCCGACCCCCCGGCCTGCGAGGACGAGCTCCGGGCCGGCCGCGCCGCCCGCCTCCATCTCGAGCTCGACGGTGATGTCGACCGCCGGCCGATCGGATCGGTCGTCCTCGACGGTGTCCGCTCGGGACGCGACTTCCGCTGGACGGCCGAGGTCGCGACGAACCTCGTCCTCGGCCGGGCCGGGGCAGCCCGGATCGGGCCCGCCGCCTGGCAGCTCGAACCGCGCCAGTCGTGGCGGCCGGTCCCGCCCGAGGCCGTGGCAGGCGAGGACCTGGACCTTCAGCTCCTGGCCACGGTCCTGGCGCCGGGGCGGCGGGCGGCGGCCGAGAACCGGGGGCTCGAGTACGTCGAGGGCGCCCGGGCCCGTCACTGCCGGATCGCGGTCGACGGGCCGACGTTCGCGGCCGGCGTCCCCCAGGTCCGCTGGCTGGCCGGGGCGGGCGATCTCCGGCGCTGGCGGGGCCAGCTCGACTTCTGGGTCTTCACCGATGGCGAGCTCGGCCGGGCCGAGGGCGCGGTCAGCGGCGAGGCGGGCGCGCTCGGCGCCGAGGGCCTGCTGGGCACGATCCGGGCCAGGCTGACGGCCGTCGACCGCGACCAGGCGATCACGATCAGCGTGCCGCGCTGAGGCGATCGGCCGATCAGGCGGGCGGCGAGGAGGGAACGTGACGGTGGACGAGCGCGAGGGCGGCAAGCGGGACCGGCTGGCCCGCTTCTACCGCGTCCTGCGGGTCCTCGAGAGCCACGGCGAGAGAGGCGTCGCGCCCGAGGAGATCGCCCGGATCACCGGGGTCTCGAAGCGGACCGTCTACCGCGACCTTCACGCCCTCGAGGGCGAGCTCGGCGTCCCGGTCTGGACCGAGGACGGTCGCTGGGGCGTCGAGGGCCGGGCGTTCCTGCCGCCCCTGAAGCTGACCACGGCCGAGGCGATGGCCGTCTTCCTCTCGGCCCGCCTGATGGCCCGCTACGCCGACGACTACGACCCGGACCTCGGTGCCGCCTTCCAGAAGCTGGCCGCGGCCCTGCCGCCGGTCCTCGGCGAGCACGTCGAGCGGACGGTCGAGGTGATGGCCCGCCGGCCGCTCGACGAGCGCTCGAACCGCCACCTCCACCTCCTGACCAGGGCCTGGGCCGAGCGCCGGGTCGTCACCTTCACCTACGATCCGGCCGCCTACGAACCGGGCCGGGCGCCGCGCGCCGCCCGCGTCCGGCCGTACCTGATCGAGCCGTCCCTGAGCACCCGGGCGCTCTACCTGATCGGCTTCGACGAGACCCGCGGCGCCGTGCGCACGTTCAAGATCGAGCGCCTGCGCGACCTGGCCGTGACGCCCGAGACGTTCGAGCCGCCGCTCGAGGCCTCGGTCGAGGAGGCGCTCGGACCGGCCTGGGACATGATCGCCGACCAGCCCGAGGTCGAGGTCGTCCTCCGCTTCAGCCCGGCCGTGGCCGGGCGGGTGCTCGAGACGAGGTGGCACCCGAGCCAGCAGGTGACGAGCGGGGAAGATGGCTCGCTCCTGTGGCGGGCACGCGTCTCGGGGACGATCGAGATCCGGCTCTGGATCCTCTCCTGGGGCGCCGAGGTCGAGGTCCTCGAACCTCCCGAGCTCCGGGCCGACGTTGCCGCCACGCACCGGGCGGCCGCGGCGCGGTACGATGCGCGCCAATGACCAGCCTCCACCGACGGCGGGCCCTGCGGTCGATCGCGACCCTCGTCCTCGCCGCCCTGCTCGTGCCGGCGTGGCCGGCCGGGCCGCCGGTTGCACGGGCAGCCGGCACGCCGACGACCGCCTCGATCGAGCTCACGCTCCTGACCTGGATGAACCGGGACCGGGCTGCGCTCGGGCTGCGACCGCTCCGGCGGGACCCGGTCGTGGCCGGACTGGCCCGCGAGCGGGCCGGCAGCCTGGCCGGGTTCGGGATCCTGGCCCACGAGTACGCCGGGGGCGATCTCGGCACCGCCCTCAGCGGCCGCGGGGTCGAGTGGTACCGCTACGGCGAGAACATCGGCACCTCGACGGCCGGCTGGGGGCTCCCGGCGGCGGGGATGATCTACGCGCTCTGGCGGGCAAGCCCGGAGCACTGGGCGGCGATCACCAGCCAGGCCCTCAACTACGTCGGGGTCGGGGTCGCCTACCGCTCCGCGACCGGCGCCACGTATGCCTCGATCGTGTTCACCGAGTCGCCCGACCACACCCCTCCCTGGGCCCGGATGACGAGCGCCCGGGCCGTGGCGAGCGCGACCGGGACCGCGGCCTCGTTCACCTGGCGGGGAGCCGACCCGGTCCTCCAGTCGCACACTGCCGGCCTGCGTACGTTCGAGGTCCAGTACCGGGTGGACGCCGGCCCGTGGCGGACGATCCGGAGCGCGACGACGGCGACCACGCTAACCCTCGCCCGACGCCCGCCCGGCCACAGCTACTGGCTCCGGGTCCGGGCGCGCGACGGGCGGGGCAACCTCTCGGCCTGGAGCCGGCCGCTGGCGGTCGTTGTCCGGTAACCGCCGGAGGATGGCGATGAGCGGACTGCCCGGGCGTCACCCGTTCGGGGGGGTCAACCTGATCAGCGACCCGATCCACGGCTACATCGAGCTCACGAAGCGGCTCCCGGCCGCCGTCGCCTCGGCCAGCGGCCTGCCGACGGAGGGGGCGACCGAGGTCGACCTCCTCGACACCGCCTGGCTGCAGCGGCTGCGTCGGATCAGCCAGCTCCAGAGCGCCCGCTGGGTCTTCCCGACCGCCGAGCACAGCCGGTTCACCCACGGCCTGGGGGTGATGCACGAGGCCGGCCTGTGGGGCCGCCACCTCTACCCGTCCCTCCGCTCCGCCCTGGCGGCCGCCGAGCCGGGCACTCCGGTCCCCTCCGAGGGGCTCGTGGTCGAGACGCTGCGCGTGGCAGGTCTCCTCCACGACGTCGGGCACGGCCCGTTCGCCCACTTCTTCGACGACCACGTCCTCCACCACTTCCCGGCACCGGACGACCCGCGCCGGGCCGCGGGCAAGCTGCTCTCCCACGAGGATCTCTCGCAGCTGATCATCGAGCGCGAGCTGGGCGAGCTGATCGCCGCCCTCCGCCGCGCCCCCGGGCTCTCGGCCGAGCGCGACGCGTTCGCCCCGGGCGAGTCGATCGATCCACGCTGGGTCTCGTTCCTGGTCTCGAAGCCGGCCCTCGCCGACGCCGCGATGCCGCGCTGGATCCGCTGGCTCCAGCCGCTCCTGTCGGGCGTGTTCACGGTCGACAACCTCGACTACGTCCGGCGCGACGCGTACATGACCGGGGTCGCGATCGGGCCGGTCGACGTCGAGCGCCTGCGCCGCTACTGCTTCGTCGGACCGCGCGGCCTGACGCTCTACGAGCCGGGCCTCGGGGCGCTCGAGATGTTCCTGACCGCCCGCCTGTTCATGTACCGCCACGTCTACTTCCACCGCACGGTGCGGGCGATCGACCTCGACCTGGCCGAGGTCTTCGAGCCGAGCATCCGGGCGATCGCGGGCGACCGCTCGCCGGTCGACAACCTGACCGGCTACCTCGACCTCGACGAGTACGCCCTCCTCCACCAGGCGGCGATGTGGTCGCGCGGCGAGGCGCTGAGCGAGCAGCCGGCCCCCGGCGACGGGACCGTCCGCCCGGAGGTCGGCGCGACCTGGCGGGGGATCCTCCTCCGGCGACCGCGCTGGCGGGCCGAGGCCGAGGTGAGGATCGAGTTCGAGTCAGGCGAGCCGCCCGCGGCGGCGCTCGCTCCGCTCGGCGAGCCGGAGGCAGGCTCGGTCGTCGTCGACCTCGCGGTCATCGATGCCCGCCCGGCCGACGCGCTCGAGACCGACGCGCTCCTCGCCCTCGAGACCCGCGACGGACGTCCGGCGTCCCTCGCCCGCTCGCTCGCCCGGCTACCCGCCTACGCCCTCGTCGGGCGCCGCTACCGCAGGGTCGTCCCGGCCCCCGAGGCCTGAGCCGGGGGCGCGGCGGAGGGCGGCGGGGTCCGCCTGGCGGGACCGGGCGAGCCGGATCCCGCTCGAGATCCCGATCCCGGCCAGGACGAGGATCGCCCCGCCCAGCTGGCTGGGCGAGAGGCGCTCGCCGAGCAGGAGCGCGGCCAGGATGCTGGCCGAGATCGGATTGAGGAGCAGGAAGGCGGCCGAATGCCGGGCCCGGACGCGCCGCACGCTCGCCTGGAGGAGGAGCTGGGCGAGCAGGCTCGGCCCGAGGACGAGCCAGGCGAGGGCGGCGAGCGCTTCCGGCGCGATCGCCGGGGGGACGATCGCCCGCGGCTCGACGAGCAGCTCGACCGGGAGCAGGACGAGGCCGAGCATCGCAAACAGGGCGAGGGCGACGAGGTCGCCGGGGAGGGGACGCTCGACGACCGAACGAGCATCCGGCGCGGAGACGAACCGGACAGGGGTGGGCGGCACCCGGCGCAGGCCCCCGGTCCAGCGCCGCGACAGGACGAGGTAGAGGGCGAACGCGACCGCCGCCCCGAGACCGGCCGCCACCCCGAACGCCGACCCCGAGCGCGGGTCGAGCTCGGCCAGGAGCGCGGTCCCGGCCAGGGCGAGGATGAACCCGACGAGCGCCTGCCAGCCGAGCCGCTCGCGCAGGATCCAGGGCGCGAAGACCGCGGCGAGGACCGCGTACAGGCCGGCCACGAAGGCCGCGACCGTCGCCCCGGCGGCCGCCACGGCGACGTTCATCCCGGCCAGGAACCCGGGACCCCCGAGCGTGCCGAGGACGACCAGGCGCAGGACCCCGCCTCGGTCGAGGCCTCGCAGCGCCGACCAGGTCGACCGGCGCCGGGCGACCAGGACGAGGACGAGGACGGCAGCCGCCCCGACGCCGCGCCAGAGCGCGACGGCGACCGGCGAGAACGAGCGGAGCGCGATCGCCGTCGCCACGTAGGCGGTCCCGAACAGGATCGCGGCGGCGGCGGCGAATCCATTCCCGAGCAGGTGCTGACGGTTCATCCGCTGACTGTACCGGCTGGCGCGCCCGGAGTCGTCGCAGGTGCCCCGACCGGATCAGGCTGGCGGGCACGGTCGAGATTCGATTGATTTGGTAACGTTCACGCAGTCTTGAGCAGGGATGAAGGGGTCTGACGTGTCTGCCCAACCGGCCGGAGCGAGCGCACGACGAGAGTGGCTGACGATTCACGAGGCGTCTGCGCTCGTCGGCGTCTCCCCGGCCACGCTCCGCCGGTGGAGCGACGCCGGCGAGATCAGGGCCTTCACGACGCCGGGCGGCCACCGGCGGTTCTCGCGCGCGGCGGTGCTCGGCCTGCTGCCGGCGGCACGGCGACGGCGCCCGAGCCTCGAGCTGCTCGGCGAGACACCCGAGCGACTGACCCGGCTCTACCGTCGCCAGGTGGGCCACGCGATCGACGGGGCATCGTGGATCGCTGCCCTCGACGAAACGGAACGCGGTCCGCTCCGGGAGCACGGACGGGAGATCGCGGCCGCGCTGCTCGGCTTCCTCGACGCGTTGACGCCCGAGGCGCGCGAGGCGTCGATCGCGAAGGCCGCGGCCGCGGCGGCCGAGTACGGGCGGATCGCCGCCAGCCGGGGCGCCGGGCTGGGCGAGACGGTCGAGCTCTTCCTTCGCTTCCGGATGCCGTTCGTGCGCGAACTTGGTGCGGTCGCCCGGCGCCGGGGCCTCGAGACCCCCCAGGCGACCGACCTGCTCGAGGCCGCGACCGAGGCGATCGACCGACTCCTGGCAGCGCTCATCCAGGGCCACGAGACAGCGGCGAGGGGGCCACGATGACGGCCCCGGTGACACCCCCGGCCCAGGCGACCCCGACGACGGGCTCGACCGCGACCCAGCCGGGCGCCCACCAGCCCACCGTCGTCGCCTTCGTCGCCCACGCCCGCCGCGTGCCCAGCATCCAGCGCGAGGCGTTCGCCGCCGGGCTGGCCGCCCTCGAGCCGAGCGCGGGCGTGATCGTGATCCACACCTGCCACCGGGTCGAGCTGTACCTCGCCCCCGGCTCGTTCGGTGACCGGGCGCTGCCCGGGATCCCGGCCGGGGCGGAGCGACTCGAGGACGTCGATGCCGCCCGGCACCTGATCGCCGTGGCCTGCGGCCTCGACAGCGCCGTCTTCGGCGAGGACCAGATCCTCCACCAGCTGCGCGAGACGCTCGCCGCCCGCCAGGCCGGGCATCCCCTCGACCCCGTCCTCGACCGCCTCTTCCAGGTCGCCCTGCGCGCCGGCCGCCAGGCCCGGACCTGGCTCGACGGCCCGCCCCGCTCGCTGGCCGACGTCGCCCTCGACCGGATCGCCCGCGAGGCCGGCCCGCTCGAGGGGCGGACGATCCTCGTCGTCGGCGTCGGGCGGATGGGCCGCCTGGCCGCCTTTGCCGCCGCGCGGCGGGGAGCGCAGGTCGTCGTCACCAACCGGACCGCCAAGCGGGCCACGGCCCTCGCCGGCGAGGTCGGCGGGCGTGCCGTCCCGTTCGCCGTCGACGGCGGCCTGCCTGCGCTCGACGGCGTGGTCGTGGCGATGGGCGGGGAATGGCGCCCTGGGGCGGCGGATGCGCAGCGTCTGCTCGACGGACGGGCGGTCGTGGTCGACCTCTCCTCGCCGCCGGCCGTGCCGGACGGACTGCGGGCCGCCCTGGGCGCACGGTTCGTCTCGGTCGACGACCTCGCCGCCGGGCCGGAGCAGGGACCCCAGGAACGGCTCCGCCGGCGACTCGAGGGTCTCGTCTCGGACGCCGGACGCGAGTACTGCGACTGGCTCCGTCGTCGCAGCGCCGTACCGGCGATCCAGGCGATGACCGACACGGCCGAGGAGCTGCGCCGGAGCGAGCTCGAGCGGCTCCTCCGCCGGCTCTCCGACCTGCCCGAGGAGGACCGCTCGCTGATCGAGCAGATGAGCCACCGGCTGGTGGCCGGGATCCTCCACGCACCCCTCAGGGCCCTGAACTCGGACCCCGACGGCGAGCTCGAGCGGGCCGCCCGGGAGCTGTTCGGCCTGTGACGGGAACGGTCGCGCCGTCCGCCTCGGAGGGGACCACGACTCGCCCCCTCCGCCTCGGGACCCGGGCCAGTGCCCTCGCCCTGGCCCAGTCCGAGGTTGTCGCCGAGGCCCTGCGGGGCAGCGGTCTCGAGGTCGAGCTGGTGACCGTCCGGACGCTCGGTGACGACCGCCCGCCGGACACCGCCTGGGGTGAGGGCGCGTTCGTCGGGGCGCTCGAGTCGGCGCTCCTGGCCGGCGAGGTCGACCTCGCGGTCCACAGCGCCAAGGACGTCCCGACGAGCGAGGATCCGCGCCTCGTGATCGCCGCCTGGCCGCGCCGCGAGGACCCGCGCGATGCGCTCGTCTGTCGGGAGCCGGGGCTGCGCCTCGACACGCTCCCGCCGGGCAGCCGGGTGGGCACCGACAGCCCGCGCCGGACCGCGTTTCTCCGGGCCCGGCGACCGGACCTCGTCGTCCATCCGCTCCACGGCAACGTCGACACCCGTCTCCGCCGGCTCGACGCAGGCGAGACGGACGCCCTCGTCCTGGCCGTCGCCGGCCTGCGCCGGCTCGGGCTGGCGGGGCGGATCAGCGAGGTGCTGGCGCCCGAGGTGATCCCGCCCGCGCCCGGTCAGGGTGCGCTCGCCGTCCAGTGCCGCGCCGATGACGAGGCGACGAAGGCGTCGCTCGCGGCGCTCGACGACCCGCCGACCCGCCTCGCGGTCGAGACCGAGCGGGCGTTCCTGCGCGCCAGCGGCGGTGGCTGCCGGGCACCGATCGGGGCGCTCGCCGTCGTGGCCGGGTCGGGGGACGCGGTGATCATTGCCGGTGGCTCGGCCGGGACGGAGGCCGGGGCCGTGGCCGGGGAGACGGGCACGGCCGGGGGGATCGGCGCACCCGTGGACGAACCGCCGATCGTCGTCCGGGGCGAGGCCCGCGGCCCGCTCGAGGATCGGGTGGCGGTCGCGGCCGGGCTGGCAGCCCGGCTGGGGGCCGAGCTCACGGCGCGACAGGCCGCCACGGTTGCCGCCCGCGGCGAGCCCGCGGCGACCGCCGCGCCCGCCGCGGGGAGCGCGACCGTCCGCCGCCCCGGCCGGCCGCGGGCCCTCGTCACTCGGGCCGGCGACCAGTCGGACGCGCTCGTCGAGGCGCTCGCGGGCGCCGGGTTCGAGGTCGTCGCCATCCCCACGATCGAGCTCCGGGCGGTCGAACCGGGCGGGCCGCTCGACGCTGCCGCCGCCCGTCTCGAGCGCTACGACTGGGTCGTCGTGACGAGCGCGAACGGCGCCCGGGCGATCCTCTCGGCGGCGACCCGGGCCGGGGCCGATCCCGGCCGGAGGCGCTGGGCGGCCGTCGGCCCCTCGACCGCGGCCGTCCTCGCCGCCAGTGGCATCGAGGTCGCCTTCGTTCCGTCCCGCTCGAGCGGCGACGGCCTGGCCGCCGAGCTCCCCCTCGAAGCCGGCCAGCGGGTCCTCCTCGCCCGGGCGGACATCGCCGACGAGCGGCTCCCGGCCGGCCTCCGGGAACGCGGCGCGGTCGTCGAGGAGGTCGTCGCCTACCGGACGATCGAGGCGCCCGACACCTCGCGCCAGCCGCTCCGGGCCGCCTTCGCCGCCGGCCCGTTCGAGGCCCTCGTCTTCACCAGCGGCTCGACCGTGCGCGGCCTCCTTGCCCTCCTCGCTCCGCACGAGCGCCGGGTCGCGCTTCGCTCGCTCGCCTGCTGCATCGGGCCCGTGACCGGCCGGATCGCCCGCGAGTCCGGCTTCGGGCGGGTCGTCGAGGCGTCCGGGCGGTCGGCGACCGAGCTGGCGGCCACCCTTGCCGCCGAGCTGGCGGCAACGCTCCCGGGCGCGCCCGGCGAGGGGCGCCAGGCGGAGATCGTGGCCCGGGCCGAGCGCATCTTTCCGGGCGGCGTGAACAGCCCCGTCCGGGCGTTCCGCTCCGTCGGCCGGCCGCCGCTCGTCCTCGACGCCGGGGAGGGGCCGCGGGTTCGCGACGCGGACGGCCGCTGGTACGTCGACTGGATCGGCGCCTGGGGTCCGGCGATCCTCGGCCATGCCCACCCGGCGGTCGTCGAGGCGGTCCGCGAGGCCGCCCGCCGCGGGTTCGCCCTCGGTGCGACCTCGCCCGCGGAGGTCGAGCTGGGCGAGGCGATCCGGGCCGCGATGCCCGCGCTCGAGAAGCTTCGCTTCACCTCGTCGGGGACGGAGGCGGCGATGAGCGCACTCCGGCTCGCCCGCGGCGCGACCGGCCGGGACCTCGTCCTGAAGTTCGCCGGCGGCTACCACGGCCACTCCGACGGCCTGCTCGTCGAGGCCGGCTCGGGCGTGGCGACCCTCGCCCTGCCGGGCAGCGCGGGCGTCCCCGAGGCGATCGCGGGAGCGACGATCGTCGTCCCCTGGAACGACCTCGACGGGGTCCGCCTCGCCTTCGAGCGGCACCCGGGCCGGATCGCGGCGGTGATCGTCGAGCCGGTGGCGGCGAACATCGGCGTCGTCCCGCCGGCCCCCGGCTTCCTCTCCGGGCTGCGCGAACTGACCGCCGCGGACGGCGCGCTGCTCGTCTTCGACGAGGTGATCACCGGCTTCCGCGTCGCCCACGGCGGGGCACAGGCACGCTACGGTGTCCGCCCCGACCTGACCGTCCTGGGCAAGATCATCGGCGGCGGCCTCCCGGTCGGGGCGTACGGCGGGCGAGCCGAGCTGATGGACCTCGTCGCCCCGGCCGGTCCGGTCTACCAGGCCGGGACACTCTCGGGCCACCCGCTGACGATGGCCGCCGGCCTGGCGACGCTGCGCGAGCTGCGGCCCGAGCGCTACGAGGAGCTCGAGGCGACCGGGGCGGCGCTCGAGGCCGGCCTGCGCGAGGCGGCCGCCGCGGCCGGCGCGGCCGCCGCTCCGGTGGCGGTCCAGCGGGTCGGCTCGCTCCTGACCGTCTTCTTCCGCCCGACGGCCCCCCGGACGACGGAGGAGGCGATGGCCTCGGATCGGGCGGCCTTCGCCCGCTTCTTCGGCGCGATGCTCGATGCCGGTGTCCTCCTCCCGCCCTCCCAGTTCGAGGCCTGGTTCATCTCGCTCGCCCATGGCCCGGAGGTCGTCGAGGAGACGATCGCCGCGGCCAGGATCGCGTTCCGGGCCGGCTCGTGAACGACCGCTATCTGCGCGCCGCCCGGCGCGAGCCGGTCGACCGGACCCCCGTCTGGTTCATGCGCCAGGCCGGCCGCTCGCTGCCCGAGTTCCGCGCCGTCCGGGCCCACGCCTCGCTCGTCGAGATCACCCGCGACCCGGCGCTGTGCGCCGAGGTCACCCTCCAGCCGGTCCGCCGGCTGGGCGTCGATGCCGCGA
>Ga0272446_1000947_pt1 | contig 43936 bp, 38 predicted proteins | sample YNPCB0061_FD_194587 | JGI IMG/M metagenome (GOLD analysis project Ga0272446, IMG submission 194587) | Hot spring microbial mat communities from Yellowstone National Park, WY, United States - YNP-CB-006-1 | ecosystem: Environmental > Aquatic > Thermal springs > Hot (42-90C) > Sediment | place...
CGCGACGCCGTGACGCCGGGCGCGCAACAGCGCCGCAGCCAACTCGGGCAGGTCGATCGGCTTGGCGATGTACGCGTCCATGCCGGCGGCAAGGTAGGCCTCGCGGTCGCCTCGCATCGCGTGGGCCGTCATCGCGATCAGTAACGGCCGTTCGTGCGGCGCGCAGTGCTGCACGATCCAGCGCGCCGCCTCCAGCCCGTCCATCTCCGGCATCTGGATGTCCATCAGCACGACGTCATAGCGGCCGCGCTCGATCGCGTCGATGACCTCGAGCCCGCTGGTCGCGAGGTCGGCGCGGTAGCCGAGCCGCGCGAGGACGCGCAGTGCGACCTTCTGGTTGATCGGGTTGTCCTCGGCTACGAGGATGCGCAACGGCACCCGCTCGCCGAGACGCTCGACCGCGCGCGGCGCCTCGTCCGACGGCGCGCTGCCGCCGCCCTGTCCGAGCGCGGCAAGCAGCGCGTTATATAGCCGAGCCGTCTTCAACGGCTTGCTCAGATACACGGCGAACTCGGGCGTCGCCGCGCTCGTGAGGTTCACGCGCTGGCCGATCGAAGTCAGTATCACGAACGGCAGCCGGCCGGCGTCGCGATGGCGCCGGATCTCGGCAGCGAGATCAGCGCCGTCCATGTCGGGCATGCTCATGTCGAGCACCGCTACGTCGTAGCGCTCGCCGTGACGGATGAGGTCGATCGCTTCGAGCGCGGTCGGCACCGCAGTCGGCAACATCCCCCAGGCGAGCGTCTGCCTGAGCACGATGCGCCGGTTCGTCAGATTGTCGTCGACGATCAGCAACCGCTTGCCCGCGAGCGCCGGCGGATTGCCGCGCAGATACTCGTGATCGAGCGGCGGACCCGCCGGCGCCTCGATCGTCACGTGGAACACCGAGCCGCGGCCCGGCTCGCTCTCGGCCCAGATGCCGCCGCCCATCAGCTCGGCCAGCCGCTTGCTGATCGCGAGTCCCAGTCCGGTGCCGCCGTAGCGGCGCGTGGTCGAAGCGTCGACCTGCGTGAACGACTGGAACAGCCGCGGCAGATGCTCGGCCGGGATGCCGATGCCCGTGTCCTTGATCGCGAAATGCACGCGCCGCCGCCCGCCGTCGAGCGGTGTCGCGTCGACCGTCAGAAGCACTTCGCCGTGGTGCGTGAACTTCACCGCGTTCGAAAGCAGGTTCACGAGGATCTGCCGCACGCGCGTGGCATCGCCGATCAGCGACTCCGGCGTGCCCGCCTCGATCAGATAGGCGAGGTTCAGCCGCTTCTCGCTTGCAGCCGGCGTGACCAGGTCGAGCGCCTCCTCGACACAGCGACGCAGGTCGAACGCCTCGCGTTCGAGCTCGAGCCGATCGGCATCGACCTTGGAGAAGTCGAGGATGTCGTCGATGATCGCGAGCAGCGCCTCGCCGCTGGCGCGGATCGTCTGCGCAAAGTCGCGCTGCTCGTCGCTCATCGGCGTATCGAGCAGCAGCGTGGTCATGCCGATCACCGCGTTCAGCGGCGTGCGGATCTCGTGGCTGATGTTGGCGAGGAACAGGTTCTTGGCGCGGGCGGCGGCCTCGGCCTCGGCGCGGGCCTGTTCGAGTGCGACGGCCTGCCGCCGGTTCTCGGTGATGTCGGTGACGGTGCCGACGTAACCGAGCACGCCGCCGTCGCCGCGCTTCGGGGCCGCGCCGCACACGACGAAGGTCTCCGTGCCGTCGGCGCGTACGAAGCGAAATTGCGCGCGCAGCGGACTTCCGGCGCGCAGCGCACCGCGCCACGCTTCGACAATCTGCTCTCGATCGTCGGGATGCAGCGCACGCAGCCAGCCCGCGCCCAGCGCTTCGCTCGCCGGCATGCCGGCGAGCAGGCACCAGGTCTCGTTCACGTACGTGAACTTGCCGTCTGCGTCCGTCTCGAAGATGCCGACCGGCGAGCTTTCGGCGAGCGCGCGGAACCGTAACTCGCTTGCCCGCAGCGCCGCCTCGGCGCGCTTGCGCTCGCTGACGTCGCGCACGATGGCCGCGAAGTAGGTGCGGCCGCCGATTTCGACGTGCGAGATCGAGGCTTCGGCGGCGAACTGCGTGCCGTCGGCCCGTAGCCCATGGATTTCGCCGCGTTCGCCCATGCGGCGTGCGGCGCGCGCATCGTTGGCGAATTCGCGCAGATGCCCGGCGTGGCGCGCGCGCGCCGCTTCCGGCAGCAGGCACTCGAGCGGGGCGCCGATCATCCGCGCCGCAGGATGGCCGAAGATCCGCTCCGCGCCTTCGTTGAACAGCACGATGCGCTGCGCGTCGTCGGCTACGACCACCGCGTCGTCGGCGATGGCGACGAGCCGTTCGAGCAGGCGGGCAGCGCCCGATTCGTCGAGCCCGTCGACCGAGTCCGATGGGGCGGCCATGACGTTGAGCGTGCGCAAGCGCATCCAAGTCGCGACGGCGGGCGCGTGCGGCGCCGCGCAATCCGGCCACGTTCCTCCAGCGTCGGTCAACAGCCCGTACGCGACCGCTATTCCGTGCGAGCCGCGGCCGCCTGCGCTTCGGCGTTACTTCTGCGCCGCACGGATTTTCGCCACGCCGCCGAAGCTGCCGACCCACATCGTGCCATTGGCGTCGGTGGCCATCGAAAAGACCGTGTTGTTGAACAGGCCATCCTGCGTGGTCAACACCTTGAAGCGGCCGTCGGCGCCCATTCGTGCCAAGCCGTTATTGGTGCCGATCCACAGCTGGCCGGCCCGGTCGATGTGAAGCATGAACACGTGATTGCCGGGCAGCCCGTCCGCCACCGTGTAGCGCTTCCACTCGCGGCCGTCGAAGCGCGACAGCCCACCGCCCCAGGTTCCGGCCCACACGACGCCGGCTGCGTCGACCGCGAGCGACACGACGTAATTCGGGTTGTATGCGACGTCCACGCCCGACAGCCCCATCTCCTCCTTCTGTTTGGCGTGATGCTGCGACACTTTGGACGGGTCGTTCTTGAACTCGATCTGGTTCTTCACCAGTTCGTACGGCGCACCGAGCCCTTTCGAGTGGTTCCAGTTCTCCCACCGACCTTGCCGGTAAAGCGCCAGCCCGCCTTCGGTCGCGAGCCAGATGTCGCCGTTCTTGCCTTCGGCCAGACCGTACACCCAGTCGTTCGGCAGTCCGCCTTTGGTGTTCTCGACGGTGTACAGATCCCAGCTCGAACGGTCCTTCAGCTTACCGCCGCGTACGCGGTTCACGCCCGACCAGGTGGCGATCCAGACGTCGCCATTGCGCGCTTCGAGCACGTCGTAGACGAACGCGTCGCCCAGCCCCTCGGGGATGTTGTAGGTTTCCCAGGTCTGGTTCTTCGCGTCGAGCAGCGACAGCCCGCCGCCGTAGGTGCCGAGCGCGATGCGATCGTTCAATTTGCCCACGTAGAAGATCCCGTTCGACAGCAGCCCGCTCTTCACGTCGTACAGCTTGTACTCGTCGGTGCGCGTGTCGTAGCGGATCGCTCCGCCCGAGGTGCCGACCCAAACGACGTCGCCGTCGACGAACAGGCGTTTGACGTTCTTGTTGCCGACGCGGAAGTGGGTGAACTTCTGCGTCGGATCGACGGCCAGTTTGCCCTCGCGTTGCGGCTGCGCCGTCGGCGGATGATTGGGCGGCAAGGTCTTGCGTGTCGCGTTGTCGGCAGCCGGTGCCGACTGCCGCCCCGCGAAATACGCGCCGGCCAGCGCGATCGCAATTCCCACAGCCGCCAGCGCGGCGATCTTCGCATTCAACTGCACGTCGTTTCTCCTCTGCCACGCGCCGGTTCAACGGCCGATCCGGACCACACCTTTTCGCGTGCCGGCCCACACATCGCCGTTCGGCGCCACCACCAGCGCATACACATGGCGGTCGAGCAAGCCTTCCTTGACGCCGAAGCTGGTCCAGGCCTTTCCGTCGAAGCGCGACACCCCGTTGTTCGTGCCGAACCAAAGCGCGCCGTCGCGATCTTCGGCGAGCGCGTAGACGATGTTGCCGGCGAGCCCGTCGCGCGCCACGTAGTTGCGCCACTGCTTGCCGTCGAATCGAGCGGCGCCGCCGCCCCAGGTCCCGGCCCAGATCGCGCCGTCGCGAGCGGCCAACACGCCGAACACGTAGTTCGGGTTGTACGTCGCCTTGCCTTCGGCACCGACCGACAGGTCGTGCCGCGTGCGGGTACCCAGACCCGTGTTCGCGCTGAACGGCAGGTTTTCGTCGTTCGGCGCGCCGAGTCCGTCCTTGTGCGTCCACGATCGCCACGTCCGGCCGTCGTACATCGACACGCCGCCTTCGGTGCCGAACCACACGCGATCGGACGCGTCGACGGCGATGCCGTAGACCCATTCGTTGACGAGTTCCTTCACGTAGGTCGTGAACTTGCCGGTCTTCAGATCGAAAGCGTTGACCCCCGCCCAGGTTCCGATCCACAAGGTGCCGTCGCGCTGGCTCGCGAAGGCATATACCCAGTAGTCGGCGAGGCCGTGCATCGGAAAGTAGGTCTTCCACCTGCCGTCCTTGTAGCGCGATACGCCGCCCGCGTTGGTGCCGAACCACTTGTAGCCGGCGCGATCGATGCCGACCGCGAACACGTATTCGTTCGCGAGCCCCTCCTTGCGCGTGAACGTGTTGCGCAGACGCCCGCTCGCCAGATCGACTTCGTGCACGCCGGCCGAGGTGCCGACCCAAAGCGCGCCGCGCGCCGGCTCGATCGTCAGCGCACGCACGTAGACGCTCGGGCCAACCTCAAATACGTCGCGCACCGCCCATTGCTGGCGCGGCTGCGCGGCTGCCACCGCACCGAACAGCAACAAGGCGAGGGCCACACCGGTCACTCGGATTCGTTTCTTCATTGCAGCGTCCGCAGATAGGCGATCACGTCCAGCAGATCGCGGTCGCGCAGCAGGCCCTGGTATGCGGGCATCGCGCCCTTGCCCGCACGCAGCGTCTGCAACAGCGTCGGGTCGGGCTGCAGCAGGCGCTCGCGCCGGCTGAAGTCAGGTGCGGTCGGCATCACTGGCCGCCCGTCGTCGCCGTGGCATTGTGCACAGTGGCGCCGGTACAGCTCGCCCCCGCGAAACACGTCGGCCGCGCACGCCTCGCCCGCGACCCACAGCGCAGCGCAGATCGCCGTCAGCACGAGCCGCGACCTTTCGAACCCGCGTTTCATTTCTTTGGCGCTCCCCCCGACGTGCGCTTGCGCAGCTCGGCGGCGCGCGCCTGCCAGCGGGTCGCTTCGGCTGCATCGGGCGACGCACCGTAATCGCCGCGCTGATACGCCAGCGCCAGCGCGTCGATCGCGGCGAGGTAGTCGCGCTCGGCCGCGCGGCGCAACGCCGTCAACGCGCGCGCGTCTTCTCGTGCGCGCGCGCCCAGCTCCCCCTTGAGGTAGGCATCGGCGACGATGCGGATCGCCATCGCGTGCCCATTCGACGCTGCACGCCAATACAGATCGAACGCGGCGCCTTCGTCCTTGGGTACGCCGCGCCCCGCAGCGAGCAATGCGGCGTATGCCGCGAGCGCGTCGGTGTGGTCCTGCTCGGCCGCGCGACGGTAGTGGCCGGCCGCCTCGTCGACCAGACCCGCGTTCTCCAGCAGATAGCCGAGCAGATATTGCGACGGCGCATGGCCGGCCGACGCGCCGCGGCGCAGGGCCGCGATCGCCGCAGCCACGTCCCCGCGCTGGTACGCAAGCTGTCCGGCGCGAAAGTCTTCCTCGCCTGTCGCTGCGGCCTGAGCGGCGAACGCCAGCAGACAGGCCGCCAACGCGCTGCGCGCCGCCGCGTGCAAGACCTTGCGCACGCCGATGTCCTCCTCTGCAATCCGATGCACGCTGGCGAGCGAATTCCGTGCCAGCCCGCCGGCCAGTGCCGTCAGCCCGTCGACTCCTCGCTGCTGTACTCGTCGAGCTTGCGGTACAGGCTCGACAGTCCGATGCCGAGCCGCTGGGCCGCGAGGCGGCGGTCGCCGTTGGCCTCCTCGATCGCCTGCAGGATCAGCTTCAACTCGAACGCGCGCACGCGCTCGCGCAGCGTTGCACCGCCCGCCCCCTCGGAGCGCCCGCGCGCGAAGGTCGTCCGCGAGATCTCCGCCGGCAGGTCGGTCACGCGGATTCGCCCACCCTCGGCGAGGATCGCCGCACGATGCAGCACGTTCTCGAGTTGCCGGACGTTGCCCGGCCAATCGAAATGCAGCAGCATCTGCTCGGCCTCGGGGTCGATGGCCAGCGGCACGCCCGAGCCGCCGCCCTGCTGCGCCAGGATGAACCGGATCAGGCCCGGAATGTCCTCGCGCCGCTCGCGCAGCGGCGGCATCTGAATCTGGAAGACCGACAGCCGGAAGTACAGGTCCTCGCGGAAGCGCCCTTCTCGCACCATCGCCGGCAGGTCGCGGTTGGTCGCCGCGACGATGCGCACGTCGACCTTGTGGACCTGCTCCGAACCGAGCGGACGCACCTCCTTGGCTTCGATGACGTGCAGCAGCTTGGTCTGCATCGCCAGCGGCAGTTCGCCGATCTCGTCGAGAAAAATCGTGCCGCCGTGCGCCTGCAGGAACAGTCCCTTGCGCGCGCGGTCCGCGCTGGTGAACGCACCCTTGGTGTGACCGAAAAACTCGCTCTCGAGCAGCGTCTCAGGAATCGCGCTGCAATTCACCGGGATGAAGGGCCCGTCTCGTCGTGTCGACAGCTCGTGCACCTCGCGTGCCGTCACGCCTTTGCCGGTGCCGCTCTCGCCGACGATCAGCACCGTGCTCGCGGTCGGCGCCACACGCGCGACGAGGTGATCGACCATCCGCATCGCGGGCGACGTAAAGCGGTAGCGCCGCCCGCCGCCGAGCACCAGGTCGCGCAGCGCGCGGTTCTCCTCGCGCAAGCCGCGCAGTGCGCCGATCTGCTCGAGCCGGTGCAGGATCTCCTCGTTGCGGACCGGCTTGGTGATGTAGTCGTGCGCGCCGGCTTTGATCGCCTCGATCGCCGAATCGACCGACGCGAATGCCGTGACCATGATGAAGGTCGCGTCGAAGCCCTGCGCGCGCGCCAGCTTCAGCAGCTCGATGCCGTCGGTGACCGGCATGAAGATGTCGGAGACGACCACGTCGATATCGCCCTTGCCGAGCCGCGCCAGCGCCTCGGCGGCCGAGGCGGCCGTGCTGACCTGGTGCCCGGCCTTGCCGATCGCCGCCGACAAGACCTGCCGGATCGCCGGTTCGTCGTCGACGACGAGCACGTTCATTGGCGTCATGGGGAAGTTTCGGCCTGCAAGCTGTGTTCGGCGGGCAGCACCAGCGCGATCCGCCGCAGCCGCTCGCCATCGCGTTCGATCCGCAGTGTGCCACCGAGCGGCTCGACGATGGCAGCGCACACTTCGAAGGCGCGGCCCTGCGCCACGCTGGGTGTGACCGGCGCGGGCATCGCGTCGCTGCCGTCGGCGAGGGCGAGTTCGACGCCGTCGGCCACTGCGCGCGTGCCCACGACGACGCGCGCGCCTCGCGCACCGCCCGCCGCGACAGCATCGGCGATTTCCGACAGTAACCGCATCAACACCAGTTCGACGGGGTCGCCCGGCGCACGCACCGCCGGCAGCGCCGGCGCCAAATCCTCGACGAACTCGATGCGGCGGTAGCGCCGATCGTAGCGAACGAAGCGCAGCAGCGGCCGCAGCATCGCGTTCAGGTCCAGCCACGGCAGATCGGCGGGTAGCGGCGCAGCCAGGTCGGCGATCTGACGCGTCACGCCGGCCACGCGCTGAACCTCGGCGAGCAGTTGCCGGCCGTGCGCACGCGCCGCCTCGGCGCCGAGCGGTGCGTCCAGCGCGGCGAGCTGCTGTGCGATTCCGGCCATCGTCGCGAGCGGATTGTTGATCTCGTGCGCCACGCCTGCGGCCAGCGCGCCGAGCGTGGCCATTTTCTCCTGGTGCGCGCGGCGTTGCTCCTGCATCTCGAGCTGCCGCGCGCGCGCGTCCAGATCGTCGGCCATGCGGTTGACCGCGTGCGTAAGCCGGCCGAGTTCGTCGTCGCGCTCCACCGGCAGCGCCGGAAGCCGCTCGCCGCGCACGATTTCGGCGGCGCGCTGCTGCAGGCGCTCCAGGTCGCGCGTCAACCGCGCAAAGAAAGCGACCAGGCCGGCGCCGAAGACGACAAAGCCCGCCAGCGCCAGCCCGTACGTCTCGAGCGCCAGCCCGTCGAAGACCTGACGATAGCGCGCCACGACCGACTCGCGCTCGTGCGCCGTTCGGTCACGCTGGATCCCCAGATCCTCCAGGACGCGGCGCAGCGCCTCGCGCAGTTCGAGCCAGTTCGCGCGCAGCGGCGCGTCGCGCAGCGCCTGCACCGCGCGCTCGATCGCGCGTACGCGTCGGACCGAACCGACTTCATGCTCCTCCAGTGCATCGAGCGAGCGGATGGCCGACTCGACCGCCAGCGCGATGTTGCGCGACAGCGGCGTGCCGCCGTCGATCGGGCCGAACGCGGCCTCCTGCACCTCGAGCGCCGCGTTGGATACGGCCACCTCGGCCCGCGCCAGCGCGCGCTCGTAGCGATGCAGCACCTGCAGCTCGCCGACGCGCAGGCTGAGCTCGGCGCGCTGCTGCGACACGTGCACGGCCACAGCCGCGATGTACACGAGCGCAGCACCCAGCGCCAGCAACCCCTTGCCGCGCAGCGTGCGCGGCCAGCGCAGACGCGCCCGCGGCGCCCGCGTCGCAGCGTCCGGAGCGGTGACGGCTTCCGGCATGCTCATCGATGCACCCGCCGATCGACGGGAACGCGGCTTGCTAAGTACGGGGCACCACCCGGCCACCCAGGAGACCGCCGATGCATCCCGTCCCCGCCGCCCGCGCGTACCGGCCCGTGTCCGCGCTCGCCCGCGCACAGGTCACGGCATGGCTCATTGCGCTCGCCGTCGCGCTGCTGGCGACCGCGGCACGCGCGAACGATCTCGAGGCCGGTATCGCCGCGATGAACCGCAAGGACTACCCGACCGCCTTCCGGCTGCTGGAACCGCTCGCGAAAGCGGGCAACGCGCAGGCGCAGCTGCGGCTCGGACTGCTCTACTACCACGGGCACGGCGTGCGCGAAAGCGACGCCGAGGCGATGCGCTGGTTCGAGCGCGCCGCACGGCAGGGCAACGCCGAAGCGCAGTTCCAGCTCGGCAACATGTACGCCTACGGACTCGTCGAGGCCGCGCCCGGCGTTGATACGGACCGGCAGGCTGCGCAGTGGTACTTCGAGGCGGCCCGGCAGGGGCACGCGGATGCCCAGTACAGCCTCGGCATCCTGTTCCTCACCGGCAAGGGCGTGGTGCCGAACGCCGAGGAGGCGTTCAAGTGGATCCGGCGCGCCGCCGAGCAGGGGCACGCCGACGCCGCGGCCTACCTGCGCGGTCACTGAAGCGCGCGCGGCGCTCATCGCGTCGCCCCCTCCGCGCGCCCGTCGCCTAAGGGCAGGCCGAGTCGGGCGATCAGCGCGGCGTCGTCCCAGTCGCGCGCGCCGACGATGCGCGCGCGCACCCGGCCGTCCGGGCCCAGCACGATTGTCTCCGGCAGTGCAGTGACCCCGAGCACCGGCCGCGCCACCGGCGGCGGGCCGTCGGCGAAGTTCGCGAAGCGCACGCCCGCGCGTCGCAGATACTCGCGCGCGAGCTGCCGATCGTCGTCGACCGTCAAGCCGATCACCGCCGCGCGCGCCGGGTCGAGCCGGTCACTCAAGCGCTGCAGTCCGTCCATCTCACGCCGGCACGGTTCGCACCAGCTCGCCCAGACGTTGATCACCAGCCACCGGCCGCGCCATCGGTCGAGCGTCGTCGTGGAGCCATCCAGGCCGACCAGCGCGAGGTCCGGCGACAGCGCGACCGGCGGCTGGGGCGGTTCGCAGGCTGCAAGCGCCACGGCTGCCAGTGCGGCGAGAAGCATGCGCGGGCGCACGGTTCAGTATGGCTTCTTGAAGACGACGGCGCCGCGTATCTGGCCGACTTCCGTACCGATTGCGCGATCGTGCGGATAGTCGACCGCGAGCGCCGACCGGATCGCCTCGCTGACCTGATCGGCAGGTCCGTGGCAGTTCGTGCAAAGCGGCACGAGCGGCAGCGCGCGCGCATAGCGGACGAAGCGTCCGACCGGTTCGTCGACGACTTCGAAAAACTCGAGCCCCTCGGCCTTTTCGCCTCGCGCGACGCGCTGCTCGAACGCGAGCAGCGCCTTCTGCTCCCAAGGGTCGGCCCACCCGAGCGCGGGGTTGCGCGGCCGCAGGCTCACGCGAGTGACGCGCGCGCCGTACTTGCGCGACACCGCCGCGGAGATCTCGGGGACCGTGTACTTGCAGACGACGATCGCACGCAGCGGTCCGCTCGACTCGATCGCGCGGACGAGTTCGCCGCGGATCTGACCCAGCAGTTCGGTCGTCGCCCGGCGCGCCTCTTCGAGCTGCGACCGCGGCACCTCGTCGGCCGCGGCTGCGGCGGTCGTCGTCGCTGCGCCGGCCAGCAGCCACGCCAAGGCAAACACCCACCGGTTTCGCACGGTCGCCTTCATTTTCGGCCCCTCCGACGCGCCCCGCCGCCTCAAGTTTCGCCCGGGCCCTGCCGGTCGTCCGGCGCATTTCCAGATTCGAGAACACGTTCCCGTTGGCGGGAATTCCATCGGCCTGCGATCGATCGTACGCGTACACCCGGCGGCAGCGCAGACCAGCGCAAGCAAGCAACCTGCCACCGACGACGTAACCGACGGCCAAAGGGTCAGCGACCCGCCTTCGTCGCGGCGCGCTGCGCTTCCCATTCCCACAGCGCGGCACGCGCCTTGGCCAGATGGCGCGGATCTTCGTCCTTCGCAAGGTGAACGAAGCTGCGCATCGCGCCGATCGCCCCGGCACGGTCGCCCAATTCTTCGAGCGCCGCGGCCAGGCCGTAGTACGCGTTGGCCTGCATCGGATTGAGCGCGATCGCGCTTTCGAAGAAGTCGCGCGCCGCCGCCGTGCGCTTGAGCCCGAGCAGGGCGTAGCCGGCGTTGGCATGCGCCTCGGGCATGCTCGGCGCCAGTTCAAGCACGCGATGCAGCGCCGTGAGCGCATGTTCGTACTCGCGGGCGTGCAGCATCAGCACCGCCTGTTCGAAGCGGCTCCGGATCTCTTCGCGGCGCGCCGAATCCGCATGGCCCCGCGGGTCCCTGCGTGGATCGGGCCTCGCGTCGTCCGGCGTCGACGGCAGCCAGTGCAGCACCGCGCCGCCGAGCACGACCAGTGTGGCGGTCAGCACGACGGCCAGCGCACGCCGATCCTTGCGCGCGTTCACACGGCCCCCTTGTGCGGCGACGTCGAGACGAACGGCACGCCGAAAAAGGTCAGGAAAGCGAGCACGAACGCGGCCGCGAGCAGCAGCGCGTGCGCGCGTGCCGGCACGCGCATCGAAGCGCGCGCATGCAGCGCCGACGCGAGCGCCAGCCAGCTCAGGAAAGCCCACGTCTCCAGCGGATCCCACGCCCAGTAGCGGCCCCAGGCGTCCTGCGCCCAGACCGCGCCGGCGATCAGCATCAGCGAGTCGAAGACGAAGGCGAACGCGGCGAAGCGGTGCGCCAGTTCGTCGAGCGCAGCGTCGGGCGGCAGTCCGGCGAGCCTTTGCGCGCCCCAGCGCGAACGCCGCAGCCAGACGAGCGCGGAGACGCCGACCGCTGCCAACAACAGGCCCAGATAGATCTTGCCGAGCAGCGCGTGTACATACAGCAAAGGCGTGAAGTAGGTCGGTGGAAAGTGTCCTGGCGCCGCGTCGGCGGCGAGCAGCCATGCCGCGAGTAGAAGGATCACGGGAAGCACGATCAGCGCGGCGGCCCGCGCCTCGCGCACGCGCGCCCAGACGATCGCGAACACGAGCGTCAGGCTCCACACGTTGCTGCTCAGGATCTCGTACATCGTCGTGAACGGGCCGTGACCCATCGCCTGCCAGCGCGCGGCGAGCGACGCCGTGTGCAGAAGCAAGCCGGCGGCGAGCAGCAGCGCGGTCGCGCGCTCGGGCGCCGGGCCCCGGGGACCCGTCGCGGCCCATGCGCTCGCGCCCGCTCCCGCATAGCAGCCGAGCGCGGGCAGCAACAGCAGCGATTCGACGCTCATGGCCAGACGGCGACCGGCCGCCCCTGTGCGTCGCCCGCCGGCGCGTCGGATGCGGGCCGTGCCGAACGCCACGGCTGCCGCCGGAACTTCAGGGCAAAATGGACCGCCAGCGCGAGCGTGGCCAGCACGCTCGCCGCCAGCAACCACGGCAGCGTCGGGTCGTAGTACACGCGATAGCCCATCCAGGTGCGCAGCCCTTCGTAGATCAGCGTTCCGCCGGGCAGCGCGATGCGGTCCCCGGGCGCGAGCTCGAAGCGCTCCTCGCCGACGCGCAGCACCACGTCGCGGTCGCGCGGCAGCGCGAAGGCAGCCGGCTTGTCCGGATCGATGACGGTTTCTTCGGTCTTCAGCATGACCCACACCGCTGTCCCGTCGGGCAGCGTCCACGCGCGCGCCTGCCGCAGCCGGTGCACCGGATAGCTCGGCAGGTGCACGGCGCCCTGCACGTCGCCCGCGCCGGTGCGCCAGGTGAACACCGGCGCGTAGCCTTTGTTCGGCGTCGTGTAGAACCGGTAGCCGGCGAGAACGAGGGGCTCGTGATCGCCGATGACCGCGCGCCGCACGCGTCCCTGCGCGTCGGTCCAGCGTACGGCATTGCGCGTGCGGCCCCGCTTCAGCCCCGGCGCGTATTCGATCTCGAAGCCCTCGTTCGTGAAGGCTGCCTGCTGCAGGCGCGGACGATGCAGCGGGCCCGCCTGCACGTCGAGCAACTGCCCGTCGAACGCCAGTCCCTGCGTCAGTTCGGCCCGCGCCTGAAGCGCGCTCAGGCGTCCGAATCCCGCAAGCAGCACCAGCGCGGCGAGCGCCAGATGCGCGACCAGCAGCGGCGCCTGGCTGCGGAAGACGGGCCGGATCGCGGCGGCGGCGGCGAGATTCAGCGTGAGCAGCGCAAGCGGAAACGTCACGCCGACGGCTGCGATCGGCTCGTGCGCGTAGCCGCCGATCACGCCCGCCGCCAGCAGCACGAGCAGCGCGACCGTCAGCCGCGTCGAAGCGCAGCGAACGAGCAGCCGACGCATCAGGGCGGATTCGTGCATACGGCCCTCATCCAGTCGCGCCCGGTCGCCGTCGAGTTGGTATTGGTTCCGAACGCCTGCGCCGAGTTCGCCGAACCGCAGTTGGTGTCGACCCAGTTGCCGCTGGTGGCGAAGGTGCGCACCTTCAGCTTCGCGTTCAGGTAGTACGGTTCCTGGTTGTACGCGTGCGCGCTCGCGCTCATTCGCCACTCTTCGTTGCCGGCGCGACCCGCCTCCGGTCCTACGTCGTTCAGGTTCACCAGCAGCGCCTTGTTCTTCCAGCCGTGCGGAACCGCGACATGGCACCAGTTGCAGCGGATGCGGCCGATCTTGTCGGTGTGCAGCGCGTGCAGGTTTTCGCCGCCGTTGGAATAGCCGGTCGTCCCGGTGCCGTTGCGATTGGCGTACGTGTTCGGGTTGTGGCATTTGAAGCACAGCCCGTTGGCGTTCGGCCCGTTGTCGCCGCGATTGTCGGCGCCGACGTTCGCGTCCCACAGCCCCTTGAGCAGGAAGTTGTTGGTCGATCCGTGCGGCCCCCACGCATTGCCGTTTTCGCCGCCGACGGGCACGACGGTCGCTTCCGGCGTATTCGACCCATGGCAGTCGCTGCAGTACATCGTCTGCGTGCCGATCGCGTTGCCCCACGGCAGACGGAATGCGCTGGCGCTGGCGAAGGTGCGGCCGGTGGAATCGATGACCGGATGCCACGAACGATGGTTGTTGGTCGCGAAGTTCGAGCCGGCGCCGGAGTTCGACTTGGTCCCCTCGCCCCGATGCGAAGCGGGCGCCTGGAATTCTTTCGCCTGGTTCGTATAGACGGTGAGATTGTTGGTGCCGCTCGCGGTGCCGCCGAGACGGCCGAGCGCGGGCCGATTGCCGGCCGGGTAGACGTTGTTGTCCGGGTAGCCGTAGTCCGAGTGGCACTTCAGGCAGATCTGATACTCGCGAGTAACGTAAGGCGCGCTGACCGAGGTGTCGACGCTCGTGCCGGGGTCGCCGCGCTTGACGACATAGCTCGTCGGCAGCGCGTGGAACGAGGTCGACCCGTAGACCGGCTCCACGCCCCAGGCGCCGCGCAGCACGCCCGATGCGATGTTCGTGTGCGTATAGCCGGCCGTCTCGTCATGCCGGTGCGTGCCGGCGGGATCGGGCGTCCCCGCGATGCCGCCGGGCCCGCCGACGAAAGATCGGAACTTCACGACGCGATGCGGGTTGTGGCAGTCGGTGCATTCGGCATGGCGTTGCGCCAGCTTCGGCCGCGACTCGATGAAGTCCGCGCCGCAGCGGTTGGTCGGCCCGGTGCAGTCGATGAAACCGTCGTTGAAGCCGGTGGCGATGTCGTGCACTTCGTCCGTGCTGCCGCCCTGCTCGGGTGTCGTGATCGGCATGCGGATCGGCAACGCGAAATCGCTTTCGATGTTCGGCACCGTCGCCACCGAATTCAGCACCGATTTGGCTGCGGTCGTATGGCACTGGTAGCAGGTCTGCTCGAGCGCCGGATTGCCGCCCTGTCTTGCCGCGAACGGATTGCCCGGCGGCAGCGGCGCGTCGGTGCCTTCGCGCGTGAGCCGGCGCGCACCCTGCACCGTGTGCGTGTCGTGGCAGTTCAGGCAGGCGGCCCGCCACACCGGCAGGTCCGGCGGAAACTCGCGCAGCGCCGCCGCTTCTGCGCGATAGGTCTCGTCCGCGACGGCGGGGTTCGCGTGCGCCGAGAACGCCCAGACGCCGAAGGCGCCGTTCTTGTCGTGGCACGACAGGCAGATGATGTCGCCGACGGTGCTGAAGCCGGCCACCGGCGGCGTTTCCTGGAAGCGGTTCATCCTCAGGAATTTCTGATTGCCCGCACCGGCATTGGTCTCGCGAACGTGCGGGTCGTGGCAGGTCGCGCACTGCACCTGACCCGCGCCGCCGGTGCCGGTCGGCTCCAGCGGCATCAGCGGCTTGAATCCCGGCGCGCGCACGCCGATCACGCTGCCCGAGCCGCCGGGCCAGCGCTGGTTCGCGTCGACCTGGCGAAGTTCTCCGTCGCGCAGCGCGAGATCGGCGTTGTAGGTGATCGAGATCGGATGGTCGTTGCGTAGATCGGTGCCGATGAAGCGCGTGAAGCCGGACGCGGTCCCCTCGCCCGGCGGCATCACGCCGCCGGCACCCGTGCCGGTCATCGGGATCGTCGCGTTCTCCGTGCCATTGAGCACGTTGACGTTGCCGATCGCGAGCGTGCCGTCGTGGCACGACAGGCACAGCTTGGAGCTTCCGCCCGGCGTGGCCGCGAGCCCCTCGACGATGTACTGCGCATCGAGCGAAGACGACGTGTACGGCGTATACGTCGAGCCGGCCGGGATGCGACGGTTCCACAGCGGCGCGCGTACGCCCGCGCCGCTCGCGTCCTGCGCGGTCGCGCCATGCGGCGTATGGCAGAAGACGCACACCTCGGTCGTGCCGCCCGGCGCGGCGCGCACGGGCCCCGGGCCGCTCGTCGACAGATTGTGCTTCGTGTTCCTCACGTCCGGCACGCGCTCGGCGAACGCCGCGCCGGCAGCGCCGAGCGCGATCGCCAACAGCAGCACACCGCTAACGCGCCGCATCGCCGCCTCCGAGGAACTGGAAGATCACGATGCGGCCGTTGAACATGTCGGCGACGAACACGCGGTTGCGCGCGTCGACCCACACGCCGGCGGGAAGGAAGAAGCGTCCGGTCGCCGTTCCCGTTCCGCCGATCGGCATCAGGAACTCGCCTTCGGGCGAATACACGAGCAGCGTGTCGAAATACGACTCGACGACATAGACGTTACCTTCGCCGTCGACGGCGACACCCTTCGGCCGCACGAGGTTGCCGACGTACAGGCCGCGCGTGCCGATCCTGCGCCACTGCGGTTTGCCTTCGGTACGCAGGATCTGCACGCGGCTGTTCATCGCGTCCGTCACGTACAACATCCCGCCGGCAAAACCGAGATGCGTCGGATAATTGAATTCGCCGTCGCCTTCGCCGCGCGCGCCGATCGTTTCGAGCAGGCGACCGTCGTCGTCGAACACCTTGATGTCGTGGGCGTAAGCGTCGGCAACGTAGATGCGGCCGCGTGCCGGGTCGCGCGCCACACCCGTCGGGCGCTTGAGCACGCCCTTGCCGATCGGCGCCTGCGGCCGCCCATCGCGATCGAGCCGGGCGACGAATCCGAGCTCGGCATCGGCCACCAGCACGCTGCCGTTCGCACCTGCTGCGATCCCGCTCGGCGCGACGAAGTTCAGCGCCGCGTCGGCGCGCTCCCATAGCAGCAGCCGGCCGGCTGCCTCGTCGAATACGAACACCGCCTGGCGGCTCACGTCCGTGACGTAGATGCGGCCCGCGTCGTCTCCGCTGACGGCAGCGGGCCGCTGCAGCACCAGCGGTCTTTCGCTGCTGCCGTCGAGTCCGACGAGCCAGCGAAGGAAAGCCGCGCCGCTGCGCGAGCCTTCGGGGCTGCGGAAGTTCTGCTCGCCCGTCAGCGTTCCCGCATACAGGTAGCGCGGGATCTCGCCCGTCTGCGGCCACAGCAGCCGCTTGCCCTCGGGCGCATCGTCCATGCCGAAGTGCAGCACGCCGCGCACCGGTTCGGTCGCACAGCCCGCCAGCAGCAGCGCGGCGGCGGCAAGAAGCAGGCGCTGCGCGATCGCCCTCATTGCACGCCGCCCGCAATGCGGAACAACGCGACCGCGCCGGCCGGCGGATCGGCGATCGCGAGCGCGTCGCCGTCGCTCGCCAGCGCGCCGATCGCCTGCAGGCGCAGCCCACGCGCGTCGTGCGTCCGCGCCAGCGCGCCGTCGGCGAAGACCTTGAGCGCACCGGTGCGCGCTTCGGCGACGTAGACGCGCTCGTCGCGGTCGACCGCGAGCGCGGTCGGCGCGGTCAACTGACCCTGCCCGAAGCGCGCGAGCAGCGCGCCATCGGATGCCATCAGCAGCACGGCGCCCGCGTGCTCGTCGAGCAGATAGATGCCGCGACGGCCAAACGCGAGCGCACGGACCCCCGCAACGCGCGCCTCGCCGAAGCGCGGCGCGAGCGGCAGCGCGATCGCGCCGGCGCTACGAAACACGACGACCTGCGCCAGCGTGCGATCGGCCACATACAGCGTGACCCCGTCGGGACCGAGTGCAAGATCGGTCGGATTGGCGACGATCGACTCGCTGCGGAAGGTTTGCAGCAGCCGGCCGTCGCGCGCGAAACGCAGCACGCGGCGCGCGCCGGTGTCGAGCACGTAGGCCGAAAGGTCGGCGCCGAGCGCCACGCGCGTGTCGATCGACGCCGGCGCGCCGGCGATCGGCACCAGCGTGCCCAGCGCGAGGTCGTGCCGGTACACGCGTCCGGCGCCGCTGTCGACGATCAGCAGTTCGTTGTCGCGCAGCGCGACAGCGGCCGGAAATACGAGGCGCACGTACGCGCCGCTGCCGGGCTGCGCCGGCGCGCCGGTGAGCGGCTGCGGCGCGGCCAAAAAGCCGCCGTGGACCACACGCCAGGGAGTCAACCCGGCATCGGCGCGGTCCGCCGCCGCCGGACGCGCGGCGTCGATCGCCGCGGTGCAGCCGTGCAGCGCCGAGACGGCCGCCGCAGCGGCCGCACGCAGCGCGCAGCGACGCGTCACCATCGTCCCGGCCCCGAGGTCTGCGCACCGCCGACGATGCGGCTCGGCTGCCCCGGCTTGCCTGCGTGGCACAGGTCGCAGCGATCCGCGCCCCACGCCGTCTTGCCGTCGTGGCACATGCCGCAGAACTTGCCGTTGGCGATGTCGTCCATCGTCACGTCGTTGGCGCCGGCGCGCATCTCGAAGCCCAGCTCGAAGTGGCAGACCTTGCAGCGGAAGCGGATGCGATGGAACCAGTGCGGAAAAATGACCGGCCGCACGCCCTCGCCGTCCGAGCGTCGGTTCAGCACGACGTCGCCGTATTCGGCGCGCGATGCCGCGTGCGGCGCGAGCAGCGCGCACGCTACCACCAGCAGTCCGAGCGCGCAGATCCGCCTCATTTCCTCATCCTGCGCAACAGCACTTCGTTCGGCAGGCTGTGACAGCGGTTGCATTCGGTCAGCGGAAACGCCACCGCGCCGTGACAGACGCCGCACTGCTCGCCGTCGAGGATCTTCTGCATGCTGAAGCGGTTTGCGCCGGCTTTCGAGACGAACAGCTTCTCGTGGCAGTTCGAGCAGTCGAGCCAAAGCGTGTGCGGCCGGTGCGGAAAGACGACCGCCGGCATCGAGCCGAACTTCGACACGATGATTTCGTCGTCGCGCACCCGCACGTTGGTCTCGGGCAGGATGTTCGTGCGCGGCGCGATCGCGCCGGATTCGAGCGCCCGGACCCAGTTCACCAGATTGCCTGCGGTGTCGGGCGGCAGCTTCGACAGCGCTTCGGCCGGCTCCTGTTTCAGCCGCAATGCCGGGTTCGCCGGGTCGTGGATGCCGTCCTTGGCCAGCGGCAGCCACTTCCGATCGTCGGCTGCGGCCGGCGCAACGAGCGTCGCCACGATCGCCAGTGCAAGTAACAGCCGCATGCCGCATCCGCCGTCAACCGGGAATGTAGACACCGGCGGCGCGGATGCCACGCACGAGGGCACGCGTCGACTCCTCGAGCTTGGCGATCGCGCCCTCGTAATCGCCGCGCGCGGCGAGTCGCTCCGCCTCGGCGCGCAGTTTGGCAGCCGCTTCGACCGCCGTGGCGACCGCACCCTGCGATTCCGCACCGGGCCGGTCGGCGAACAGAACGCGTACCAGCATTCGGTGCGTGTCGTTGCGGTCCAGCTCGTAGTCGTACTCCTCGCGCTTGGATTCGAAGTGCAGCGTTCGCACCAGCGTGTCGCCGCGCCGCAGCGACTCGATCGATACCTTCGCAGTCAGGTACGCGCGGTCGAGCAGCGCACGCGCTTCTTCGAGCCGGCCGTCCTGCGCGAGCCGCTGCGCTTGCGCCAGTTGCGCCTCGATGTTTCGGGTCGCCTCCTGCGCCTCGCGGCTGCCGCCCTTTTCCTGGACGATGCGGCGCTGCGCGGCAAGCAGCGCCTTGACGCTTTCGGCCCGCGCCTCGAAATCGCGCCGGCGCTTTTCCTCGGTGACCTGCTCGGGATTGGCCAGCCGCGCGCCGCTGACCATCGCGCGCGCCGCTTCGTCGAGCAATTGCGAGGCGGCCGCCAGATCGCCGGCGGCGGCCGCCGCCGCCGCGCGCCGGTGCAGCGCGCGCGCCTCGCTGCGCTTCTCCAGCGCCTGCGGATCGGCGCTCGCATCGATCTGCCGGGCCGCCGAGCTGCTCTCGATCAGCGTGCCCACCGATTGCAGGCGGCGTTCGACCTGTGCGCGATCCTGCGCCAGTGCGGCACCGGCGCAAGCGAGCGTTGCACACACCAACCACTTCGATACCGTCTTCATCCGTTCCTCATTGCGTCGGCATCGCCAGCCCCGCCGCCGTCAGCGCGCCGTGCAGCAGCGCGGTGGCCTCGCGAATGGTCTCGAGCGCGACGTCGTAGCGGCGCTCCCCCGCGAGCGCGACGGCGCGCGCGCGCAGCGACTGGCTGCGTTCGACGACGCGGCGGATCGCCGCGCGCGCCTCGTCGCCCGGCTTCAGCTCGTCGATCGCGATCGGCACGAGGTCGTGCACGCTGCGATGGCGCTCCAGTTCGTAATCGAATTCGAGTGCCGGCGTCTCGAAGTGCGCGCGATAGACGATCGTGCGGTCGCCGATCGTCCGGTTCAACCCGACCAGCAGATGGCGTTCGGCCTGCAGCAGCGCCCGATTGGCTTCGGCGAAGCGTTCGGCGGCCGCGTGTGCCTTCGCGTTTTCGATCAGCCCGACCGCGGCGGCGAGATCGGGCGAGTCGGTCGCACCGGCATGCGCGAGGTGCTCGCGGAAGGCCGGCACCATGCGCTCCGCACTTTGCAGAAGCTGCTGGTACCGCACGCGTTCGGCGATCGTGCGGCTTGCGTCGTCGGGAACGAGCTGGCGCGCGCGGCCGAAGGACCACAGCGCCTCGTCGGCCGCCGCGCCGGCGGCGGCGATATCGCCCGCGCGCAGCGCCTCGCCGGCGCGCTCGAAGTGGCGACGCCCGTCATCCAGATACCGCTGCGCAGTGGCATTGCCGCTGGCTGCGATCCGGCGTGCGGCCGGCGAGTCCGACACGAGTTGGCGCACCAATTCGAGCTTCTGTTCGACCGTTCGCCGCGCAGCCGCGTCCTGCGCGGACGCCGCCGCGACCAGCAGCGCCATCCACAGCGGCACGAACCAACGCGCCGCCGCGCGGCTCATGGCTTGCCCGCGGCGGCGGTCTGCGCGTCCGCCTTTTTGCGCTGATGGCACATCCGGCATTCCGACACCGGAAACGCGACCTTACCGTGACACACGCCGCACTTTTGCCCGAGCAGGATCGCCGCCATGCTGATCTGGTTCGCGCCCTTCTGCGGAACGAAGATCGCAGGGTGGCAGTTCGCGCAGTCGAGCCATTCGGTGTGCTGCTTGTGCGGGAACACGACGTCCGGCATCGAGCCCTTGACCTCGCGCACGATGTTCAGGTCCATCACCGTCATTTCCGCCTTCGGATCAACGCGGTCGGCGCGCGGCGCGACGCGTTTCTCGCGCAGCGCCTTGACCCAGTCGACTTGGTTGCCCGACGCGCTGCGCGGCAGCGCTGCGAAGGCTTCGAGCGGTGGCTGCAACCGCAGCGTGCCGTCGTTGGTCGGATCGTGGATGCCGTCCTGCGCCGGCGGCAGGTTGCGTTTGCCCGGCGGGCGCAGCAGCCGGTTGAAAGCAAGGACTTCGCTCTGCGCAGCGGCGGCGTCCGCTGCCGCGCCCGGGGCTGCCGCTGCCGCTGCACTTGGCGCGGCGGCAGGCACCGCCGGCGCGGCTGCGGATACGGCCGCCGCCGGCGCGGGCTGCGCGGCGGGCGCCTGCGCAGTCGTCGGGGCGACCGGCGGCGCGGCGGGCTTGCCCTCGGTGGCCGCGGCCGCCGCGCCGCGCGACTGCGCGATCATGAAGTCGACCGCGGCACGCACGTCGGCATCGGCCAGCGCAGCGTTTCCGCCCTTGGCCGGCATCGCGCCCTTGCCCTTCAGCGCGCTCGCATACAGCGCGTTGGCGCCGGCCTGGATGCGCGCCGCCCACGCCGCCGCATCGCCGACTTTCGGCGCACCCGCCACGCCGGCCGCGTGACACGCGCTGCAACTGGCCCGATACACGCCCGCGCCTTTACCGGCATCGGCCGGGGTCGCGGCTTTCGCGGCGGCAGGCGCAGCCGCCGGCTTCGGCGCCGATGCGGCGACTGAAGCGCGCGGCTGCAGCTGAGCGAGCATGTAGTCGACCGCCGCGCGCACGTCGTCGTCGCTCAGATTGGGGTTTGCGCCTTTCGGCGGCATCGTGCCCTTGCCGTTGATCGCATTCGCGTACAGCGCGGCGGCGCCGGCCGCAAGCCGCGGCGCCCACGCCGCGGCATCGTCCAGACGCGGCGACCCGAGCACGCCGGTCCTGTGGCATGGAGCGCACGCCAGCGCGTAGGTCGCCTGTCCCGGATGGTTGGCGGCGCCGCGCGCCGTCGGCGCGGGGGCACGCGCCGGATCGGGCTTGGCCGGCGCCCCGGCTGCGCCTGCCGCGCGCACGGACTGGCCCAGCATGAACAGCACGGTCGCCCGGACCTCCGCATCGCTCAATGCGGCGTTGCCGCCTTTCGGCGGCATCGCGCCGCGCCCCTTGAGCGCGGCTTCGATCAGCGCGGCCTGGCCGCCGCGTTGCAGACGGCGCTGCCATTCGGCGGCGTCGCCGAGCTTCGGTGCATTGGCCACGCCCGTGGCGTGGCAGGCCGCGCACGTGGAGGCATACACGGCCGGCGGTTCGGCCGCGCGCGACGCCGCCACGACCAGCAGCGACGCCACGGCCAGTGGCAGCAGACGGATCGCTCGCTTCATGCGCCCTCCTCACTTCGTTGCGGCCGCGCCGGTCAACGTCTGCACGGTGCTCTCGTGCACCTGCGTCGGTGTTCCCGGCTTGGCGGAGTGGCACAGATTGCAGTTCTCCACACCCCAGGCGATCTCGCCGTTGTGGCAGGCGCCGCAGAACTGCCCGTCGATGATCTTCAGCATGTTGATCTGATTGCCGCCGGCCTTGAACTGGAAGCCGAGGTCCCCGTGGCAGACCTTGCAGCGATAGCGAATCCGGTGGAACCAGTGCGGAAACACGACCGGCCGCATGCCAGCCGCATCCGAGAAGTTGTTGATCACGACGTTTCCATACTCAGCGTTTGCCGACGGTGCCGGCAGCGCCAGCGCCAGCGTGCAGATCCACGCCGGCCCCCATCGCCTCGCCTGTCTCATCATGCGCTTCCTCTCATCGACTTCGATTCCTGGGGCTAGTACGCGCCGAACCTTCGGCTGACACGGAAGAACAGCACGTCGGCTCGCCGCCGCTCGACCTTCGCGGTACGCAGCGTCAAGCGTGTATCGAGCCGGCCGATCGCGTAATCGAGCCGCGCCTCGGCCAGGTGATCGATCCGCTCGCGCGGCGCGTCGACATCGCCTTCGCTGCGGCGCTCGAGCTGCTGACTGTTGGCGCTGGCGAGCAGCGTAAAGCGCAGTCGCGGCACGTCGAAGGCGCGCGTGTTTTCGTAGGTCAGCGTGCCGCTGTAGTACTTGCGCCAGCCGTCATCGGCAGTTACCGGCGGCCCGGGCGGCAGCGGACCGGACGCCACGGCGTCGAAGCGCGCGCGCGTGGCCTGCGCGGTCAGGCTGCCCGACCAGCTCGCGGTGCGGGTCAGCTGCGTGCGCAGCGTGAACTGCAGGTTGACGAGTTGAAAGGCGCTGCGCGTCTCGCCGTAACCGCGCGAGTCGCTCGCCGACACGCCGACGAAGCTCTGGCTTGCCGATCCGCCGCCCGACTGCCAGTTCAGCGCCGCCGAATGGCCGAGCGTGCGGTCCACGTCGCTGCGCAGCGTGTCGCGCACGGCGCCCGCCGACTGCGAGACGTTGAACGACACGCTGCTGCCGCCGCCGGTCCAGTGGCGCGACAGACCATGCGCGAATTGCGCGCCGAAGTTGGCGCGATCGCCTTCGGCCGCCCCCTGCGTGCCGCTCGCGTTGACCGCCGCCGATGGCGTGTAGCGCCAGCGTCCGAACGTCAGCGCGTCCGGAACGTAGGTCAATGCGATCGTCTCGGTGGCGAGCGTCGTCGATTCGTCGGCGATCGCGATCTCGCTTACCGACACGCCGCCGCTGGCGCGCAGATGGCGCGTGACGTCGTAGCTGGCGCCGACGGTGCCGTTGAACGAGCGCGTTTCCGCGGTGGCTTCCGCGCTGCCGGTGCGCGACTCGACGAGCCGCACGCTGCCGGTCAGATAGAACGGATGGTCGCGCGAGAACAGTCGGTCGCCTTGCTGCGGGCGCCACGTCGCGAAACTCGACAGTTGGCGGATCTCGGTCGCCAGCTCGAGCGCGGGGGCGCGCACGCGTGCCTCGTTGTACGTCGCCAGGTTGTCGACTGTCAGCGCGTGGTTCGGCCGGTAGTTGTGCCGCGCGGCCAGCGCCGTAACGCGGCTCGCGTCGTCCGTGGCGTCGCGTTCGTTCAGCGTACGGCTGCCGGACAGCTCGAAGCTGTGGCTGCCGCGCGTGCTGGTCATCAGTCCCCGCACGCTGCGCACCGTGTCGTCGGGCAGCCGGGCCGAGCTGAGCGTGCTCTGCTCGTAGGTCAGGTTGTAGCTGTCGCTGCTCGCCGGCGGTCGATAACTCTGGCTCGCGGTCAGACGGCGCGAGCGGTAGTCCGAGCCGACGAAGTCACCGTTCGTGCGGCTGTCGCTGACGTCGCCGCGCAGCTCAAAAGGGAAGCGGCTCGCCGGAAACACCAGCAGGCCGAACCGGCCGGTCCACGCGGTGCTGTCATCCCCGCGTCTTTCTCCGCCGGCGTCCGTCTGGCTGCCCTGCGCGAGCAGCAGCCCCGCGCCGCCGCGCAGTTGCACGAACCACGGCTGCCAGATGTAGGTCGCCAGATCGAAGTTGGTCGACAGCAGCGTCTGACGCGACGAAGAGCCGTCGTCGGTGCGCGTCCGGCGCTCGTCCAGCGCGAGGTTTCCCCCGAAAGCGATGGGCGCCAGCCGCCAACGGATGCCGTTGCCGCTGGTGTCGGTCGAGGTGCCGCTGCCGGCCGCCGTCGGCGCGACCGCGGCCGCCTGCGGCGTGGCGGCCGCGAGCGGCCCGGTCGGTGGATCGGGTTCGCGGCGCTCGGGCACGATCGCGGCAGCGATCAGCAGCGCTTGCGCGCGCTCGGCGTCGGCGCGCGCGATGCGGTCGCGGATCTCGTCCATGCTATGGAAATCGGTGAGGACTCCGGTCGATGCGTCTGCGCTCGTCGCTGCAGTTTTGGTGCCAGCGTCGTCCGCCGCGGCGTCAAAAACCCGCGCGAGCAGCGTGGCCAACAGCAGTGACGCGCGCAACGCACGGCGCGTGCCCGGCGCCCTGGCATGCGGTGCGGCGAGCAGCCGGGACACGCGGACCTGCCCCCGTTGCAGCGCCGGCGCGACCTCGCTAACGGCTGCGGCCCTCGGCCGCCGCAGTGGCGGCTTGCCGGAACTGCGACTCGTCAATGCGGATCGACGTTCGCTTGCGCAGGTCGGCGATCAGCGCCTTCCACGCGGCGTCGGCCTCCGCCCGCTGCCACAGGTCGCCCGCGCGCTCGCGCACCTCGTCGAAACTGCGCTGGCGCGCGACCTTGCGATCCTCGAGTCGCAGGATCGCCACCCCTTCGAGTACCTGCACGGGCGCGGAGATCGCGCCCGGTGCGAGCCCGTCGACCACCGCCTGAACCGGCGCAGGAAGCATGCCGCGATGGATATAGCCCATGTCGCCACCGCGTCCGGCAGACAGATCGCCTGAATGCAGCTTCGCCAGCTCGGCGAAGTCCGCTCCGGCGGCGAGCCGCTGGCGGATCCTGCGCGCTTCCTCGTGCGCGGCGTTCCATGCCGCCTGCGGTGAACTCGGATCGACCTTGAGCAGGATCACGCCGAGCTTGACCTGCTCGGGCTCGACGAACAATTCCTTGTGGCGGTCGTAGTAGTCGCGGGCCTCGCGCGCGGTCGGCTCGCGGATCGTCTTGACCTGCTTTTCGAGGCGCTCGATCAGGCTGTCGTCTTCGAGTTGTCGAGCGACCGTCGCGAGCATCTTGTCTCGATTTGCGTCCCAGCGAGGGTTGCCCTTGTAGCGTGCCTCGTAGCCGGCGAGCGCCGCATCGACGCGCTGGCGATCGGGGCGAATGCCGCGCCGCTTCGCCTCGTCGAGCAACAACACGCGATTGACCAGATCGTCGCCGACTTCGCGCTGGAACGCGGCCAGTTCCGCCTCCGGCGGCTTGGCGTGGTAGTACTTCTTCCGCGTCGCGACCGCAAGCGCTTGACGATACTCGCCGACGGTGATCGTGCGCTCGCCGACCGTTGCGAACACCGCCTCCTGCGCAGGCGCGGCAGCGCCCGGTTGCGCCTGCGCGAAAGCGCCGGCGGCCATCAGCAGAGTCGCCCACAGCCGCGCGCTTGGCGCTGTCCGCATCATCTTGCCCTCCTTTGCGCGCGCTGCGCGCTCCCAAAAAAAACAGGCCAGGCAGCGCCTGCCTGGCCCTGCGGCGGGGCGTTGCCGGTCCCGCCGTTGGCTTACTTCACGTGGCAGGCGGTGCACACTGCGCTGCCCGCGTTCGAGATGCGCAGGAACGTCTCGCCCGCGGTGCGGCCCGTACCCGCGGGTCCGGCCTGACCGGACGACACGTGCGGGTCGTGGCAGCTTCCGCACTCGACCGAAGGCCCGATGCCGCCGCCGGTGCCGACGAAATTGCGCTCGTAGAGCGGCAGGTCGGTACGCTGTTTGCCGGTGCCGCCGGTTTCGATCCAGAAGACCTGGTTGTTGTTGATGTTCGCCGTCTGCGGCAGCACGAAGTCGCTGTCGCGGCAGGTGCCGCTGACCGTCGTTCCCGACCCCGACAAGCCTCCGCCGCAGTACTGGATGCCGATCGGATGATCGTTCGACAGATCGGTTCCGAGCAATGCAGGCCCACCGTTCAACCGACCCTGCGCATCGACACGCGGACCCGACCACGTGTACCCGAGGCCCAGGTCACCGCCGCCGTCGGCAGTGACGTTGCCCGAGCCGGGTGCGTTGATGATGTTGTCCATCGCCTGCGTGCCGTCGTGGCACGACAGGCACGCGACCGAGATCGAACCGACCGGCGCGATGATGCCGTCGAGCGAAGGCGTTTGCAGCGTCGCATAGGACGTGTACGTTCCCACACCGTTGGCCGGCAGGCCGTCGCCGCGCAGCCGCTTGTTCCACAGCGGTGCGGGTGCGCTGGTGCTGCCCCCGTGCGGCGTGTGGCAGAACACGCAGACTTCGGCCGTATCGCTGACCTGGTTGTTGCCCGCTGCGCTGGTCGAGCCCAAGTTGTGCTTGGTCGTGACGATGCCGGTTGCCTGCGCGAAGGCGTTGCCGCTGAACGAAACGGCGACGACTGCGAAGGCCGCGGCGCCGGCCCACGCGACGCGGTCGAACCAGCGGCCGATCGATAGCTTGCCCATACTGACTCCTCCCAAGTTGGTCGACTGAAGGTCCGTACCGGCACTCCCCTATGCCAGCATGGCACCGGCGGTTCTGCAGGTTCCGTGCCAAAGCGCGGCGAGCGCGCAGGGCAGCCGAAATGTAACGGCGCCCGTTACGCCGAGAGGCGCGGGCAGCGCTCGATCGGCGCAGCGGTGACATGCAACTGCCTGCGGCGTCGGTCACCGCGGCGCTTGGCGTCCAGCATTCAGGAAGCCCATTCCCGATTTCGGGAAGCACCCGGCAGTTTCACGGCTTCTTGGCGGCACGCCCCAGAAAGCCGTCCTCGGCCTTGAGTGCTGCGGGCCGGTACACCTCGATCTTGCGGAACCACTGGTCGACCACGTACACACGGCCATCCTCGTCGACCGCGATGCCCGACGGCAGCATGTAGCGCGCCGGCGCGTCGCGCTCCGCGCGGTCGCCGACGAACAGCAGCAGCTCGCCGTCGGGGTTGAAGATCTGGAAGTTGCCAAACGCGGTATCGACGACGTAGACGTTGCCGTCGCGGTCGACCGCGATCTCCTTGGGCCGCGCGAATTGGCCATACTGTTTACCAACGCTGCCGAACGACTGCAGATACCTGCCTTCGCGGTCGAACACGACGACGCGAAAGTTACCGCCGTCGACAACGTACAGGCGGCCGTCGCGCCCAATGGCCAAGTCGCGCGGCAGGTTGAATTCGCCCGGGCCGCTGCCGCGTTTGCCGATGTCCATCACGTGCGCCCCGCTCACCGCATCGAACACGCGCACCATGTGCTGATCGGACGACACGCCGCCGATGTCCACCGCGTAGACGCGCCGGCCTTCGGGATCGACCGTCACGCTCGACAGCCGCTGGAACCACTTGTCGCCCCCCAGCTTGCGAAGAAACTTGCCGTCGGGCCCGTAGACGAGGATCGCCCGCTGTGTAATGTCGGCGACGTACAGATTGCCCGCAGCGTCGACGTCCAGACCGATCGGCTTGATCAGGCCGCCCTGGCCGTCTTCGTCGCCGATTCGGAAGTAACGCCCCGCCGGCACGTCGAACACGCGCACGTAGCGTGCGACCGTGTCCGATACGTAAATGCGCCCCTGGAAGACCGCGATCGCATACGGCTTGACGAGCGCCTCGCCGGTGCGGCGTTCGCCGGTGACCAGCCGGCGCAGGTTCGCGCCGGCCTCGTCGGGAACCACGTCGGCGCTCGAGTAGATCGCCCGCTCGAAGACGAAGCGCGGCTCGTCGGGCGGCGGCGGAAAGACGAGCACGGGCGCGCGTGGGGCTGGCGCCTCGCTGACCGCGGCACAGCCCGCCAGCACGGCGAGCAGCGCGGCCCCCGCGGCACGCCGCGCAGTCGCAAAAACACTCGATGGGTTCATCGGCATCGGTCGCGCCGCCCTGCGTTCATGTGACATCGACAGCCGGACCAGGCCGGCGACCACACGCTGCAATCCGCGTGCCAAACCCGGTGTGCCAAAACAGGCAAGGAATTTGCTCGACGTGGCGCAGACACGACCGCGAACCGGCGCGCGCCGTGCCGGGAGGACGAGCACTCGATGTTCCACACAACCTTTGAACCAGATCGCGCACGGGCGGCCATCGGCCGACTCGTAGCGTCGGGGGCGCTCGCGATCGCGGTGCTCCTCGTGCCGGCCGCCAGCGCAGCCGCACAGACACAGCCCGCCACCCTGTATCACAACTACTGCTCGGTGTGCCACGGCGACAGGGGCGACGGCCGCAGCCGCGCCGCGGCGGCGCTGGTGCCCCCGCCGAAAGACTTCACCGACGCCGCGGCACGGCGCGAACTGACGCGCGAACGGATCGTCGCCGCGATCAAGTACGGCCGGCCGGGCACTGCGATGGTCGGATGGACCACGCAGCTATCGGAGCGCGACATCGAGCAGCTCGCCGACTACGTTCTGGCGCAGTTCGTCCGGCGTGAGTCGCTCGGCGACCCGCGCGGCCGAGCGATCTACGCGAAGAACTGCGCCGTCTGTCACGGCGATCGCGGCGAAGGCGCCGTATGGGCGGCGGCGAACATGGCACGACCGCCGCGCAACTTCGCCGCGCCCGAAGCGCAGTCGCTGACACGCGACGCGATGATCGCGGCCGTCACGCACGGACGACCCGGCACGGCGATGGCGGGCTTCGGCAAGCAGCTCTCGCGCGAGGACATCGCACGCGTGGTCGACTTCATACGCACGGCGTTCATGGCGCCGGACATCTCTGGCACGCGCGCGCACGGCGGGCGCGAGGCGAATGCGGCTTCCGCTCCCGCCGGCGTCGACATGACGGCCGTTTTCCCCAATGGCTTGAAGGGAGATGCCAAGCGCGGGAGCGCCTTCTATCTCGCCAACTGCGCCACCTGCCATGGCGCGCGCGGCGACGGCGAAGGACCGCGCGCGTACTTCATCAATCCGAAGCCGCGCAAGTTCACGGACGAAGCGGCGCGCGCCCGCTACAACCGCATCGCGCTGTACGCGGGCATCGCCGAAGGCAAGCTGGGCACGGAGATGCCGGCGTGGAACAAGGTGCTTAACGAGCAGCAGATCGCCGACGTGGCCGAGTACGTGTTTCAGGCCTTCATCCGCGGCCGCGCCGACGCGATCCGGCCCGCCGATCGATGAGGCGCGCCGCAGTCGCTTTACTCGCGCTCGTGGCCGGCTGTTCGGAGGCGCCCGCGCCGGTCGCGGGTTCGGCGCCGAGCCGCGCCACGCTCGAGCTGGGCCGCAAGGTCTACAACTACCGCTGCTACTTCTGCCACGGCTATTCGGGCGACGCGAAAACGCTGGCTGCAACGTACCTGGCGCCCGCTCCACGCAGCTTCGTCGACGCCACGCCCGACGCGCTGCCGCGCGACGCGATCGAACGCGCGCTGCGCGAAGGCCGTCCGGGCACGGCGATGAAGTCGTTCGCGGGGGTCGTCGACGAGCGGGAACTGGTCGCCGTCGCGGCCTTCGTGTTCGACGAATTCGTCACGCGCAAGGCGCCCAACACCGCGTATCACACGGCGGAAAATGGCTGGCCCGATCACGCGCGCTTCCGCGACGCGTTCGCCTTCGCCACCGGTGAGATCGCGCTCGACACGCCCTGGGAGCGACTGACGCCGGCGCAGACCGCGGGCAAACAGCTGTTCCTGTCGAGCTGCGTGAGCTGCCACGACCGCGCGCGCGTGACCGACGCGGGGCCCGCGTGGTCGGCGCGGCCGCTGTCGTATCCGCGCGCCGGCTTCGTCTTCGATCCGGCTGCGCCGGCCGACGCCGTGTCCGGCGCGTCGGTCTATGCGAAGCACGACATCGCCCCGCGCATCGCCAATCTGACCGCGCGACAGAAACGCGGCGAACGCCTCTACCAGGAAAACTGCGCGTTCTGCCACGCGGCCGACGGGACGGGCATGAACTGGATCGGCCGTTTCATGGAGCCGCCGGCGCGCGACCTGACGCGCTTCGATGCGCAAACGATGCCGCGGCCGCGGCTGGTCGCGACGATCCGCGACGGCCTGGCCGGTACGTCGATGCCCGCGTGGCGCGACGTGCTTGCACCGGACGAGATCGAGGCGATCGCCGATTACGTCGGACGCGCCTTTGTCGGCCGTTCCGCTGGCGACGCCGGCGCGACTGCGTCGGGTCGATGAAATGTCGCGTTCGCGGCTGCGACACCGTGCCGAGTTCCACCAGGTACCGGCCCGGTTCGACGTGCGCCGCCCTACTTGACGTGGCAGGTCAGACACAACGCGCCGCCGTTGGTGGTGACGCGCAGGAATTTGGGCAGGAAGCGGCCGCCGCGCGCGCCGTCGGGTACGCCGTGCGGATCGTGGCAGGAAGCGCATTCGACCGCCGCGCCGGCCCCGGCGTCGTAGTAGCGCACTTCGTTGGGGTCGGGGCGCCCGTTGGCGTTGCGGTCGTAGAACGCGAGCCGATCGCCGCTGCGGTCGGGCCGCACGAATTCGCCGAGGCGCGACGACGGCAGCGGTACGCCCACCGGATGGTCGTCCCTAAGATCGGTGCCGATCAGCGCGCGCGTGAAGTCCTGCGCGTTGCGGCCACTGCCGGGCGAGTGGCACGACAGGCAGCCGGTGCGGTCAAGCGCGGCGTGCGTGTCGGCGTCGGCGCCGGACGGGTTGCGCCATGCCTGGCTCATGAATGCGTCGTTCTGCCCGCGCTCCTGCGCGCGGTCGATGCGCCCGGGCCCCGGCATGTTGATGATCGAGTCGATCGCGACGGTGCCGTCGTGGCACGACAGGCAGGTCAGCGATGCCGCGCCGGGTTGCGCTGCAACGCCGTCGCGCGCTTGCGATACGGGCATCGTGTAGGTGGTCGCGCGCGTCGTCCGGTTCCACAGCGGCGCCGGCAGCGTGCTGCTGGCCTGGTGCGGCGTATGGCAATAGACACAGACCTCGCCGTAGTCGTTGCGCACCGGGTTCATCAGCTCCGCGCCGCCACCGATCGGCCGTTGCGTCAGGTTGTGACGCGTGTTGGCCACGCCACCTTCGTAGGTGAACTTCGACGCGGGATCGGCGGGCCGAATCTGCGCGGGGGCGACGGCCGAGAGCGCAGCGACCGACGCCGCACCAAGCAGTGCGACGATGCGGCCGACGACATGCGCGCGCTTCACGGCCGGCGCTGCGCCCGCGCGTCGACGAGACGCCGGCCTTCCGCATCGGACAGCCGCCGCAGCACCTCGACCTTGCGGAAGAACTGATCGACGACGTAGACGCGGCCGCCTTCGTCGACGGCCACGCCGGCGGGAAGCGCGAATCCCGCGGGCGCGTCGGCGGCGGTGCGTTCGCCCAGGGCCACCAGCAGCCGCCCCTGCGGATCGAACACCTGCACGTTGCCGAAGCTCGCGTCGGTGACGTACACGAGTCCGTCGCGATCGGCCGCGATGCCGCGCGGCCGCGCGAACTGGCCGAAGCCGTTGCCGGCGGCGCCGAAGGCGCGCAGCCAGCGGCCGTCGCGATCGAAAGCCTGCACGCGGAAGTTGCCCGCATCGAGTACGTACAGCGTGCCGTCGGGTGCCACCGCGGCGCCCACCGGCAGATTGAATTCGCCGGGCGCGCTGCCGCGCCGTCCGAGCACGAAGCGGTGCCGGCCGTCGGCGTCGTAGGCGTGGACGCGATGCGAATCGCTGTCGATGCCGCCGGTGTCGACGACGTAGATCGCCTCGCCGCGTTCGTCGACCGCGACGCCGGTCGGCCGCACCCAGTCGCGGCCGCCCTCGATCGTCCGCTTGTGCAGCCCGAGCGCGTCGTAGACGAGCAGGCGCCGCGCACCGGAATCGACGACGTACACCTCGCCGCGGCCGTCGACCGCGATGCCGGCCGGCTTCGCCAGTTCGCCCTGCAGGCGTACGCCGAAGGCGAACGTGCGCCGGCGCGGCAGATCGAAGACAAATACGCGCCGCGCCTCGGTGTCGGTCACGTACACGCGCCCGCGCGCCGCCGCGACCGCCAGCGGCTTGCGCGGCGCGTCGGCCGCCGCCGTCACGCCGGTGGCGATGCGCCGCAGCGTCTCCGCTTCGCCTTCGGGTCGCAGGCTCGTGCCGTCGCGCAGCGTCGCTTCGTGAACGAAGCGCGGCTGCTCGGGCAGCGCGGGCCAATAGCGCGCGTCGGCTTCGCGCCGCATCTCGGGCCGGTGCCCGCAGGCAGCCAACGCAAGCAGCGCAAGGACCAGCAGCGAGGACGACTGAATCATCGTTACGTACCGGAAATGGCGCGGCGACGGCCACGGCGGTGCCCGGTCGCGTGGAGCATTAGCAGCATGCGTGCCACCCATCGCGGCGATCGCAGACGGCGCTGCGTCGCAGCGCTGCGCTCAGTGCATCAGCGACCGTTCGCGCCCGACGCCGCGGCGGTCGATGAAGATCTTGAGGAACTCCTCGGCGGGCATCGGCCGCGCGAACAGATAGCCCTGCGCGGTATCGCACCCCAGGTGCTGCATCCAGGTCTGCTGCGCCTGCGTCTCGATGCCCTCGGCGGTGACGCTGATGCCGAGCGAGCGCGCCATCTCGATCACCGCCTTGACGATCGTCAGCGTGCGCGCGTCGCGCATACACTCGACGGTGAAGCTGCGGTCGATCTTCAGACGGTGGATCGGCAGGTCGCGCAAGTGCGACAACGACGAGAAGCCGACGCCGAAGTCGTCGAGCGCGAGCTTCACCCCCGCGTTGCGCATGCGGATCAGGTTCTCGCGCGACACGGCCGTCGTATCGAGCAGGCCCGTCTCCGTGACCTCCACCTCGACTTCGCTCGGTGCGACCTCGAACTCGGCGAGCGTCTGGAGCAGTGACTCGACGCAGCCGAGCTGGCGCAACTGCACGCCCGACATGTTCAGCGCCAGCGGCGGCACGTCCAGACCGAGCTGGCGCCAGACCTGCCGCGCGCGGCACGCCTCGCGCAGCACCCAGTCGCCGAGCCCAATGATCAATCCGCTTTCCTCGGCGATCGGAATGAACTCGGCCGGCGAAATGTCGCCCAGCTCTACATCCTTCCAGCGGATCAGCGCCTCGGCGCCGATCATCTTGCCGTCGACGAGCGACACGAGCGGCTGGTAGAACAGCTTGAAGTCGCGCGCTTCCACCGCTTTGCGCAGACGCTGCTCGAGCCGCAGCCGCAGGTCGACGCGGCGCGCCACCGAAGGCGTGAAGAACGAATACGTGCGCCGCCCGCTTTCCTTGGCCTGGTACATCGCGGCATCGGCGGCGTTCAGCAGCGAGTCGATGTCGGCGCCGTCCTGCGGAAAGAACGCGATGCCCACCGACGGCGTGACGCTCACCTCCATGCCGAACACGCGCGCCGGTTCGGCGATCGCGCGGATCAGCGCCTGCGCGGTTTCGGTCGCGATCTCGGGGCGCGGCAGGTCGGTGAGCAATATGACCATCTCGTCGCCGCCGCGGCGGCCGAGCAGATTCGGCTCGGCGACGATCGAGCGCATGCGGCTGGCGACGATCGACAGCATCTGATCGCCGACGCGGTGTCCGTAGCCGTTGTTCAGCAGGCGGAAGTTATCGAGGTCGAGGAACAGCAGCGCGCACCTGCGCCCCTCGGCATAGGCGCTGGCGAGGATGCGCCCGGCGCGCTCGTCGAAGGTCTGCCGGTTCGGAAGCTGCGTCAGCGGATCGACGGTCGCGAGCCGCTCGATACGCTCCTGCGCTCGCACCTGCTCTGTGATGTTCTTGCCCACGCCGCGATAGCCGCGGAACTCGCCGTTGTCGTCGAAGACCGGGTCACCGCTGCTGATGTGATACACGACGCTGCCGTCGGCCTTGACGTGCCGCAGCATCAGATCGCGGAACGGCTTGCGCGCTTCGAGCGTTGCGCGGTGCTCGTCCCACGTGGCCGGCTGGATCAGCTCGCCGGGCAGCTCCCAGCGCTGCTTGCCGATGACCTCGTCGTCGGCCAGGTCGAAGGCGCCGTGCGCGCCGCGCCGGATCGATGTAAAGCGCAGCGAGGCGTCCATCTCCCAGAACCAGTCGGAAGACAGTTCCGTCAGCGCCCGGAAACGCGCCTCGCTGTCGGTCAATCGCGCGATCAGCGCCTCACGCTCGGTGACGTCCCACACGAGGCCGCGGAAGCCGACAAAGGATTCGCCGTCGAACATCGGCTCGGCCGACACCTCGAAATAGCCGGGCCGGCCGAGCATGTCGCGCTTGAGCCGGAACGGAACGCGCCGGAACGCTTCGCGGCGCTCGAAATGGCGCGCCAGTTTCGGCCAGTCCAGCTCGAACTCCGGATGACGCACGACTTCGCCGACCGATTTGCCGAGCAGCGCATCCTGCAGCGCTTCCGCCAATTCGGGCGGACCCTTGACGAGCGAAAAGCGCAGCTCGTCGTCGGTCTCCCAGTACCACTCGGTCGCGAGTTTCGTCAGCGCGCGGAAGCGCTCTTCGCTGGCGCGCAGCGCGATGATCGTCGCTTCGCTGTCGGTCACGTCGCGGCCGGCGCCGTAGTAGCCGTCGAAAGCGCCGTTTTCGTCGAAGACCGGTTTGCCGGTGACCGCCACCCAGATCGGCGTGCCGTCGCCGCGGGTGGCGCGAAAGCGGAACCACGGGAAAGGCTGGCGCGCCTCGATGCACTGCAGATACGCGGCCAGCTCGCCCGGATCCGCCTGAAAGCCCGGCAGCTCCGTGCGCATGCGACCGAGCAGCGCATCGCGCGGATAGCGCAGGTGCTGCTCGACGGCCGCCGAGAACTCGACGAATCGCCCTTCGGCGTCCTGCCGCCAGTACCAGTCGTAGCTGAGCTCCGCCAAGTCGTCCATGACCTTGCGCTGCTTGCGCAGTTCCAGGTCGAGCAGGCGCTGCTCCGTGATGTCGAGGCGGAAGCTGACGATGCCACCGTCGGCGCTGCGGGCGTCGGTCATCATCAGCCAGCGATCATTCTGGTGCCGGATGAGCTCCGTGGCGCGCGCGCCGCGCCGGCGCATCGCGTCGGCGACGAACTGCTCCAGCGAACGACCCCCGGTCACTTCGGCGGGCGCGAGCGGATAGTAGATTTCGAGCAACCGCCGGTACTGGACGCCCGGGGTAAGGTGTTCGCGAATCTCCGGGTAGATCGCGCGGAAAGCCTCGTTGCACTCGACCAGGCGATCCTCGTTGTCCCACACGGCCAGTCCGATGTGCATCGACGACAGCGCCTCGTCGACCCGCTCGGCGTTCCGGCGCATACGCGCCGCCGCCGCGACGTTGACCAGCCACGCGAGCAGACCGACGGCGAGCAACGCAAGGGTCGCGCCGCGCGCGAAGCGCTCGACCGTTTCGGCAGTCATGCCGAAGACGTTCGCCAGCGACTCCGGTGCGAAATGGCGCACGAGCTCGAGGCCGAGCGTTGTGGCCAGCATGGCCCCGAGCACGGCCATGCCGAACTGCTGCCCGCGCGCGAGCCGCGCAGCGCCGAACCGCAGCACCGACGCAACGCCGCGCGCCGGCGCAGCCGCGGCTGCGTCGGGTCCGACGTTCGTGGCCGGCGGCGTGTCCATCCTCAAGTCCTCCCATCGGCCCAGCGCGCCGGACCGCCTCCTCCACAGGTTCGCGCCGGCCGGAGTGTTCCCGGACGAAGCGAGATTCGCATCGTACGGATCTTAGGCCGGCCGACGCCTCTGAAACGCGAAATAGCGGCCGCTTTACACGTCCGCCTCGACCTCATTGCCGTGTTCCTCGAGCCAGACGCGGCGCTGCGCGGCCTCGCCCCTGCCCATCAGCATCGTCATCGTCGCGGCGGTCGCATCGAACGGAATGTCACCGAGCGAGACTGGCAGCAGCCGCCGCGTATCGGGATTCATCGTCGTCTCCCAGAGCTGCTCGGCGCTCATCTCGCCCAGACCCTTGAACCGCGCGATGCTCCAACTGCCTTCGCGCACGCCTTCGTCGACCAGTTTGTCCAGCGTCGCCTGCAGTTCGGCGTCGTCGAGGCAGTACAGCCGTCGCGCGCCGCGCCTGCCCTGCGCGGGCACGTCGACACGATAAAGCGGCGGGCGCGCGACGTACACGTGTCCGCGTTCGATCAGCTTGGGGAAGTGGCGGAAGAACAGCGTCAGCAGCAGCACCTGGATGTGCGCGCCGTCGACGTCTGCGTCGGCGAGGATGCAGATCTTTCCGTAGCGCAGCCCGGCGAGATCCGGCTCGTCGTTCGGTCCGTGAGGGTCGACGCCGATCGCCACCGCGATGTCGTGGACCTCGGCGTTGCCGAACAGCCGGTCGCGTTCGACTTCCCAGGTATTGAGCACCTTGCCCCTGAGCGGAAGGATCGCCTGGAATTCCTTGTCGCGCCCCATCTTGGCCGACCCGCCCGCCGAATCGCCTTCGACCAGGAAAAGCTCGTTGCGCGCCAGTTCCGTCGATTCGCAGTCGGTCAGCTTGCCCGGCAGCACGGCAATCGCCGAGCCTTTCTTTTTCTCGATCTTCTGCGCGGCGCGCGTGCGTGCCTGCGCCTGGCGGATCACGAGATCGGCGATCCTGCGCCCGTAGTCCGGATGCTGGTTCAGCCAGAACTCCAGTTGCGGCCTGACAACACCCGCCACCAGCCGCAACGCGTCGCGGCTGTTCAGCCGTTCCTTGATCTGGCCCTGGAACTGCGGATCGAGCACCTTGGCCGCCAGCACGAAGCTCGCGCGCGCGAAGACATCCTCGGGCAGCAGCTTGACGCCCTTTGGCAGCAGCGAATGCGCATCGATGAACGCACGCAAGGCGTTGAACATGCCTTCGCGCAGCCCGGCCTCGTGCGTACCCCCTGCGGGCGTCGGAATCAGATTCACGTACGACTCGCGCACGAGCGGGCCTTCCTCCGTCCACGCGAGAATCCAGTGCGCGCCTTCGCCTTCGGCAAAGGTCTCGTCGTCGGCCGGCGCGTAGCCTTCGGATTCGAACGGGGGAACGATCGGCTCGGAGCCGATCGCGGCAAGGAGATACTCTTTCAGCCCTCCGTCGTAGCGCCAGCGCTGCACGCGGGCCGCCCTTTGTTTGCCTTCGGCGATTTCCTCGCCGCGCCCGGAATCATCGCCGCGCGACGCCCTGCGCACCTCGGGCTGTTCGATCGTCAGGCTCACCTCGGTGCCCGGCAGCAGCATCGCCTTGCTGCGCAGCAGGCGTTCGAGTTCGTCGACCGGGATCTGCGCGCTGTCGAAATACTTCGGATTCGGCCAGACGCGCACGCGGGTCCCGCTCGCCTTTTCGCCTGGCTTGGCCGCGCGCGAGACAAGCCGTTCGCGCACTTCGCCGTCGGCAAAACCGATCGTGTGCACCTTGCCGTCGCGCCATACGGTCACGTCCAGGCGCAACGACAGCGCGTTGGTCACCGAAACGCCCACCCCGTGCAGTCCGCCGGAGAACGAATACGCGCCGCCGGCGCGCTTGTCGAACTTGCCGCCCGCATGCAGCCGCGTGAACACGATCTCGACGACCGGCGCTTTTTCCTCCGGATGCAGGCCGACCGGGATGCCGCGGCCGTCGTCCTCGACGCTGACGCTGCCGTCTGCGTGCACGGTCACGTCGATGTGCCGGCCGAATCCCGAAAGGATCTCGTCCGAAGCGTTGTCGATGACTTCCTGAATGATGTGCAGCGGGCTGTCGGTGCGCGTATACATGCCCGGCCGCTGCCTCACCGGCTCGAGGCCTTTCAGTACACGGATCGACGCTTCTTCGTATTCGGCGGTAGCGCGAGGCGAGCGTGGGCGCGGCGTGGTCATCCGGGGGCGAGTGGTCGGGAAAGGCAGGGGAGGCGGGGACTGGATTTTATCCACAGATGATGTGGATAAAGCCCTCCAGATTCGCGCTAAGCCGCGTCGCGATGGGCTCGCGCTCGTGTGCCCGCCGCTTGAGCAGGCGGGCGATTCCCGGCGCGGGCGCGCCCGTATACTCGCCGCACTCGCCGTAGTTCAATGGATAGAACGGGGTCCTCCTAAGACTCAGATACAGGTTCGATTCCTGTCGGCGGGACGATTTGCCGAAAAGCCAAACGCACCTGCGTGCGTTTGGCCGGCAAATCGCCCCGAGCGCCTACGAGCGCGAGGGGGTCCAGGGGACGATCGCGCCCAACTGCCACCCGCCCCGCGCGCGACAAGCACCTGCGTGCGTTTGGCCGGCAAATCGCCCCGAGCGCCTACGAGCGCGAGGGGGTCCAGGGGACGATCGCGACCCGCTGCCACCCGCCCCGCGCGCGACAAGCACCTGCGTGCGTTTGGCCGGCAAATCGCCCCGAGCGCCTACGAGCGAAAGGGGGGTCACAGGAAAACCGCGACCGCCTCTGACCATGCCAAGCCCAGCAGGAACTTCGAAGGCGGCGGGCTGCACTTGTTGAAGTCACCGCCCAAGGCCGCCGCTACGGGCGACTGAAATTTCGCTTCGCCGGTCGCGCGAAGCGGCTGGCACCCGGCATGTATCCCGAAGTCGGCCTGAAGGAGGCGCGCGCCGAGCGCGATGAGGCACGCGCGCTGCTCCGCGGCGGCAAGGACTCCGGCGGGATCCGTGCGGCAGAAAAGGCGCAGGCGAAGCACGACGCGGCAAACACGTCGAAGCGCTCGCGCGCGACGAGCTGCAGCACATGAGCGGCAAGCGGCCACGGTCATGTCGACGCACGTCGCAGCCGCGTTCGAGCGGGACGTGTTTCCAGCGATCAGCTGGCGGCTGATGGCCGAGCTCAAGCCGCGCGAGGTCGCGTCGACTTCGAAGGCGGTCGAAGCGCGCGGCGCCGGCCCGACGGGCACGCCCGCGCGGCAAACGCACCCAGCCAACAGTTGATGCTCCCTGCCCGGCCCTTGCGCGTCGCGCGTGCGTGCGGCTGGCGTGGCGAACGCCGCGCCGCAGGCTTGACGAAGCGATCGGTCACGTTGTTGACAAGTGTAAAGCGACGGTTTACAAAGTCGCGTGATCCTGAACTTCCGGCACAAGGGCCTTGCGCGGTTCTGGCGCGACGGGTCCTTGTCCGGCATCCGCGCCGAGTTCGCCCCTCGGCTTGCGCGCCAACTACGGCAGTTGAGCGACGCGGGCGGCCCGGCCGGCATGAACATGCCGGGATGGAAGCTGCACCCGCTGAAGGGCCGCGAGGCGGGCCGCTGGTCGGTCTGGGTGAGCGGCAACTGGCGGCTGACGTTCCGGTTCGAGGGGCAGGACGCAGCCGATGTCGACTTGGAGAATTACCACTGATGAAGCGCGGGACTGGACCGATGTACGACCCCCCACATCCGGGCGCGACGTTGCGCGAGGACGTGCTGCCGGCGCTGGGGCTGACGGTGACCGAGGCCGCGGCGCAACTCGGCGTCTCGCGCGTGATGCTGTCGCGCGTGCTCAACGAGCGCGCCGGGATCAGCCCGGAACTGGCGATCAAGCTCGAGCGCTGGCTCGCCGACAAGGGCGACCACCCCGGTATCGGCGGGCCGAGCGCGGAGAGCTGGCTGGCCGGGCAGGCGGCCTACGACCTGTGGCACGCGCGGCAGCGCTTGGCCGCATAAAGTTCGACCGCGCGGGCGGTACCACCGCGCAGGACCAAAGTCGCGCCCCGAGCCCGTCGGTGGGTGCGCATCTGGCCGACCACGCCTGACGCCAAGGGCGCCCGCGAGAACATCGCAGCGGCCGCGCTGCGTCGGTCATGGAAGGTGGACGATTTTCGGAAACGCCGAGCACACCTGCGTGTGCTCGGCCCGAAAGTCGCCCCGGGCGCGAGGGGTCCAGGGGACGATCGCAACCCGCTGCCACCCTCCCCGCGCGCGACAAGCACCTGCGTTCGTTCGCCCCGAAGATCGCCCCGAGCGCCTGAAAGCGCGTGAGCGGTCCGCAGAACCATCGCGGCAAGGCGCAGTCGCGCGCCGCGCGAAATCCGCGGACGCCTGCCCGCGCCCTCCCGCCGAACGCCAGTCGTACCACGCGAGCTTGAGGACGCAGGGGAGTACACAGCGCGGGCACGCCAAGCTACGCTCGCGCCGAAGCTCGTCGTCGACCCGTGAGTTCCGCAGCACCGCCCCCGCCATCGGTGGCCCGTGTTCAGCCAAGCCGGCGCCTGGCCGCCGTGATGATCGCCGACGTCGCCGGCTACAGCCGGATGATGGAGCGCGACGAGGAAGGCACGCACGCGCGGATGCGCGAGATCCGCGCGCAAGTCACCGATCCGGCGATCCATCGGCACGGCGGGCGCATCGTGCGCACCGCAGGCGACGGCATGCTGGTCGAATTCGCCAGCGCGGTGGAAGCGCTGTCGTGCGCGGTCGAGATCCAGCGCGAGATGGCCGCGCGCAACCGCGGGCTGGCGCCGGACTCGCGCGTGGACTTCCGCATCGGCATCAACATCGGCGACATCATCATCGACGGCGGCGACATCGCCGGCGACGGCGTGAATCTCGCGGCGCGCCTCGAAGCACTCGCCGAGCCAGGCGGTATTGCGCTGTCGCGCGCCGTGCGCGAGCAGGTGCGGCAGGTGGTCGGCGTCACGCTGAACGACGCCGGGCGGCACCGGGTGAAAAACATCTCTGAGCCGATCCGCGTCTATACCGTCGCGCTCGAAGGGCAGCCGCGGCCCGCAGCGCGCCTGAAGCGGTGGAGCGGGCGCTGGATCGCGGGTGTGGCGCTGGCGGCTGCGCTCGGCGCCGTGGCGGCGCTGCTGTGGACGCACTTCGCACCACGCGCGGACGCGCCGCGCCAGTCGCTCACGGTGCTGCCCTTCGGACGCCTGGCGCAGCAACCGGAGGGTGAGGCGATCGCGGAAAGGCTGACGATCGAGCTGACGACGGCGCTGTCGCGCGTGGCGGGCATGCACGTGATCGCGCCGACGGCGGCCGCGCGATACGTCGGCCCGCGCCTGGACGTGGCGTCCGCCGGACGCGCGCTGAACGTGCGCTACGTGGTCGAAGGCACCGTGATGGCGGCAGGCGAGCGCGTCCGCGTGGTCGCTCACCTGGTACGCACCGACGACGGCGCGCAGCTGTGGAGCGAGACCTTCGACGTGCCGCGCGGCGCCGACGAGCCGGTACCGCTCGAGCTGATCGGCCGGCTCGCCGACACGCTGCGCACGCAGGTGCGCGCGGCCGAGCTGAAGCGGCTGGACGACGGCACGCCCGACGCGTACTCGCTGGCGCTGCGCGCGCGGATGCAGATGCCGCACACGGAGACGGTCGAACAGATCCGCGACGTCGCGCGGCTGTACGAGCAGGCACTGCGGCTCGATGCCGACCACGTACCGGCGCTCGCGGGGCTGGCGTACGCGAACGCGGTGCTCGCCGACCGCGTCCACGACCCGGCCGAACGCGACGCACTGCTGCGCCGGGCGGAAGAACTGTCGGCGCGCGCCGTCGCGCTGGACGCGAACGACGCCGAGTCCTGGGGCATCCGCTCGGCGGTGCTGCAGCACGCGCACAACTTCGACGCCGCGTTCGAGGCCGCCGAACGCGGCCTGCAGCTGAACCCCTATTACAGCGAGCTGCACGGCCAGCGCGGGCTGCTGCTGATCAACGCGGGCCGCGCCGAGGAGGCGTTGGCGTCGATCGACCGGGCGATTCGCCTGAACCCCGTGTCCGACGCGGTCGGCGTGCACCTGAACATGCGCTGTCGCGCGCTGCTGTATCTGGGGCGGTACGCCGATGCGATCGACGCGTGCCGGCGCGCGACGACATCCGCGGCGGACTGGCCCGACTACATGCTGCTCACCGCAGCCTACGCGATGGCCGGCGACATGCAGCGCGCGAACCAGGCACGCGCCGAGCTGCTGCGCCGCGAACCGCGCTTTTCGATCCGCTGGGTGCGCGCGCTATCGGGCGAACTCGCGCCGCGCGCGGCGCAGCAGCGCGAGCAGCATCTGTTCGCGGGTCTGCGCAAGGCCGGCATTCCCGATTAAACAATTACGACAGCCCCAGCGCCAGTCCGGCGGGAACGAACGCGACCGCCGCCAGATTGCCGATCAGCGTGATCGAAGCGACCTTCTCCGGCTCCTGCTGGTACACCTCGGCGAGCATGAAGTTCAGCACCGCCGGCGGCAGCACGGCGAACAGGAAGAGCTGGCCGCGGCCGGTCGCGTCGAGCGCAAGCAGCGCATCGGCGACGAACGCGCCGGCGATCCCGACGACGGGACAGACGATCGCGCCGACGGCCCCGATGCCCCAGGCGCGCGCCTTCACGTCGACCATCCGGATGCCCAGCGCGAACAGCATCATCGGAATGCACGCATCGCCGAGCAGCTTCAGCGCTTCGAACAGCGGCTGCGGAAAAGGCGGCCGAACGAGAGCGAACGCGAGCCCGATCGCGGTGCCGATCATCATCGGGTTGGCCAGCAGGCGCAGCGAGCGGCGCCACGGCACCTGTCCGTGCGCGACGATGCGCACGCCCAGCGAGAAGTGCAGCGTATTGCTCAGCACGAACATCGCCACCGCCGGCCCGAGCGCGGCGGGGCCGAAGGCGAGCACCGCCAGCGGCAGCCCCATGTTGCCGCAGTTGTTGAACATCATCGGCGGCACGAAGGTGCGCGCGTCGTATCCGGCGATGCGCGCGATCGGCCACGCGAGCAGCCCCGAGACGCCGATCACGATCGCCGCGCCGGCCAGCAGCGGCGCATGCTGCACGATCGTGAAGTCCTTTGCGGCAAGCGCGGTGAAGCACAGCAGCGGACCGAGCAGATTCAGGTTCAGCACGTTCAGCGCCGCCGCCTCGCTGCGCACGCGCTCGCCGCGCAGCCGCGCGTACCCGTAGCCGACGGCGATCACGCCGAACACCGGGACGATGATGGCGAGGATCCGCTCGATCATCGCGGGCGCATCAGACGGCAAGCAGCTGCGCGCGATAGTGCTTCAGCTCGGCGATCGACTCGTAGATGTCGGCGAGCGCTTCGTGCCGGCTTTTCTTCTCGAAGCCTCGATACGCTTCCGGTTTCCAGCGCCGCGCCAGTTCCTTGAGTGTGCTGACGTCCAGATTGCGATAGTGGAAGTACGCCTCGAGCCGCGGCATCCAGCGCGCCATGAAGCGGCGATCCTGGCAGATCGAATTGCCGCACATCGGCGACTTGCCCTCGGGCACGTAACGGCGCAGGAAGTCCAGAACGACGGCTTCGGCCGCGGCCTCGTCCAGCGTCGACACCCGGACGCGTTCGGTCAGCCCCGACCGGGTGTGCGTGGCCGTATTCCACGCATCCATCGCCGCCAGGACGCGCTCGTGCTGGCGCACCGCGAGCACCGGGCCTTCGGCGACCAGCTCCAACTGCGCATCGGTGACGACGACCGCCACCTCGAGCACGCGGTCCGAATCGGGATTCAGACCGCTCATCTCCATGTCGACCCAGACCAGGTTGTTTTCGTCGTAGCGCGCATCGCGCGCAGCCGTCGCATCGTTGCCCTGTGACATAATTTTTCGCGTTCGTGATCGCGTGCGATTGTCGCACGCGGCCCTCGCGCAACCGCCCCGTGACGCGGCGGCGCTTCCCGATCGGATCCGATGAGTTTTGCCTTCTCGCTGGTGTTCGTCGCCTTTCTGCTGCTGACGGTCGGGCTGAAGTACTGGCTCGCCACGCGGCAGATCCGCCATGTGGCCGCGCACGCCGACGCGGTGCCCGCGCAGTTCGCGCAACGGGTGAGCCTCGACGCGCACCGCAAGGCGGCCGCCTACACGATCGCCAAGCAGCGCTTCGGTGTGATCGAAACGGCCGTCGGCACGGCGCTGCTCGTGGCGCTGACGCTGGGGGGCGGCCTGCAGGCGATCGCCGATGCGCTTGCCGCGCTGCTCGGACGTGGTTTCGTGTTCCAGGTGGGCGTGGTCGCTGCGGTCGTCGTGATCGTCAGCGCAGTCGACGTTCCGCTGAGCTGGTACCGGCTGTTCCGCATCGAGCAGGCTTTCGGTTTCAACCGGATGACACT
>Ga0272446_1000948_pt1 | contig 43929 bp, 32 predicted proteins | sample YNPCB0061_FD_194587 | JGI IMG/M metagenome (GOLD analysis project Ga0272446, IMG submission 194587) | Hot spring microbial mat communities from Yellowstone National Park, WY, United States - YNP-CB-006-1 | ecosystem: Environmental > Aquatic > Thermal springs > Hot (42-90C) > Sediment | place...
GTGGTCAGCAGCGGCGAATGGTCCCAGCAGGTTGTGCAGTTCGTATTGCAGCCGTTGGCGAGGTCCACATGCACGGTCTGCGGCCCAACCACGGTCTTCCCCACTGCCAGACCTGCCCACCGCCGCTTACGCGCCTGCGCTATATCCATGACGCACCTCCTCGGCCGCCTTCAAAACCGCCGACAGCCACTGCCATGGGTCAGACTCGGCTCCGGCCGTATGGCGCTCCAGCACGGCCAACGCCCGGTACAGACTTTCCCCGGCCGTACCCACTGCCGCCAGAAATGTCGTCAGAACCCGTACCTGATCCCCGGCCGCGGCCCGGCGTGACCACGGCATCTGCCGTAGAAACATCGTTCGGGCGCGCTCATCCCCCACGGCTCCCAGCGCCTCCGCCAAACGCTGCCATAACCCAAAGGCATGGTCGAGATCAGCCGCATCGGCCAGACGCGGCAAACGTCGCAGAAAGGTGAGCAGGTCGTCCAGTGTCATCCCCTCCGGGATGGCTTCCAGCCACTCGGCCAGCTCATCCCCGTCCGTGATGGCCGCCGTCAATGCCCAGAGTCGCGCACAGGATTCCGTATCGGGTTGCCGTTGCTCCAGCCAGCGGCAGAGGCGCAGGGTTGCCCGTGCCATTGCGGACTGGAGTTCGCCGGTATCGAGAACGAGTTGTAACCCATACCAGGCAGCCTGGCGTGCGCCCCCCAATGCCACAACGGACCGGGCCTGCGCCCGCAACCGCGCCCGGACTTCCGGCTGTCGCAAATCGGCTATTATGGCGGCCAACCCGGCTGCATCCGGCGTTCCCTCCACATCGAGCAGCAGCGGCAGCACGGCGCCGGCGGCAGCCAGCCGTGCCACCCGCGCGGCCTGGTCATCGGCAATCTTTTCCTGGGCAAACAGTGCCGTAGGCACCCCGGCGGCCAGCAGTTCGTGCGTGGCGTTAAAACCGGCGGCCGAAATGGCGGCATCCAGCCCGGCAAAATCCTCCACCGCCAGCGGCTCCGTCAGCCAGGTGATGCCCCTTCCCCGTCGGGGCGCACCGGTAAACAGCGGCCCTGCCCCCACGACAAGGTGAACATCATCCAGTGGTTCAAGGGCCGTAATCAGCGCCGTCAGCGTCCGCTCGGCCAGCGCATCCCCGCCACCGCCGGCGCTCAGCCACAGCGCCAGTGCCCCGTCGGGAATCCCCAGCCGCCGGCGCGCGGTTGTCCGGTCATGCAGTTCTTCCGGTTCGCGTAGCAGGATGGGCGGAACGCGCCGCACCCGCGACCGGACGGCTGCCGGAAAGACAACCCCGTTGGACACCACTGGCCCGGACGGAAGCCATCCGCCCTGTCCGGCGTCAGCCACGCTTTCGCCCTCAGCCGGCGCTCCCCGGCCTTTGACCGGCAGGTTCCGGTCCGTGGTTCCATCCACCGTCACACCCGGAAACGGGTCTTCCAGTGGTTCTTCCAGAAACGAGTCGGCAAACGAGTCGGCCGGTGCAGAGAAATCAAAATCGTTATCAGACGAATGTCGCACCGCCCCGCCCTCCCCAACCACCACAATCCGGTCATAGAACGGCAACCACGCCGCAAAACCCGCCGCATCAAAGCCCGCCTTCACTTCCCGGCACACAAACAGCTTCCGCGCCGGCACATCCAGCACCGGACCCAGTTCGCCAAACGTCCCACCGGGAAACGTATCCACCACCAGCAGGTCCGGCTGGAGCAGCCCCAGACTGTGCCACACCCACTGCCGCGCCAGCCGCAGATAATCCTCCTTCGGCAACCCGGCCGCCCGCACCGCCGTCTTGCTTGGCAGCTTGAAAACGGCCACCCCTTCGCGCAACGCCAACGCCCCGGCCTCGGATGTGGTCAGCACATATACGTCGAGCCGCCGCCCGGCGCACAGCGCCAGCCGGCGCATCCAGCGCAATATCGCCAGCACGCGCGTCAGGTGCCCCACACCGGCCCCGTTGACCGCATAGGCCACGACTTTAAGCGGCCGCGTCATGACACATCCATTCCCTGGTAGGATGACCCGGCGTATGGCGACTCTGCCGGACGCACATACGTGTAGCCCGGATGCGCCTGCCGGTACTGATAGACTTCCGGGATGAAGTCCCCATCCAGCCGCCCGTCCGTCATCACATCCCACCACAGCATGTCCGCCGCGAAATCATAACGGTCGTAACGGTCATAGGTCGCCACACGGTCATACTGGCGCCAGAAACGCTCCCGCTGGGCAACCAGCCGCTCCCGTGGATCGCGCAACCAAACCTGTGCCTCATTGGGAGGAATCCAGGCGTTCGCATACTTCGGACGGGAATACTTGGTGATTTTCCGGTCCAGCCTGGTCAACTGCTCGGACAGGTAACGCCGCTCCTCCTGGAGACGGTGTTCCGCCATGGACTTGGTATAAGTCATCTGCTTCTCGACCCCATCGAGCCGTTTGATCAGCGACTCGCGGACGCGATCCCCGCTGGCCCACTGAAACAGTTGCTTCCGGTCGGCCAGCGCCAGATGCTCCCGCAGCATCCGGCGGAAGTCCCCCAGAACGGCCTGTGGCAAATGGCTCAACCGCTGCTGCGCTGTGTTGAGTTCGGTAATCAGCTCGCGCACCTGCCGGATGTCCTTTTCAATGCCGTTCAGTGTCTGCTGACAGACGGCTTTTCCCCGCAGCAGGTTCTCATAGGATGAGCGCACCTCGGAAAACGCCTTGCAGCCAAACTTTTCCGTGATTTCGTCACCTCGCTTCCAGTCCCTGTAGTACTGCAGGGTCAGAACGCTCTGCCGGTAGCCTGGCGTCCGGTAGCCGCGCTGGTACAAACCCAGAAAGTCCGGCTCCCGCTCGTAGCGTTGGAGGCCGCTTTCAATGAGCGCCAGTTCGTCTCGCGCCTGTTTGGCGCGCAGGGTCAACACACCGGCCGTTGGATCGAGCAATTCCTCGCGCCGGATAAACCGCTCATCCGCCGTGATGGCCGCAATGCGCTGTGTCAGCCGCTCCTGCTCGGCCGCCAGATGGGACGCCAGGTTCAGTCCGCGAAACCGCCCGTAACCGGTAAACCGCTCCACAGCGTCGAGCGTTGCCTGGTCAAGAGTCGGCAGGTTGACCTCGGCCAACGCATCGAGTGTCTGTTCCCGGAGCTGCTCCAGAGCTTTCCCCCGTGCCCCGTGCCGCCCCATGAGTTCCGTGGGCAGCGCCGCCAGCGCCTGTTGCAGTTCCGTCCGGCGCTGCCGGGCCAGAGAGAGAAATTGGCTGACGTGCACAGAAAGGCCGCCCCTGAAAGAAAGGTGAGCAAAGGTACACTTGAACCCTATTGCAAAAGCCTGCTTCCGGCAAGCGTCCGTAGGCCATTGCTCACGGCCGCCCGTTCCAGTTCCCGACCACCGGCAGGTCATTCACATTGCCATAGTTGAACGACACATCGGCAAAGCCGGGACTCAGCTCGTTTTTCAGGAAAAACCGCCAACTGCCTTCGGTCAGACGGACAATGCCAATGCCATCCCGCCCATCACCATCCCAGTCGCCGGCAAAGGGCAGGTCATCCGCCAGCCCGTAAAAGAACGCCCCTTCGGCCACGCCCGACAGCAAATCATTGCGGTAGTAGAAAAAGCCGTTCGAGCGGCGATAACAGCCGACGGTCGTCGTGCCGTTGCCATCCCAGTCACCCACCACGGGTACATCCGTGCCGAGGCCGAAGTTGACGATGCTGTCCGCCATGCCGGCGCTGTTGGTATTGCGCAGCAGGAACACGCCATTGCGAAAGACGCCCACCGTATCCCGGCCGTCCCCATTCCAGTCCCCGACCACCGGAATGTCTCCCGGCGCGCCAAACGAAAACGACACATCGGCAAAGCCGGCGCTGTTGCTGTTTCTGAGAAAGAACGTTGCCGTTCCGCTCACGATCCGAAACACGCCAATCGTCGTGGTGCCGTCGCCGTCCCAATCGCCGGACAGCGGGATGTCATTCCCCTGCCCAAAGAAAAAGGCCACGTCGGCGAAGCCGCTCGTCAGGCTGTTGCGGAGATAGAAAAAGCCATCCGACCGGCGGAACAGCCCCACGGTCTCGAAAGCTGAAACGGCCTGGTTGACCGTGACGGTCCGCCCTGAGACGGTCAGCGTCCCCGTCCGCGCCCGTCCACGGTGGGCCGCCACGCGGTACGTCACCGTCCCGTTCCCGCTGCCCGTTGCCCCGCTCAGGACCGTGATCCAGGGCACGTCACTGACCGCGCGCCAGGTACAGCTTCCGGCAGCCGTTACCGTCACAACGCCTTCCCCACCCAGCGCCGACACGTTCGCCACTGCCGGCAACACCGCTGAAGCGCACCCGGGGTCATCGCCAAGCAGACGGACGATACCGGCCCGGGGCGTGCCATTGAAGGTTGCAAACGCCCCGCCCAGGATGATCCGGCCATCCGCTTGCAGCGCCAACGCCAGAACGGCGCTGCTGGCCCCGCTGCCAATGTCAAAGCCGGTGTCCAGCGAACCATCCAGCCCGTTAAGCCGGGCGACAAAGTTGCGCGGCGTCCCGTTGACGGTCGTGAAGTCGCCGCCAATGAGTATGCGTCCGTTCGGCTGAAGGCGCACCGCCTGCACCACCGGCAGCAACCGTCCCCCCACACCGCCAAAAGCGCCAAACGATGTGTCCAGTGCGCCGCCGGGTTCCAGACGGGCCACCCCGTTGCGCTCGATGCCACTGACAAAACGAAAGGCGCCGCCGATGACAATGCGCCCATCCGGCTGAACTTCCAGTGCCAGCACCGTGCCATCCATTGGGCCGCTCTGTGAAAAGGTCAGGTCCAGCCCCCCGTCAGGCGTCAGCCGCGCCACCCGACTGCGAGGACTTCCGTTGACCTGGGTAAAGGCTCCACCCACCAGAACACGTCCGTTGGGCTGAAGGGCCAGCGCAAAGATGGCGCCGTTGGCTGCCGCATTGGGATTGAAGCTGGCATCCAGCGCACCACTGGGTTCGAGCTGGGCGATACGCTCCCGCCGCTGGCCTGCCAAAGCAATAAAATCTCCGGCGACGAGCAGCCTCCCATCACTGCGGAGCGCCAGCGCATAGACGATGCCATTGGCATCCGTTTCGGCGACAAAGCCGGTATCCACCGAGCCGTCGGGGTTGAGCCGGGCCAGGCTCCGGCGCGCGATGCCGCCCACGCTGGAGAACTCCCCCCCGATGACCACCTTGCCATCGGACTGGACGACAAGCGCCTCCACCCGCCCCGCGATGCTGCCGGGTGTGAAGGTCGTATCCAGCGAACCATCAGCATTGAGCCGCGCCAGGTTGCTCCGTGGTATGCCGTTGAAGGCCGTGAATTCCCCGCCAATGACCAGCTTTCCATCAGCCTGCACGGCCACGGCATAGACAGCGCCGTTGACGCCGCTTCCCGGGTTGAATGTGCCATCCACCGCCCCGGACTGCCCAACCGCCTGACCAACCAGCATTCCCAGCAGGAAGATGAGCCATACCGGAAAAGCCCGCACGAGTTGCCTGCTGCGCATCGTCTGTACGCTCCCGAACCAAGTTGCCAGGTTACGCCCGAATCTAAAATTCCGGCGGCACCTGATTCAAAAGAAAAGTGTTCGGTCCCGCCATCCGGTGTGTGTGTGTGTGTGTGTGTGTGCTGGCAGCCGCCCTGTCAGCCGTCCCGGCTGTCCGTACCTTCGATTCCGGCATCCACTATTGCAGTTTTACCCCCTCCATCTAACATCATGGCATTACTTATCAAACCACCACCTCGAAAACGCTGTCTCTGGAGGTCGCCTGTATGCCTGTTCTCCGTGACATTCTGCTGTGGGTTGTTTTGGGCGGCTGTGGTCTGTGGACTTTGGGCGTCTCATGCGCCTGGGCAGTGCCACCCACCAAGGTGGATGCTGTTTGCGCTCAAGGGACACCAGGAGCCACCTCTCCCGAAGTGTCTTCCGAAAGGACTATCAAGCCGGCGAGCCTGACCCGCCGCTTCCCGTTTTTCCTGAACCTCTGCTACGAAATTGCCGGATATATTGACCGCCAGCCCGAGGAACAACAGGTTGCGCTGTTTTACCGCTTCCCTCCGGCCTTGCGGATGTTCATCGCCTGGTATCTGCCGGTGGATGTCAGTACCCGGGTATTCCTGGCCGGAATGGAACCTTATTACCAACGCTATCCTGCTGAAGCCGAGACCCTGCGCCGAATCTCCGCCTGGCATGTTGAGTCCATCATTCCAGAGATGCGTCGGCAGGCATACTACTCCGGGTTGAATCCGGCCCGCATTCGCGCCCGGTATGACCTTCTTTCGCCTCATGAAAAGAAGATGCTTGATCTGACGGTGGGGGAGCTGTTCCCACAGCCGCTGATCCTGCTTGATCCCGATCGGGTAGCACTGACGCCCCAGGCGGTGGAATTCCTGAAACAGTCTCAGTCGTCTTTCACAACTGCCCAGGTCTGGGTCAAGGGCGGGAATCTACCGATGCTTACCCCTGACAGCCGCCACCTGACCGACGGTTTCTTTATGCTGGATGCGCCGATCCAACGTTTTGCCGGATGTATGTGCATTTCGGACAGCCATTGTCCACAACGGGGTGACGGTGTGAAAAAAGACACCCGCTGCCAAGGCGGTGCCTGTACTCCCATGGGAGCCCAGTGTAGCGTCGGCTTGGGGCTCATGGACTGCACCGGGCAATGCCTTCCAATCAATCAGGCTGAGTGACCTCAACAATCGCAGTGAGTAGCGAGTAGCGAGTGGCGAGTAGTACGGGCGACTCGCGAGTCGCCCGTACCGGCGAATGGCAAATGAAGAATAAAGGGCAACGATGGGGTATTTTCCATCCTCTGTTCGTCAGTACGGGCGGTTCCCAGTACAGGTGGTTCCCGGTAGGGACGGTTCCCGGTAGAGGCGGTTCCCGGTACGGGCGGTTCCCCATAGGGACGGTTCCCGGTAGAGGCGGTTCGCGGAACCGCCCCTACCTCGCTATTCGCTATCTTCTATTCCCTATCTTCTATTGTCCCCTCACGGCACCGACACCGGCGGCAGCTTGACCTGCCCATCCCAGTTCCCAATGAGCGGCACATCCCCCGGCGCACCGTAGTTCACACGTAGCTCCGGCGGCCCGGCCGTGTTCGAGGTCCGTAACTGAAACTGAATCGTTCCCCCGACGTTCACCACTACGCCCACCGCCGCAAAGCCCTGCCGCGTCCAGTCCCCGGCTACCGGCGCCACCGGCGTCCCCGTCGTTGTCATCACAAACGTTGCATCCGCCGGGCCGCTTACATTCGCGTTCTTCAGCAGAAACTGCCCATTACCCGGCCGGTACAGCCCCACCCCCGTCACCGGGCTGCCAGCCACCCACCGCCCGGCCACCGGCCGGTCACTCGCCTGCGCCCCGGTGATCACCACCGTCAGGTCAGGATTCCCTCCCGTATTCGCATTCCGCAAAAAGAACGTCTGATTCCCCGGACGATACACCCCGCACGTCACCGTCCCGTTGCCATCCCAATCGCCAGCAATCGGAATGTCCCCCGGCTGCCCAAAGGCAAACGACACGTCCGCAAATCCGCCCGTGTTGTTGTTGATGAGGAAAAAGGTCATCACGCCACCCACATTCCGGTAAATCCCCGGTGTGTCAATCCCGTCCCCGTCCCAGTCGCCCGCTATCGGCACATCTCCGGCTGTCCCGTAGAAAAAGTCCTGGTCCGCAAAGTCCGAAATCAGCCGGTTCTTCAGGTACATATACCCATTCGACGGCCGGAACATTGCCATCGTCGCCCCCAGCGGCGCGCCCCCGCCACTGCCCCCAGCCTGCGTCACCGTCACCACCTGCCCGGCCACCAGCACCGTCCCCGTCCGCGCCGCCCCGCCCGGATTGCGCCCGACGGCCAAAGTCACCGTCGCGCTTCCCGTCCCCGTCAGCGCCAGCCGCCGGTTCACATCCCCAAGCTCGCCGACCATCCGGGGCGTTACCACCTGTCCACTGGCCAACTGTGCCGACACCAGCTTCACCCACGGCGCATCGGTGTTGCGCACCGTCGCTTCCCACGCGCAGCCTGCACCCGTCGTCACCGTCACCGTCACGCTCGGTACGGCATCCCCACCCACGCTCAAGGTTGACGGGCTGACGGCATACTCACACAAAACGCACGGCCCACAGCCAAGCTGTGCCTCAAGCCGCAATCCAGGCGTCACATTGGGCTGATCGAACGAAAATTGTGTGAAGAGCGAACCACTTCCCGTAGCCTGGACGCCCACTGTGGCACTATTGCCATTTCCCGGACCGGTCTGGGCATAGCGGTACTCAAAGCGGTTCGTGCCTTCCTGGAGTACTACCGCCACACGGATTTCCTCTGAGGTATCAAACCGTACCCCGCGCCACTCGATGATCCACTGCCGGTTGGGGGCGCTTCCCGTAACCTGGGTGAAGATGCCACTGGGTGGCCCCGACTGCTGAGCCCGGAGGTCAATGTCATCCCAAAACACGCAGAGCGCCGGCGCACTGCCAAAACCGAGAAATGGCAGCGACGTGTTTTCAAACTCACTCGTTCCACCACCGGCCAGACGCAGAACGCCGTTCGTGTCGGCAGTCACCGTTGCGCCAGCAGCGACATTCGTCCCGTAAATGGAAAAGGCAAAGGGGGTGCTCAGGGAAACCAGGGCATCGTCCTGCTGGCTGCCGGCGACGAGCTGCCCACCGGCGGGAATCGTGGCCCCACCCGATGGCGTAAACACATAGTTGTCTCCCCCGGTTGGCACCTGCACCGTGGTCACAAACGGGCTGCCGCCACCGGCAAAGTTCACCGTCAGTTGAAACTGCACAGCCTGCCCACATGGCACTGTTGGCCCAAGCAAAAAGCGAAAGACCGGGCTGGGGCCGGTCACACTCTGCCCCTGCCCAATGTTGGCAAAAGTTCCTGTGCCGCTGAGGATGGAGACACCCGGCGTCAGCGCCGTCAAGGTCGCCGAAAGTCCCGTGGCCGGCGTCCCATCGTTGCGCAACCCAAGCATCAGACTGCCCTGCTCGCAGGGTTCAATGAAACCGTTGCCGTTGCCGCCGACCTCTGTTGCCATGACATTCGACACCGCAAGCAACGGCGTGGTTGGCGTGCTGGCCACGGCATTCCTGATCACCAGGGCAAAATGCTGGTCGGTCGTATCACTGTTGCCCGGAATCCCATCTCCGTTGAGTGCCGTCGCCGCCACCCGCACCACAACCGGCGTCCCCGCCGGCTGGGGCGGCAGAAAGACGTTCTCGACGTTGTTCCGGTTGTCGGCATTGCCACTTGGCGTGGAAAGACCGTTGGCAAAGACGTTCCCCCGGTAGGTCTGTCCCCCAACCGACACGCTGAGGTCAAGGTCATTGACCAGCGCCGGGTTGGCGCCGGGCGCACCCGGCACATCCGTATAGACCAACGTCACCCGCAAGGGCTGTCCGCCGTTGGCCACCTGCCCGGTAAACACGTACGTTTGCCCGTTGTCCAGCAGCGGCACGTTTTCGTTGACATACACCGTGGGGACGCCGCCGGGAATGGAGTTGCGCAGGTTGACGCGCCCCCACCCTTCCACATTGTTGGGAATCGGCTCCGTCGAGCTGCTGCCCGGCACGCCCGGATGCTCGGCATTCATATCCACCGCGCCATTGATAAGGGCCGCCTTGATGAGCGCTGGCGCCGGAAACTGCCCCGCATTTGTCGCACGCCACCAGCCGGAAAACACGGCGGCCGCCCCGGAGACATGCGGCGCGGCAAAGGAAGTCCCGCTGCCACGAATGTGAACGCCATCACCCAATGTCCCAAAGCCAACCTGATTTGAGGCGGACTGCGGCCCGGTAATCTGCTGCCCCGGCGCGCAGACATCCGGCTTGATACGGCCATCCGCCGCCGGTCCCCGGCTCGAATAGTTGGAGATGAAGTCTATGTTGGTGTTGGGAACACCTTGGAAGGAAGGCAACTCCGGGCGCAGCCCCACCGATGAGCCAACGGTGATGACGTTTTTGGCCGCTTTCGGGCGTGTCAGGGTTTGTGAGCCTGGACCATTATTGCCGGAAGAGAACACAAACAGCAGCGGATCAATCCCATCGCCCTGTGAGGCGTCACGGGTGAAGGCGTCGTACTGCGCCTCACGGGTACCATAGTCGGTGGCAACGCCGGCGCCCCAACTGTTGTTGGAAATCGTCGCCCGAATGCCATTTGGCGGCAGTGTCGTGACAGTATCGTTGACCGCCGCTACGTCGCCCCCCTGAAAAGCTCCGCCCGTAATCAGCGGCACACTGACAATGTGTGCGCCTGGCGCAACGCCCAGTCCGTAGTTGTAGCCGCGTGGGTCGAGAATGTTCGGAAAGGGCGTTGTGCCGGCAATGATGCTGGCACATAGATGCCCGTGACCGCCGCGAAACGACTGTGAACTGTCAGCGCCACGGGGCGGCCCCGCCACGGCATTCGCCGCCGTGATGTAAAAGCCTTGGGGGCTGGGAATCTCCACCCCGTCATCCACCACCCCGACCGTAATCCCGCTGCCGTTGCTGCCAAACTGCGCCTGTGGGTTGTAACCCGGCGCGGCCAGGTTATCTATGCCGGTTCCGGTGTAGTTCCCGGCCGTGACCTGCGCATTGCGCTCGTCTTCGGGCATCGGCGTGACATACGGCTCAATCGCCATGACTTCAGACGCCTGTGCTGCCTGGATGACGGCCGCTGGCGACAACCGCACCCGCAGCACATCAAACACCGCACCCGCCGGCATGGTCTCCACCGTGATGACCTTGCCCAGGCTTTCCAACCGCTCAGTCGCCGTTTCCAGTCCCGAACGCTTGAACGTGGACACAAGGTACGTCCCATCTGCGGATGGCTTTCCGGCTTTTCCGGTCAGCAGCCACTGCAACGCCGGGCTGAGCTTGTAGGCCGGCTGGTACGGCCCCATCCACCGGACGTAATCCCGCTGCACCGCCGTCTCACGGGCTACAGCCGGGACGTAAGCCAGATACGCCTGATGCGGAATGTATTGCAGCGGCTCGATGCCCGCCTGCCGCAGTTCCGCCAGCCAGGCATCCTGCGCCCGTCCGTTGAACTGGACAATCTGGTAGCTGTCGCCGGCGGCTTCCGTGAGATACCCGCCCCGCGCCGCCAGCGCCCGCGCCGGGTCGCTGGTCTTGGGGTCAAAGCAGAAGCCCCCAATGGAAATGGTGAAATCCGTCGGCATAGCCACCTCTGACATGGTTATGGAATAGCCCCGTCCGGCCGCCTGCTGCCGAACGGGCAGCCCAATGGCGACGAGCATCACGAGCAAACCAACCAGAAATCCAATCCACAAGCGACGGGGCGGCATTAACCGTGCCATGGGCAAGCCTCCAGAACCAGTGACAATAGGGAGATGTAATAAAAGCAGACGTTTATCGCTTTCGTATCCCACAGAGAGCAGGCGAATCAAGGTAAAGTCTGAAAAACCCTGGAATCAACTCTGGTTTGATGGCAGGACAGTGATAGCTGTCCAGGGATTTCCCTGCGAAGCACGCAAGGAGCTTCTGCCCCGGAAGCCTCGACACGTTCAGCGCCATGGCTGGCTCATGCCCGGCCCGCTTGCCCGCCTTGACCTGAACCGGCGGCCAGACGGCGACTGGTTCGCACCCATTTCGGCTTGCCCCTGTTTTGTGGGCTGCTTTTTCCCTGGGCGGCGATATGCCCCGGCAACCCGCTGTGATACAAGTTCCAGAAACGCTGGAACTTTCTGCTGGAGCATCGTAACGCGCTCCTGGGTTGTGCTGGTGGGAGAGGGTGTCATGCCATTGCCGATTCAAGCCCCAATGGAAAAGATTGAGGCGTTCTGCCGTAGAAGGTGCAGCGCCTGTGGCTGTCTGGATCGGTTCTGCGGCAGGAACTGGGCGAGATTCTGGGACGTCCGGTGGACCTGGTTGAGCGGCAGTGCGTGGAACACAGCAACAACTGGATTCGTCGCCGTCATATTCTGGAGAGTGCGCAGACGTTCTATGTGGCGCGATGAGCAACCTTACTGGACATCGCCCTTGCCACCCGCCGGATCGCCGCTTTCGTCAAGGAATCAGACGTTACCGTCTGAAGATTCCTGCCGGAGATGGTAATGTTGTCCATTGCCAATCAACTCCCGGAAAACCCTGCTGGAGACATAGCCATGGCCCTGCGCATTGAACTGTCACACGAAGCGATTGCCGATTTTTGTCGGCGCTGGCGCATCAGGGAATTCGCCATCTTCGGTTCAGCATTGCGCGAGGATTTCCGGCCCGATAGCGATGTGGATGTGTTGGTCACTTTTGAGCCGGGTGTCCACTGGGGGTTTCATGACCAGTCGGAGATGACCCGTGAACTGGAGTCTTTGTTCGGACGCAAGGTGGACTTGGTCGAACGGCGACTGGTTGAGCAGAGCAGGAACTATATCCGGCGCAAACATATCCTGAGTCACCTGGAGCACATCTATGTGGCGTGACTCGGCTCTTTTGCTCGACAGGCTCATTGCTGCCCGAGAATCCCGCGAGTTCTGTAAGGACCTGACCTGGGAGGTATTTCAACAGAGTTCCCTGCACCAGCACGCCATCGCCAAGGTCTTGGAGAACATTGGTGAGGCAGCGCGCAAGGTCTCCGACGAGACGAGAGCCGCGCATCCTGAGATTCCGTGGCTCCAGATCATTGGACTGCGCCACCGAATCGCCCACGATTATTTTCACCTTGACCTGACGAGAATGTGGGAGATTGTCCAACATGATGTGCCGGCGTTGATCGGGATGATTGAGCCACTGGTGCCCCCGGAGGAACCATGAAAGCACCAGAACTCGAACCACTGCCTGCGAAGCAGATGATCACGTGAAAAAGCTGTTCAAATAGCTTCCTTCCAGCAGCGTGACGCGCACCGGTCGTGCCGTACGCCCCCTTGTTCCCTAGCCTGCAATGCGCCCGCGGCACTCCCCAAAGCCAATCCGCCGGAAGCCATCACGCTTACAAAAGCCCCGCAGCGTCACTTCATCGCCATCTTCCAGGAAGCGGCGCGTCTCGCCGGACGGCAACGCCAGTGGTTCGCTGCCCCGCCAGGTCAGCTCCAGCAAACACCCCCGCGCGTCTTTCGTCGGGCCCGAAACCGTGCCGCTCCCCAGCAGGTCCCCCGGCTGAAGATCACAGCCGTTGCTCGTGTGATGGGCGATCATCTGCGCCGGCGTCCAGTAGAGATCACGCAACCGGCTCTGGCTCAACCGTACCGGCGGCAGTCCCTGCTCCCGCATCCGGGCCGTGGTCAAAAAAACTTCCAGCGTGACATCAAAGCCCCCGCCGGCCTGGTCGGCTCCATCCCACAGGTAATCGAGCGGCGCCGGATCACCCTCCGGCCGCGCCATCGCCGGACAGCGGAACGGCGCCAGAGCATCCCGCGTCACCACCCACGGCGAAACACTCGTGGCAAAACTTTTGGAAAGAAACGGCCCCAGCGGCTGGTACTCCCACGCCTGAATGTCCCGCGCCGACCAGTCATTGAGCAGACACAGACCAAAGATATGTCCTTCCGCTTCGGCAATGGGAATCGGCTCGCCAAGCCGGTTGCCCCGCCCGACGAGCATGCCAACCTCCAACTCATAGTCGAGCAGGCGTGAAGGGCCAAAAACCGGCGGCGCTTCCGGGTTGGGACGGGTCTGCCCCTGCGGCCGCCGGACGGGCGTCCCGCTGACGACCACCGACGATGCCCGCCCGTGATAGCCAATCGGAATGTACTTGTAGTTCGGCAGCAGCGGATTGTCAGGACGGAACATCGCGCCAACGTTCGTCGCGTGAAAGACCGAGGCGTAAAAATCCGTGTAGTTTTTGAACTCCAGCGGCCGGTGCATGGTCACAGCCGCCTGGGGCAACAACCAGGGCGACAACCGCGCCTGCCGGGTTGTGACATCGGCCGCCCCTTCCCACAGGGCGTCGGAGAGCCAGCGCCGCCCGGCCGTTACCTGCTCCGGCGGCAAGGCGCACACGGCGGCCATGTCACCAGTGGCACAAGCCGCAAAAAACGCGGCGGCAGCGCCGGCTTCCGCAGGCGAAAGCGTCGTCGCCAGGCGGGTCAGATCAAGCACCTGATCGCCAATGGCGACACCCAGCCGGGGCACTGGCTGAGCAGATTCCGAAAAACGTCCCAAAGGCAGGTTCTGAAGGGGAAAATCCGTATCGGCCGTGTTGGCTGACGCGACCCAACTCTGGCGGCCGGCGTCGTGGGTGAAATCAAGCATCGGTTTTGTCCCGGTTGGATGGCCGGTCTCTTACGAAAGCAGCAGTTCAAGGTCGGCGCGTTCGAGCTGGCGCAGAAGGCTATTGTCGGCCGTAATGATGGCGTCGGCAAGCTCCCGCTTGGTCGCCTGCAACTCCAGGACTTTTTCCTCGACGGTATCCCGGACGATGAGCCGGTAGGCAAATACCGGGCGCACCTGCCCAATCCGGTGCGCGCGGTCAATGGCCTGGGCCTCTACGGCCGGATTCCACCACGGATCGAGCAAAAACACATACTCCGCCGCCGTGAGATTGAGGCCCTGCCCGCCAGCCCGCAGGCTGATGAGAAAAAGCTGACAGTTCGGGTCCTGCTGGAAGCGCTCCACCCGTTCCTGGCGGTTGCGCGTACGTCCATCGAGGTATTCGTACGTGATGCCGTCGGCGTCGAGGCGCTTCCGAATCAGCGCCAGCAGACTGGTAAACTGTGAAAAGACCAGCACCTTGGAGCCACTTTCGAGCACTTCCGCCAGATGCATGAAAAACGTGTCGAGCTTGGCGCTGGGGCCCTCCACCCGCGCCGGATCGAGCAGCCCCGGATGGCAGGCCGCCTGCCGCAGCCGCAGCAGCGCCTCCAGAATCTGAATGCGCGTGCGCTGAAGCCCTTTGGTATCCACCAGGCCCAGCAGGGTCCGGCGGTAGTGGTCACGGAGTTCGTTGTACGCCTGGCGCTGCTCAGGTTCCATTTCGCAGTAAATCGTCTGCTCGGTCTTGGGCGGCAGGTCGCGCGCCACCTGCTCTTTCGTGCGGCGCAGGATGAACGGCCGCAGCGCACGGGCCAGCAGCGGTTGCAGCTCGGCATCCACCGTCCGCCCGCCAGACGCCGTGAGTTGAAACACCGAGGCCGCGCCGAGCATGCCCGGATTGAGAAACTCGAACAGACTCCACAACTCCCCCAGGTGGTTTTCCACCGGCGTCCCGCTCAGCGCCAACCGGTGGCGGCAGTTGAGCAGGCGCGCGGCCTTGGCCGATTCACTGCGGGCATTCTTGATGGCCTGGGCTTCGTCCAGGATGGCGTAGTCGAAGGCAAAGTCCTTGAGCAGCAGAATATCGCGGCGCAGCGTGCCGTAGGTCGTCAGAATGAGATCGTAGTCGGCAAACTGCTCAATGGAGCGCGCCCGGCCCACACCGGTGTGCTCCAGCACCCGCATCCGGGGTGTGAACTTCTCGGCTTCCTGCCGCCAGTTGAACACCAGCGACCGGGGTGCCACCACGAGCGAGGGCGGCAGGCTTTCGGTCTGCCGCCGTACCCGCCGGGTTTCGAGCAGCGCCAGGGTCTGCGCCGTTTTCCCCAGTCCCATGGCATCGGCCAGACAGCCGCCAAACCCAAACCGCTGCAGAAACAGCAGCCAGCCCAGCCCTTCCCGCTGGTAGGGACGCAACTCGCCGACAAAACCGGGAGGTTCCAGTGCCGGCTCAACACCGCTGAAACGGTGCAGTTGTTCACGCAGCGCCTGAAAGCGGGTGTCCACCCGCACTTCCGGCTGTGCCGCCAGCAGGGTATCCAGCAGGCTGATCTGGGCGCTGGAAAACCGCAGATGACCGTCTTCCACTTCGCCCAGCGTCGCCAGAAAGCCATACCGCTCGAACCATTCCTCGGACAGTACCCCCAGCGAGCCATCGGACAGCGTAACCACCGTCTCCCCCTGCCGCAACGCCCGGAGGAGTTCCGGCAGGCGGGCCGTCGCCGTTCCAAAATCACAGTTGCCGTGCAGCTCGAACCAGTCCACCCCGGAACGGACTTCCAGCGCAAAACTCTGAAGTGGACGAAACAAACGCCCTTCCGACTCAATCCGCCACCCCTGCAGCACCAGATCGCGCACCAGCACCGGCAGACGTTTGACTGTCACCCGGTATTCCGGCGTCCCGGCCTGACTGCGGTCCGGGCGCAGACCCAACGCCCGCAACTGCTCAGCCGCCGCCCGTTCCCGGACGAGATCGCGCCGGATGAAGCGCCGCCGGGGAGCATCAAAGATGCCCGGCTGGACGCTTGTGGCTTCCAGCCAGTGACCTTCGTACTCAAAACCCAACGTTGCCCCCAACCAGCCCTCACCAGGACGCCCTTCACCGGCCCGCAGCCGCAGCACCGGCAGGGGCTGCCCCTGGCAGGTTTCAAACCGCAGGTCTTCCGGCAGCGTCACCGGCGGCAGCGTCGGCAGCCGTAACAGCTTTTCCACCAGGTCGGGGCCGTCTTCGAGGGGAATCCGCACCGCGTCTGACTTGCGCAGCAGGCCAATCCAGTAAAAAACGCCTTCATCCTGGAGCGGCGCGACGGAAACCTCCGAGAACACAAGTCCACCGGCCAGCAGCAGCCGGGGCGCTGACAGCGGCAGCCACGCCTCCCCCCGGCGCAGCCCGCCGACCAGCACATAGTGCGGCGGCGTTTCCACCTGCCGGACCTCAAGCTGCATCCGCCACCCTTCCGGCTCCCACTGCAGGGGTGGACGCTGCACGACCTGCGCCGGGGCGTCGGCCTCATCCGCCGTCTGCAACCAGCACCGCCCGGTGGCGCACAGCAACGGCATGACAACCGTCAACGCGGTGGTGGGAATTCGCACCGATGACGGCACCGGCGCGGCATCCATCGCCTGCTCCCAGTCCACATGCTCCCGAATGCCGCTCAGCAGGGCGAGCGCCTGCCGGTCCCGCTCATCGGGCAGGGTCGCAATCTGGCCGACGGTCAGGCCTGACGCCCGTAGCCGGCCCCACTCGCCATCGAGTTTGCGTGTGCGCGAAAACACATCCACGACGAGCATGCCGTGGGCGAGCGTCCGTGCCAGGTTGATGAAGTAGAGGATTTCCTGTTCGGCGACATCCGTCGCCGCCAGGCGGGCCTGCTGCCCAAGCCGGGCAAACCAGCGCCGCCAGCCAGCGGTTGAAACAGCCGGGAGCGCCGCGCTCCCGGACGTGCTCCCGTTGGAAGACACCGGGGCGCCACCGGCCACGTCGTCCAACCCATCGCCTTCATCCAGGCGCTCCAGCTCGGCCATCAACAGCCGGAAGGGCCGCCCGGCGGGCGGTGGCAGCACGTGTTCCTCCTGCTCGGCAAGGCGGACTGTCGCCCAGATATGCTTGCAGACCTGCCCTTCCTCGAAATAGGGGCAGGTACAGGACACCACGAGCACATCATCGTCGCGCAGCAACTCGACCCGGTAGGTCATCCGCCCCCGAACGTTGGCCGTTATCGTGTCGCCATGGGCTTCGACGGCTGTCACCCGGCCTTCACGCAGCAGTGCCTCCCCACGTTCGCGCACCTCCGGCGCAAACGCTTCGGCAATCCGCTGCGAAACGGAATCGGCAGCGCCATCTCCCGGCCGGGAAGAAACAGGCGCGACGGGCAGGGCGGACGGCGTGGAACGGTTCATAGCATCACCAGGGTGGGCTATACCGACCTGACCGCCCACCAAAGTGTAGGAAGATAATCGGGCCTGTTGTGAACGACAACCATCCGGCGAAGTTTCCAGACGGTTGCGCATGGTCTGCGCCACCCTCTGGCAGGTGCCTGGCACAGACTCGTCCATCCCAGGCCGGCTTTTGTGCTAGCATCGCGCCACGCTGTAACCACTCCGTATCCTGTGTCTGACGATCCAAAAATCCCATGACGGACAGTACCTTTCCGGTCGCGGAACTGCTGCGTTACCCGACACTTGATGCCCTGCTTCAGTCGCCGGACAACTTGGCGGCGCTCCGCCGGCAGCTCGATGCCACCCGGCACGCCCTTGACCGTGCCATCCGGCAGGGCGCCAAAGCCGAGGCCACGACCGCCTCACAGGCGGCGCAGGCCTGGCACATCGTGGGGAAACTGCTGGACGAGATGGCCGCGCTGTACCAACAGCAAAACCAGACCTGACAACAGGCAGGTTTTGTCCGGTTGGCGGCCCGCCGGTCAGCCGGTTCCCACGCCACCGCACCGGACGCAACAATGGCCGGTGGCCGACGATAACCATGGACGAGGGAAGCCTCGCGACACTTGCAAAACAACTCAGGAGACCTCGATTATGCCGGATGCCATCATCAGTGGACTGCAACCTCCTACCTCGTCACCGTACAACTCTCAGCCGGGGGCCGTTCCAGGACGTGAGCCGGGGCGGTTTGGGCGCATTTTTGGCGGCATTCTCGGTGGGGCGCTGAATGTCGTCGCCCCCGGCGTGGGTTCCATTGTGGGCGGCATCCTGCGCGGCGGAAACCTGCCGGGTCTGTCCGATGCCGAAACCATGCTGGCCCAGCAGTATCACCAGCAGATGCAGCTTTTCTCCATCCAGAACCGCGTCAACAGCCTGTCGCAGCAGTTCCAGATGCTCAGCAACCTGATGAAGGCGCGCCACGACAGTGAAATGGCCGCCATTCAAAACCTCAAGTAGTCCCGGCTGTCCTTGGATGCCATTGTGTTGGTGACAGCACCTGCGATGTCTGTACTGCCCACCCCTTCGGATGATGAGTTGCGCGCCGTCCTGGAAGCCGGTTTTCTTCTGCGCGATGTCATGCGCTACACCGAGGCGGCCACGGTCTTCCAGGGGGTGGCCGCCCTGCGTCCTGACCTTGAGCTACCGGCACTGGGGCTGGCCAGCGTCCTGATTCGGCAGGGAGACCTGGCCCGCGCCCAGGAGTTGTGTGAGTCTGTCCTGGCCCGTTCTCCCGACAGTCTGCACGCCCAAGTGCAACTGGGCGAGATTTTGCTCTATCGTGGATCACGGGAGGAAGGCGAAGAGCGGCTACGGTCGGTCATTGCCGAAGGCGGCGATTCGCCCCACGCGGTGACGGCCCAGGCGCTGCTCGACACCTTGGCGGCGCTGACCGAATGACCCTTATCCGTCCCCGGTTCCTTCAGCCACTTCGCGCTTGCGCCCGGCTGTCTGCCAGACGAAAGGAGCTGCACCCATGAAAATCCGTCCGGGGTCGCCATTTGGTTCGGGTCCAACCTCATCTGAACCGGTCAAGGGCAAGAAACGCGCCGGTGGACTCTTTGGAAATCTCATCGAGGGTCTCGGCGAAACCGCCGAAACAGACGCATCCGCCGAGACATCCACGACCAGCAGCGTGGAGAATCCCGCCCGGTCAGCTCTGGCGGCCATTGCGGCACAGTCCAACCTGGCCAACCCGGAAGAAGCGACGGCCGCCGTACGGCAATCGGCCCAGTCCCTCCTGACGCTCAGCTTTTCGGAAACCATCCAGGACTCGCCGCTCAGCGAACGGATGGCGGATGATTTGGCCAACCTGGCAGCCAATGACCCGCGCTTCCGTCGCAAAATGCTTTCCATTCTGTCACGCCTGAAGACCGAGACGCCGTCCCATGTCGGAAAGTAGCGGAGAAAAGACCGAACAACCGACTCAAAAAAAGCTCGACGATGCGCGCAAAAAAGGACAGGTGGCCAAAAGCCAGGACCTGGTTTCAGCCGCGCTGCTCGTCGGGTCCATGGGCATTGTTTTTCTTCTCACCGGTAACTTCATCGGCGGGCAGGTGGTCGGACTCACCCAAAAAAGCATTCAGCATGCGGCAACCTTCAGGGGCGAGCTGGACATGGCCGCTGCGGGTGAGGTGCTGCTCGAAGGGCTGACCACGCTGGCCCTGACCCTGGCGCCGCTTTTTCTGGTGGTGTTCGTTCTGGCGGCGCTGGTTGGGTACATTCAGGTTGGGGCGCTGTTCTCGACCGAGGCACTCAAGCCGGACATGAACCGGCTCAATCCCTTCACGGCCTTTCAGCAAAAGTTTTTCAAGTCACGCACCTACATCGAGTTTGCCAAAACCCTCCTCAAGCTTGTCATTGCCACGGGCATTGCCAGCTACACCATTCTTGGTTCGCGGCACATGCTTCCATCGCTGGCCCGGGTCTCCCCGGCGGAAACCAGCCAGTTCATCCTGGCGCAGATCGTTGAACTGGGTCTGGCCGTGGCCATCTGTTTCGTGGCGCTGGGGGCGCTGGATTTCTTCCTTCAGAAGTTCCTCCACCTCCAGGACCTGAAAATGACCAAGCAGGAAGTGAAGGAAGAGTGGAAGGAGCAGGAAGGCGACCCGCACATCAAAGCCGAACGCCGGGCGCTGCACATGGAGTTGCTCAACGAAGCCAGCGCCCAGGCTGTCCGTGAGTCGGATGTCGTGTTGGTCAACCCGACGCACGTCGCCGTTGCCCTGCGCTATGACCGCAAAACGATGCAGGCGCCGCAGATTACAGCCAAGGGTGCTGATCTGATTGCCGCCCAGATTCGCAAGGTGGCCCAGGAGGCTGGCGTCCCCATCAAGCAGGACATTCCGCTGGCGCGCGCGCTCTATGAACTCGAAGTCAACAGCGAAATCCCTGAAAACCTCTACGAAGCCATTGCCATCGTCCTGCGCTGGGCTTACACCGTCGCGGAAACCCATCCCCGGCCGTAGAAGGTGCTTCAAGGCGGTGGTCGTAGAAAGTGCTTCAGGGGCTGTTCCTGACAACTTATTTTCGTTATCAGATGCAGGTAACTAACAGCAGAGGGCTTCTGCACACCTCGTTGCCCCCACAACCGGCAACCCCCACCAGCCCACGAGCCACACCCCACAGGCACGCCACAGCCATACCGACAAAAGCCCTTTTCTCAGCCAGCCCGCTCGCTTACCATCCACCTCCAAACAGTCAAACCCACAGCCCCTGGGCGGCGTCCAGCGCGCGCGTCCCAAACGACTTCCCCACGACTTTCCCCATCCCGGAGGCACATATCCATGCCAGAAGTCGGCGGCGTCAATCAGCGGCAGCCCCTGCCTTCGACCAACTCAGCCGGCGGAAGCCACGAACGGGTCGGCGGTACACGGTTCAACCCCGTCCAGGGCACTATCGGTCAGCCGGGCGAAATCGGCCAGCCACGCGGACTCCCGGCCCCGGAAGTTCCAGGACAGAAAAATATCCTTCCCGATGCCCTGCTCGGCCGTGACCCGTCGCAGGCCCTGGCCGCCGAACAGCTCCGGGCCACCGGCGGCGCTTCAGCCACGGAAGAACTGCTCGGTCTCAACCAGCAGCCGACCATGCCGGGGACAATCCTTCCCCCACTCGGCAACGACGTGGCGCTGCGGCACCTCACCCCGACCATGCGCCGTGAACTGCTGCGCAAACTCCTTGACCGCCAGCAACGCAATGCACGCCGCCTGCTGGCCGTCCTGCCGCGTGACGAGGAAGAGCCTGACCCGGAGCGCCGCCGGAGACGCGCGCTGCCGGAAGACATCCCCGCGCCGGAAGCCCTGGCCCTGCCCGAACCCCAGCGTCAACGGGCGTCCCATGAACTGCACCAGTCGCTGCGGCTGCTGGAACTCATTGACCGCCTGATGGCCATGCAGGACGAAACCCTCGCCCAGATGAGCGCCAGCACCCAACGCTGAAACAGCCCGGTTGAACCCGGTTGAAAAAGCCTGTTTGAACCTCAGTCTTCGACAGGTATGTCCGCCAATGGTTCCGGGGACGGAGTGGTTGTCGCCAGCGCCGCCAAAACCACGAAGTAGGCGGCGTTGGATGGAATCTGCCAGTTGAAGTCAAAGCAGGCGTGCACCAGCCCGGCAACGCATCCACTGACCGCGCCCAAGTGAACGTATGTCCATTCCATTGCCCGGCGCTCCCCTGACCGGCGGCGGAATCCCTGGCGCACCCGCCGGAAAAACCACCCCAGCCAGGCCATCCCCAGCGCAAAACCGACGAGACCGGTTTCGGCCAGCAGTTGCAGGTAGTCGTTGTGCGCCTGCTCGACGCGATTCACCCCGTTGGACGTATCCACCCGTGTGTAGGCAATCTGGAAGGTTCCCAGCCCGCTTCCGGTCAGCGGACGCTCGCGCACAAGCGTCAGGGTGTTTTTCCAGATGACATTGCGCGCCACCTGGTCGGCCGTGGCCGGCAACTCACCGGGCGCTTGCAGGCGGCTGACCAGGGGATCAATGCCCATCCACCAGACGCCGACGAGAACCCCCAGCGGAATCAACGACAGACTGCCCAGAGCCGCCCATCGCCAGCGCCGTTGCACCCGCGCGGCGAGCGCCACCGCGGTCAGTGTCCCGGCGGCCCCGGCAATCCAGCCACCGCGTGAGGCGCACAGCGCCAGGGACAACAGCATGACCACCGCCGCCACCACGTAGAGCCACCGCACATCGTCTTCAGTCCCACGCCGCCGCTGGGCCGCCATGGCCACGGCCAGCGGCGCCAGCAGTTCGATCATCCCGGCGTAGTGGTTGCGGTTGACAAAGGTGCCGAAGGGCGTTCCCAGCAGCTTCCGAAATGCTGCGTAGCTTCCCTGTCCGATGAAGTGCTGCATGATGGCATAGAGGGCAAAGAGACCACCCCAGGCGACAAAGACGCGGGCAAACAGCACCGCCTGCTTTTCAGAAGCAAAGAAGTTGGCGCTGACGACAAACAGGCAGACCATGGCCAGAAGGTGAACCGTCGCCTGGCGGGTGTAGAAATCATCCACCGTCTGCACTCCAGGCACCGGCAGCCGTTGCACCAGAGCCAGTCCAATGATGCCCAAACCAATCATGGCCCCGGCCGGGAGGTTGACTTCCCGCTGACCAAGCCAGGTCTGGATGCCCAGCACCAGCGTCAGCCCAAAAGCGCCGGCGTGCAGGATGAGCCGCGCCCAGCCCTCAACCGAACCAAACGGCATCGGCAGCCACACCAACCACAACAGGAAGCCGACAAAAAGCGCCGCGTTGAACCGGGAGGCGGGATGCGGCTCGTCCAGGGAATCCAACCGTTGGCGGAGATGGTGCAGTGCGGAAGATGGCATCAGCGCGCTTTGGAAATCACTTCGAGGGCAAAACCACCAAACCAGACCGTTCCCGAAATGGGACAGGTCCCCGGCGTCAGACACTCCGACGGGCGCAGGATGACCAACTCAACAGCGCCAACTTCCGGCGGAACGGCAAACTCACACACCACGCGCTGCCATGGCTGGTTCTCGCGCCAGGGCGGAAGGGAACGTACACGCCACTTCGGATTCCCCACCCCCTGCAATTCCACGACCGGCGGCGCAGCCGCCACCAGATCACGGCTGCGCACGAAGTAGGTCAGCCGATACGCGCCCGGTGGCAGCGCCAGAAGCTGACGGGCGTGGTAAAAGGCCGGGCCCGGCGAGTCATAGGCAATTTGCAGGGCATTGCCCCCAACCGGGACATCGGCGGCCCGGTCGAGCGCCAGCCGCGCACCGGCTTCATTCTGCTGAAAACGCCACTCAAAAATGGGCACCTTGGCCACCGGCTCACGGAATCCCCCGTCGTAGATGGCCGTCCGTACCAGCCCTGCCGCCTGCCGTTCGGGCAGGGCGGCCCACACCTGCCAGGCGGCTTCATAAGCGCGGGCCGCCAGCAAATCCTGGATGAAAGCGGTTGTGCGCTTCCGTTCCGGGTCGGGCTGCTTTGCCAGCACCGCCTGCCAGCGTTGGATGGCCGCCGCCACACGCTGCTGCTGCACGAGCAGCCGCAGGTACTGGTATTCCACATCCGGCAGTCCCGGCGGCAGTAATGATTCGACAAACGACTGGTTGCCGTTGGAAATCCGCCATCCCAGATCGAGCATCAGGATGGCCTGGGTTGGGTTTGAGCGCAGTGCGCCACGCGCATAAGGGGCGGCTTCCTCCAGCTTGCCGACCCGAATCAGGGCGTTGGCCAGTCGCCACTGCGTGATGAAATGGTTGGGGGCCAGGGACTGGGCCTGCCGCAGGGTGCGCTCGGCTTCGTCCACCTGCCCACTGATGGCCAGCGTGTCGCCCAGCCAGCCCCACAGGCGCACGTCATTGGGCGCCAGCGACAGAGCGTAGCGCAGATGACGTTCGGATTCCTGGTAGTCGAGATGCTGCGGGTCCAACAGGCAGGCCAGCCCCAAGGCACCCCAGAGACGTGGATTTGAGGGCGCGCGCGTCGCCGCCTGAAGCAGATCTTCATAGGACGCTGGCGGGCGACGTTGCTGCCAAACATCATCGGCGGCTTCGTTCTGCCAGGAGAGCCAGAAACCCAAGCCGCCGACGAGCGTCAGAGCAAAACCAAGAATGAGGCGCTGCGGCTTCATGCTGTCAGCGCCAATCCGCCGGAGCATTCCCGCCGGCAGGTCTTGAGGAACTCAGGGACGTGCCGGACTTACCGGCGCGTCATCCTGACCGGTCGTGATGATCGGGATGATGCCGGTGATAGCCCCGGCCGCCACAACCGTCGCCAACACGCCCGGATTGGCGCCAATCACCGGCACAACTGGTGGAATCACCGGCAGCGCCGGCGAGGCCGAAACGGCACAGTCAAAAACAGCACACCGGAAGTCATCCATGCCGGTTGAGTCAAAACGAGTGTAGGCGCTTTCCGGGTAATCCCGGGCCTGCGCTTCGCCAATCGTCTCTATTGCTGGCGCTGAGGCTTCCGGTCCACCGAACCTCGCCACATTGCCTTTGACGACATCAATGTGGATGCACCGGGTTGAAAAAACCTGGACTAATGAGCCGCTGCTTTTGATGCAACGGAGAATCCCAGCGGCCAGTTCGATCCGTACCCGGTCGGCCAGGAAGTTGACAACGATTTCACTGTTGTCACCCATGTAGAACTGCCCGACATTGGCAATGCTCAGGATGGCGTAGCCGGTCTTGCCGGTGGTGATGCGGCTGCCGCTGGCGACAGCCATACTGCCGGCCGCCGGGTTGCCATTGATTTTGACGTCACCGCGCGGCATCAGTTGCGCCGCCTGCGCGCCCTGTGCGCTGACACGATGACCAGAGAGCGGGAACCACGCCGCCGTTGCCAACGCAACAGCCAGCGCAAAAGCACATGCGAGTTTCAGATGGCGCGTCATCGGATGGGTTCTCCAAAAAAAGAGTTGAAAGACCTGTAAAAAAAACAATGCGATCAAACGGCCGGAGCTTCCGGCCTCACCGCGCCGACAGTGTAAACGGTATTTCAGGATTTGTGGACTCCCAGGTTGCCCGATAAAGCACACCAGGCATACTGAGACGGCGCTTGAAATACGCGCCAAATGCTTTCCAGTCATCGTAGTTGACCACTTCGCCGCCGGTCTGCCGGACGACGAAACGGAGCGTCACGTTCGGGATGTCCATGCGCCGCGACCCACTGCCGGTCACCAGAATGGCATTTTCTTCGTCCACCCGGGCGCTGAAGCTGCGGTAGGCCCAGTTGACGTACGACACCACCATGTTTTCCTTGATGATGCGCGGCAGGTCTCGTTCGGTAAAGCTGTCATTGCCATCGGTGACAACGATGCAGTGCGTCATCCTGTTGCCGATGACTTCCTGCAAGGCGGTCAGAGCCCCGTAGATGTTGGTTTTTGACTTCATCGTACCGTCGTTGGTCCCACCGCTCGACCACAACTGCTGCTCTTTGGCCAACGCGCCGTCGAGGGCGGCCCGGGAGGTCGTAAAGTCCTGCAACATCGTTTTCTGCATGCTGAAGCGGGCAATGGCCGTGGGCACAGCCATCTGGGACGGCAGCGCCTTGCGCAGTTCTTCCACGATCCGTGGATAGATCGGCACCATGCTGCCTGAACCATCCAGAATAATGACCACCTGCTCAACAGGCTTAATCTGGGTCACGGTCGCCGGCACGCGCATCCCGCCTTCAAGGACACTGTAGTTGGCGCCGGCCCGGTCGCCGAGAATGCGTTCCTCGCGCTTCATGGTGGGCATCTGTGCCCAGACGACATCGCTGGCCAGCCATCCGGTCAGCAACACCGTACCCAATCCCAACCCAAATCGAATCTGGCGTATCATGATTAGCTTCTCCCTATCTGAATCTGAATCTTGAGGCAGGTCAACCGGCGACAAGTGATGTGCTTGGTTGATGTTGGACAAAAGTGTATGGTGTACGACAAATTTTCTGCTTGGTAACACTACCGGCGCTGCATCGTCAAGCACTCGCTAAACCACGCCATCCCGGCGGCTTAGTCCTGCCGGCCATGACGCGCCGTGCCAAACTCGTCATTGGCCTTGTTTTCGCGGCGTTCAGCCTCCAGCTTGCGGGACTGCTGCCAGTTTTCCTTGTGCTTTTCAATGGCCTGCACCTCTTTGGAAGCCTCGATAAGACCCTGCAGGGCAGCTTCAACGGCGGCTTCGGCCTGCTGTATGGCCACGCGCTGCTGCTCGACGGCGGCGCGCAAACGCCGTTCTTCTTCTTTCAGGTCAGCCAGAAAGGTACGGTGCGCCAGCAGGACATGCGCCGCTGAGCCGGCCCGCAAAGCCGCAACCAGTTTCGCATCGGCTTCGGCCTGCCGCTGCCGGCAGGCATCCACGGCTGCCAGCCGCCGCGCCAGCTCAGCTTCGGCCTCGGCCAGCGCCTGGCGGGCCGTTGCCAGACGCTGCGCTGCCTCTTTCTTGACCTGCTCGCGTACTTCCAGAACGGGCTGAAGGCGGTAACGGGGCTTTTTCATAGGGCTTCTGGCTAGTAAAACCGGACCCGTCCGGTTGGTTCAGGGTTCTACCGCCAAGCAAACGCTTCCCGGAGGGGGCTGTCAAGCCCGGCGGTCTCGCCAGACACACAGCCACGAGTCCAAGGCTGTCACACGTGCGCGTGGGAAGCCAGCCACCGGTCAATGGTCGGCCACACGGTCGTCAGCGCCCCGCGCCCAACGGCCAGCGCCAGATGTCCCAATCGTACCCGGCATTCCCGGTAGCGGGCCGGTGAAAGCTGTTCTCCCAACGCGGCGGCGCTGGCCGGATTCACAATCTGATCCAGAAGCCCGATGATGTTGAGCACCGGACAGTCCAGTTGCGCCAGGGCCGCGCGCTGCCCCTGGATGGTCAACGTGCCTTCCCACAGGGCGTTGGCGCGGTAGTAGGTCGTGACAAAATCAGCATAGAACTGTCCCGGCAGGGGAACGGCATCCGCCAGCCAGACTTCCGTCGCCAGATGTGTATCCCGCTCGGCTGTATCCAGCCACATCAGCCAGGGCTTGGTGGTGTAGGTTATGGGCTTGATGCCGCGAAAGGAAGCACTGACCAGCCAGCCTGGCAGGTTGCCAAAAACGGCCACCACGCGCTGCGGGTCGAAAGCCGGGTCGGCCAGCCACGTCCGCAACGGCGTGTCACGGACGAAATCCGCCGGCGTCCCCAGCAGGATGAGACTTCGCACCGGCGCCGGATGGAGCGCCGCGTAGGTCGTTGCCAACACGCCCCCCATGGAGTATCCCAGCAGATGCACCTGGGCAGCACCGGTTTGAGACAGGACCGCCTCGACCGCACGTCCGATGACGCCCTCCAGCACATCTTCCAGACGCCACCGGGATTCCTCCCTGCCGGGCGTTCCCCAGTCGAGGACGAACACCTGGTGTCCCTGCCCCGCCAGAAACGCCACCAGGCTTCGTCCGGCATAAAGGTCAAAGATGTAGTGCCGGTTGATGAGCGAGTTGACAATCAGTACCGGTGGCGCCGAAGTCCGGCGGCCGTTCTGAACCGGCGCGTAGTGGCGCAACTGACTCTGCCCAACCAGCGGTGTGACCACGCAGGGGGTCGTCGCCACCGGCGGCGCCACGGCCCGCGCGGTCGCCAACTGCACCTGGCAGCGCGTTTCCTGGGCGATGGCAAAGGGATGCCACGGCTGGGCCGCACCAGTCCAGGACATCCAGTCCAGCCACCGGTTCACATGCCAGCCCGACAACCCAGCCCACGGCTGGCGTTCGGTCTGGCGCAGCCACCAGCCGTCGAGCCGCCACTGCCACTGTTCGAGAAATTCACTCAAAGGCAACAATGTCAAGAATTTGCCGCCGCAGCATCCGGTGCCGCCTCTGAAACAGTTTTCGGGGACATCGCCCGTGCTGTCCGCCGGCGGGTGGTGGTCGTCCGGCGGGCCGTGGGCTTGCGCGCCGCCGGTCTGGTCACTTTGGCCGCCGGTTCGCTCCGCACCAGGTGCGCGGTCAGCTCGTCAAGCTGCTCCTGAACGAGGTCCAGCTTGCGGTCAAGCGCCGCGATTTCCTCGCGCGTTGGCACGTTCATCAGCCGCAGCCCAAATCCAACCACCATGCGGCTGCGCTCAACCAGCGTCAGGACGCCCTGAAGGTAAAGCGACACCGGACGCAGAAACCAGGGATGCCGCAGCAGCCTGTCCCACTGCGCGGAAGAAGTCCGCGTCGCCGTCTCATACAACGCCTGCGGAAATGGCTTGGCGGACGGGTTTGGCTTGGTGCCCCGGTTGGATTTTGCTTCGGCTTGCGCCCTGGCCATCGTTTTGTTGTCCTGTCGTCGGGGGTGACAATCTTCCGGCGAAAGCCGGTCATTCCTGAAGGCGAACCCTGAAGGCGACCCGTCAGCGCCCGGCCGGCGCTGACGGGCCAAGAAAGAGCCGGCGCCGAACACGCCAACCCCATCCGGTGAACGTTTTCGTGAGTTTACTTGACAAACTGGTTGACCGGAAAGGCCATCAGTTCCATCTGCTTCCGCAGCCCTTCACTAACCAGCGTATTCCACTGCTCAAAGGAGGCACGGGTGGCATCCATCCCGGACACCGTCAGGTCACGGGCCGCCTCGCCGGCCGCTACGGTCGCCCGCTCCATCCCGGTCAGCGCCACCATGGCTGACTTCATCGCTTCCTCCTGTACCGACAACCCAGCCCGCAGCGAGGCAAATGTCAACGCCCGGGAAGCTTTCGCCATGTCCAGCATGGCCTCGGTTGAAGACTGCATAGCCAGCGTCAGTGGGTCAGCCAGGGCAGGTTGGCGGTCAGAGGTCTCGGTCGCTTTTGGCTTCGGTTGTGTCATGGCAACAATCAACTCCTGTTCATCAGAAATACAGCCCCGTAGGCTGCTCCCAGACTAGGCCCCGATAACGCATCGTGTCAAGATTTTTTTTCGCATTTGCACAAAAAAATCCGCAAATTTTCAAGTGTCTTCATTTACGCTTGTTGTTTATGCGGAAAAAAGGCGTTGACGCGGCATCTTCCGGCGCAGTGTGTGTCTGAACAGTCACAGGCGTACCCGGCCGGGCAAAGTTGTACACGTCCAGTTGCCAGAAAGGAGGGCGACGCCGGCCGTGGCGAACAAACTTTGGTTCGTTGGTGTGCTTCTGTGGACAATCGGCGCCACCCTGTTCTTTGGGACGGCGACCGGAACGGCGGCACAACAGCAGACGAGTGTCGTGGCATTTGTCATCACGGACAGTGCGACGCAGAAACCCCTTCCGGGGGCCACCATCACGCTGACGCCAAAATCCAGCTCGCCAACCGCGCCCGTGCTGACGAAAGTCACCGACGCCAACGGCAAGGCCGTGTTTACCGAGGCCCCTGGCGGAGACTACCGGCTCACCGTCACGGCTACCGGCTACGCGCTTCTGACCGACGAAAACTACGCCGTCGAGCCGGGTGCTTTCCTCGAACAGCCCATTGAACTCAGTCCTGCCGCTGGCGACATCGTCGAAGTACGCGGCAATGAGGAAGCCTCACTCATTGCCCAGGGGGCCACGGCAACCACCAGCCTGACGCCGGCCGAGATTCGCATCCTGCCCGCACGCGGACGTGACATCCTGACGGCCTTTCCCCCGGTGCCGAACGTCATCCGCTCCAACGACGGCCGCACCAGCATCAAGGGTGCGCGCGAAGACCAGGCGGCCATTCTGGTCAACGGCAGCCTCAGCAACGACCCGGCCACCGGACGGTTCCAGGTCGAAATCCCGCTGGAAGCCCTCCAACGGGCGGAAATCTTCACCAATCCCTACCTGCCGGAATATGGCAAGTTCACCAGCGGCGTCAAACGACTGGAAACCAAGCCCGGCGGCCAGCAGTGGAAGTACAGCCTCTATGACTTTTTCCCGTCCGTCCGCGCGCGCTACGGCAAAATCTTCGGTCTGGCCAACGTCTCCCCCCGCGCCACCATCACGGGTCCGCTCATCCGCGACCGGGTGTTTCTGGCCCAGGCGCTCGAAGGCATTGTGGACAAAGCCATCGTGCGGGGGCTGGCCAGCCCGGACAACGAAATCCGCAAGTACGCCGCGCGGAGTTTCAGCCAGTTCGATGTCATTCTGTCGCCCCGCCAGAGCCTGACCGCGACGGTCAATCTGGCCTGGCAGCGGCTGCGCAATGTTGATCTGGATTTTTTCAACCCCGTGCCGGCTTCGGCGAATCGGCGCACCCGCGATGTCACCCTGGCCGGTATCCATCGCTTTGCCACCGCGGCCGGCTCGGTCAGTGAGACGCGCTTCAGCTACAAGCGCATTGGCGTCGGCGTCTTCGGCAAGGGGGACGCGCCCTTTGCCATCACGCCCTTTGGGCGCACCGGCAACTTTTTCAGTCAGACCGAGCGCACGACGGAACGCTACCAGCTCCAGTTCTCCACCGCACTGGCGTCTTTCGAGGCCGGGGGCTGGCACCAGATCAAGTTCGGCGTGGACGGCAGCGCCGCCCGCAACCGGGGCTGGGTGCTCAACCGTCCGGTTGACATCCGGCGCGCCGACGGAACGCTGGCCGAACGCATCGTGTACGCCAATCCCGGCAACCTGGCAGCGAGCAACGTCGAAGTCGCCGGCTACGCCCAGGATCAGTGGCTCATCCGCCCCAACCTGCAACTCGATTACGGGCTCCGGCTGGAATGGCAACAGGCAGCGGCCCAGCTCAACGTGGCGCCACGCATTGCCCTTTCCTATGCGCCCGGCAAAGAGCAAAACACCGTCCTGCGCGCCGGATTCGGGCTGTTCTATGACAAAATCCTGCTCAACGCGCTGGCGTTCCGCCAGATGCCACGTCCGGTCAGCACCGGCTTTGCGCTGGATGGCACAACACCCGGCCCGGCGCGCCCGTTGACGCTCGCCCTGGCACGCCCGGACGGTCGGTATGACGTGCCCTACAACCGCTCATTCCGGGTTGAACTGGCGCGCAAACTCCATCCGCGCGCGCTGCTCAAGCTGGCCTATCTCGACAGCCGTACGTTCCGGGATTTCTATGTGGAGCCGTCAGCCGATGCCATCCGGCTGTTCAACACCGGACGCGCCAGCTACCGCGCCTTTGAAGTCACGGCCGATGTCAAGCTCACGCCACGTCACACGTTTGTTGTTTCCTACGTACGCAGCCGGGCCCGCGCCGAACTCAACGACTTCATTTCGTACTTCGGCGACACGCCAAACCCGGTGCTGCGCCCGAACCAGTTTGGGAACGCGCCGATTGACGCGCCCAACCGGTTTTTTGCGCGCGGCGTCTTTGCCCTGCCGGGCGACCTGACGCTGGCGCCCATCTTCGAGTGGCGGGACGGCTTTCCCTACAGCGTTGTGGACGAAGCCCAGAACTTCATCGGCCGCCGCAACGCCGACGCGACCCGCTACCCACGCTTTATGGCCGTTGATCTGGCCGTGACAAAGAAGATTCGCCTGCCGCAGTGGGTGCGCCGGGGCGCATTCGGGCGGAAAATTGACACCGAAGCCGTCAACGTCACGGTCAACATCTTCAACCTGACCAATCACTTCAACCCGCGCAACGTGTTTGCCAACACGGGCGCGCCCCAGTTTGGGACGTTCTTTGGGGTCTATCGGCGGTTCTTCAACATTGAAATGAACCTGTAGTTTCCTGTGACGTTTCACCGGGGTACTTTGCGTTTATCATCCCGGCGGCAGACGAAACGGCGGCGTTGTACCGTCTGCACGCCCAACCGGCCATGAGGCCCACCGACATGACCACCACCATCGCACACAGGCTCGGCATGGGGATGTTCTCCGTTGCCGTGCTGTTCGGCGTCGCCGGCAATCTGGCCTGCCAGCGCGATCTGGCCCGGGCGGCCCGGGGCGACGCGAGTCCGACACCTGAAGTCCGGCGCGTCAAAACGGCGCCAGTGACCAGAACACAGGTCGAACATGTTGTCACGGCGCTGGGCACGCTGGCCCCCCTGGAGCAGGCCACCCTGCGCGTCAAGGTTCCCGGACGGCTCCAGTCCATTCCCGTTGATCTGGGAACCACCGTCCGACCGGGGCAGCTTGTGGCCCAGATCGAACCCGACGATTACCGTCTCCGCGTCCAGCAGGCGGCGGCGGCGCTCGCCCAGGCCCGCGCCCGGTTGGGGCTGCCGGCCGAGGGCAGCAGTGACCGGGTTGACCCGGAGCAGACCGGTCTGGTCCGCCAGGCCAGGGCCGTTCTCGAACAGGCGCAGGTGGAGCGCGACCGCTTCCAGGCGCTGCTCGATCAGGGCATCATCTCGCGGTCACAGTTCGACGCCGCCGATGCGGCCTACAAGGTCGCGCTCAGCCGCTACCAGGACGCGCTGGAGGAAATCAACAACCGGCTGGGCATCCTGGCCCAGCGGCGGTCGGAACTGGCCATCGCCCAGCAGCAGTTGGATGATACGGCCGTGCTGGCCCCCTTTGGCGGGGTCGTGCAGGAACGCTTCGGCAACATCGGGGAGTTCCTGGCCGCCGGCTCGCCCGTGGCCACCATTCTCAAACTCAATCCCCTGCGGCTGCGGGTGGAGATTCCCGAACGTGAAGCCTACCAGATCAAGCCGGAGCAGAAGGTGCGCGTCACCGTCGAAGGCAGCGACAAAGCCTACACCGGCATCGTCAAACGGCTGAGTCCGGCGCTGCTGGAGCAGAACCGGATTCTCATCATCGAAGCGGAAGTCAGCCACGACGGGTCTCTCAAGCCGGGGTCCTTTGCCCGGGCCGAGATCGTCACCAACGACCGCGAAACGGCCGTGACCGTTTCTCCGCGCGCAATCGTGACCTTTGCCGGGATTGACAAGGTACTGACCATCCGGGACGGCAAGGCGCTGGAACGACCGGTCACGCTCGGACGCCGGACGGCGGAATGGGTCGAAATCGTGAAGGGCGTGCAGGTCGGCGATGAGGTCATCCTCGATCCGGGCAACCTGCAAACCGGCCACCCGGTCGTTATCGCGGACTGAACTGGCGCCCCGGCTTCCCGGAACAGGCGCTTCTGGACGAAACATCATGCAGAAACTTGCCGAAATCTGTATTCGCCGCCCGGTTTTTGCGGCCATGCTCATCCTGTCGCTGGTCGTCGTCGGGCTGGCCGGCTACTTCCGGCTCGGTGTGGACCGCTTTCCTTCGGTTGACCTGCCGACCGTCACTATCCGCACGGCGCTGCCTGGCGCTTCGCCGGAAGAAGTCGAAACCGAGATTTCACAGAGGATTGAAGAGGCCGTCAACACTGTGGACGGTATTGACCAGCTCCGGTCGGTTTCCGGCCCAGGCATTTCACTGGTGCTGGTGACGTTCAAGCTCAACCGGGACATCGAAACCGCGACGCAGGATGTGCGGGACCGGATCAATGCCGTTCTGCGCGACCTGCCCGTGGATGCCCTGCCGCCCGTGGTGCAGAAGTTCGACAACGACAGCACACCGGTGCTCTCCATTGCTCTGTCGGCTGACCGTCCGATTCGGGAACTGACCGAACTGGCGGACAAAATCGTGAAAATCCGCCTCGAACGCGCCGGGGGCGTCGGGGAGGTCCGCATCATTGGCGGTCTCAACCGCGCCATCAACGTCTGGGTTGAACCGGAACGCCTCGCGGCCTACCGGATTCCCATCACCCAGGTGCGCCAGGCCATCCAGCGCCAGAACGCGGACATTCCCGGCGGCAATGTGGATGCCGGCAAACGCGAAATGACGCTCCGCACACTGGGGCGCTACACGGACCCGCGCGACTTCGAGAACCTGACCGTGGCCCTGCTCAACGGCCGGCCCATCTACGTTCACGACATCGGCTACGTCGAAGACGGAACGAAGGAACCGCGGTCACTGGCGCGGCTGAATGGCACGCCGACCGTCACGCTCGAAATCCGGCGGCAGTCCGGCGCCAACACGGTCGAGGTCATCAACAACGTCAAGCAGGAACTGGAGCGTGTGGCGGGGCAGCTTCCGGGGGATGTCCGGCTGGAAATCATCCGCGATCAGTCACGGTATATCGAAGCGGCGCTGCACGAGATTCAGACCCACCTGGTGCTGGGCAGTCTGCTGGCCTGTCTGGCCGTGCTGCTCTTTATGCGTTCGTGGCGCTCGACCATCATCGCCGGCGTCGCCATTCCGGCTTCGGTGATTTCAACCTACGGCATGATGTGGGCGCTGGGCTTTACCCTCAACGGCGTCACAATGCTGGCGCTGGTGCTCATGGTCGGGGTCGTCATTGACGATGCCATCGTGGTGCTTGAAAACATCTTCCGCTTCATCGAGGAAAAGGGACTGCCGCCAATGGCTGCGGCCCGGGAAGCAACGGCCGAGATTGGACTGGCCGTGCTGGCGACCACGCTTTCACTGGTCGTCATCTTCCTGCCGGTGTCGTTTATGTCCTCGATTTCGGGCCGCTTCCTGTATCAGTTCGGCCTGACGGCAGCCGTTGCCATTCTCGTTTCGCTGCTGGTGTCCTTCACCCTGACACCGATGATGAGTTCACGGCTGCTCCGGGCAGCAGATGCAGCAGCTCAGCACGGGTCGGCGCACCAGCCGGCCGCCTCCCGACGCGGTTTCTACGGCCTTATCGAGCGCGCCTACCTGGCGCTGCTGCGGCTCTCCCTGCGGCATCGCCTGGCAGTTTCCCTGCTGGCCCTGCTCGTCATGGCTTCCGGGGTGCCGCTGTACCAGGCTGTCCGGCAGGAATACACGCCGTCGAATGTGGATGAGTCGGAGTTTGAAATGAACGTGAACGGCCCGGAAGGCACGAGTCTGGCGGCCATGGATGAAACCATGCGCGCCATCGAACAGGACGTGCGGACGACGCCGGGCGTGGCACTGGTGCTGGCCACGGCTGGCGGCTCGTTTCTGGGCGGGGTGAACCAGGGCAACCTGTACGTCCGCATGGTGCCACATGACGTGCGGACCTTTTCCCTGACGCGCCTGTGGCGGGAAACCTGGCGGGGACGCCCGCTCGATGCCTTCAAAGGCAACTTCACGCAGCGCGAGCTGATGCAGACCCTGCGCGCCAAAATGCGCAAGTACGCCCCCTTTCGCGTCAGCCTGCGCAATGCAACCTCATTCAATATCGGTGGCGGAAACTTTGAGATTGATTTCGTCCTGCGTGGCCCCGACCTGGTGGCGCTGGCGCGCTATGGCGAACAGCTCCGGGAAAAAGCCATACAGTTGGGAGGCATCGTGGACGTGGACACGACGCTGAAGCTGGACAAGCCGGAACTGCGCGTGGTGATTGACCGCCAGCGGGCGGCTGACCTGGGCGTGGAGACGGCCGACATTGCCACGAGTCTGCGGCTCATGGTCGGGGGCGATGACCGGGTTTCCCGCTACCGGGATGTGGCGCTCAACGAGGATTACGACGTGCAAATCCGGCTGGTCAACGGTCAGCGCAACGACCGGGAAGCCATCCTGCGCCTGTACGTGCCCTCATCGCGGGGCGGACTTGTTCCCCTGAGCAACCTGGTCACGATTACGGAGGAAACCAGCCCGTCACGCATTGACCGTCTGGACCGGCAGCGGCAGGTATCGCTGCGGGGCGGCGTCGGCCCGGGCTACGCCCTTGCCGACCGGCTGGAGGCGCTCAAGAAAGCCGTTGCGGAGATGAACTTGCCCACAGCTTACACCTATGCGGTTTCAGGGCGTGGGCGCGAACTCGAACGCACCTTCACCGAGTTCATCTTTGCCTTTCTGCTCTCGGTGGTGTTTATGTACATGATTCTGGCTTCCCAGTTTGAGAGCCTCATCCATCCGGTCACGATTCTGTTGAGTCTGCCGCTGTCCGCGCCCTTTGCCCTGCTCTCCCTGTGGCTGACCAACGACACGCTCAACCTGTATTCGGCGCTGGGGATTCTGGTGTTGTTTGGCGTCGTCAAGAAAAACTCCATCCTGCAGATTGACCAGATGAACGTGCTCCGGGCGCAGGGGCTGGAGCGTCAGACGGCGATTGTGCAGGCGAATCAGAACCGGCTGCGTCCCATCCTGATGACGACCCTGGCGCTGGTGGCCGGGATGCTTCCGCTCGCCATCGGCACGGGTCCGGGAGCGGAAGAACGGCGCTCGATTGCTTTGGTGGTCATTGGCGGACAGAGTCTCTCCCTGCTGCTGACGCTGCTGGTCACGCCGGTGGCCTATTCCATCTTTGACGACCTCGCCGCCACCCGTTTCTGGCACGGCCTTGCCGGCCGGTGGAATGCCCTGGGGCGGGTCTGGCGCGACCGGTCGCCCGCCAGAGACAAAGCCGACCCCACGGAACAACCGGCCAAAACCACCGGTGAAACCTGAGCCGGTTTTCTGTCGTTTGCGACAACCCCCTGGACGCTTCAGCCCGAAAGGCAACGTGGGAGGTTTTTTGCCCACACCCTTTCAATTGTGGGCCTGCCTCCGAACGGTCGGCATTGTATCCAGGCGATCAACCACACTCATATTCACGATTCCCGGAGAGCATGCCCTGTGCCTGTCAAATCACGGTTTGGTCTGTTGTTGTTTTTCAGTCTGAGCATCACCACCCCGGCTTGGGCGCAAATGGCAAGGAACCCGGAACGCCCGGCTGCTTCTGACCAAAACATCGAATACCGCCTCCTGGCCACGTCAAAAACCTCGACGATGGAAAGGGAGATGAATGAAGCGGCCCGGGAGGGCTTTCGTTTCGAGGGCGTCATGGGCGGCGAGACGGCCTTTGGCGGCAACGAATGCGTCGTCATCATGTCGCGCACGGCCCCGCTGGGAACCGAATTCGAGTACAAACTGCTGGCCACCAACCGGACTTCAACCATGCAGAAGGAACTCCAGCAGGCCGGGCGACGCGGCTTTTACGTTCGCGGCAAAACCATCTTTGAAACGGCGTTCGGCGGCCGGGAAGTGGTGGTCATTCTGGAGCGTTCATCCGCTGCCGACGCGCCGCTGGAATACAAACTGCTGGCGACTTCCCGGACCTCGACCATGCAGAAGGAACTCGCTGAGGCCGGGCGTGAAGGATTCCGGTTTGCGGCGATGGCCGTGGCCGAGACGGCCTTCGGCGGGCGTGAGGTCGTCGTCATCCTGTACCGCCCGGGGACGCTGCGGTAGCGCACCAGCACCAGCCCTCCAATCCCTGCCACCCGGCAACCCCACAGATACGGCCAACTCACAGTCTCACCCGGCAGCGCGCCACCCACAGGCCGCGGCCCGGCTTTGCCGGGATGACAGCAAACACCAGACGGAGCCAGGCAGCCGGTGTCTTTTCGCATTGGCACAAAACAACAACCTGACTTATTGCAGCAATTTCAAAGATAGGTATTGACGCATGTCAAGCAATTGCGTAAAACGGCCCATGACGCGCCAATGCCTATGCCTGACACACGTACCATCAAACGCTACGGCAACCGTCGGCTCTATGACACGGCCTCCGGGGGGTATCTGACCAGCCAGGACGTGGTGGACATCATCCGCCAGGGGTACGATATTCGCGTCGTGGACTCGCGCACCGGCGAGGATGTCACCAAGCCGGTGCTTGTCAACATCATTCTCGAAGAAGAAAAACTGCGCCAAAACCTGCTGCCGGTGTCCTTCCTGCTGCAACTCATCCGCCTGCAGGGGGAAACGCTTCAGGACTTCTTTCAAAACTACCTCACGGCCAGTCTCGAAGCCTATCTCAAGACGCGTCAGGAATTTGACCGGCGGTTCCGGGAATGGCTCAACCTCGGCGCGGCCATGTCCGGACTCGGCAGCGCGGACGCTGACGCGGCCAGTCCCGTTCCAGCGCCGCCGCCAGCCCGGTTGGCCGCCAAACGGCCGGCCAGACGCCAGTCCAAAAGCCAATCCAAAGACCAATCCAGGCGCCGGACGGAGCGCAAAAGCCGTCGTTCCCCGTCATGACTGTTCTCCCGGCTTCGACATTTGACTGGCTGGCCATCCGCGCGCGGCTTTCGCCCGACCGCATTGCGCTGCGGGATGCCGCACAGGACTATGCGCCGGTGACGTATCGCCAGTGGTTCGAGCGCGTCAATCAAACGGCACACTTTCTGCATGACCGGCTGGGCGTCCGCCCCGGCGACCGCGTTGCCGTCCTGGCGCGCAACAGCGTCGCCTACCTCGATGTCTGGTTCGCCCTGGGACAACTCGGCGGCATCCTGCAAAACCTCAACTGGCGGCTGAGCCGGCGTGAACTGGCAACGCTGGTTGCTGACGCGGCCCCGGTCGCCATCCTCGCCGATGCCGCCCACCGTGAAACAGCCGCCGAACTGGCCCAGCCGCACCGGCTCCAGCGCGTCAGTCTCGATGACAGCGACCCCACAGCCATCGCCCTTGGCGAACGTGCCACCTGTCCCACGACGCCGATGCCACCGCCGCCCATCACGCCCGAAGCCCCGTGGGTGGTCTGCTACACCGGCGGCTCCACCGGTACGCCCAAAGGAGCCGTCCTCTCCCACCGCGCCATCTTTGCCAATGCCATCAATACGGTGCTGTCCTGGGGCATACGGCCCGACGACGTGACGCTGCTCGACGCGCCGCTGTTCCACACGGGCGGGCTGAACGTCCTCACCGCGCCGCTCGTCGCCACTGGCGGCACGAGTATTGTCGCCAGCGGGTTTGCGCCGGAACAAACCTTTGACGCCATCGAGCATCACGGCGTGACGATCCTCTTTGGCGTGCCCACGATGTTTATTGAGCTTCAGCGGCATCCCCGCTGGGCCACGGCGGACTTCAGCCGGCTCCGCTTTGTCATCAGCGGTGGCGCGCCCTGCCCGATGCCCGTGTTTGAAGCGTTTCGGGCCAAGGGCGTCGCCTTCAGAACCGGCTATGGACTGACCGAAGCCGGCCCCAACAACTTCTGGCTGCCGGATGCCGAAGTCCACAGCAAACCCGGCGCCGTCGGCTATCCGCTCTGGTCCGTCGAAGCCCGGCTTGTGCGGTCGGACGGCACCGCCTGCACCACCGACGAAGTGGGGGAGCTGTGCCTGCGCGGGCCGCACCTTTTCTCAGGCTACTGGAACAATACGGCCGCCACGGCCGCGGCGCTCGACGCCGAAAGCTGGCTGCACACGGGCGATCTGGCGACATGTGATAGCGACGGCTGCTTCCGCATCGTCGGCCGGCTCAAGGACATGTTCATTTCCGGCGGCGAAAACGTCTATCCGGCCGAGGTCGAAAGCGTGTTGCACGAATGTCCGGCGGTCGCCGAAGCCGCCGTGCTGGGCGTCCCTGACCCGACCTGGGGTGAAGTCGGCGTGGCCTTTGTCGTTCTGACCGAAGAACGCTCCGATGCCGAACTGACCGCCTTCTGCCGCGCCCGGCTGGCCGGTTACAAAGTTCCCAAACGCTTCATTCGCCTGCCGGCCCTTCCCAAAACCGGCGCCCACAAGGTGGACAAAGTGACGCTGCGGGCACAACTCACCCAACCGGACGCACCACATTGACACCCCACAGGAAAGGAACCAGCCAATGCCTCACCTGGACACCAACGGGATCAACCTCTATGTCGAAGACACCGGCGGCCCGTATCCGCCCGTCCTGTGCATTGCCGGCCTTGGCTATGACGAATGGTTCTGGGCGCAGTCGGTGGCACCCTACCTGCGGGACCATTACCGGCTCATCATGCCGGCCAACCGGGGCGCCGGGCGCAGCGACAAGCCAGCCGGGCACTACACCACCGCCCAGATGGCTGCCGATATGCTGGGCGTCCTGGACGCCCTGGCGCTCGACCGCGTCATCGTCGTCGGCCATTCCCTGGGGGGCTTCATTGCGCAGGAATTGACGCTGGCCGCGCCGGAGCGGGTGCAGAAGCTCGTTCTGGCCGGCACGAGTTTTGGCGGCCCGCAGTCCATCCCGCCGACGCCGGCGGCTATGGCCGTTCTCATGCTCGACCGGAACCTCGACCCGATGGAACTCATCCGCCGGGGGCTGGAAACGGCTGTGGCGCCCACCTTTCTCGCCGCCAAACCGCCAATGCTCGAAGCCCTGATTGCCTACCGGCTGACGACGCCCGTGCCGCCCGCAGCTTTCCAGAGCCAGCTTGTGGCCGGCGCGACTCATGACGCAGCGGAACGCATCAGCGCCATTACCTGCCCGACCCTGTTGCTGGCCGGGGAACTCGACCAGGTGGTGCCGCCCGGCAATGTCGAGCTTCTCAAGGCCAAACTGCCCCACGCGGAAACCGTCATCATCCCCGACGCCGGACATCTGTTCCCCATCGAGAAACCCCAGGAAACCGCTGCCGCGCTGGCCAGTTTTTTTGGTCGCACCCCGGAAGACGCATCGGTCTGACGGCAGCCACAGAAGGAGTGCGCCCATGTCGCGCCACGTACAGATTCTTGCCACCGGCTGTTATGTCCCCGCCCAGGTCGTGCCCAACGCGGTCTTTGACGAGCGTTTTGGCGAACCGGTCGGAGACTGGCTGGTGGCCAATGTTGGCATCCACGAACGGCGCTACCTGAGCGAAGGTGAGACCACCTCCGACATGGTGACGGCCGCAGCCCGCCAGGCGCTCGAACGGGCGCAACTGAATCCAACCGACCTGGACCTCATCATCGTCGCCACGGACACGCCGGATTACCTTTCGCCGGCAACGGCTTCCGCCGTTCAGGCGAAGCTGGGAGCATCGCGCGCTGGTACGTTTGACCTCAACGCCGCCTGCGCCGGCTGGGTCACGGCGCTCAATCAGGGGGCGCTGACGCTTCTGGGTGACACCGACTACCGCTACATTCTCGTTGCCGGCGGCTATGCCATGAGCCGCTTTCTCGACCCAAACGATAAGTACACCGCCACGTTGTTTGCCGATGGCGCCGGGGCCGTCATCCTTGGCGCCGCCGAACGTCCGGGCTTTCTCGCCGGCAAGCTTCAGGCCCTTGGTGCGTTCCACGACGCCATGGGTATTTACACCGGCGGCGCTTTCCGCCCCTGTACACCGGAGACACTCGCCACGTATGGGCCGCCCAAGGTGCAGTTTGTTCGCAAGTTTCCACGCACCTTCAATACGGAATACTGGCCCCAACTCATCCGCGCGGCGCTTGACAAAACCAACCACGCCCTCGATGACGTGGACTGGTTCCTGTTTACGCAAATCAACCTGCGCACCATCGAAATGGTGATGCAGCAACTTGGACAACCGCTCGCAAAGACGCACTGGGTCATGGACAAGTGGGGCTACACCGGCTCGGCCTGTCTGCCCATGGCGCTCGATGACCTGGTTGTGACGCGGCGCGGTTTGCGTCCGGGGCAACTCGTCGTCTTCTGCGCCAGCGGCGGCGGGATTGCGCTGGCAGCTTCTGTCTGGAGGTGGCAGCAAGGATGATTGGGCTGGGTGATTACCTTGGACGACGCGCCGTGTATTCGCCGGAAGCGTTGGCCTTCGTGGATGCTTCAAAGCCGGAGCCGCTTCGCCTGACCTTTGCCGAAGCCAATGAGCGGGCCATGCGCGTCGCTGCTGCTCTGCGCCGGCTGGGTGTCACCGCCGGCGACCGGGTGGCCATTCTTGCCCGCGATGGCATCGAACATCTCGACTTGTTCTTTGCCTGCGCCAAGCTCGGCGCGCTGCACGTGCCGTTCAACTGGCGGCTTCACTGGCGGGAACAACTGACCATCCTGGGGCAGCTTCGCCCGCGCGTGCTGGCCTTTGGCGCGGATTTCGTCCCGACGGTCAGCGCCATGCAGGAGACCGGCGAACTGGCCGGGATACACCTCGTCCATCTCGATTCCCAGCCGGTGGCCGACAGCCTGCCCCTTGCCGACTGGCTGGCAACCCCGGCGCCGGATTTCATCCCGATGCCGGTGCAACCAGAAGACATTGCGGCGCTCATCTTTACCGGCGGAACGACCGGCACGCCCAAAGCCGCAGCCATTTCGCACCGGCAGATCGCATGGAACACCCTCAACACAGTCATCCATGACCTGCGTCATGGCGACCGCTATCTGAATGTGTTTCCGCTGTTTCACACCGGCGGTCTGTTTGTCTATACCGTCCCGCTGGCCATTCTGGGCGGAACGACCATTCTGGTGCGGCAATTTGACGCCGCACAAACACTCGACCTCATCGCCCGCGAGCGGGTGACGGTCTTTGCCGGCGTCCCGACGATGTACCAGATGATGCAGGCCGCGCCCAACTGGGACACCGCCGATCTGTCTTCGCTGCGCTTCTGCACCAGCGGGGGCGCGCCGCTGCCGTTGCCCGTTATCGAAGCCTACCGGACGGCCAAGGGTATTTGTTTCAAGCAGGGTTTTGGGATGACCGAGTTCGGTCCCGGCGTCTTTGCCCTGGCACCGGAAGATGCCGAACGCAAAGCTGGCTCGATTGGGCGGCCCAACTTCTTTGTCGAAGCCGCCGTGGTGGACGAGCAAGGTCACAAACTGCCGCCGGATACCCCCGGCGAGCTGGTGCTGCGGGGGCCGTCCGGCTCATCCGGCTATTTTGGCAACCCGGAAGCCACGGCGGCCAGCCGCGACGCTGAAGGGTGGTTCCATACCGGCGACATGGCGCGGCAGGACGCCGAAGGCTACTTCTTCATTGTGGACCGCAAGAAGGACATGTTCATTTCCGGCGGCGAAAACGTCTATCCGGCTGAAATCGAACAGGCGCTGTATGCCCACCCGGCCGTGGCCATGTGCGCCGTTGTGGGCGTTCCTGACCCCAAGTGGGGCGAGGTCGGCGTGGCGTGCGTCGTACTGAAACCGGAGATGACCGCCACCGAGCCGGAACTCATCGCCTTTTTGCGCGACCGTCTGGCGGGCTACAAGGTGCCCAAGGCGGTACGGTTTTTCGACGCCCTGCCCATCAGCGCCGCCGGCAAGCTGCTCAAGCGTGAGCTGCGCGAGCGGCTGCTTGGTTCACCCAACGGATAAACCATCCTGGAAAAAATCCCTACCAGTTCACTCAGGAGTAAGGAGTTCACCCCCATGTGCAACCGACTTTTGCGCCTCTGTCTGGCGCTTTTCATTGGCTGTCTGGCCGGGGCGCCCGTCTTTGGGCAGGTCTCGACCGGACAGTTGAGCGGCACCGTGACCGATCCATCGGGCGCCGTTGTTTCCGGTGCGACCGTCACCGTCATTCAGAAAGGCACGGGCACAACCCGGACGGTGACGACGGGCGACGCCGGCACTTATACCGTGCCGCTGCTTCCACCGGGCACCTACCGGGTCGAGGTCACGGCACCCAACTTTCGCAAAACCGTTCTGGACGATGTTCCGGTGCGGATTACCGAAAACACCACAGTTAATCTCACCTTGCAGGTCGGCGATGTCAGCGGCGAAGTCGTGGTCGTCACGGCCGAAGGGCCGCTGGTGCGGACGGACTCATCGAGCCAGGGGCGCGTCATCGAGGAGCGCAGCCTGCGCCAGTTGCCGCTTCCAACCCGCAACTTCCAGCAGCTTCTGACGCTCAGCGCCGGCACTTCGGCCAACATCACCAACACGTCAGAAGTCGGACGCGGCGACACGGCCATCAACGTCAACGGCCAGCGCACAACGAGCAACTCGGTGCTCATCAACGGGATTGACGCCAACTCGATTGGGACGGGTTCAACGCCCAATCTGGCCGTTCCTGCCACGGACTCGCTCCAGGAATTCATCGTCCTGACCAGCCAGTACGATGCCTCAGCCGGGCGCAACGCTGGCGGCATCGTCACGGCCGTGACGAAATCGGGCACGAACGAGTTTCACGGCAATGCCTACTTTTTCCTGCGCGACACCTCGCTCAACGCCAACAACTTCTTCCTCAAGCGCCAGGGCATTGATCGTCCCACCAACGAACGCTACCAGTACGGCGGCACGCTCGGCGGTCCCATCATCAAGGACCGGCTCTGGTTTTTCGGCTCCTACCAGGGCACCCGTGAAACCAACGGTACGTCGTTGACCAACAGCCTGGCGGTGGTTGGTACGCCGCCCGACCTGACCGATGACCGTTCGGATGCGGCGCTGGCGGC